>Ga0169931_10002373_pt1 | contig 30757 bp, 24 predicted proteins | sample Kivu_15m_20L_FD_129675 | JGI IMG/M metagenome (GOLD analysis project Ga0169931, IMG submission 129675) | Freshwater microbial communities from Lake Kivu, Western Province, Rwanda to study Microbial Dark Matter (Phase II) - Kivu_15m_20L... | ecosystem: Environmental > Aquatic > Freshwater > Lake...
AAGCCGAATTCTTCAGGTCGGCCGAACGGGATGAGCCATTGCGTGCTGCAGAGCAGAAAAACGATCGCAGCGAGTTGACTTTCTGAGAGTCGCCACAGAGCCCAGGCACCCAGAGCTGAAATCAGCAAATGGATGGATAGATCAATCGCGACCGAAGTGAACTGGCTGAAGCCACAGAGTTGGAACACCAGATAGTTGGCATAGGTGTAAACGGCCGAGGGATAGCTGTTCACGAGATCGTAGTACGGACTGTTGCCGGCATAGCTTGGTATGCTGAAATTCGGCGTGTACAGCCGCATGTAGGCCGGCTGCTTGAAACAGGGACCGTCGGACGTCGTATGGGGAAGTCCATGCCACCCCATCCACATCGCCCAGCACGCTTTCGCGATGATCGCGGCGGTAAGTACCCAGGGCAGCCGTCGAGCCGGTGTAACGGGAGCCATCGACAAATCGCCGCCTGCGCGGAATGGGTTAGATGGAAAGGAATGCCAGGATGACGATGGTGATCAGGACCATCCAACTCACGCGGTCCTTCAAGGCAAACATGAGCGGATCATCAGAGATCGCTCCGCGGCGTGCCCAGATCCAGATTCGACTGACCCAGTACAACAACAAAGGGCAGATCAACCACAGGATCCGAGGACGCGAATAGAGCCCGACCACCTGATCGCTGTTGATGTAGAGCGAGAGGACCAGCACAGCCAGATATCCGACGGTCGAGCCCATCGACTCCAGCAGCGGAATATCGCCCACCTGGTAACCGCGACTATCCGTTCGCTGGGCCCCCTCTGTGCGCAAGCGCAGAAGTTCGCCGTGGCGCTTGAGAAATGCCAACGACAGGAACAAGAACATCGAGAAGGCGAGCAACCACTCCGAAGGAACGATGTCAGTGGCCGCGCCTCCAGCGATTATCCGCAGCGAATAGAAGCTGGCCAGGACCACGATGTCGAGCATGACTTTTCGCTTAAGCCACGTCGTATACAGCAGGTTTAGCCCGAAATACGCCGCGAGCGTCAAGGCGAATTCCCCGGGAAGCATCGCCAGCGCGACTCCCAGTGAAGTGCAGATCAAGCCGGCAGCCAGCAGCAGACCGTGAGAAACTTTAAGTTCGCCAGCCGCGAAGGGGCGATTGCGCTTCGTGGGATGCTTCCGATCCGAGGCGACATCGTGCAGGTCGTTTAGCAGATAGACGGCCGAAGTCGCCAGGCAGAACAAGACGAACGCCAGCCCACTCAGCTGCCAGAGATGCACGTCCGTAAACGAGTGATGAAACACCACGGGCAAGAAAACCAGAAGGTTCTTCAGCCAATGATGAGGCCGCAGCGCCCGGAGCATTGCCCGGGCCGAATGCTGCAGAGGACGACCTGCCGAATCGCAGCGTGCTGGCCCTGTCGCGGACGGCGATTCATCCGGAATGGACTCGAGCGGTGTCATCAACGAGGTACCTGGGGGGGCCAACGGGCGCAAAGTGGCCCGCAACTACGAGCTTAACTGGCCGTCCGGCCTGCGTCGAATCATTCATCCTGGACTAACAATTCGGGCAGCGCAATTTGTGCCAGGCGGCTGTCGAGGGGCGCGATTATGCCGCTTTTTCCAGCGCGACGAAGTACTGCAGGCGCTTGCCGAAGACCGCATTGAATAGTGGCGGATAGAGATCAATCGACGTTTCTTCTGCTCGAGGTTTGAGCCCCAGTTGCTTGAAGATCGACTGCCATTCGGCCCGGCGGTGATAGCGGTACAGGCACTTGATGTCGTAAGGATTGTTGGCTGCCCAATCCAGAAAGCTGATCCGGCTTTGCGCTAATAGGCCCTCGGGCTTGTGATCCTTGATGATCAGAGTTCGGCCGCAAATCCTGTTCGCTTCCGAGAGCAGCGTGGCTTCATCCTCTTCGTGGTGCAGGACATCCGCCAAAATAACAACATCCAGCGCTCCATCGGCGAATGGCAGTGGACCGGATTCGTGGGCAACCACGTCGATGGGTTCGTTTCCTCGCTTTAGTTTCTCCAGTCCTCGCACCGTGACACCGCTCGGACAGCGAGGGTGTGCGAGAATGGCCGCGCCAAGGATGCCCGAGCCGCAGCCGATGTCGAGCACCCGGTCGCCGGGTTTCAGTTGGGCGACAATCAAATCCGAGAGAACTTCGATCCGTTTGCGATAGATGGGACCGTGAATTGCCGCCATGAGCCGCTTGATCACGAGGATGCCGCCGAAAAAGTGAGGGGAGAGGAAACGCCGTCAATTCGGGCGAGTCACCGCGGAGTCACCGTCTGCGAAAGTGCTGTTCGCGGAATGACTTTCCGTGGAGAAGCGTCCGAGCACCTCTAACCGGTAGCCCGTCACTTCGAAGCCGGTGGCTGCCAGTCGCGCTACCAGCTGAGGGTCGATCTTGCTCAGGAGTTGCGGATCGAAATCGGCAGGGAGATCGCGAATCTCGCCCGTGGCGACGTCACGCAGGTGGTAGTGATCGTCACCGCGGCAATCGTAGCGAGCGGATCCATCACCGTTCGTAAGTTTCGCGGCCAGGTGGGCCTCGACCAGCGCTTCGAGAGCCTTGTAAACGGTGGCCAAGCTGATTTTGGGAAGCTGCTGGCGAACGGCCTGATAGACCTCTTCGGCCGTGGGATGCGATTTCGCATGATCCAGGAAATCGAACACGGCGGCGCGCTGCGCTGTATAGCGGCAGCCCGCTTGTTCGAGTGCGTGGCGGACCATCGTCTCGTTGGACGGGGCCGCCTCCGCAGAGGCGAGAGTGTGCGAGTTCGAGTTGCCCATCAGATCCAACTATAGGCCCCCCAACATGTATGGTCAAGGAACCGTGGCCGACTGCCTGTTGACCCTTGCGAATGCGTACTTCTATAATCGCCGGCTTACATTATTGGCCCACCAGCGTGGCCGTGGCTATTCGACTTCCCTCCGTCTATCCCAAGCGACTCGCATGAAGATTCACGAATTTCAGGCCAAGGAAATCCTGCGGAAGGCTGGCGTCGCGGTGCCCCGCAGCATCGTCGCCCGCTCGCCTGAGGAAGCGTTCGCCGCATTCAAAGAGCTGGGAGGGCCGCTAGCGGTCGTTAAAGCGCAGATTCACGCAGGCGGTCGTGGCAAAGGAACCATCAAGGAGCATCCCCAGCAGCACGGCGTGCAGCTCGTAAAGAGCGCCGAGGAGGCCAAGAAAGTGGCCGCCAATCTGCTCGGCGGTCATTTAATCACGATTCAAACCGGGGCCACCGGTCAGAAGGTCAATCAGGTCCTCGTCGAGGAAGGCTGCGACATTGGCCGCGAACTGTACCTGGGTATCGTCGTCGATCGCGCCGCGGCCGGCCCCGTGCTGATGGTCTCCAGCGAGGGCGGCATGAACATCGAAGAAGTCGCCGAGAAGACTCCCGAGTTGATCTTCAAGGAAGCCTTCTATCCCGACCTGGGATTAATGCCCTACCAGGCCCGTAAGCTTGCCAACCTGCTGGGTCTCAAGGGCGCGAGCATTCGTTCGGCCGAGAAGTTCATGCAGGCCTTGTGCCGGGTGTTCGTGAAGAGTGATTGCAGCCTGGCCGAGATCAACCCGCTGGTGGTGACCAAGGCTGGCGACCTGATCGCGCTCGACGCCAAGATGACGTTCGACGACAACGCAATGTTCCGCCACAAGGACCTGGAAGAGCTGCGCGACCTGTCCGAAGAAGAGCCGACCGAAGAGCGGGCGGGCAAGGCGGGGCTGAGCTACGTGAAGCTCGACGGCAACATCGGTTGCCTCGTCAACGGCGCCGGTCTGGCCATGAGCACGATGGACCTCATCAAGCTACACGGCGGCGAGCCGGCCAACTTTCTGGACGTGGGCGGCGGCGCCAACGTCGACCAGGTGACCGAGGCCTTCCGAATCCTGCTGGATGACAAGAACACCAAGGCCGTGCTCGTAAACATCTTCGGCGGCATCATGCGCTGTACCACGATCGCCTCGGCGGTTTTGGAAGCTTATGAGAAGGTGGGCTTCAATGTGCCGCTCGTCGTACGACTGGAAGGGACAGAAGTCGAACAAGCTCGCAAGATGCTGGCCGAAAGCAAACTCAATATTATCAGTGCCGAGGGCCTGACCGACGCGGCCAAAAAAGTCGTCGCCTCGATCAGCGCCTGAACCAACCGAGATCCGCATGAGCATTTTGATCAACAAGAACACCCGCGTCATTTGTCAGGGTATCACCGGCAAAGTCGGGCAGTTTCATACCAAGGGCTGCAAAGATTACGGCACGCAGATGGTCGGCGGTGTGACGCCCGGCAAGGCCGGCGAGACCGTCGAAGGCGTGCCCGTGTTTGACACCGTGGCCGAAGCCGTCAAGCAGACCGGCGCGGACGCCACGATGATCTTCGTGCCGCCAGCATTCACGGCCGATGCAATTCTGGAAGCCATCGATGCCGGCATCCCCACCGTGATTGCGATCACCGAAGGCGTGCCCGTGCTCGACATGGTCCGGGTGTACGATCTGCTGAAGCGAAGCAACTCGCGCCTGATCGGACCGAACTGCCCCGGCGTGATCACGCCTGAGGAATGCAAGATTGGCATCATGCCGGGCTACATTCACAAAAAGGGTCCCGTCGGTGTGATGAGCCGTAGCGGCACACTGACCTACGAGGCTGTCTGGCAGCTCACCAGCCTGGGGCTGGGGCAGTCGACCTGTGTGGGCTTGGGTGGCGATCCGATCGTCGGCACCTCATTCATCGATCTGCTGAAGCTGTATGAAGCTGACCCTGCGACCGAGGCCATCATGATGATGGGCGAGATCGGGGGCACCGCCGAGGAAGAAGCGGCTGCCTATGTGAAGCAGCACGTCACCAAGCCGGTGGCCGCGTTCATCGCCGGTCGCGCGGCTCCTCCGGGCAAGCGGATGGGCCATGCTGGCGCGATCATCTCCGGCGGCAAGGGCACCGCTAAGGAAAAGGTCGCCGCGCTGGAAGCGGCCGGAATCGAAGTGGCCGAAAGCCCCGCCGACATGGGCACGGCGCTACAACGAGCGATCGCCCGCAAGCGGCGTGCATAATCGAGACTATTTCGCCGCCTGCTCGATCCGCTGTGAGAGCAGGTAGCCCAACAGGTGGACGAAGTCAGCTTCGCTCACCAGGTCCTGCACGTTGGCCGGCATGACCGACAGCGGGCTGATTGCACGCTCTTCGATCTCATCCAGCGGGATGCGGACTTCCTTGCCCTGATTGTCTGCCAGGATCAGGATATTGCCCTCTTCCCCCAGTGCCAGGCCAGAGAGGCTGCGGCCGTCAGCGGTTACAACCTGCGTGGTTCGGAACGCCTGATCCACGTTGCGGCTTGGATCGAGCACGTCTTCCAGCAGTCGGTCGACGCCTCGGATGCCGACGCCGTCGAGATTCGGGCCGATCTTCGCGCCCTTGTCGGCGATGCGATGGCAGGTTGCACAGTTCTTCTCAAACACAGCGGCTCCCTTTGCCAGATCGGGCTGGCTTCCCGCGAAGGATTCGCGGCGCTTGGCGACGAGTTCCTTGATGCGCTGGTCGGCCGGCGGAAGCTTGGCGGTGAGTTCGGAGAGTCGCGCATCGAAGTCCTTCAGTCGGCGACCTCGCAAGCGATCGACCACGTTTGTCTCTTGCAGGAGTCGAGCGCTCGCCTTGCCGGCGGTGATCGTTGCCAACAGTTCTTCGCCGCCTTGCGACGATTCGGAGAGCCCTGCCGCGATAGCCAGCGCTAGACCTTCGGGCGCGGTTTGCAGAGACGAGAGCAACTGCTGGCGGGCGGTATCATCGTTGATTCGTCCCAAGGCAGCCGCGGCATGCTGACGCAGATTCAGCGGTTCGCCTGCCCCATTGAGCACGCTGGCCAAGACGGGCACAGCCCGCGCAGGTTCATAGCCCGTGCACGCGTCCATCGCTGCTGGTCGCAGGCCGCCGAAGCGACAGCCTGGCGAAGCGGCGGCGGAAAGCGAATCGAACGCTTCCGGCTTGAAATCGCGCGCCATGTCGATGCCGGCACGAACCTGACCTTCATCCTCCGAGCCGAGCAAGCCGCGGGCCAGTTCGTTGGTCCAGTCGGCCAGCGCTTGCGGTGCTGCGGCGTCGCGCTCCTGCAGCCCGCGCCCCAGTGCTCGCACGATGCCGACTTGTTCAGGGAGCGAGAGCTGACGGTAGCCTGCGGCCAGTTCGAACGCCGCCGAGAGCTCAACCTCGGGCAAATAGCGGGCCGCCTGGTGCAGATACGCCTCGCGGGCCCCGTTCTGCGGTTGCTCCTTAAGGTGCGCCAGTACGAACTTGGCCGAGGCTTCAGTAGGCACGCCCAGGCTGACGTTCGCCAATCGCTCTGCCAATTCAGGATCGCTGGCGAAGAGTGGCGTGACTTCGTCGTACGCCCCCTCGGGCAAGAGTTGATCGCGCAGGGCCATTCGCGTCACGTGAATCAGATGCGTGTCCTCGACCGGTGTCTTGGCCCAAAGCTTCCCGAGTAGGGGAATGTTCTCCGAAGCGGGATGTCGGGCGAGAGCATCGGCTGCGGCCCGGCGGACAAACGGATCGTCGTCAGCGAGTGCTTTACGCGTGTGCGACGAATCGTCGTTGGGCCGCTCGGCCAGCAGTTTCATCAGATGCACACGCACGCCGGGATCGTCACTCGCGGCGAGCTTGTCGAGTTGTGCCGCATCGAGACCGCGCACTCGTTCGAGGGCCCACATGGCGTGGATCCGCTGATACGAAGTGGCATCGTCGCTGGCGAGCAGCTTTGTCAGGGCGTCAGCCGCTGCCGGTCCCAGTCGATCGACCACTTCGTGCGTCGCCATCGTGCGCACGACAAGGTTCGGATGACCGAGGAGTGCCAAGAGGTCCTCTTCTGCTGCTGCATGGACGTTGGGGGCGACGGCCGGCGCCGTCGTCGGGGCGTTCTCGACGCCCTGCCCCGTGTAGACGACGCGCCAAATGCGGCCCCGCTCTCGGTCGCGGCGGGGATGTTCGAGCGGTACTTCGTAGTGACCAATGATGCAATTGTAGAAATCGGCGATGTACAGCGCGCCGTCGGGTCCGACTTGCAGATTGACCGGCCGGAACCAGGGATCATCGCAGGTCACGAAGTCCGGCTGCTCGACGCAGTCGTAAGTCGAGCCCATTCGCTTAAGCTTGTCGTGGTTCACGCAGCCGGTAACGGGATTGCCAATGAAGATCGTGTCGCGATAGTCTGGCGGGAAATGCTCAGCGGCGTAATAGGCAATGCCGCCGATCCCTGTCGATTTGTGGTTGTGGCCGATCATGGTCGGCCCGAAGTCGAGACCATCGTGCGGCTTGCCGAAGCTTGGGTAGTATGCCCCGCGCAAGAGTGTGTAAATCGGCATCGTGTGGCAATCGGCCGAATACAAATTGCCCAGCGGGTCGAACGAGAGTCCGAATGGATTCACCTGACCGTGCGTGTTGTATTCGACGCGCGAACCATCGAGCCGCATGCGGAAGGTGTTGCCCGAGTTCATCCGAATCTGGTGACCGTCGGTGCCCACGGGGGCCGAATCGTTGTTGAACCCGTGGCAGGCATAGAGCCAGCCATCGAGTCCGCGGGTGAATGAGTTCACCATGCCGTGCGTGTCGCGATTGCCGAAGTTGCCGTACAGCACCTGACGATCGTCCGCCTTGCCATCGCCATTCGTATCGCGGCAATGCATGACGGCGGGGATGCCGTAAACGACGCCGCCATCAGTCATAGGAAACACGCCCAGCGGGATGTTGAGTTCGTCGACGAACGTGGTGATCTCATCGGCCTCGCCATCACCGTTCGTATCAATGAGAATCTTCACCGTGTCGCGGGGCGTCACGCCGTCCTTGGCCGGATAAGGATACTCGAGCGTGTCAGTCACCCACAGTCGCCCCTGGCTGTCGAACGTAATATTCATGGGTTTGTGAATCTGAGGCTCGGCCGCGACGAGTTGGATCTCGAAGCCCGGCGGCAGATGAAACTTCTTCAACTGCTCGGCCGGCGAAAGAGCCTCGGTGGGCGCCACCAGCGGCTGAGCGAGTGCCGTACGCGAAGCAAGCGTCAGTCCCACGGCGATCACGGCAAGGATGGAGAGGCTGCGCATAGGATGAGTCCGGTGGGACATGTTCGACTCTGTGGAGGATTGGCGGGGCAAACTGGCGGCGAGACGGCGCTGTCAAATCGCGCTCGTCGGCAAGCACTCGATCTATGATAGATCGGCGAGCGGGGAGCTTTCAACCGGGCAATTGGCCAGCATCCACGATGCGCAAGCGGCAGCAGATGTAGCTGCTAATACGTGATTCCAGCTCGGAGCATAAGCGTGTCGGACGGGTAGTACTCTGGCAGGTTGAAGCGGTACACGAGTTCGCGTTCGAACACATAGCCGACTTCGAAATAGGCGTGGAAACCGCGCAGTCCGAAGGACTCGATGCCGCCGGCGACGCGAATGTCGTTGTAATCGAACTGGTTGCTGCCGCCGTCGATGTCGGCCGTCCAGGAGCCGCCACCGTACTCGCCAGTGCCATAGAGCCAGATGTCCGTGTTGCCCATCGTGGTGATCCGCCGCGAGAGCTTGGGATTCGGGAACAGGATTTCGTAGCGCGCGTCGGCATTGGGAGTCCAGATCAGACCGCCGGCGGGCAAGAGCTTGATTTTTACGCGGTCGAGATAGACGACGCCCAGCGCGAATTCCAGGGTGGGTGTAATCGCAATCACGCCGAGTCCGCGCCCCATCACGCGAATGCTTTCGGTGGTGAAGGTGTTGAAGTCGGTGTACGCGCCGACGCGGACGCCCAGCTGCGCGCTGAACCAGTTGTTGACGCGCGGATACCACGCCGTGTCCAGATAGGCGTCGTAGGTGTTTGCCGGCAGCTCGGCAAAGTCAGGGGCCTCGGTCACGGGGCCTTCCCAGAAATGGATTGCAAAGCCCGGCGTGAACATCAAGGGTGACGTGGTTTTGAAGAACGGCACGGCGAACGAGGCGTTCGTTTCCACATCGTTCACGCCCAGCGAGTTATTTCCCATGGGCGAAAGCCACGTCCAACGCAGACGCAAGTCCTGCATGAGGCGAAGCGTCTGGTCGAAACTATACGACGGCTGCGTGACCGGAATGCCTTCGGGATAGATGGCTCCGGGCGTCGGTGAGTAGGGAGTGGCCGCATACGGCGCTGCGGGAGGCGGCGCGTAGGGCGAAGCGGCATAGGGGTTGTAAGCCGGGGGCGGTGGAAACGCTTGCGGCGCCGCGGCCGGAGCCTGCGCGAGGGGCGCGGTATAGGGATCGTAGGGTACGGCCGACATCGGAGAATTCGATGGGGCGGCGAACGTTCCCTGAGCCGACGTCCAAGGCGTAGGTGTTATTGCCTGCGAGCCAGTGACCATCGGCGGACTGGTCGTCAGGGGCGCGGCCGCCGCGGGCTCGACCATCGTCGGGAACTGCACGCGCTGGCCGAACGCCAGGGAGGCGCAGGCCAAGCAAGCGAGCGCTAGTGCGCCGCGCAAGAGTCCAGCGGTGGTTGGACGAATCGCCTTCAAGCTCGGAACCGAGTATTGAGATGGGTGTCCGCCCGATTTCGGACGGAGAATACTTGCTTGGGCGGAGGTAGATACCACGAGCGAACGCGCGGGTCAAGCTCAAGTCTCGATGAGGCCCTGCCGACAGATCGACTTGAATGGCCGCCGCTCGTTCGATTTGATAGCATGCTGGCATGGGCGACCTGCAGCGGAATGACGCGATCGATGTGCAGCGACTCCTCGCCGAGGCGCCGATCGCCGGCTGCGAGTACTTTTCGACGGTGGGCTCGACGCATGACGTCGCCCATCAGCGTGCCCGGGAGGCAACTCCTAAGCTGCCACTGCTCATCGTAGCGGATGCACAGACCGCCGGACGAGGGCGCGGGCAGAACCAGTGGTGGACCGGCGGCGGCAGCCTGGCATTTAGCCTGGTGTTCGATCCCAGCGACTGGCAGTTGGCCGAAGTCGTCCAGCCACAGCGGTCACTAGCCGTCGGGGTGGCCATCGTTGACACGGTCGCGCCGCTTGTGCCCAGTCAGCGCGTCGGCCTGCACTGGCCGAACGACGTGTTCGTCGATGAACGCAAGCTCGCCGGGGTCCTTGTCGATGTGCTGGCTGGAGGGCGGCACGTGGTCGGCATCGGGCTCAACGTAAATAACTCGTTTGCCGGAGCTCCCGCGGAAGTCGCCCAGCGAGCGATCAGCCTGACTGAATTGACCGGCCGAAAGCTGGACCGCACGGCAATCCTCGTTGAGTTGTTGCGGCAATTGCAGAGCGTGTTGCGGCAGTCGGCGGCGGACCCTGTTGGTTTTGGGGCTCGATTCAATCAGTTGTGCTTGCAGGTGGGCCGCGAACTTACCATCGAAACGGCCGGCCAGCAAGCGACGGGCCCATGTGCTGGCATCGCTCCGGACGGGGCTTTGCTGCTCGAAGAGGCCGGGCAGTTGACCAGGCATTATTCTGGCGCCCTGATCCACAGCCCGTAGCCGGGCAGAACGCTCACCGCGCGGTCTACTTGACGCGATAATAGTTTATATGTAAACTAATGGAGTGGTTTCCATCCGCCGACCAGGATGCGTTCGATGTCCACGCGACTGCAGCACGAACTTAAGAAGAAGCAGCCCTTTGTTGTGGCCGAACAGGCGGCCGCCCTGGGGCTCGTGCGGACGAACGACCAGCTTCAAATCCACTTTTCGCGACTGTTTCGCCAGTTTGGGCTGACGCCGTCCCAATACAATGTCCTCCGCATCCTCCGCGGCGAGGGGACTCCCCTGCCGATTCTGGAGATCGCCAATCGCACGGTTACCGTTGTGCCGGGCATCACCGGCCTCATCGACCGCCTGGAAGCGGCGGGTTTGGTGAAACGTGCGCGCTGCGACGAAGATCGCCGCGTGGTGTACGTCGCCTTGACCGAGAAGGCCTCCAAACTGCTGGCCAGGTTGGATCAGCCCGTGGTGGATCTGCATAAGAGGCTGATGGGTCATCTGTCTCGCACCGAGGTCAACGAACTTACCCGTCTACTGGATAAAGTCAGGGCGGGCCTGCCGGAGAGTGAACCCTAGTCGTGCGGGCTGCGTACTCTCTCTTCAGCGTGTTTTTTTGGCCAGATACTTGATGTGTCAACTAAAATGGGAGGCTCTGCCATGTTTACGATCCGACGAGGGAGTGACCGGGGCCATTTCAACCACGGCTGGCTCGATACGTTTCACACGTTCGCCTTCGGCGACTACTACGATCCCGCGCACGTCCAATTCGGTTCGCTGCGCGTGATCAACGAAGATCGCGTCGCTCCGGGGCAAGGCTTCGGCATGCACGGGCATCGCGAAATGGAGATCGTCACGATCGTTCTGTCCGGAGCGCTCGAGCATCGCGACAGCCTGGGTAACGGCGAGGTCCTGCGCCCCGGTGAATTGCAACGGATGACTGCTGGCACGGGAATTCGCCACAGCGAGTTTAACCCATCGGCCAACGAGCCGGTGCACCTGTACCAGATCTGGCTGTTGCCGGAACGAACGGGCCTGGCGCCCAGCTATGAACAGAAGGCGTTTGATCCTGCGGCCCGGCAGAACGCCTGGCAGCTTGTTGCTGCGCCAGATGCCGCGGCGGGTTCGCTGGCGATCCATCAGGATGCGAGACTGTATCTGGCGAACATCGCGTCAGGACAGCAACTCGACCGGCCGATCGACAGCGATCGAAGTGCCTGGTTGCAGGTGCTTAGCGGCACGGTCGAAGTCGGTGGAAACTCGCTGACGGCGGGTGATGCCGTGGCCGTGACTCAGGAGACGGCACTCTCGATCGTGGCACGCGAGGCCGCAGAAGTGCTGTTGTTCGATCTTGGCGCATGATGTTCTGGAGAGTCGCCGCGGAGAAGTACCTCTCCGCGGCTTGTTTAACCACACGTTTCCCAATGACAAGAACTCGGCTCATTTTCAAGGATTCCAAGTCATGAACGACAAATTGCAGGGTCTCGCTAGCGTCGTCGGTCGCGTACTGCTGAGCGGCATCTTCTTGCTGAGCGCCATTGGCAACAAGATTCCAAACTTTAATGATGTCGTGGGATACATGGAACAGGCCGGCGTGCCTGCCGCTCGCCTGATGCTGGCCGGCGCGATTGCGTTTCTGATCGTTGGCAGCGTGTCGGTCGTGCTGGGACTCTGGGCGCGGATCGGTGCGGGGCTATTGCTGGTGTTCCTGGTGCTGGCCACCTATTACTTTCACGCATTCTGGAAGTTGGATGGCCAGGAAGCCGCCACGCAGCAGATCCAGTTCATGAAGAACCTCGCCTTGATGGGTGCGATGGTGTTCGTGATGGCGAACGGACCCGGCAAATTCAGCATCGATGCCCTGTTGGCTCGAATGTCGTCGGGTCGGCGTCAGCGACAGGGGGCGCAACTGCCTGCTAGCGTCGGCACTCCATGAACACGAATGGCGAGTGATTGAGGAGCGGAGACTAGTACGCCGAGTCGGTCGTAATCGGCGAGAGCCGCGAACATTAGGATTGGACTGCACGGCAAGGTCGTTCGCGCTCGCCAGTTTCGCTAACGAACGTTGGGCACGTTGCCGACCGGCACTTCCGACGCGGAGCCTGGGTAAAACGTACCGGTTATCCGACTGCCGGTGGTACGGGCTATCACGGTGGTAAGGTCTTTGCGACTGGAGCGGGTTCTAGGGGGTCTGCCGATAAGAACAGCGGGCCAGCAGTATTCCGCATTCAGGCCTGCCGCACGTCCCTGCCACTTCGCACCACACCCAGCACGATTGCCACGATGAGCGCACCGTACCGCCACCGAAACTGGCTGTTGGGCCTGACCCTGCTTGCTGCCATGTTGTCGGCGTCGAGCATACAGGCCCAAGGTTGGCAGCCGTTGCCGCCGCCCGCGACTTCCAGCTTACCGCCCACGACATCGAACGAGAGCGTCGGCACGAGAGCTATTGCCAGCGACCAGCCGGAGCCGCAGGGGTTCTGGGAAACGGCCGGCAGCGTCGTGGCGGGCGGACTTGTCGACTGGCGCAATCTGGAGCCCAACGTCAGCGGCGATCTGCCGTGGATGTGGCAGGTCGTCCCTGAGGGGCTAATCTGGCGCTCTTACCTGGCGGGCATCAAGGAGCCTCGCCTTTCGGTCGCGATGGTCGACAGTTCGCAGATGGGGACGATCTGGGACGCGATGATGGGCGGCCGCGTGTCTCTGCTTCGCTACGGAACGCCAAACGCCTACCGGCCCGAGGGATGGGAAGTGCAGATCGAAGCGGCGGCTCAGCCGCGGATCTGGCCGACCGAGCCAAGCGCGCCGCTCATTGCCACCGACTACCGCGTGGGTGTCCCCATCGTGTACGCTCGCGGGCAATGGCAATTCAAGACCGGCTATCACCACATCAGCTCACATCTCGGTGACGAGTTCATGGAGTTGAATCCTGACATCGACCGCATCAACTACATGCGCGACTCGTGGATGTTTGCGGTGGGATATTACTACACCGACAATCTGCGGCTGTATGGCGAGATGGACTACGCGTTCGGCTGCGACGGCGGCGCGGAGCCGATCGAATTTCAGTTCGGCGCTGATTGGAGTCCGGCAGTTCGGGGCGGGGCTCCCTTCTTTGCGACGTACGTGAACCTCCGCGAAGAACTGGACTACGGAGGATTCTTTGTCGTCCAGACGGGATGGCAGTGGCGCGGCGGCGACGCGATGAAGACGTTCCGTCTGGGTGCTCAGTATGTCAACGGCAAGAACTCGCAGTATGAGTTCTACGACGACTTTGAGCAGCAAGTCGGCTTCGGCATCTGGTACGACTACTGATCGAAGCGGTGCGCGACCCTTTGCTAGGACGAACGCGACTTGCGCCGCAGCCCGGTTACGCAAACTTCCTGGCGATTGTGAGGGAGTTGCCGAGCTCGGACCTGGTGATACCCCCAGCTCCGCACTCGCTCGAGAAACCGCGGCAGGTCCGCCGCCAATTGCCAGTCGAGTAGTTTGAGCGTGATCAACAGTCCGCCGATGTTTACCTCTTCGTGGGTGACGATCGCTTCGACCGTGTCGAGCGTGTATTCGGGCGCGACGTTCATATCCGCGGCCAGCCAGTGCACTCCGCGAAACTCCTTGCGGCGCACGTCGGCGCCTCGCTTGCGAATGTGTGTGAACCGTGCGTTAGCCAGCACGGTGGCGTCCACCTCGGCTGGGTCGATCCCAATTACCTTGAGATCGTGCTCGAGCAGCGCCTGACTGGCGCCTCCGGGAGAGCAGCCGACTTCCACGCAAGTTTGCCCCGGTTTGATTGGCAGTCCGGACCAGGCGAGCGCTTCCTGCATTTTAAGGTACGCCCGGGAAACCATGTTTTCGGGGACTGATATCTCGCGGACGCCGCCTGGGTGACCTGTGTCGCCGCCATTCGCCCAGTGCTGGCCAATCCACCACTCGTGCGGTTCGACCAGCACGCAGTCAAGCACCAAGTCGCCAGACTCGGCGACGCGGGCCGGCGGTGTGTTGACCGACTCGACGTCCGATTGGCGACGGATGGCTTCCTCGGCGGCGAGCGCCGCAGGGGTCACGTGCGGCTCGAATCCTCGATGACCGATGGCGGCCATATCGCGCTGCCAGACGTGCAGCGCAGCATAGTTTCCTGTGACCAGCCGCCCTGCAATCGATGCAGCGGCACTATCCAGCGACGTGGCGTCGACTTTGCCGAGGGAATAGCCCCATGCTCGCGCGAAGACTGACTTGAGCTGGAAAGCCGGCGCCGGCGCGAAATCTCCGGGCAGCTTAAATGTCAGAAACCCGGGGCGCGAGTAGGCGAAGCGAAAGCCCGCATGCTCGCGAGCCAACTCTGCTTTGAGCGCGGCCTCCGCGCCGATCTGGCAGGTTGCAAACAGGAAGGCAGGCGCATCCCCAGATTCTGTCGATGCGGCCACTACTTTCCTCCAAGAAATTGCACCTGCGCTGTGCTGCCCGCAACCTCCGCAAGCTCCGCGCGAAGATGTGCATTAGGCTCGTCGCGAACCGTCATCGCAAGCGTGTGAACGCCAGGCGAGAGATCAAGCGTAAGCACGTCGGCTCGTTCGAGCGGCTTGCCGTCGAGCCAGATGCGCTCGATCGGACCGGCCAGCCGCAGTTCGACCTGGCCCGCTTTCGCGACATCGAGCTGGCAACGGACGACACGCTCGCCGGACGTGCTCGCGGCCACAGCCGCGACAGGGAGGTTGCCACCTACGGTGCTATACACGCTGGTCCACTTGGCGTCGTCGGCCGAAGGATCGTAACTGCCATTGGCGGCGCCCGTGAGGACTTCCCAGCGTCTTGCCACGGGCGTTTGCCCCACGGCGTAGGGACCGACCTTGCCGAGTTCCGAAAGGAACCGCACCAAATCAACGAGTTCCTGCCGAGTGAGCTCATCGGCGAGTCCAACCGGCATGATCGAGCCGGCTTCTTTGCGAGCTTCAAGGGCATCGAGAGGAACGACGACTTCGCGATCTTCGACATCCCGCAGTACCAGTTCGGTGTCGGTCTCACGAATCTTGACGCCGCTGGTGATGATGCCGTCGGCCACAACAGTCAGCGCATGATAGTTCTCTTTGATCTTCGCGCTCGGATCGAGGATCGACTCCACCAGGTAGTCTCGTTGGGCGCTGGCGCCGATCGAGACCAGGTCAGGTCCAACGCGCCCCCCTGCCCCGGCAATGGCATGGCACTTGAGGCAATTCTGCGCCTCGCGGCGGAAGATTGCCTCGCCGCGAGCCGGATCGCCTCCGGCTTCGATCTCTGCCAGCAGCTGATTCAATTCTTCGGGCGATAGTTTCCGCTTTGGTGTCGCGACGCCGCCGGACTTACTGATCGCGGCGACGAGCTCTGGTTCTTCGCGAGCCGTGGAGCGAACCGCGCGGACGGCCAACTTCGCGGCGTCCGATGGCAGCGTTTGCTTGCTCACCGCTTCGGTGATCGCGGCCGCTCCACCGTTGCGATCCAAGATGGCGGCAACTGCCGCTGCTGGATCGCTCTGCGGCTGGTCCTTGAGTAGCTGAACGCACTGTGCCGCGGCGGCTTTCACGTCCAGCTTGGCCAAGGCTGCGACTGCAGCGGTTCGGGTAGAAACTGGTGTGCTGCTTCCGCTGAGACCGGTTAGCACGTCCCGGCTCTGGTCGCCGTAGCCGGCCAGGGCATCAAGCGCCGCGCGGCGAACCTCGGCCGGCGTTCCTTCCGCTGTGGCGATTTCCGTCAGGGATTTGTTTGCCGCCGTAAGCTTCCATAGTCCTGCAGCTTCGATGGCCGCCAGTCGCAAGGCTCCGTTGGAATCGCCAGTCAACGATGCAATCGCATCGAGATTTCCTTCTGGCTGAACCTTTCGCATTCGCGTTGCGCTGGCCACTGCTGCGATCAAGGCCGCACGCTGATCGGCTGGAGCATTGCCGGCCAAGGCCAGATCGAGTACGAGCCGCAACTCGGCAGGGCCGCCCAATGCCGCGACCAGCAGCAGGACGCTTTCTCGCCGTTCGGCTGGCAACTGCCCCGATTCAAGCAGCGCCATCAGCGGCGCAACGACTCGTGGTGAGCCGGCCGCCTGCAGAATGTAAGTAAGGTGCTTCACGTTGCCATCGAAGTCGATCTGGCCCGACTCGAGCGCCGAAAGCCAGATCGGCTGTAAGTCGGTGGCCGTAACCCACAGCGCGTGATCGAGAAAGCGATCGACCGGCTGATCGAGCGCTCGCATGGCAATTTCAACCGCCTCGGGCGTGCCGACTCCGGCCAGGGCCCGCACGGCTTCGAGCCGAACTTGCGGATGCGGATCGGCCACCATTGTGGTCATGGCGGCCAGTGACTTCGGCAGACGACGGTTCCAGGCCGAAAGCACGCGCGCGGCTGCTGCCCGCACATGGTGGTCGGGTGATGCCAGTAGTTTATCGAGCAGCGGAGCTTCGACGAGATCCAGCGATTGATACGTCCAGAGGGCTTCGAGCCGCAAGTGGTCGAACTGAGGATCTTCCGCGTCGAGCCCGGCAACCCAGTTGGCCAGCGCCGGCTGAACTTCGGAAGGCCCGCGCGCTTTCAGTTCGAGCTTGGCATGCGAGCGCGTGAACTCCTCGGGAGCTCGGAGCATTTCGAGCAGCGCTGGAATCTCGGCGCCGACGATCTGCGGACGCTTCACCAGCGGGCGCCCTTTGAACGTCACGCGCCAGATGCGGCCGTGCGTGTGATCGCGGCGATCGTCGCGGAAGTCGACTTCGCCGTGCTGAATGATCGGGTTGTACCAATCGGCGATGTACAGCGCCCCATCGGGTCCCATCTTGGCGTCAATGGGCCGGAAGGCAGCGTGCGTCGACTTGATAATCTCCGTCTCTTCCTTCGAGGAGTAACCAGATCCAACCTCGGTGAGCGAGAAGCGGCAGACGCGATGCGCACGAAAGTCGTTCGTAACGAGGCTCCCCTGCCAATCGTCGGGGAAGTGGCCGCCGCTGATGACTTCCAGCCCGCAATGCTTGGGACTGCCCGGATTCAGGCCCGGCGAGACGCGTTTCGCGCCGGCATAGGTAAACATCACCACGCCGGGGAACACGTAGTTGATACCCTCGCCACCAGCGCCGTCGGTAGCGAACGATTGCCCCCAGTGGTCGAAAATATGCCCCCAGGGATTGCACAGTCCGCGGGCGAACACTTCGAGCTGCATCGTCTCGGGTCGAAACTGCCAGATGCCAGCGCTGTTTAAGCGGCGCACGCCCCACGGTGTTTCAATGTGGCTGTGAATGTAGATCGACTGATTGAAGTACAGCATTCCGTCGGGACCCCAACGGAATGTATGGATGATGTGATGCGTGTCCTCGGTACCGAAACCCGAGAGCACGACGCGGCGGCGATCTGCTTTGCCATCGCCGTTCGTATCGGCCAGGTGCAGCATCTCCGTGCTGTTCGCAACGTACGCGCCGCCGTCACCGGGGACCACACCCGTCGGAATGAGCAGGCCATCGGCGAAGACCGTCGTCTTCTCGGCAACGCCATCGCCATCAGCGTCTTCAACCACCAGGATCTTGTCCGTGGCAGGCTGGCCCGGCTTGATGTGCGGGTAAACTTCGCTGCTGGCGACCCACAACCGGCCCTGGGCGTCGAAGTTGATCTGAATCGGCTTGGCCAGCAGCGGATCGGCGGCGTAAAGATTCACTTCCAGACCTTCTGCGAGCTGGAACGTTTGCCGCTCGAGCTCTGGATCAGGGTCGGGAATCACCTTCAACTCGCGCTGGGCCTGCGCCGGCGCGGCCACGAGCAGCAAGATGCCAAATGCCAGCAGACAGACGTGCGCATAACCGTAGCGAAAGTTAGGCATTATTCACTGGCCTCTCTGACGAGTTGATACGTGTGTGGCACGGGCTGCGAGAGCGTACGAATCTCGTTCTCGCGAGCTTCCACGAGCGGATCGAATTGCGGTATCTCGACCGCGTTGTTCCCCTGCTCATGCTTGCGGAACCCGGTCAGATACGTGATGTTTTGCGGTCGCCAGCGATGGAAGTAAAGTTCGTTTTTGGCCACGATCTCGCGGCGCAGCTTCTCCGCCTGCTGAAATTCCGGGCCAGCGGCAATCTCAACGCCGCGCGCCCAGCCGCTGGCATCGGCTGAAGCGACTTGCTGGCCATCAATTTTTAGTACGTAGCCGCCGGGCGCCAGATCGAAGACGCGAAGCGTGCGGCGATCCACCGCAGGTCGCTCCTGCGGCGCATCGTCCGGCGCTGGCGGATGTGGCAGCAGCGCGTCCAACGCCACGAACTGAATCGTTTCGGGCGAGAACCTGGCTTGACTGACTTGCGTACCGCGAGCCGAGATGTTGCCCTGCTTGGGTTCAATGGCGATCTGCCATTCGCGATCGGCAAGCCCCAGGCCGCGCTCCATGTGCGGTGCTGCGAGCCAGTAGCCGAATTCGGTCAGATGGATGCCGTTGTCTGTGACAGGCGCGCCAGCAGCCAGCCGCTTGGGGTCGAGCACTTCGTACAGATCGAGGACCTGGTTACCACGTTGTCCTGCCACTTTGATGATCGCGTCGCGATACAGCTTGAGATCCTGGTTGTGTTGCTTGGGATCCGGCAACGGGCGGCCCAGATCCTCTTGTGGAGGGGGCGTCATGAAGACGATTCGAGCGCCGGTCTCGTTAAGCACCTTGAGCAGCGTCTCGAGGCCCGTGAGGAAGTTTTCCAATCCCGCTTTGCCGGCGAATGCTTCGTTGCCGCCGTAGCCGAGCAAGATCACCGTTGGCTTGAGCGACAAGACGTGGTCCTTGAGGTGTTTGAAACCTTCCTCGACGGGGCCAAAGCCTGCCCGCGATTCGCCAAACACGTTGTCGCCGCTCCACCCCAAATTGCGAAATTGAACATGTCGCCCCGGATAGCGGCTCGCCAGGGCTGCTTCGAAATGGCCATGCTGCTGCGAACGTTCAACGAACGTACTGCCTAGCAGGACGACGCGATCGCCGTCCTTGAGTTCAAAAGCCGGGGCTTCGTTGGCGGTGGCCGACTGGGCTGCGGCGCCGGTCGCCACGCCGACGACTGCCGCGATGACCGCGCAGTTCTGGATGAGACGGATGATCGTCGAGTTCACGCGGAACCTCGCACTTCGGAGTGCATCGTGGAAGGTGGGACTTGTGGGCGCCGCACGAGCGTCACTCGTGGAAGCAGGCCGCCGGCCGAGCCGGAGGTCGGTGGGCTCCGGCGGACGAGTTCGCCCGGCCGCCGGTCGCTGAGTTCTAGACCCTGAGTTTAATTGGCGGCCCGGACCGTTGCCATCAGCACGGTCAGTTGGCCCAACGCTGAACGGACTCGAAGCGGTCAATTATTCCCGAAATCGCCGACATCGGCCGAATCGGAGGTGAAATCCTCTTCTTCGTCATCCTCGAGATCCTCCTCGAAGTCGTCGTCGAAATCGTCGTCGAAATCGTCCTCGTCGAAGTCGTCGATCTGTTCCAGCGGAGCGACCACGGGTTCTTCGACGACGTCGAGATCCTCGTCCAGATCGTTACTGTCTTCCTGCTCGCCGTCCGAGCTATCGTCGTCGTCATCGTCTCCTGCGCGGACTTGCGGCGGGAGCGCGATGCTGGTCTGGCGGTGCAATTTCTCGGTGTCGAGCGTAGCAAGCATGCAAAAACCTCGTGCAGCGGCGGCGAGCCGCCCCAATATTAACCCCAGGCCGCCAGCGCCAAGCAGGCGCCGCGCGTGAAACGTGGAATTATAGCCCAAGGGCGGTGGTTGAACAGCGGTTCTCGGCGGTCTGTGGCAGACCGCTGGCTGGCCGCCCGGCTGGCAGTCATAATGGCCGAATCTCACCTCCCTTCCCACCCGGTTTAGCAGCTTCGAAGGAACCCCGCCCGTGCGAACGAATGCCGCGACATTGGCTCTCAGTCTCCTCTCTTTTCTGGCTTCAGTGGCTTCCGTTTCTGCCGACGAGGCGGCCACTCAGTTCGTCGATTTTGACGTCATCGAAGACGTTGTTTATGGCCACAAAGACGGCCTGGCCCTGACCATGGACGTCGTCACGCCGAAGGAAAATTCCAAAGGAATCGGCGTGGTGCTGGTTTCCAGCGGTGGCTGGCGATCCGGCAAGTCGAACGTCCCTGGCCGAGAGATCGAAGGCCGTAAGCACGAACACTGGATGCAAGGCCTGCTGCAAGGCGGTTACACGCTGTTCGTCGCCCGGCATGGCAGCGCTCCCCGCTACTATGTGCCGGAGATGATCGACGACATTCGCCGCAGCGTGCGGTTCGCCCGGCATCATGCCGCGAAGTACGGCGTCGATCCCGAGCGGCTGGGCATCACCAGCGGTTCGTCCGGCGGCCACCTCTCGCTGATGGTGGGTCTCACCGGCGACGATGGCAAACCGGAGGCCGAGGATCCGATCGACCGCGAAAGCTCGCGCGTGCAGGCGATCGTGGCCTGGTTTCCGCCGACGGACCTCGTGAACTGGGGAATGAAGGACGGCTACGTCACGATCAACAAGCTCCGGCCGGACATTCTCAAAGGGCTATTCCCAGAGATCACCGACATCAAGCCGCAGCTCGAAAGCATTTCACCGATCTACTTCATCACGCCCGACGATCCTCCGCTGCTGCTCATCCACGGGCTGCGCGATCTGACGGTGCCGATCCAGCAGTCGCGGATCATGCGCGACAAGTACGACGAGGCCAAGCTGCCCGTCAAGCTGGTCGAACATAAGACCGGCGGCCACACCAACTGGCCGGGCATCCTTGACGAATACCCGGCAGTGTGGACGTGGTTCGATGAGTATCTGTCGGCGCCGCAGGATTCGCAGTAGCGCGGCGGCTTGAGTGGCCGGTTACTTCTTCACCCAGTAGTCGACGACCAAGACCTTGTCGAGCAGCGGGCCGACGAGCGCGCCGAATTCCTTGTGCGCCGGGTGCGGCAGGTAGGCGTCGCGTCCCTTGTCGTCGGCAAAGGTCACGAAGAAGCAGTGCGTAAAGCCCTGGGCCCGGCCTTCGGTGCTCACGTCGGTGCCGTACTCGAAGTCCTGGATCACGTCGATCTTCTTCTTGAGCTCGCGGAATGCGTCGACGACCTGCTTCACCTGGGCTTCGCTGGTGCCGTCTTTGAACTTGAACAGCACGACATGGCGGAAGACTTTTTCGTCCTCAGCCTGGGCGGACGAAACGTTCGCGGCGGCGGCCAGCATAAAAACTCCCAAAGCGATCGACAGCAGACGGCGAGACATGGCAAACTCCCAAGGTTTGAGGATTCACAAGGTGTGGCCGTCAGTGTAGAACCCGAGCGGCACGGCTGCAAATGGCGGCCAGAACGCGGTTTCACCACAGGGCCTGGACCCGCAGCGTTGGGTTCCGAATTGCCGAAGACCTGTGGGAGAGTGCCCGTGTGCCGCGACGGGAGGGATCTCTGGTTGCTTGCGGCGTGCGGTTATAGTGCTGTGAGTTGGACTTCCTGCCCAGACCCCAACGAGGTTCAAAAACCCATGCCCAACCGCCGTGAGTTTGTACAGTCGCTGCCAGCTTTTGCCGTAGCAAGCCACATGTTGCTGGACGGGACACCGGCCGAAGCACAACCGGCGGCTCCGGCTCAGGGGCATTTCCACCCGAGGGGTAAAGCTCCCTCGAAGTTCACGCAGGAGGTGCTCCGCAAGGCGAAGGCTTCGTTGCCATTCGGCGACACGCGGGATTTCGAAGAGCAGAAGCGGGGGCTGATCGCTCCCATGACCGAGTTGCAGATCAAGAACGATGCGGGCGAGATCGCTTGGGACATGAAGCAGTTTCAATTCCTCGATCGGCAGTCAGAGTTCGACAGCATCCTTCCCTCGCTGCACCGAATCGGACAATTGAATAACAACTACGGACTGTTCGAGGTGATTCCGGGCATTTACCAGGTGCGCGGATTCGATCTCGCCCAGACAACTTTCGTGCGGGGGAAGACCGGCTGGATCGTCTTCGACTGCCTCGTCACCACTGAGGTGATGCGCGCCGCATGGAAATTGTTTCAGGAGCACGTCGGAAAGGGCCTGCCCGTTACGGCGGTTGTCTACTCACCGGATTCGGCGGAGTTGGGCCGCGGAGAGCAGGAGCGTGCCATCGCAAGGCGCCGGCGGTGGCAGGCCGACCTCTTCGGGGTGGATGATCCAAAGTGGTTGAGAGTTTCCCAGCTGCGCGCGACGCTTGAAAAAGCCGAGGAGAAGGATGAGCGTCAGAGCGGCCAGCACGATCGCTGCGACGAACTTGCCGGTCGCAATCGCCCACGCAGTTGCGATCGCCAGACCGCCTGCCGATCCCAGGACTTTGGTGCTCAGCCAATGCCAGCCTGAGCCTCGCTTGGGACTGATCAGCGTTCCGCGTTCGTGCGTGTGGATGTTCGGGAACATCACTTTGCTTTCTGTCGCGTAGGCTAGAGGAGCGCCCTACGTCTCCTCTCGTCGTGGTTCATTCTGATGGACGGGTAGTAGGCCGGCGAGTATGTGGTCTAAGCGATAGCCAGGGGCAACGATCGGCGACAGCCGACAACACCCCTGGATTACTTCGGCACCAGCCGGCCGCCGCGGACGCCGCTCCACGAACTGGAGCCGAAGCGGACGGTCTCGTAGTGAGGTTCGAACACTTCGTCCGGGCCTTGCTGGGCGCGGACAGCCTCGGTCAGTTGCCGACTTTCTTCGATGTAACGCTCGAGTCGGATCTGGCTGACGACGAAGTGACCGAACGCGCCGACGACCACCGCGAGCAGCGTGAAGGTGATGATCCGCTTGAGCGGGCTGGTTCGCTTTGTTTCGCCGTTCATGGATTGAATGGGGGCAGTTGGGTAATGGCGTTGTGAAAGCCTGTTCTTTCGCCCTTTATACCACGTCCCTGCGAGCGGGGGGTATTGGGAGAGTCGCCAGCCACATTGGCGTTGTCTACACTACGACCGGCCCAAGGAAGATTGCCGCAATATGACTGAGGAAATATGAACGAGGAGCTGCCTGATGAATTCGTTACGAAAGCCGCGCAAGGGCATCTGCAACCTGTCGCTGTTGGCCGTGGGCTTGGCATTGGTGTTCGCTCGGAATAGCAAAGCCGATGACGAAGCGTCGCCACCTAAGGTGACGGCCAAGGTCTGGGCGATCGGCGATGGCCGGACCGGCGAGCTGCTGTGGGGCGGGAATGCGGACGAGCCCTCGAAGTCGGCCAGCACCACCAAGATCATGTGCGCGCTCGTCGTGCTTGAACTGGCCGCGAAAGAGCACGCCGTTCTGGACGAGATCGTGACGTTTTCGCAGCGCGCGGCCGATACGCCCGGATCGAGTGCGAAGCTCGAAGCCGGTGAAAGCCTTTCCGTGCGCGAGTGCCTGTTCGGCCTGATGCTCCCCTCGGGCAATGACGCGGGAATCGCGCTGGCTGAGCACTTCAACGACCGCTTCGAGCCAGCCGAAGTGCCTGAAGGCAAGGAGCCGCCGCCGGTCCATTCGCGGTCGAACTTCATTGCCGAGATGAATCGGCAGTCGGCCGCGCTGGGAATGACAAGCACGACGTATCGGCTGCCGTACGGCGATGGCGGTACCAATGCCGATCGGACGACCACGCCACGTGATCTACTCAAGCTGGCGCACCGCGCGATGCAAAACGAGACGCTGCGGAAATACGTTTCGACGAAAGAGCATGAGACCGAGGTGCGCACGCCGGACGGTGGGACGCGCACGGTTCGCTGGACGAACACCAACCGACTGCTTGGTTCGCCTGAGTTTGACGGCATTAAGACCGGCACGTCGGCGGCGGCGGGGGCGTGCCTGGTTTCGCGCGGCACGCGCAACGGCGAGCAGTTGCTGGTGGTTGTGCTGGGGTGTGAGTCGTCGGACGCCCGTTACGCGGACTCGCGGAGCCTGTACGACTGGGCCTGGGGGCGGCGCCAATCAAGAAACGGGGACACCACTGATTAACGAAATGAGTAATGTCCCCGTTTTGAGTTCTTGCTGCTACTTGCGGCGGCGGAGGCCGATGCAAGCAAAGGCTGCCGTGGCCAGGCCGACCAGGGCCAACGAACTCGGCTCCGGGACGATGCAGACCTGGAAGTATTGCAGGCCGCTGGCCCCCCGAAGCGGGAGTCAATTCGGAAGAATTCGGCGCTCAGTCGATGAGCTCCGCGGAAGGCGGCTGGAAGTAGGCATTGCATGCTTCGACTGAGCCGACAGGACGGTTTTTTCACCCGTTTGCAGCCCCCTTTTTTCGGCTATAATCAGCGGTTCGATTGATCCTGTCTTCATTTTGCGGCCGTGCGCTGACGATTCCCCGGCGTCTGCGAGTCTGCCGCCCGCTCATTCTTAAGGAGATCGGCCGTGCGCTGTTCGCGACTCGATTTGCTGACTGTTGTTTGCCTGGCGATTCCCCTCGTCGGCTGTGTCAAACCTTCGACGCCCGGCGAAAAGGTCAAAGTGACCAAGATCTCGGCCGGACCGGACGTGCAGAAGCAGGTGCAAACCGCGCTGATCGAAGCCAAAGAGGGGGAAGTGATTGAGTTCGGAGAGGGGACGTTCGAGTTCGACTCGACCCTTTCGTGCGACGTCAGCGATCTGACCATTCGCGGTCAGGGACAGGATAAGACGATCCTCAGCTTCGCCAAGCAAGGTCAGGGGACCGGCGGCGAAGGTCTGGCGATCACTAGCAAGAAAAACGTCACGATCGAGAACCTGGCGGTCGAAGACGCCAAGGGTGACGCGATCAAAGTGAACAAGACCGACGGGATCACCTTCCGCGGCGTCCGGACCAGCTGGACCGGCGGACCGAAGACCGAGAACGGCGCATACGGCCTCTATCCCGTGCTGTGCCAGAACGTGCTGATCGAAGATTGCATCGCGACCGACGCTTCGGATGCGGGCATCTACGTCGGACAGTCGCAGAACATCATCGTGCGCCGCTGCCGGGCCGAGCACAACGTGGCCGGTATCGAGATCGAGAATTCGATCAATGCCGACGTGTACGAGAACGTGGCCACGGGGAACACCGGCGGCATTCTGGTCTTTTCGCTACCCGATCTGGAGCTGAAGGTCGGCCGCAACTGCCGCGTCTACAACAACGAAATCGTGGAGAACAACCACGAGAACTTCGCCCCCAAGGGGAACGCCGTGGCCAACGTGCCGCCGGGAACGGGCGTGATGATTCTGGCCAGCCGCCAGGTCGAAGTGTTCGACAACAAGATCAAGGACAATGGCAGCGTCGGCCTGTCGATCTGCAGCTACCTGGTCACTCAGAAGCCGTTCGACAAGGACGCGGGCTACGATCCGTTCTGCGATTCGATTTACGTGCACAACAACGCGTTCGAAGGGAACGGCTCGAAGCCGGCCGGCCCGCTGAGTCAACTGATCACGATGGCGATTGGCGAAAAGACGCTGCCGGACATCATCTATGACGGCGTGGTCGATCCGAAGAAGGCCGTCGAAGGGGAGCTGCCGAAGGAACTGGCGATTATCATCCGCGACAACGGCGACGCCGATTTCGTGGATTTCGACCTGCCGGGCCTGGACATCAGCAACCCGCTGGAACCGAAGCCGGGCAATATCAGCCGTGATCTGAAGCCGTTCGAGGGGAATGGTGACATCCCGAAGATCGAACCGGTGACGATCGCGGGCGTAAAGTAAGTCGTCGCGATCCCAATTCGGGGTGGCACGCCCAGAGCCACAGCGATGGGCGTGCTGCGTGTTTGTTGGTTGCACGCCCTTCGCAAGTTCAGGGACGTGCCACCCAGAACCCCCCGGCTGAACTGTGATGGAGTTTTCTCTCCGTCGGTTGATTAAGATGAAGAAGTAACGCACTGGCGGGACGCTCCAATATCGGACGACCCGCCAGTGTTTCGTTTGACGACGTCTGGGCTTCGTTTACCCACGACTGGGTATTTTTTAGCAACGACTGGCGAGTGCGTTTATGACGGCCGGCGATCGAGCAATTGCGTGTGCGGCGTTGTCGCTAGTGTGTCTGTTTGCGGCGAGCGGGTGTAGTACCTCTGAGCCGGTGAGCACAGCGCCGGCACATCCCGAGAAGCTTTCGGAGTTTGGCCTGTTCACGGGGAACGGCAGCACCCAGGAAGCGGCCGAGGGAGTCGTGCCGTATGATCTCAACTCACCGCTGTTCTCGGACTACACCGACAAGTTCCGGTTCGTGAAGCTGCCGGCCGGGACGGCGGCCGAGTACCAGGCAGACGACGTTTTCGCGTTTCCGGTCGGCACGATCATTGCCAAGACGTTCGCCTACCCGGTCGACGCGCGTGACGCCTCAAAGGGGCGTCGGTTGTTGGAGACGCGCATTCTCAAGCATGAGCCCGATGGTTGGGTCGGCATTCCGTACATCTGGAACGAGGAGCAGACCGACGCGGTGCGTGACGTGGCGGGCGACGTGCTGCCGGTAAGTTGGATCGACGAGCACGGTGCCGAGCGGAAGAACGACTACATCATTCCCAACGCCAACCAGTGCAAGGGCTGCCACAAGCAGGGCGACGCCATGCAGCCGATCGGCCCCAAGGCCCGGCACCTGAACAAAGACTATACCTATCACGACGGCCCAGATTCCACAGTCACTGAGAATCAGCTCGCGCACTGGAAACGGGTGGGCGCGCTGAAGGACGCGCCTGACCCGAAGGAAGCGCCCCGGCTGGCCGTGTGGGACGATCCGAACAGCGGCACGCTCGATGAGCGGGCCCGAGCGTGGCTGGAAATCAACTGCGCCCACTGTCACAACCCGATCGGTCCGGCGCGGAACTCGGGATTGAACCTGCTGGCCTCGCAAGTGAACCCGCGCGAGTTTGGCATTTATAAGACGCCGGTCGCGGCAGGGCGCGGTTCGGGCGGGCACGAGTTCGACATCGTGCCGGGGCATCCCGAGGAGTCGATCTTTATCTTCCGGCTGCTGTCGACGGATGCGGGCATCATGATGCCGGAACTTGGCAAGCGGCTGGTACACACCGAGGGAGTGGAGCTGATTCGGGAGTGGATCGCGGCGATGCCGGAAGAAGCGCGGCCGACACGGTAATCGAAATCGCGCCACGAAGAACCCCGCCGGCAGAGCCGGGGGCGGTCGTCGGATGTGAAATACGCCCACAGGGAACTCCGCGTGGCGACTTTTGCTGAAGCCCTGAACCACGCGCGGCAGTGTCTTTCGACCGGGCGCGCGGCCGAGGCCGCCGGCGTCTATCAGCAGCTGCTGCAAGCCGCGCCGCAGGCCCCCGACCTGTGGCACGAGATGGGCATCGCCCAGCTTCAGGCCGGCTATCCGCAGGCAGCGTGCCAGTGCCTGGAGCGGGCGGTCCAACTTGCACCGAGCAATGCCGCGTTCCTGGCTAATCTGGGCGCGGCCTATCAGACGAGCAAGCTTCCGCTTCAAGCCGTGGAGGTGTTTCAGCGAGCGATCCAGGCCGGCGGCGAGTCGCCGCAGCTCTTGAGTAATTTCGCGCTCTCGCTCAAAGACGCCGGTCAGGTAGAGAAAGCCCTGACGGCGTTCCAGCGAGCGATCTCTCTGCAACCCGCTCACGCGACGGCGCATTTCAATCGCGCCAACCTGCTGCTCGACGAGGGACGGCTCGACGAAGCCATTGCCGGCTATCGAAGGGCCCTTGACCTCAACCCGGGCGATGCAGGCGCACTATGCAAGCTGCGCGTCGCGCACCTCGACCGCGCCGAGATGGCAACCGCGATTGAGTACTTCGACCGCGCGCTCGCCGTGCAACCCGACTACGCCGACGCAAAACGCAACCGCGGCATGGCCCGGCTCGCGTCCGGAGACTATCGGCGGGGCTGGGTCGATTGGGAGCATCGACTCACTTGCGATGGGTTCGTACCGCGCGTCACCCAGGGGCCACGTTGGAACGGCGAGCCGTTGGCCGGGCAAACGCTCCTGGTGCATGCCGAGCAGGGGCTCGGCGACACGCTACAGTTTGTACGCTACGTGCCGCTGCTGGAGCGTTTCGGGGGCCGCGTGCTGCTCGAGGTGCAACCTGCGCTTGTGCCGCTTCTGAAGCAATCGGGATTTGAGCGGTGGTTAATCAACGGCGACATCCGGCCGCCGTACGACATGCAGTGCCCGCTGATGAGCTTGCCGCGGTTTGGGCCCGCTGACCAGCAGCTGCCCTGCTGGGACGGTGCTTATCTGCAAGCGGATCCCGAGCGGGTTGGACTTTGGCAGGAGCGGCTCAAGGCGGTCGAAGGCTTGCGAGTCGGCATCGCCTGGGCCGGCAGCGCTCGCCATCCGCACGACAGGTTTCGCTCGCTCCTGCTCGAGCAGTTCGCTCCGCTGGCCGCGGTGCCAGGCGTGCAACTGATCAGTTTGCAGAAAGGGCCGGCTGTCGACGCGTCGCACGACTTGCTCGCGCGGATGAACGTCATCGTGATCGCCGACCCCTGGGATGCCGAGGGCGCTTTCCTCGACACGGCCGCCATCATGCAGCATCTCGACCTCGTCATCACGGTCGATACCGCGATCGCACACCTGGCGGGTGGATTGGGGCGTCCGGCCTAGGTATTGCTGCCGTACTCGCCCGATTGGCGCTGGCTACTCGAAGGGGAAACAACGGCCTGGTATCCGAGCTTGCGACTGTTTCGTCAGCCTGCGCTGCAGGACTGGTCGACGGCGATCCAACGCGTCGCCGCGGAGCTCGCGCTGCGTTCGCATTAGCGGACCTTGCGGCGTGCGGGAACCTTTTCGATTGCGCAAATGCGAATTCTACTTGGCGCGGGGCGGCCAATGGCTAGTCGATAGGTCGATGATCGACTAGGTTGCATTAGCCTTCGTGAATCAACTCTCGTACAGCATTCGATTTGCGGCCCTGGTAGCAGGCTCATTCGAACGCTTTTGAAGGCACCGTGCTGGCAACGAGGCCAAGCACCCAAGCGGAACAGATTCTTGCCGATTGAAAGGAAGCTGTTTGGCCAATTCGGTGTCGCAACAGCGGACGCGGTTCGCGCTTCCGCTGCTGGTGGTTGTCTGCACTCTGGTGCTGGGTGGGATCGCACTCTGCGATGAACCCCAGGCTGAACCCGCGCTCGAGTCCGGCAGCATCACATTCTCCGAGCACATTGCCCCGATCCTCTGGCAGCATTGCGTCGATTGCCATCGGCCGGGCGAAGTCGGTCCGTTCTCGCTGCTGACGTATCAAGACGCGGCCAAGCGCGCCAAGTTTCTCAAAAACATCACGCACGATCGGCGGATGCCTCCTTGGAAACCCGAGCCAGGCGTGATGCCGCTGCACGGCGAGCGGCGGCTTTCGAAAAATGAACTGGCGCTGATCACTCGGTGGGTCGACGACGGCGCACCGCAGGGGGACCCTGCCAAGTTGCCGCCGGCGCCGAAGTTCGAAGATGGCTGGCGGTTGGGTAAGCCCGACTTGGTGCTCACGATGCGCGAGCCGTTCCAGGTGCCGGCCGATGGACCGGACATCAACCGCTGCTTCGTGATCCCCATGAACCTGGCCGAAGACCGGATGGTTTCGGCCGTGGAGTTTCGGGCCGGCAACCGCGCGGTAATCCATCACTCGATCATGTTTCTGGATGCGAACGGCGCCGCGCGCAAGCTGGACGGCGAAGACGGCCAGCCCGGCTACCGGTCGTGGGGCGGAGCGAACGTCCGGCCGACCGGTGGATTGGGAGCCTGGCTTCCCGGCACGGTGCCCCGCCATTTGCCGAGCGGAATGGCCAAGTTCGTCAAAGCCGGCAGTGATCTGGTGCTGCAAGTGCACTACCATCCGATGGGTAAAGCGACCAGCGATCGGTCGAGCATTGGCATCTACTTCGCCAAAGAGCCTACCAAACACATCGTGACGGGGATTGCCGTCACGCAGCCGATGCTGAAGCTGCCCGCGGGCAAGTCGCACTGCGACGTCAAGACTCGTTGCGCCCCGCTGCCTGTCGACGTGAACGTGCTGGGCATCTCGCCCCACATGCACGACCTGGGTAAGGAGTTTCGCGTCTCGGCCAAGTTGCCGGGCGGAGAATACCTGCCGCTGATTTGGATCAAGGATTGGGATTTTAACTGGCAGGGTACCTATCAGTTTGCGAGGCCGCTCAAGCTGCCCAAGGGCTCGGTGATTTGCCTGCACGCGATCTACGACAACTCGGCCGGCAATCCGAAGAACCCCCATAGCCCTCCGCAAGAAGTGACCTGGGGCGAAGAGGCCTCGGACGAGATGTGCCTGTGCGGTGTGCAGGTCTATACCGACAAGCCCGAGGATCTGGAGAAGATTGCCAAGATGCCAGGCTATGAACTGGCCGTCGGTCTGGAAGGTGGCATTCCCGAAGAAGCCGATCCCGGCGCAGGGGGCGTGGACGCCTCGGGGTATCCGAACGACGGGATTCCGATCTTCGCCG
>Ga0169931_10002374_pt1 | contig 30753 bp, 19 predicted proteins | sample Kivu_15m_20L_FD_129675 | JGI IMG/M metagenome (GOLD analysis project Ga0169931, IMG submission 129675) | Freshwater microbial communities from Lake Kivu, Western Province, Rwanda to study Microbial Dark Matter (Phase II) - Kivu_15m_20L... | ecosystem: Environmental > Aquatic > Freshwater > Lake...
CCTGCGTGTAGAAGCCAGCTGCGTGCACGATCGCCGCGCGCGCGTTGCGTTCGCCAGGCTTGATCCACACCGCGATGCTGGCTTCGTCGAAGCGCCCGAATTCTACAAGACCGTCGAGCCACAGCCCGCCGTCGCCGTCAAAGCTCAGCGCGCCGCCGACTCGGCCCTCGCCGAGCGCGACGGCGCCGAGTTGATCGGGGCGACGGCGCTCGGTGCTCGCGGATTTTCCATCCAACGCGCGGTTGGGCGTGAGCCCGCGATCCAACTCGTCGAACGGGTAGTGAGCAACGGGCGCGGGCGGCGCGTCGAGGCGCTGCGATGCTTCGAGCGCGAACACGTTGCGAGCCTCGCCGCGCGCGCGCTCGACGTGCTCGCGCGCCGCGTCGACCGTCTTGCGCAGCTCATTCGTGCGCGCATCCTGCTCCGCATTCGAGAGCCGCACGTACGGCGGCGGCGCGCTCACCGCGAGCGCGTAGGGCTTCAGCCCGTTTTCGTCGAGCTGCCCGAACATCGCGCCCAGCGCATAGAACTCGCGCGTCGGCAGCGGGTCGTACTTGTGGTCGTGGCACCGCGCGCACTCGACCGTGAGCCCGAGGAACGCCGTCCCGAACGTGCCCACGCGGTCGGCGATCGCCTCCTGGCGAAACTCCTCGGGCGTGGAGCCGCCTTCCTCCGTCATGCGGTGCAGGCGGTGGAAGCCCGTCGCAACACGCTGCGCGACGCTCGCGTTCGGTTTCAGGTCGCCGGCCACGATCGTCGTGACGAACTCGTCGTAGCGCATGTTCTTCGCGAGCGCGTCGAGCAACCAATCGCGCCACGGCCAAGCGAAGAACTCGCCGTCGGTCTGGAAGCCGTACGTGTCGGCGAAACGCGCGAGGTCGAGCCACACGACGGCCATGTGTTCGGCCGCACGCGGCGAAGCGAGCATGGCCCGCACGGCGCGGCGGTAGTTCTCGTCGGTGGGCGCGGCTGCGAACGCGTCCGCTTCCTCCGGAGTCGGAGGCAATCCGGTGAGCACCAGCGACGCGCGCCGCAGCAGCGTGAGCGGCGCCGCTTCGGGCGATGGCGCGAGCCCGCGCCGCTCAAGTTCCGCGAGCACGAAGGCATCGAGCGGATCGCGCACCCACCCAGCGCGTTGCACCTTCGGCGGAGCGTGCTCGCGCGGCGGCACGAACGCCCAGTGCGGCTCGTACTGCGCGCCCTGCTCGATCCAGCGCAGCAACGTCGCGCGCTCCGCTTCGCTCAGCGGCCGCTTGAGCTTGGGCGGCGGCATGACCTCGTGCTCGGCACTGCTCGTGATCCGCAGGGCCGCGTCACTCTGCAATCCGCCGGCGAAAACCTCGCGCCCGCCCTCGGGCGTGTCGAGCCGCAATCCAGCCTTGCGCTTGGCCTCGTCGGGTCCGTGGCACGCGAAGCAACGATCCGAGAGCAGCGGCCGCACGTCGCGGTTGAAGTCGAGCGGCTCGGGCGCCGGCGGCGCGGCCGCCGAGTCGAGCTCGGGCGCGACACGCCAAGCGGCGCACGCCGCGACGAACAGTGCCAGCGATGTTGCGACGAACGCGCTCTTCACGACGCGGGGAACCTTACCACCGTGTCGAGCGCACGGGCTGCGCTTGCGCGCCTCGTCGAATGGCGCGCGACAGTCGTGCAACCTCCGGCCCGCTGCGTTGCGCTGGAGCGAACCGCCTGAGTCCGTGCTCAACCCAGCGAACTGGCGTGCTAAACGTCAGTCGAATCCTCGTGTTGAAGCGTTGGACCCAAGCGCGTCCAGGACGCGAGACCGCGACGCCGTCGCACGCACACGGCGTCCCGCGAAGATCGGCGGGCGCCGTCCGCGCACGCCCGACCGCGACTCGAGGGGAGCGCAACGAGTGTCGACGCGCTCAGCGCGCGAGGTGCTCGAGCAGGCCGTAGCGCGAACGGAGCGCCACGGTGTCGAGTTCGCGCACACGGCCATCGGGGAGCGTGATGCGCGCCGTGGTGTTGGGCGAGCTCACGTCGCGGACCTCGACCCACCACTCTTCGCGGCCGAATTCCATGCGCTCGTTGAGTTGGAGATCGTTGAGCGCCTGCACCAAACTTGCCTCTAGCCCCGGGCGATCGGCCATGGAGTTCAGCGCCGCCTCGATGAGCTTGAGGTCGAAGCGCCAGTACAACGTGTTCTCGTTCGCGATGAACTTGCCCGCAGGCAGCACGAGCGTGAAGTTCTCGGAGTCGAGGGCGCCGGCCGCGGCGAGGTGGCCGAGGTTCATGAACAAATACACGGCGACCTTGCGGTTGTGCTCGAGCTGCTTGGCGAGCGCCGGAATACGGTACGTGACGACGCCTTCCGACCAGCTCTTGTCGCGCACGCTGCTGTCGTCGAGCAAGGATGCGTGCAGAGCCCAAGTCGCGAAGGCCCAGCGAGCGCGCGCCATCGTCTCCGGCGAACCGCCGGGCACGATCCTCGCGAAAGGCGCGAGCTGCGCTTGAAGCTCGCGACGCACCACGCCGCTGTAGTGCAGGCCGCCTCGGCCGTCATCGAGCAGCTCGACCGTCGAAACCTCGTCGGGCGTGATCAACGGCATGCGCTCCAGCTCGGCCTGGGTCGACGCGTCGAGCGCCGCGTGGGCGTCGCGCTGTGCGTTGTCGTACGGCTCCAGCGCTCGACGCTTCGTGGTGGGACCGAACAAGAACGCGCTGCCGGCCACGAGGAAGCCGAAAACGAGCATGGCGGCGAGGCAGCCCCAAGCAACAGTCGTAGCTCGCGAGGCGCCTCGGTCTGCGCGTTGGCGAAGCAAGTAGATGGCGGTCGCGGCGACGCCGACGGGCACGAGTGCGACCAGGCCGATCAGCACGGCTTCCATCCAACCGAGCTGTCCGGTGAGCACGAGCAAGACACCCGCCAAGGTCATTCCGACGCCGCCGAACGCAGCGGTCCAGCCGAGCACACGCGCGTAGGGCGCGCGCGCAGCAGGTTCGCGCTCCTCGTCGCGCTCGACGAGTTCGCGTTCCGCCGCGGGCTTGGCATGCGCAGCACTCGCGGAAGGCGTTTTCGCGGCGCGATCGACGTCCGCGCGGACCTCGCTCGCGTGCTGGTAGCGCTGCTCGGGCTCCTTCTCGAGCGTCTTGAGCACGATGTCGTCGACGTTCGCACCCACCGGCGCCTTCTTCGACGGCAACGGGAAACGCCCCATCGGCAGTTCGCCGGTGAGCAGCTCGTACATCACGACACCGAGCGAGTAGATGTCGGCGCGGTGATCGACCGCGAGCGGCCGGTCCCACTGTTCGGGCGCCATGTAGCGCACCGTGCCCATCACTTGGCCGGTCTCGGTCAGCGTATGCGCTGTGCGCGGACCCTGGCCAACGAGCTTCGCGAGGCCGAAGTCGAGGATCTTCGCCGTGCCTTGGCGCGTGACGATCACGTTCTCGGGCTTGATGTCGCGGTGCACGACGCCGCGGTCGTGCGCGGCCTGCAACGCGTCACACACCTGACCGACGATCGCGAGCGCCGAACGCGGCTCGAGCTGGCGCGCGGCGATCATCTGGCGCAAGCTCGCGCCTTCGACGAGCTCCATCAACAGGTACCAGTGCGGCCCGGCGCGGCCGGCGCTGTAGACCGAGACGATGTTGGGGTGCGCGAGCGAGGCCAGCAGACGCGACTCGCGCTCGAAGCGTTCGCCGAAGGCCGGGTCGCTGCTCGAGTCGAGCGCGAGCACCTTGAGCGCCGCGTCGCGGCCCAGGCTCTTCTGGCGCACGCGGTAGACCGCGCCCATCCCGCCTTGGCCGATCAGCTCGAGGATTTCGAGGTCGGGAAAGTGCGGAGCGAGCGACGCGATCGGCGGCGCGGGGCGGCGATCCGAGCCGCGTGTCACGACGAGTTCGGGTTCGAGGCTCGCCTTGAACAGGCAGGCGGCGCACAGGCCGTCCAGGGCCGGGGAACTCTCGAAGGTGGCGCCGCAGCGCTCGCAGGCTTTGGGGTTGGGCATGGTTCAGCTCTCTGGTGGCCCCCAGAGGCCGATGCACGGCGCAACGTTACAGCGAATTTCTGCACTGCAACCCGGGCTAGTGGGTTGATTCGAAAGTCCGCTGCAGATGTCAGGTGGTTCGGCGCTCCCCGCAAGGCGCGAGGATTCCAGGCGACCTGAGTAGGTCGCCGAACCGGAGCAACGCCGCGGGGGGCGGCGAGGCGCCTGAGGTATGCGGCGAAATTTCGAATCAACCCACTAGCGGCCGCCGAGCGCCCGGAACAGGTCGGCGATCTCGGACTCGACCTCGTGTTCGTGCTCGACCGTGTCGCGGATCAGCGCGTGCAAGGCTTCGCGGTAGCGCTTGCGCAGGCGCGTCGCCGCCACGCGCACCGCGCCTTCGCTCATGCCGGCCTTGAGCGCGATGCCGGCGACGTCGGAGAGCTCGGCGCCCTGCAACGCCGGACGCAGCAGCGCGAACAACTCGCCGCGCCCGTCCACTTCGTAGTCCGCGCGCACCGCGGCCAGCGCACGCGCGAGCAACGCCAGCGCCCACTCGCGCTCGAAGGCCTGCTCGGGCGAAGTTTCGCCGGCGACCGGGATCTGCAGGCGCTCGTCGGCGTCGTGCGGGTCGATCGACACGATGCGCGCGCCGCCGCCCCGCTTCTGCGCGTTCGCGCGCGCACGCTCGTGCGAGAGGTGGTGGACAAGCGCCGCGAGGAGGAACGAGCGGAAGCGGCCGCGCTCGGCGGAGAGCTCGCCGAAGTTGCGCTTCTCGACGAGCTCGGCGAAGAAGCCTTGGACCGTGTCGGCCGCGGCGTGCGAGTCGAGCCCGCGGCGCCGCAGGAACGCATACAGCGGCGTCCAGTAGCACTCGCACAACTCGGTCAGCGCGGCGCGCGCGCGCGGTGGATCGGACTGCACGAGCGAGGCGACCAGGCTCCAGCGCGTGGTGAGGAACTGCGCGCGCTCGCCGCCCGGCTCGTGGGTCGAAGTCATCGCCTCAAGCGTAGTGGGGCGACGAAGAACTTCGAGGTGTGTTCGCGGCGCAGCTCGGGATGGGCGACAGGACGTTGGCGGGCGGCCGAACGTTCCCGAGCGTTCGACGGCGGCGTCGCGCCTGCGAATCGACGTGCGTGCGGCGCGCAACGCGCCCGGGCGCTCAACCGTCGCGCAAGTTGTCGTAGGCGAGCCGGCCGAGCGTGACGGCGCCGCTCGCCAGCTCGACGCGGTGGAAATCGAACGGCTCGCGGCCGTAGGTGTGGATCGTGACCGCGGTGCGAGTGTCGGACGGATTGAAGACGCTGTGGAAGTCCTCGTGCGGCGGCAGGACGGTCGCAACAGCGCCGGGAGTTGCGCGCAGCGTGCAGGTTGCGCGCAGCCGCGCGTGGGACGGATCACGGCCGTCGTCCTCGCGCTCGAAGTTGGTGACGTCGACCTCGCCTTCGGTCACGGCGACGACGCCCCAAGTGCCGTGATCGTGCGCCGCGCTCCCGCTGTGCGGCGGCCAGATCATCGCGATCACGACGAAGTGTTGGTCTCGGTCGAGGTGCAGCAGGTTGCGTCCGTAGCCGCGGGCCGGCGCGCAGCGGAACGCGCGCGGAATCGACAGCGGCTCGCGCACGAGCGTCGCGGCAAGCTCGCGCACCAAGCGCAACTTGGTGACGTCCGACAGCGCCTGCGCGGCAACCGCGCGCACGTCGGAGAAGTAGCGCGTCAAGCGGGGATCGAGTTGGTTGGCGGCGGCGGCGCTGGTGTTCATGGCGGCTTGCATTTGCGCGCTGCGCTCGCGCGTTGGCCATACGCTCTCGGTCGGAGCGCGGCGCGGAAGTGCTGCGCTGGCCGCGTTGTGCAGCGCTGCGCGCTTCGAGCCTGAAGACCGCAACTTCTCGCCGGACTTTTCCCGTGCGGGCCGCCGGAATTCGGGCCGCGTTGCAGGCGTCACGCAACGGCGCGCTGCGCGCTCCACCTTCCGTCCCTCGAAGCAACCCGCATGAAGTTCCTCGTTCTGTCCTTGTGCGTCCTCGCCACGTTGTCGCTCGCGACCTGGGGCCTCGCCGTGCAAGGCCCGGGCGCGCGCAAGACGCCGCCCGCGCCGCAATCCCTCGTGCTCGCCGCGGAGGTCGGCGAGTGGACCGCAACCGTGACCGCCGGCGGCAAGGAGTACCCCGGCACGTTGGTGGTCGAAGCCGGTCCGAGCGGCAACGGAGTCGTCTCGCACCTCGAGGCCAAGTTCGGTCCGGCGCTGTTCGAAGGCCGCGGCCTCGAAGCCTGGGACCCCGCGCGCGGCAAGTACTCGGCGCTGTGGATCTACAGCCTCTCGCCGCAACCGCTCTCCGCCGAAGGGACCTGGGACGAAGCCACCAAAACTCGCACGTTGCGCATGGACGTGCCGCCCGCCGACGGCAAGCCAGGCAAGGTCGAATGGCACGTCACGCGCGTCGTGAGCGACGACGAGCGCCAGTTCCAGATCCTGGGCGAAGCGCCGGGCGGCGAGCGCACGGAGATGCTCGCGATCCGCTACGTGCGCAAACGCTGACGCTCGCCGCGCGACAGCGCGCCGCTTCCACGCCCACGCCACCGACTTGTGTCGCGCGGCGTGGGCGTGCGCCGTTGTGCAGCGACCGGCCGAACGAGAGATCGAGAGCGAGGCTGGCGACGAAGCTCGACCTCGGGCCTGCGGACGTGAAACGAGGAGGCGCGGTGCGAGCTGGCGAGTTGGGAGCTACTCACACCCCGGATAGCGAAATACCCACATCGGCCCGTCGTCGACCTGCGGCGCGCGAGCGAGGCTGTCCGCGAAGGCAAAGGCCGATTTCACACCCAACCCGTGCGCGCGCAGGTTCGCCATGAAGCACCACTTCGCAGCAGCAGTCGTTGTCAGCTCGCTTGTCGTCGGCCTCGCGTCGGCGCAGAACTACGCCGGTCTGTACCAACACGCCCCGGACGGAAGCGCGCACGACCACTTCGGCGCCGCGCTGGCCATCGGCGATTCGCTCGGCGCGATCGGAGCGCCGGACGACGACGTCGGTGCGCTCGTCGACGCGGGATCCGTGCGCATTCTCCAGCGCAACCCCGACCTCAACTGGGCGCTCACGGTGCAGATCCTCGCCCCGACACCGCAGGCCGGCGCGCGCTTTGGAACCGCCGTTGCGATCGAGCACGACCGGCTCGTCGTGAGTTCGCCGGGCGCGAGTATCGACACGCTGCACTACTTCCGCCGCCAGGGCAGCGGCGCGTGGATCCACGTGCAGAGCTTCTCGGGTTTCGCGCCGCCCGGAGAAGGACTCGGCGAGAGCCTCGCGATCCGCGGCCGAACGCTGTGGGCCGGCGCGCCGAAGTACGCAGCGCCGCTGACGCGTCCGTTCCGTCTGCAGGAAAACGGCCTGTGGGCGCAGGTCGCGCCGGCGATGAGCGCGATCAACGGCAGTCAGTTCGGGCGCTCGATCGCAGTCGACGGCCCTCTGACGATCACCGGAGCTCCGGGCCAGCCCCTGACCACGGAGCTCGGCGCCGGAACTGTCTACATCCAAGAAGCGCTCGACGGCACGTCGTGGACTTTCGGCCAATGGCTGACGGCGAACGACTTGCACGTTGGCGATGCCTACGGATGGTCGAGCGCGATCTCGGGTGAGCGCGTGCTCGTCGGCGCGCCGGGCGCTGACAACGGAACGCTGGCCGACACGGGTGCTGTGTACGTGCACGAGCGCCAGGCGAACGGCGGATGGATGCAAGTCGCCAAGCTCCAGCCCGCGGACCTCGCCGCCGGCGCCAGGTTCGGCACGGCGGTCGCGCTGCGCGGCAACGTCGCGGTCGTCGGCGCGCCGCTCGACACCAGCTCCGGCGTGAGCGGCGGCGGCACGGTTCAACTCTTCGCCCGACGCTGGGACGGCGTTTGGGAGCGCAAGGGCGTATACGGCTGCGTGCTCCCCGTCACCGGCGATCGCTACGGCGCTGCAGTCGCGCTGTTCGACGGCGGCCTGATCGGCGGCGCTCCGCAGCGCGAGAAGGCCGGCCAGGCGGCCGCTGGCGCAACGATGTTGTACCGCTCCCTCGCGCCGCTGCCGGTGTCGTACTGCACGAGCAACCCCAACTCCTCGGGTCAGCGCGCAACTCTCTCGTGGACAGGCTCGCGTGATGTCGGCCTCTCGAACTTCGAGCTCGTCGCACGCGGCGCGCCGCCCTCGCGCCTGGGGTTGTTCGTTTTCGGACCCACGCAGACGCAAACGCCGTTCGGAGACGGAGTCCTGTGCGTGGGCGGGCTCGCGCGCCTCTCGCCCATCAGCGGCAGCGATGCGTGGGGCAAGGCGCGGCTCACGCTCGACATGAGCAACCCCGGCGCGGCCGAGCACGCGATCACCGCGGGCACGACCTGGAACTTCCAGTACTGGTTCCGCGACCCGGACAGCAGCGGCGCTGGCTTCGGTGGAAGCGACGCGCTTTCGGTGCAATTCGCGCCGTGAACGACGGCTGATCGCGCCGACGGCGCTCGAGGAGCTGGCCCTCGCTCAGTTCACGGCAACACGCGGAACGACAGACCCGCGCTGAGGTTGGTTTGGAAGCTTGCGCCCGGGTCGCGGCTCCAGACTTGGCACCAGACGCTTGTGCCCGGGGTGAGCAGCTCGGGCGCCGGCGCGCCGCCCACGAGGCCGTGCGCGAGAGCGTTCCAGTCGAGCTCGAGAACGCCAGTGCAGTCGTCGAACGCGATCAGCGTGCCGCCGGTGTTCGCGAGCGGAGCGCGGCGCACAGGAGTTTGCACGCAATACCAGCCGCCCTGGAACGGCGCGGCCGCGGCCCCGAGCAAGCTGTAGAAGTACAGACCCGACTTCTGGTTGCGCAGGTCGCGCGCGAAGGTCGTGAAGCCGGACGTTGCCGCGGCGCTCGAGAGGCCGGCGAAGCTGAACGTCGGCGTGCAGCCGAGCGAGTTGACCTTCGCGGTGCAGTAACCCTGCGGCGAAGCGGCGAGATCGACGCGCACTCCGAGCACGTCGTAGCCGCCGACCGCGCCGTCCGTGCTGAAGCCGCCAGCGACGAGCGCGCCCTGCGGCGTGAGCGCGGCCTCGAAGATGCGCGCGTCGCTCGCGCCGGGAGTCGTGTACGTCGCAGCCCAGTTGCGCGCGCCAGTTTCGTCGTACGAGAGCACGCTCATCGCGTAGGTCGAGGTCGGCGAAGACCCCAACTGCGAGTAACCCGCGACGTAGAGCTGCCCCGCGCTGCCCGCGAGCAGCTTGAACGGCGGGTCGTCGAGCCCAGCGGCGCCGTTCCAGCCGTCGGAGGACAGCAGGTTGCCGGCGAAGTCGTAGCGCCGCACGTGTGTGTCGATGCCGCTGCCGACGTTGGTCGCCGGCCCCATGACCCACAAAGCGCCGCGCGCGTCGGCGTGCACTCCGCGCGCGCGCTCGCCGGCGTTCGACGTGCCGCCGAACGTGCGCGTCCACAACGGCGCGAGCGTCTGCACGTCGTGCACGGCGACGAGCCAGTCCTCGCCCGAGCTCGCGCCCGTGCGCCAACCCGCCACGGCGAAACGCTGCGCGTCGATCTGGCACAACACGGCCGCGCCGTCGGACAGCGCGCCGCCGCCGTCGTCGTTGCGCTGCGCCAGCACCACACCGCTGGCGGACAACCGCACGACGCCGACGTTGGCGCCGCCGCTCACGCCCGTGAACTGCCCGCAGCCGAGGATCTCGCCGCTGGGCAGCACGCTCAGCGCGTAGCACGAATCGTCGCCGTTCGCGCCGCCGTCGAAGCCTGTGCTCCACAAAAGCACTCCCGCGGGCGAGTAGCACTGCACGAGCGCGTTCGAGCCGCTCGCGAGGCTCGATTCGTGTCCGCACAGCAGCACGTTGCCCGCGCCATCGAGCGTGATGCCGCGCCCGAACGCGGACAACGTTCCCGGACCCTGATGGCTGCGCTGCCATTGGAACGCGCCATTCGCGTCGTACTTGAGCAGCACGATCTGCACGCTGTTTCCATTCCAGCCGTAGCCGCACACGTACACGTCGCCGCCCGGCGCGCACAGCACATCGAGCGGCGTGTCGTCGTTGCCGAACACGTCGCGGCGCACCGACCACACCTTCACACCGGCCGGCGACCACTTCACGAGTTCGATGTCCGCCGTCGGCGGCATGGGCGGCACGCCGAAGGTCGGGTTGTACGACTTGGCGACCACGAGCAAGTTGCCGAGCTCATCGGCGGCGCACGCGCGGCCGTAGTCGGCTTGCGAGACGGCGGCGTCATGCAGACGCGACCACGCGAGAGTCGATTGAGCGGCGCAGGGCACGGCGCCGAGGGCGACAGCGAACACGGACAGCGAAGCAAGGCGGACAGCGTTCATGGACTCCTCCGGAACGTGGGGACTCTGCGATGGTACGCCGGGAGCTGGATTCGGGGGTGAGCGGGCGAGGCGCCCTCAGCTCTCGAGCGGCGGATTGGCGCTTCCACGACCGCGCAGGAACAACGCGTACACCGGCACGCCGGCCGCGATGATCGCCAGGCCATAAAGCGATTGGCGGCGCAGCGTCGGGTCGAGGAAGGTCTGCGCGTCGACGAACAGCACGACGGCGATGAACACCAGCGGCGTCCACGGGTAGCCCGTGCACTTGTACGGACGCGCGGCGTTGGGCGCGCGCCGCCGCAGCACGTACACTGCGCCGACGGTGAGCGCGTAGAAGATCAGCGAAGCGAACACCACGTAGTCGGTGAGCTCCTTGAAGCCCTCGAAGAACAGGATCAGCGCGACGGCCCACAGCGCCTGGCTCCAGATCGCGACCGTCGGCGTCGCGAAACGCTTGTCGACGTGCATCAACACGCGCGGCATGAGTCCGTCCTTCGCCATCGCGTAGAAGCCGCGCGGCGAGGAGAGCAGGTTGGGGTTGGCCGCACCGAGCACGGAGATCGAGATCAGCACCGCGAGCCAGCCGGTCCAGCGCTCGCCGAACGAACGCGAGATCACCGAGAGCGGCACGGCGGCGCGCTCGAGCGTGCGCATCTCCTCGAGCGGCACGACGCGCAGGTAGATCGCGTTCACGAAGAGGTACAGCACGATCAGGATCGCCACGCCGCCGATCAGGCCGCGCGGCAGATCGCGCGCTGGGTTCTTCAACTCGGAGGCGTTGAAGGGCAGCTGGTACCAGCCTTCGTAGGCCCAGAAGATCGCCACCGACGCCGCGACGATGCCGCCGAGCGTGAGCTCGACACTCGGCGCCGCGGCGAGCGCTTGCGGCGTCGACTCCGTCCCGGGCACGAACGCGCCCGCGATCACGATCGCGAGCAGCGCGACCACTTTGGCGGTCGTCGACAGGTTCTGGAGCAACGCGCCGACGCCCACGCCGAGGTGGTTGACCAGCGCGAGCGCGACGATCATCCCGATCGACAGCCAGGTCTGCGCCTGCGCGGAAAGCCCGAGGAAATCGGCCAGATTCTCGGCGAAGATCGCCGCCAACGCGGCCAGCGTGCCGGTGTTGATCGCGAAGAAGAACGTCCAGCCGTAGAGGAAGGCCGGAAAGGGCCCCCAAGACGCGCGCAGGAACGAGTACATGCCGCCGGCCTCGGGCAGCATGGCGCCGAGTTCGGCGTAGGCGAACGCGCCGAACAGACACACGACGCCCAGCGCGATCCACACAGCGAAGATCCAGCCCATGCTCGGCAGGGCGTTGGCGACATCGAGCGCCTTGAAGAAGATCCCCGAACCGATCACGGCGCCGACCGTGATCGAGATGGCGGAGAACGTGCCGAGCGAACGCGCCAGCTCGCCGGGACTGTGCTCGCTGGGTTGGTTCGACATGCGATTGGACCCTACGCAGGGCGCCGCAAGCCCGCAACCTCGGCTTTCGCAGCGAAACCCACGCTCCTCGAGCTCGTGCGACGGCGCAAGCGTTCGCGCCAAGCCTCAGGGCGCGCGCGCCTCGAGCCAACGCCAACGCGCGGGCGGCCAGACGACCGCGAGCGGCTTGCCGACGCGCCAACTCTGGCGCGCGGGCCCCCACTCGCGGCTGTCGAGGCTCTCGCTCGAGTTGTCGCCGAGCAGGAACAGCTCCTCGGGCGCGAGCACGAGCGGGCCGTTCACCGCGAACCGGCCGAGGTCGGCCCACGAGAGGTCGCGGAACAGCCGCACGCGCGTGATCTGCGCGCGCAGGTTCTCGCCGCCGAAGGCCGCGCGCGGGAGCTGGTGTTGGAAGCCGCTCTCCTGGCCCGACATCGGCGTGTTCTCGACGTAGTCGAACACGAGCGCGCCGCGCTCGTCGTCGAGGTCGAAACGCAGCCGGTTGTCGATGTTGGCGAAGCACAGGCGATGCGGCGCGGAGAGGTCGAACTCGAGCTCGCGCTCGACCAAGACCTCGAAACTCAGCCGCGCGACCACGCGCCGTTCGATGCGCGCGCGCACGCGGCCGAACTGCGCCGCCGGTTCGAGCACGAGATCGAAACGATCGCCTTCTTCGCTCAGGCGCAGGCGCAGCGCGCGCCACACGCCTTCCGTGCGCAGCTCGAGCTCGAGCGCGAGATCGGACACGTGGCGCCGACCTCCGCCGCGTTCGCCCGAGGGCTCGCGGAATTCGTCGAGCGCGCCGCGTTTGTACTCGGCCTCGGCGGCGCGCGCGCCCTGCACGTCGACGAGCTGGCCCGCGGAGCTCTGCGTCCAAGGCGCGGGGAAACGCGCGGTGCTGAAGTGCTGCTCGAACGCGTCGCGGCGCGAGTCGAACAGCTCGATCCACGGCGCGCGCGGCGCGTCGGCGGGCAACATGCGGCCGTCGAGGAGCAGATCGCCGCCGGCGAGCTGCACGGTCTCGCCGCCCAACGCGACCACGCGCTTGACGAGCGGCCGCTCGTCGCCGGGGCGCTGCACGACGACGAGGTCGAAGCGCTCGAGCGGGCTCTCGCGGTCGAAGCGCACGAACACGTACTCGCCGTCGCGCGCGGCGCCGTGCAGCGTCGGCGCCATCGAGCGGCTGTCGACGTAGTAGACGTCGCCCACCAGCGCGCGCACGGCGAGGACGGCGACGCCGCAGAGGGCGACGGCCCACAGGGCGGCGCGCCACCAGCGGAACCTCGGCGAGCTCATGCGCGGGGGAAGATAGCCAGCGGCGCGCCAGCTACCCTGCTCGCTCTCGTGTCCGTTTCACGAGTCTGTCGAGGCGGTCGCTGGAATCGGCGTCCCCGGAGAGGTGCGCGGATTCCGGGCTATCCGCACGGGTCCCGCAGCCGCGGCCAAGCAGCCCGGGCGGCGAGGCCGGCGAGAGGTTCGAGAAACTTCGGAAGCAGGACACGAACGCGAGCATGAGCGAAGTCCCCGCACCTTCCCCGGCGCACAAGCTGCTGGTCGTCGACCTGGAAGCGACCTGCTGGGAGCGTCGCGTGCACCGCGCCGAGGACATGGAGACGATCGAGATCGGGGCGCTGCTGGTCGAGCTCGCCGACCCTGATGCCCCGCCGCGGGAGTTCCAGGCCTTCGTGCGCCCGCGCGAGCGGCCGGAGCTCAGCGCGTTCTGCCGCGAGCTGACCGGCATCCGCCAGGCCGACGTCGACGCCGCGCTGGGGTTCGAGCGCGTGTTCCCGCGCTTCGTCGAGTGGATCGGCCCCTTGGACGGCCTGCGCTTCGCCTCCTGGGGCCGCTACGACCGCCGCCAGCTCGAGACCGACTGCGCCCGGCACGGCCTCGCGTACCCGTTCGGGGACGAGCACCTGAACCTCAAGCACTGGTGGGCGGCCAAGCGCGGATCCAAGCCCTGTGGATTGGCGCAAGCCGTTGTCAAATCAGGCTTTGTGTTCGACGGCGAGCACCACCGCGGGCTCGACGACGCACGCAACATCTGGCGCGTGGTGCGCGCCGCGGCGGGGAGCGCGGTGGACGAGCTCGGGCACGCGGTCACGTGAACGGACCGCGCGGTCGATGGTTTCGGGGCGCGCTGGCGCCAACCCGGCTTCCTTGAAGCCGTCTGCGCCAACCTCCAGACTCGCGCGCCGACCGTCTCCGCGCCTACCCGCCCCCCCCCAGCGGCGTCAGGGCATCCCACCGCCTCTCCATCCCCCGCCTGGAGTCCCCTCGATGATCGGAGCCTTCCTGGCGCGCCGCGCTTCCACGCTGCTCGCCGCCCTCGCATTGCTGGGTGTTCCCGCCTTGGCCGCCACGCCGTCCGGAGGCGGCGGCGCCATGGGCGTCGACATGCCGCTGTGGAGTCTGATCCCCTTCGCGGGGATCCTCCTGTGCATCGCCATCCTGCCGCTCGTCGCCGGGCACTGGTGGGAGCACAACAAGAACCGCGCGATCATCTCGGCGGCGTTCGCAGTCCCGACCGCCGGCTACATGCTGATGACCTTCGGCGGCGACGGCGCGACGGTGCTCGGCCACCACATCCACGAGTACGTTTCGTTCATCTGCCTGCTCGGCTCGCTGTTCATCATCACCGGCGGCATCTACATCCGCGGTTCGCTGGCCGGCACGCCGCTGGTCAACACCGGGATCCTGGCCATCGGCGCCGCGATCGCGAGCATCATCGGAACGACCGGCGCCTCGGTGCTGCTGATCCGTCCGCTGCTGCGCGCCAACGCGCCGCGCCAGAACAAGGTCCACATCGTCGTCTTCTTCATCTTCATCGTGTCGAACTGCGGCGGATTGCTCACACCGCTGGGCGACCCGCCGCTGTACCTGGGCTTCCTCAAGGGCGTGCCCTTCGAGTGGACGCTGCGCCTGTGGAAGGAGTGGCTGCTGGTCAACGGTGCGCTGCTGGTGATGTTCAACATCTGGGACCAGCGCGTGCTGAACAAGGAAGAGAAGGCTCGGCCGGGTTCGCAGCTCGAGGTCGTGATGAAGCACGAGCCGTTCGGCATCGACGGCGCGCTCAACTTCCTGTGGTTGATCGGCGTGGTGTTCATCATCTACGCCTCGGGCAGCCGCATGTTCACGAACGGCGAAGCGTGGCCGATCGGCGTGTCCGAGGGCCTGATGGCCCTGATGGGCGTGCTCGCCTGGTTCACCACGAACAAGGACAACCGCGAGCGCAACCGCTTCTCGTGGCACCCGATCGTGGAAGTGGCCGTGCTGTTCATCGGCATCTTCATCTGCATGGCGCCGGCGCTGCAGATCCTCAACGCCTGGGGCCAGGGCGCGCGTGACGTCGCGGGCGTGAAGTTCGGAATGTCCGAGCCCTGGCAGTTCTTCTGGGGCACTGGGATCCTCTCGAGCTTCCTCGACAACGCGCCGACGTACTTGACGTTCGCCGCGACCGCCGCGGGCATGAACGGCGTGTCCGTCGACGGCCCTCAGTACCTGCTCGAGCTGCTGCAGAAGGGCGACATGCCGGTGCGCTTGATGGAAGCGATCAGCTGCGGCGCCGTGCTCATGGGCGCGAACACCTACATCGGCAACGGCCCCAACTTCATGGTCAAGGCCATCGCCGAGGAGAACCAGGTCAAAATGCCCGGCTTCTTCGGGTACATGCTGTACTCGTTCGGCATCCTGCTGCCGATCTTCGGGATCATGACCGCGGTGTTCTTCCGCTGAGCCACGCTTCGCCTCGGGTTCGCGGCGCGCGCCGTGGACCCGAGGCCCACGTATGAGCACCGCCACGCCAGCTCACGAGCCCAAGGCGCTCGAAACCTCGCTGCGCCAGCTCTCGCCGCTGCTGGTGTGGGCGGTGGTGTTCTGCGACATCGGGACGAGCGTCTATTACGTCCCGGGGATCCTCTACAAGCAGGTCGGCGACGCCGCGCCGCTGTTCGTGGCGATCGCGCTGGTGGGCTTCGTGCTGCTGGCGCAAAAGTACATCGAGATCTGCTGGCGCTATCCGGAGGGCGGAGGCGTCGTCAACGTCGCCAGCCACGCCTTCACGCCGCGCGTGGGGCTCGTCGGCGGACTGCTCGTCAGCGTCAGCTACTTCGTCACGAGCGCGATTTCGACGGTCTCCGGCGTCGTCTACATCGGCAGCGTGCTGCCCTGGTTCGACGATCACATCGCGAGCGTCGCCTGCGCCACGTTGATCGCTCTCGCGCTGATCAATATCGTCGGCATCCGCGAGAGCGCCATGCTCTCGCTCTTCATGGCGGGCGCCGCGCTGCTCGTCAACGTGGGCGTCATCTCGGTGACGATGCTGAGCATCGGCCCGGGCGAATGGTCCGAGCTGCTGAGTCGCGCCTTCACGACGCACGACACCTCGACACGCACGTTGCTGATCGGCTACTCGAGCGCGTGGCTCGCGTTTTCGGGCCTGGAGAGCATCAGCCAGCTCAGCCCGGCGATGAAGCTGCCGATCCAGTCCACCGCGCGGCGCGGGATGAAGCTGGTGGTCGGGACGATGCTGATCAGCTCGCCGTTCTTGACGCTGTTCTCCGTCGAGCTGCTGCCCGAGCTGATCAAGCGCGACGAGCTCAAGCAGGAGCGCTTCATATCGGAACTCGCCGGCGCGTACGGCGGATTGCCGCTGCGCATCAGCGTCGTCGCCACGGCGTCGTCACTGCTGCTGCTCGCCGCGAACACGGCCATCATCGGCTCGTACCACGTGTTCCTCGCGCTCGCCGACGCGCACTTCCTGCCCGAGCCGTTGATGCTGCGCAACCGGCGCTTCGGCACGCCGCACTACGCGATCCTGGTCGCCACGCTGGTGCCGATCCTGGTGATCGCCGCGACCGGACGCGACCTGGTTCTGCTCGGCGATCTGTACGCCTTCGGCTTGCTCGGCGCCTTCGTGCTCACGTCGCTCGGCCTCGACGTCACCCGCTGGCGCGAGCACGAACGCGGCCGCAAGTTCTGGGTCGGCGCCTTCGCCACGTTGATGGTCGTGGTGGCTTGGTTCACCTGCTTGATGGTCAAGCAAGAAGCCTCGATCTTCGGCGGCTTCCTCGTGGTGATCGGCTTGCTGCTCGCGGTCGGCACGCAGCAAAAGTGGTTCACCGACATGCTCTACGGCGCGCCGGCCATCGCGCGGCGCGCGCGCGAGGCGATCGCGGAGTCGGAGAGCGAACTCGAGGCGACATCGCGCGAAGTGTTGAGCTTGGCGCAGGCTGTCGCGCTCACGCAGCTCTATCCCTCGCACACGCTGCTGGGACTGCGCACCGCCAACGACAGCCTCGTGCAGGAGGCGATGCTGCGCGAGAAGGGCCTGGGCGGAACAACGGTCTACGCGCTGTACATCGAAGAACGCACCGGACTGTTCGTGCGCAGCTCGGACCTCGACTCGCCGGAGAACAAGGACGCCTTCAAGCCGCTGCTCGACGCGGCGCGCAAGGCCGAGCGCCAAGGGATGCAGCTCATACCGATCTGGACCGTGTCGTACAACGCGGTCGAAGGCATGGTGCGCGCCGCCGAAGCGCTGGGCGTCGACGCGGTGATGGTCGGCGTGACGCAGCGCAGCTCGGTCTACCACCTGATCCGCGGGCACGTCGTGAACGGGCTCGCCAAGCGTTTGCCCGCGCACATTCGCCTCGTGCTCTGCGGTTGATCGTACGGCGCATTTCTGCCCGCAACAAAGAGGATGAAGTCGAACTCGTCGACGTGGCTCTCCACGCGCCATGTGTCGCCACCCGGCAGGCGGACAGCTGATGCGGGCAAGGCGCCAAAGCCCGTTGCGAACCACTGCAAGGAGTTGATCTCGATGGGCCTTCCCCTGATCGAGTCGTGAAAGGCGAATGAGGCAGGAACGACCGCAGGAACGTGGATGACTTTCGGCGACGGGCCGTCGGCGGTGACGAACAGCGGTGCGCTCCACTGCGTTTTGGCGAGCACGAGGCCGTAGGAACCGGGAGTTACGTCGTCGAACCCAACCTCCACGCACGGGCCGTTCGCCGCGTTCGGCCGCGCCGCGACGAACACGGAGTGAATGCGGGCGCGCGGACCATCCGACGGCGGATCCGACACGAGATGGGCGAACTCGCCGAGAGCCGAGAGATCCTCGGACAGGAGCTGGACCTCGAACGACACGCTGGGCTCGGGCGCGCTCGGTTCACGGGGCGTTTCGATGTTGCGGCCGTCGAGGACGACGTTCGTCGCCGCGCCGGGCAGTGTTTCGAAGAGAGCGTGCACGCCGTCGTAGCGTGTGCCTCCGTCGGATCCGATCCGCGCGCGCCAGCGACCGGGAGGAAGCTCGAACGATTCCCAGACGGGAAGTTGTTCGGTGCAGACGGTGCGCCTCAGCGCTTGCTGCGGCGTCATCGCCCGGTTTTCGTCGGATGGCTCGCCATCGAAGTACTCGATCACCACGAGGGCGTCTCCGGGTGGCAGCGGCCCATCGAGGCGCACACGCGCTTCGCAGACGGCGTGCAAGGCGACGCAGCGACCGACGCCCTCGCGGTGGTCGACCACGGCACGGACCCTGCGTAACCGGCGCGTCGCACCAAGAGGAGTTCCACTCCGACCGCCGGCGTGAGCGTCATCGGTGACGCAAGCCCTGCACGCACCAGGACCGCATTCTCCTGTGGAGCGGCATACACAGCGGAAGTAGTCCCTTTCGCTCGGTGAAGCTCGATCTCGTCGAGCTGCTCTCCGGTCTGCGCGTCGACGACGTGCAGCGTGATCGCGCGCGGCGGGTGCAGGAGCAGAGCAACTGGTTCGCTGCCGTTGGTTGTACGGTGCCAGAGCAATTTGTCTCACGCCTCCGGCGCGCTGTGCGCGCCGGAGGCGTGAGACAAATTGCTCTGGCACCGTACAACTGCGCCGGTGTCAGCGCCGCATCAGCGTTACAGCAAGTTCACGAGTTCGGCGAGGACTTCGTCCGTGGTCGTGATCACGCGTGCGTTCGCCTGGAAGCCGCGCTGCGCTTCGATCAGGCGCACGAACTCCTCGGCCACAGCGACGTTCGAACCCTCGAGCGCGCCGCCGACCACTTGGCCGGAGCGGCCCTGGGCGCCCTTGCTCACCGTGCGCACGCCGGAGTTCGGCGTCTCGGTCCACAGGTTGTCGCCCACTTCGAACAACCCGCTGTCGTTGACGAAGGACGCGACGCCGATCTCGCCCAGGACGCGAATCTGACCGTTGGTGTAGAAGCCCTGGATGTCGCCGTCGCCGTTGACGGACATGTTCGAGAGCTCGCCCACGCCGTAGCCGTCCTGGAAATCGGCGAACACGCTCGCGGCTTGGCCGAACTGCGTGACGCCGCTGAACAGGCCCGCCGCGCCGAAGTCAAGCGTCACCGTCTGCGCGCTTTGGCCAGGGAACTGGACCTGGAAGCTCGGCGTTCCCGGCAAGACCGCGATCGACCCGTTCTGGTTGAAGCGCAGACCGGTCACCAGACCCGAGACCGTTCCATCCGTGGTGGAGGGCACGATGTTCCACGAGCCGTCGTCCTGGCGTTCGTAGGTCAACGCCACGGTGTGGGAGGTGCCGACTTGGTCGAACACTTCGATCGAGGCCGTGGCGCGGTCGGGCCCGGTGCCCGGCGTCGTGACGATGAAGGCCTGCTGCGCCCAGTCGGCGCCGCCGACGCCGCTCGAATCGGTGATCGTCATCGAGAGGTTGGTGACGCCCGTCGTATCCGCCTGAATGCGCAACTGGCCCGTGATGGGATCGAAGGTCGGCGTCGCGTTGGGGAACGCGTTGTCGATGAAGTTCACTAGATCGCCGACCGTCGTGCCGTCGTTGGCCGCGCCGAAGACGAACGACGCGAGCACCGGCGTGCCGTCGGTGTCGACGCCGGCGATCTCGATCACGTCGCCGGCGGCGTAGTCCGTGAGGTTCGTCGGCAAGTCGTTCAACGGCGTGGTGAGCGCCGCGACCGATTCCGTGCCCGCGACTTGGTTGAGCGACATGCCCGTCAGGCCCGCCAGATCGAGACCACTGGCGCCGGCGCCGATGCGCAGGCTGCGCGCTGCGCCCGTTCGATCGGTGGTGATCGCCACGGCGCCGCCGTTGTCGGTGGCGGTCACGCCGGTGGTCTGGGCATTGATCGCGTTGGCGATGTCTTGCGCCGTGTACGGACCAGCTTGGCCGGCGAGGCTCACAACCTGCGGAGCGCCGCCGTCGACGATCACTTCCATCGTCCACGTCTGTCCGACAGGAACGCTGAAGGAGTTGGTCGCCACAGAACCCGTGGTCGTGGCCGCCGTGCCCTGCTTGAAGGGCGTGGAGCTGGTGAGCGACTGCGGCAGCGGCCCGGTGACGTTTGCCGGAAGGTTGCCCGCGAAGGACACGCGCTGCGTCGCCTGCGGCGGGAACAGCGAGGTCGTGTCGAGGTTCAGCGGCTGACCGTTGATGCCGAGCACGCGAAAGCCGGTGCGTTGGTCGACGAGCCGGCTGGTCGCGTCGAGGCCGAACGTTCCGACGCGCGTGTAGAGCGTGTTGATGCCGTCGGTGACCATGAAGTGGCCGCCGCCGTTGAGCGCGAGGTCGAACGTGCGGCCCGTGTTGGCGAGCGCGCCTTGGTTGAAGTCGCGGCCGATGTCGGCGAGCTGCACTCCAAGGCCCAGCTGCATCGGGTTGCGGCCGCCGAGGTTGCCCGAGGGCAGCGAAGCGAAGCGCAGCGTCTGGCTGAACTGATCGCTGAACACCGCGCGCGACGATTTGAAGCCCGGCGTGTTGGCGTTCGCCAGGTTGTTACCGATTACGGAGATCCAGTTTTCGTGCGCCTGGAGACCGGAAAGAGCAGAGAAGAGTGAGCTGGCCATGTTGACGGTTCAGGGGTGCGTGGGTTGTGCGGTGACGGGCGCGGAAGGGCAAGTTCGCTGCGCTCAGGCGGCGTTGGCGGCGGCTTCTTCGGCCTGGGCGTCGGCGTCGACAGTCGGCGGCGAACCGACCTGGAGCACGCTCGCGAGCGGAACGCTCTTGCCGCCGATCTCGAGCGTCGCCACGCCCTCTTCGATCTTCACGCTGTCGACGCGGCCCCAGACCGGCTGCTCGGTGGTCGCATCGGTGTACTGCACGTGCTTGCCGATCAGCGCGCTGCCGCTCGTGAGCTGCTCGAGCAGCGCGTTGGATTGCTGCAACACCGCAAGTCCAATGATGTTGTTGTTGAGCTCGTCCATCTCCTCGAGGTTCTGGAACTGCGCCAATTGCGCGAGCATTTCCTCGTTCTTCGCAGGCTCGAGCGGATCTTGGTTCTTCATCTGCTGCACGAGCAGCTTCATAAAGGCGTCCTTGCCGAGCGCTTCTCCGCCGCTGGCCTGCGAGAGCGAAATCGGATCCTGACTGCTGACTCCGGAGACGTTCATGGGTGGTGTGAAAAGTGCGGTGACAAGGATTCAGGCGTAGGTGTCGACGCCGCTCAGTGCGGCCAAGCGTTGTGCGAGCGCGCGCGGGGCGCCCTCGAGTTCGGGACGTTCGGCGGGCTGGACGGCGCCTTGCTGAGCGCGTTGCTGCTCACCGTCGCTCGCGTGCTGGGAGGGCGAGCCGTCGAAGCCCAGCTGCAGCGCGAAACTACCGCCGCCCAGGCCCACACGCTCGAGCGCGGCCTGCAGTTCCGGCGCGTGGCGCTCGAGCGCTTCGAGCGCGGACGCGTTTTCGGCGCGCAACTCGGTGCGCACGACGCCGCGCACCACGCTGATCTTGATCGAGATGCGGCCGAGCTCGCGCGGCTCGAGCTGGATGACGGCTTGGCGCAGTTCCGGCGAGAAGCGCAGGCGCACTTGGCGCAGCACTTCCGCGGCGCGTTCGCTGTCGAGCGGAGCGCGCGGTTGCTCGGGCGGCGCTTCGGCGGCGCCGCTCTGCGCAGCCTCGCTGGTGCGCGCGACCGTCTCCGGCGCCGCAGGCGCACGCTGCGCGTCGGCGCCGGGCGTCGCGTCGACGCTCGGGGCCGCGCTCTGCGCGCTCAACCCTGGGACTTCGCTGTCACCCCCGACGTTTGCATCCGTCGCGCCGAGTGCGGTCACGTCGAACTCGGGCGCTGCGTCGAGCTCCGCGAGCGCGCCGCTGCCCGTCTGTTCATCCCAAGCGGCTCCGGCAGAGATCGCGGTCGCTGCGTTGGTTGTCGACGCCGCGTCGGACGCGAGCGCGCCGCTGCCCGTCTGTTCAGCCCAAGCGGCTCCGGCAAAGATCGCGGTCGCTGCGTTGGTTGTCGACGCCGCGTCGGACGCGAGCGCGCCGCTGCCCGTCTGTTCATCCCAAGCGGCTCCGGCAGAGATCGCGGTCGCTGCGTTGGTTGTCGACGCCGCGTCGGACGCGAGCGCGCTCAGCGCCCCAGGCGTCGACAACGACGGCTCCGTGTAGTTCTCGGGCTGCGGCGGGAGCAAGTCGTCGAGCGACGTCGGCGCGGACTCGACGCCCTGCTGGACGTTCGTCGCCGCCGCGACAGTCAACTTCGGCGCATGGAACGATTCGGGCGCGAGCGCGCCCTGCGTCGGCGCCGGCTCGGCTGCGGAGTCCATCTCGGACGGCAACACCGGAGTAGCCGGTTCAGCCTCGGTCGCCGCGCCCGTCGCGCTGGCCTCCGAAGACGCACGCGCTTGGCGTTCGTCGACTGCGGAGTGGCGCGTCGGCGCCTGGGCGTCCTGTCCGTGGGTTGACTCGGCGCGTTGCCGACGGTCCTCGCCCCGCAGCTGAGGTTCCTCGGCGCGCGCGCGCTCGACCTCGCGCTCGAACTCGGCGCCGCGCCGGGCGTTGTTGCTGGAATCCCGCGCCGAGGGAGTGGGAGAGGTAGGTCGCCCCGTGCCGGACGACCTACCCCCAGCTACCAAGGAACGGAGAGTGGGAGTGTTCTCCATCGCACTCCCTGGGGAGCAAAGCCGGCGCCAACTCGCCCGACCGTGCGCGCGGCTGCGCCGACGCCGCCGCGCAAGCCCGGAACACGAAAGCTCTGCCGGGGACTTGAATCAGGCGCCGGAAAGGGCTTCGCAGTGTCCGCGACGCCTCGCCCGACGGGGGTCGCCGTACGCAATAAAGCCCGTCCCGATTCGTCCCCAGGTCGGTCGTGCTCGGGTATTGTTAGTGCTGCACTGGCCTGCGTCCGGACGTCCGCGGCAGCGCTTGGCGCAGGCTCCCGACGCCCACCGGCGCCCAGGATGAACACGCGACAACGGAACATCCCTCCGACCCGGCCCATCCCAGACACGTAGCAGCCCGTTGAGAAAGTCATTCGACGCACAACCCGCCCCGATTGCGCCGGCTCGTCGTCGCGAGATCCCCGCTGAGTCCACTGATTCATGTCGGGGCCCGCACGACGCCAAGGCGTCGTGCTTTGCGCCCCGCCAATTAGTCGCGCTCCTAGATCCGACGCAACCGGACGACTTCTGCGCTCGAAGCACTTTTTCACCAGACTGCTAGCGCCTCAGCTCGCAACAACTTCAGTCCCCTCAGCCCGATCCTTCAGATCCGCCTCATGAGCCTCCAACGAAGCCGATTGACCCTCGCCGTCAGTCTCGCGGCCGCGAGCTTGGCCCACGCGCAACACGCGCAGGTGAATGCCGTCGCCATCAACCCGACCAACCCGAACGAGGTGTGGGTCTGCAACCGCGACAACGATTCGGTCTCGGTGATCGACGTGGCCGCGGGCGTCACCACCCACCAGATCGCCGTCGGCGTGCGCCCGCGCTCCCTGGCCTTCAGCGCTGACGGAACGCGCGTTTTCGTCGCCAACCAGCGCGGCAACGTGCCGGTGACGGCCAACCGCGCGACCGGTTTCACCGGCAACGAGATCCGCGGCACGGTGAGCGTGATCAACACCGCGACCCACAACGTGGGAACAACCCTCACGCAGGTCGGCGTGGAGCCCTACGGTGTCGCCGTCGCGCCCAACGGCAAGTACTTCGCCGTGTCCACCTTCCGCACCGGCTCGATCAAGCTGTTCGACGCCCAGACGCTCGCGGCGCTGCCCGAGCACGTCTACCTCTCGAACCTCAACTTCATCCCGGCGCCGTTCACGGCGCGCGACGTGGACGCGGACCGCGACGGCATCGCGGACGTCGGTGAGCCGCGCGGCTTCGTGATCCGTGGCGACAGCACGCGCCTGTACGTCACCCACAACCGCTCGCCGTTCATCTCGGTGCTGGACGTGACGCTCAACGGCTCGGGCGTCCCGACGGGCATCTCCCAGACCGCGAAGATCAACCTCAACACCTACGCCTTCGACCCGTTCTACAACCCGGTCGCCGTGCAGGCGATCACGAGCCAGGGCCTGCCGCGCTTCATGGAGGACATCGCGCTGTCGCCCGACGGCGCGCGCGCGCTGACGCCGCACGTGCTCCACAACATCAACCACGACGTCAACGCGACGTTCCCGTCTTGGTTCCCCGGCGACTACGCCAACCGTGTCTACCCGGCGCTGACGGTGATCGACGCGGTCTCGAACACCTTCAACGCGCCCGGCGACAACTCCAAGCGCCTGGAGAATCAGCTTCAGGACGCGCTCTCGCCCGCCGAGTTCGCGGCCTACGGCAGCGGCGCCGCGACGGCCAGCGGTTTGGCGACGCTCGGCGGCACGAGCGACCCGATCCTGGGCGGCACGATGACGCTGCGCGTCGAGGGCCTCGCGCCCGGCCAGACCGCGGTCGTCGTCGTCGGCAACGAGGTCAACATCCCGCGCGGCGCGAACGGCACGCAGCTCGTCGCCCCGCGTTTCGTGTACCCCGTTCCGCCCAGCGGCGTGGTCTCGATCCCGATCCCCAACCGCAATCCGCTCGACGGCGTCGTAAGCCACGCGCAAGCGCGCTTCTTCAACGCGGGCGGCACGCCGGCCCAGTTCTCCAACGGCCTGAAGATCCAGCTGGCTCGCGTCGGCACGGGCGTCAACAAGCTCGGGCACCGCGCCGGTCACCCCGGCCGCGCGGCCTACAGCCCCGACGGCACGCGCGCGCTGATGCTCAACCGCGGCTCGGAGGACCTGTTCCTGTACGACGTGCAGGGCGGCAACTACCGCCTCGCGGCCGTCTACCCGCCGCGCATCCAGTTCACGGAGCGCGCCGCGTTCGACACCACGACGGGCCTGGGCGACCTGCCGCTGGGCATGGCGCTGCGCGCCGACCCGAGCACGTCGAACAACGACTCGCTCGTGTACGTGATGAACGAGTTGACCCGGAGCTTGAGCGTGCTGCGCGTCGACTGGAACACGAACACGATCCGCAAGGAGCGCAACCAGATCCCGACGCTGCTGCTGCCCGACACGTACACCTTCGCCGAGCGGCAAGGTGACGAGTTGTTCGAGGACGCCTCGCGCGCCCAAACCACCGCCGGCCGCGGCACGATCGGTGAGTTCAACAATTCGTGCGGCTCGTGCCACTTCGAAGGCGGCGAGGACGGCAACGTCTGGCAACGCCCGGCCGGCCCGCGCAGCACGATGCCGATGTACGGCGGCTCGCTCGGAACCGGTCTGATCCTGTGGAAGGGCGTGCGCCTCAACGCGGGCGAAACCGGTCCGATGTTCGGCGGCGAGAACGGCGGCAACGGCCTGTTCAGCGACGCGGAACAACAATCGATCATCGCAATGCACGAGAAGCTCCCCGTGCCGCTCAATCCGCACCTCGATCCGATCACCGGCGACTTGACGCCGCTGGCGGCGCTGGGACGCGACCTGTTCTTCGGCCTCAACGACACGGGCCTGAACCCGCTGCTGCGCCGCGCGGGCTGCGGCGACTGCCACCCGCAGATCGACGCGGCCTCCGGTCAGATCCGCGGCTTCACGGCTGACTTCATCGACCCGCTGCTCAGCTCGGGCGAGAACCTCGGCTGGCTCGACCCCGACTGCTTCTCGCTGCAGAGCAACCTCACGAATCTGCAGGTCCGCAACGTCAACAGCGGTGTGAACATCGACTTCAACAACAACGGGATCCTCGATCCCGACCGCAACGTCGACGGCTACAACGATGTCGAGAGCTACGTGCCTCTCAACCCGGACAAGAACGATCCGTTCACGCGCGATGACCCCAACAGCTACCTCTGCAACATCGATCCCTTCGATCCGCAGAGCCCGCTGAAGGTGTTCCAGCGCGACATGCGCGCGTTCTCGATCCCGACCAAGCTCGGCGTGTTCTCGACCGCCCCGTACTTCCACGACCACGTCGCGATTTCGCTGCGCACGGTCCTCGATCCGGAGGCGCAGATCATCAGCCCGGTCTACGGTTCGCCGGCCTACACGGGCCAGCCGCCGTTCCCGACCATGCTGAAGTTCTTCAACGAGTTCCACGACCTGCGCGGCCACGAGCAGTTCGTGCCGGGCGCCTCGAAGGTGCAGATCAACCTGATCAGCGGACCCAACGTGCAGAACGACATCGAGGCCATCCTGGCCTACATCGAGTCGATCTGACGACCTGCACCGACTCGCGCAGTTCGCTGCGCGCGGTTCAATTCCACCGGGCCGGCCCGAGCTTCGAGCTCGAGCCGGCCCGGTTCTCGTTGACGGTGCGGCGCCGACTACCGCTCGCGCACTTCCGCGCGGCCGTCGGGATGACCGATCACGAGCACGTGCGCGAGGCCGATGAACAGGCCGCTCTCGACCACGCCGGGAATGGCGTCGAGTTCGAGCTCGAGTGCGCGCGCATCGGCGATCCCCGCAGGAAAGCGACAGTCGAGGATCTGGTTGCCGTTGTCGGTGAGGTAGTCGCCGCCGTCCTTCGAGCGCCGCAGCAGCGGCTCGCAACCGAGCTTGGCGATCCGCCGCGCGACGAGCGCGCGCGCGAACGGCACGACCTCGACCGGCAGCTTGAACGTGGTCCCCAGCCGCGCTACGACCTTCTCGGGGCCGACCACGATCGCTTCGCGGCGCGAAATCGAGGCCACGACCTTCTCGCGCAGCAGCGCGCCGCCGCCGCCCTTCACCATGTCGAAGCGCCCGTCGATCTCGTCGGCCCCGTCGATGGTCAGGTCGATTCCCTCGACCTCGTCGAGTGTCGCGAGCGGAATGCCGAACTCGCGCGCCTTGCGCTCGGTGTCGACGGAGGTCGGCACGCCGCGCACGCGCAGACCCTCGGATTTGATGCGCTCACCGAGCCGCACGAGCGTGTGGAACACGGTCGAACCCGTGCCCAGTCCGAGCGTCATGCCGTCCTGAACCAACTCCGCCGCGCGCCGGCCGGCCACTTGTTTGGGATCGAGGGTGTTCATCGGCGGCGACGGTAGGCGTCGTCGATGCTGCGGGTCAATGCCGCGCAGCTGCGTGCGTGCGGCGACGTCTTCGACTTTCGCCACTCCACAGTCATCGAAGCGCAGCGCGCCGCACCTGGCGGAGACCGCGGACGCTGGGCGTCGGGCCGCTTCAGTGAAGCCGCGAGCGCGTCGCAGCCGGAGCGTCAACGTCATGACGGGCGGCCACCACGGACCATCCCGCTCCGCGTCGGTCCACGCCGCGCCCACCTCGCCACGACGTTCGCGACCGCGCGTCCCCGTGTTGGCGCACCGTCGCACGGCGTGCAATTTTCGCGTGGGAGATGCGCACCCGGCAACTCGTGAACGAGGCTTCGTAGTTGATGCAAGTCGCAGGCCCTCTGACACAGCGCTCAGTGGGGTCTGTGTCCGTCGTACCGGCAAACGCCGGAACTTCGAACATCGGGAACGTCGCATTCGCCGTGAATTCCGAGTCCGTCGCGCCGTTCGGCGGGTGGACCGACTGCCGCTTGCTCCGCCGCGAGCAGTCGATTTGCGGTCGGCGCACAACGCCGCAAGAGAACACCACCCAAGTTCTTTTGCCGCCCGTGGCCGGCGCGAATCGCAGAAGCGTTGAGGCGTAACCTGTGCAGCGGCGCGCAGATCAGCGAGGACGGCCAAGCCGTGGTGTTCCTCAGCGACTGGTCCCAGATCGTGACGCTCGACACGAACGGCCTGCGAGACGTGTTCGTGCGCGACCGCCTGAGCGGACGAACGACGCGCACGAGCGTGTTCTCGAACGGCGCCGAGGCGCTGGGAGCCAGCCTGCGTCCGTCGGTGTCCAGCGACGGTCGCACCGTCGCGTTCCTCGGCGATGCGCCGTTCGCCGCGCAGGATTCGAACTCCTTCCGAGACGTCTATGTCCACCGCGTCGACAGCGCTCTGGGCTGTTCGCCCGACGGCCCCGTCGCCTACTGCACCGCGGGCGTCTCGACCAACGGCTGCCGAGCGATCATCGGGAGCTCAGCCAGTCCGAGCGTCTCGTTCGCGCACGGCTGCCTGCTCACCGTCAGCGACCTGGAGGGCCAGAAGCTGGGCGTGATGTTCTATGGGATCGACAACACCAGCTTCATCTCGTCGACCTGGGGTAGCGGCTCGAGCTTCCTGTGCGTGAAGGCGCCGACGCGCCGCACGGGCACGCAGGATTCGGGCGCTGCGGCCGGGGCCTGTGACGGCTTGTTCGCGCTCGACTGGAACGCGTTCCGGGCCGCGAATCCCAGCGCCCTGGGGAGCCCGTTCGCGGTGGGCTCGCGGCTCTACGTGCAGGCCTGGTACCGCGACCCGCCGGCACCAAAGACCACCAACCTCTCCAACGCCATCGAGCTCGTCTTCGTGCCGTGATCCGAACGCGTTGCGGTAACCGCAGCTGCCCGTACGCGGCAAAACGTTCCGGGCCGTCGGTAGCGACCGCCAGCGATGTCCACCGTCGACCCGTTTGAGCACAACAACGCGGGGAAGTGCGCCCGAGCGAGTTCTCGGACTGGAATCAGGACCAGCCGATCCTCGCCGCGGCGCGACGGCGCGCCCGATCGGCAGCTGGGTCGAAGCCAGCTGACCGGCCCCGGCGCGCTCGATCCGCAAAAAGACCCCTTGACGAAGCCGGCGCCGTGGGCCGAAGATAGTTGAGAATCGGTCTCAACAAGACGAGCCCACGATGACCAGCCTCGACCTGCTCAATCCCGGCGCCAGCGCGCGCGTCGTGTCCATCGGAGGCGATCGGGCGTTCCGTTGCCGCCTGATGGAATTGGGGCTGCTGCCCGGCACGCTCGTGCGCCTGATCCGGCGCGTCGACGTGGGCGGCGTGCTCGAGGTCGAGGTCCGCGGCTGCCGCCTGTCGGTGCGCCACGGTGAAGCGCGCCAGCTCGCGGTCGAGCCCGGTTGATCGCCCGCCGGCGCGCCGACCGCGCCGCCGCATCGCAACGTGAGCACCACCGCCGCCTCCTCGACGCTCGCCACGCGCCGCGTCGCCATCGCCGGCAACCCGAACACGGGCAAGACAACGCTCTTCAACCGTTTGACCGGGCTGTCGGCCAAGGTCGGCAACTATCCGGGCGTGACGGTCGAGAGCGAGAGCGGCGAGGTCAAGCTCGCGCGCTCGGGAACGATCACGCTGGTCGACGTGCCCGGCACGTACAGCCTTACGGCGCGCAGTGCGGAGGAGCAGATTGCGATCCAGGCGATCTGCGGACTGCACCCGCTCGAGCGTCCCGAGGCCGTCGTGCTGGTCGTCGACGCGACGCAGCTGACGCGCAACCTGTACCTCGCGCTGCAGGTGATCGAGACCGACATCCCGCTGGTCATCGCGCTGAACATGGTCGACATGCTCGGCGAGCTGGGCGTCGAGATCGACGCCGCGGCGCTCGAGCGCGAGCTCGGCGTGCGCGTGGTCGCGGTCAGCGCGCAACACGGTCAAGGCGTCGACGAGCTGCGCAACGCGCTCGACGAAGCTCTGCAAACGCCCGAACGCGCGCGCCCCGGTCCGCGCTGGATTCCCAGCGACGCGCGCCTGCGCGCCGACGTCGAGGCCGTCGCCGCGGAGCTGCCGGCGCTCTGGCGCACCGAGAATCCGCGCCGACGCCACGCGCTCGCGCTGTGGGCGCTGCTCTCGCTCGACGAGAACGACGAGCTGCCCGACGCGCCCGCGAAATTGCGCGAGACGGTGCTCGCCCGCCGGCGCGCGGCCGCCGCGCAGGGCCGTGAGATCGAGGCCGAGGTCATCCAGGGCCGCTACGCGTGGATCGACGAGCGCGCGCCCAAGTTCCTGCGCCAGCGCACCAACGCGGCGCCGAACCGCACCGACCGCGTCGACCGGCTGCTGCTGCATCCCGCGCTGGGTTTCGTCGTGTTCCTGGCCGCGATGGGCCTGGTGTTCCAGTCGCTGTTCTCGTGGGCCGACCCGCTGATCGGCTTGATCGAGAGCGCCGTCGCCGTCGTGAAGGAGCAAGTCGTCGCCGCGCTGCCCGCGGGCCTCTTCAACGACTTCGTCGCCGAGGGTCTGATCGAAGGCGTCGGCAGCGTGATCGTGTTCCTGCCGCAGATCCTGCTCTTGTTCTTCTTCATCGGCGTGATGGAGGACTCGGGCTACATGGCCCGCGTCGCGTTCCTCATGGATCGCCTGATGAAGTCGATCGGCCTGCACGGCCGCGCCTTCGTGCCGATGATGTCGGGCTTCGCCTGCGCGGTGCCGGCGATCCTCGCCACGCGCACGATGGAGCGCCAGCGCGACCGATTGCTGACGATGATGGTCGTGCCGCTGATGACTTGTTCGGCGCGCCTGCCGGTGTATTCGCTGCTCATCGCCGCGCTGTTCCCGCCCGATCGCATCTTCGGCGTGCTGCCCGTACAGGGCCTGTTGATGGTCGCGCTCTACGTGTTCAGCACGGTTGTGGCGCTCATCGTCGCCGCCGTCCTCGGCCGCACGCTGATCAAGGGCAAGAGCGTGCCCCTGCTGCTCGAAATGCCGCCCTACCGGGTCCCCCACTGGCCGAGCGTGCTCGCGGCGATGTGGCGCAAGACGCGCGTGTTCCTGAGCGAAGCGGGCACCGTGATCCTCGCCTGCACGGTCGTGATGTGGCTGCTGCTCACCTTCCCGCGCCAGCCGGAGCTCGAAGCTCAATACGCGGCGCGCATCGAGGCCGTCGAAGCGCAACTTCCGGCCGGCGAGGAGCGCGACGAACGCATCGCAGCCCTCGAAAACGAGCGCGCCGGCGAAGCCCTCCGCTCGAGCTACGGCGGCCGCCTGGGCCACCTCATCGAGCCCGCGATCGAGCCCCTGGGCTTCGATTGGAAGATCGGCATCGGCCTGCTCGGCGCCTTCGC
>Ga0169931_10002375_pt1 | contig 30752 bp, 27 predicted proteins | sample Kivu_15m_20L_FD_129675 | JGI IMG/M metagenome (GOLD analysis project Ga0169931, IMG submission 129675) | Freshwater microbial communities from Lake Kivu, Western Province, Rwanda to study Microbial Dark Matter (Phase II) - Kivu_15m_20L... | ecosystem: Environmental > Aquatic > Freshwater > Lake...
GCGGATAAAAGAGAAAAATCTTTCGTAAGTATTATCATCCGTATCGCTTCGGTGGCTGTAGCCCTAAGTATGGCGGTCATGCTGGTTACTACGGCCCTTATCGCCGGATTTAAGACGGAAATCAGCGGTAAAATTTTCGGATTCTGGGGTCACTTGCACGTCCAGACTGCTAATGTCTACCATAGTCTTTTAGAGGTAAAACCCATCGAAGCCGATACGGTCCTGCAGCAGCGTATTCAATCTGTGCCAGGCATTAAAGGAGTGCAGGCATTTGCGCTGCAGGCGGGAATTGTCCGAGGAAAAAAAGACCTTGACGGCCTGTTCCTTAAAGGAATTGGTCCCGACTTTAACCGGGATGCTTTTTTGCCTTTCCTGCAAGAAGGGAAGTTACCTATGGTTGCCTCCAATGAGACAACCCGGGAAATGGTAATCTCCAGGCAAACTGCCCGGCGTTTGCAGGTGAAGACCGGTGACCGATTCCGCTTGTTTTTTGTCCGAAATGGTAACCTACTGCGGCGATCCTTTCGGATAGCAGGGATTTACAAAACTGGACTGGAGGAGTACGATAGCAAATTTGCACTGGTCGATATCCAGCATGTTAGGGAGCTTCAGGGCTGGGGTCCAAATCAGATTGGCGGTTACGAAATTTTTGTGGACGATGTCCGAAATCTTGATGCTTGGGTTGATTACCTGCATACCCGGGTGTTGCCACCAAACCTGCAGGCACAATCAATTCGGGAAAAGATTCCGGAAATTTTCGAATGGCTTACGCTACAGGATATTAATGAGGTGGTCATTTTGGCGCTAATGGCCGTAGTGGCCATCATAAATATGGTTACTGCATTACTAATTCTCATACTTGAACGGACCCGCATGGTTGGCATTCTTAAAAGTTTGGGGGCTTCCGATTGGGGCATCCGCCGCCTATTTCTCCAGTATGCCGGTATTATCGCTATCAGAGGAATGTTGTGGGGTAATATGCTTGGAATTTCACTTTGCCTATTGCAGAAATACGGACATTTTGTAAAGCTCTCAGAGGAAAATTACTACCTCTCCGAGGCACCAATTCTCCTGCGTCTGCCCGATATACTGGCACTGAATCTAGTCACCCTGGTAGTCATTCTTCTTTTTATGCTGCTGCCATCCTGGCTCATTACCCGTATTGCACCGGTGCGTACACTGCGTCTTGACTGAGCATTTAATTGGGTAGGCACGAACGGGTCTCCCGGACAGGGCTTGTTTAGGGGAAAAACCTATTTTTGCACATCCCCGAAATGGGTGTAATCCGAAGTGCTGCAATGGTTCATTATCATGTAAAGGTCGGAGGCATACTCACGGAAGTTCGGCATCCTGAGACAGGCTGCTGGATTAATCTCAGGCCACCTTTTGAAGGGGAGGAACTGGTGGAGATGGCCAAAAAATTTGGAATTCCTCTCGATTTCCTTCAGGATTCCCTTGATCTGGATGAAAGATCTCGATTCGAAACAGCGGACGATTGCAGGCTGATCCTCATCAATACCCCCATCCTTAATTCAGCCAATGAGGAGAATGATGCCATTTACATCACGATACCCATTGGCATTATCCTGACTCCCGATCACATTCTTACCGTTTCTCCTGCGGAGAACCCTGTACTTGATCGTTTTTTGGAAAACAAAGTTCGAAATCTAGATCCTGCCGATACTACTTTGTTTATCCTTCTGTTGCTCGAACAAAATGTTTACCGGTTCCTTGCTTGCCTTAAAAAACTCGATTTACGACGAAATCTCATCGAACGGGAACTGTATCACGCTAGCCGCAACCGGGAACTGAAGCAATTACTGAGCATTGAGAAATCTTTGGTATATATACTTAATTCACTGAGCGCCAATGACTTGCTCATGATGAAATTGAAACGGGTCGATTTCCTTTCCATGCGATCCGAGGAGGAGAAGGTAGATCTCTTTGAGGATATTATCATCGATAACGGTCAGGCATTGGAAATGGCTAATGTATACTCCAATATCCTGTCTGGTACCATGGATACCTATGCCTCCATTATTTCGAATAATATGAACGTTACCATCCACCGGCTGACGCTGGTGACGATATTCTTAGCCGTACCAACCCTTATTGCCTCCTTTTTTGGCATGAACGTACCGCTGCCGCTGGCTCATAGCCCGCTAGCCCTCCCAGTGATTCTCCTTTTTTCTGCCCTACTCTCTCTGGTACTCAGCTGGTTCATCCAAAAGAGGCGCCTATTCTAAACTTACCGTGAATAGGCCGCGATGAGTCGTTCAAATAATCGTTCGGGAAGGACCCGTTTGGCCAACAGGGACCATTGCTGAACTGGTTTTCCTACCACCCAGGTAGGGGGCATTTTCTTGAGAGCAATCAGTTTGCCAATTTCCTGTGCAGCTACTGAAGCGGGGATGCCTTTTTCTACCCCATGATGCACCTTCCTTCGCGTATTTTCCAAATTGTCATGATAAAAGGAATCGTCCAAGGTACCTGTAGTAATGCGGTGTTCGTTCAGGGAAGTAGCAATATCTCCTGCCTGCACCGTGCAACAAGAAACCCCTGATCCAGCAACCTCATGGCGCAGAGCGAGGATGATTCGATCCACTGCGGCTTTGCTTGCACAGTAGATACCCCGGAAGGGTAGGGCCACTTCTGCGGCTATGGAACTAATGGCGATGAATTTCCCACTTTGCTGCCCGCGCATGGGTGAAAGGGAAGCCTGCAACAGGTGGATCAGGCCGGCTACATTCGTTTGCCAAACCTGGTTAATATCCTCCGCTTTCAAATATTCTAGCGGCCCGAGTATTCCCAGGCCTGCATTGGCAATGACCACATCGATTCGTCCTTCCATGGAGAGAATATGGCTTATTGCTGCAGTTACTGTCTCTGCGTCGCGGACATCAACTTTAAGTTCAACAAATGGAACTCGGCCTGACTTTGGATTCCGGCAGCTTCCATAAACGCGATTCCCTTTTTCATGAAACATACTCGCCAAGGCTTCGCCAAGACCGCTGGATGTACCTGTGATAAAGATGACTTTTCCTGACATTACACCTATTTAGAAGGTCCAAAAGTAGCAGTTTTCCCACATGCCTTTAGGTTTGAAAACCAATTCATGTTTTTATGCGTTTCTCCAACAATAAATCCTTTCTATGAAATCCAACCCATTGATTGCCCTGCTTTTGTTGGTTTTCCAAGCCAATGGACAGACCCGCATTGCCTTTGAACGCTTCACCCTGGATAATGGGCTTAAGGTCATCCTGCACGAAGACCACACGACGCCAAACGTGGTCATCTCCGTTCTTTATCATGTCGGTTCGAAAAATGAGAAGGCAGACCGGACGGGATTCGCGCATTTCTTTGAGCACCTCATGTTTGAAGGATCCGAAAATATTGCCAGGGGAGAATATGACAAATACGTTTCCCGTGCTGGTGGAGCACTCAATGCCTACACCACCCAGGACAGAACCTACTATTATGAATTCCTGCCATCCAATCATCTGGAACTTGGTCTATGGCTTGAATCGGAACGTATGAAACACGCAAGGGTGGATTCCAAAGGTATCGAAACCCAACGCGCAGTGGTGAAAGAGGAGCGCAAACAGCGCATGGACAATCAACCCTATGGAACACTGATGGAGCAAGTCTTCGTGCGTTTGTTTGACAAGCACCCGTATCGCTGGATGCCCATCGGCTCTATGGAACACCTCGATGCTGCTTCTGATGCAGACTATCAGCAGTTTTATCGGGATTTTTATGTTCCGGATAATGCTGTGCTGACTATTGCCGGGGATATTCCTCTTGAGACTACCCGGAGTTTAGTGGTTAAGTATTTTTCAGATATTCCTCGGTCTGTCAAACCTATCTATCGGCCCACCATCACAGAGGAGCCCATGGCTGGAGCAAAACGGGATACGGTGTACGATCAGGTTCAACTCCCTGCACTCATCATCAGTCACCGCACCCCAGCGCAGGGAAGCGCTGATTATTACGCAGTGGAGATGCTAAATCTGTTGTTGGCAAACGGACAAAGCTCCCGAATCTACAGAAGCCTTGTGGACGAAAAGCAATTAGCCCTGCAGGCTGGCTCTTTCCAGTTTCCCTTGGAAGACCCAGGCCTTGGAATTACCTATGGCATTGCCAATATGGGAGTGGATTTACTGGATATTGAAAAAGCCATAGTGGAACAAATCCTGAAAGTTCAGGCTGAGCCGATTAGCGACAAGGACCTCGAAAAACTAAAGAATCAAATAGAGAATCAGTTTGTCAATCAACTAACTTCGGTGGAGGGCATCGCGGAAAACCTGTCCGTGTATGAAACGCACTACGGCGATGCTGGACTGATTAACACCGAGATAAATAGGTACCTCGCAGTAACTGCTTCAGATATCCAGCGCGTTGCGCGACAGTATTTCGATGAAAAGAATCGACTTACTTTGTTTTGGCTGCCAAAAACCAATTAATCTCCCATTCAACTAAAACCATATGCTACGATTTATTTCTTTGGGGATTACCCTACTTGCCCTGAGTTTCTCCATTGGCGCCTTGGCGCAGGATGATTTTCGGAAAACAGCACCTTCTCCGGGTTCAGCTCCTAAGATTGAAATTGGCCAGTACGATCTTTCTTCACTCCGTAATGGCTTAAAAGTGATTGTGGTCGAAAACCACAAATTGCCTCGTATTTCCTTTCAGCTTTTCGTGGATGTCCCCCTGCACAAGGAAAATGAAAAGGCCGGGGTTGCTTCCCTTGCTGGTCAACTTTTAGCAACGGGCACTAAATCTAAGACTAAGGCCCAGATTGATGAAACGGTCGATTTTATCGGAGCTTCCCTGAATACCTCTGGGAATGGAATCACAGCTTCCTCCCTCTCCAAACATGCAGATGCCGTCCTGGCACTTATGGCCGAAATCCTTTTCACAGCCAATTTCCCCAAAGATGAATTCGACAAGTTGGTCAAACAAACCTTATCAGGTCTAGCGAGTCGTAAGGACAATCCCGATGCCATCAGCGGGGAAATTACCAGTCGGCTCAGGTATGGCAAGGCGCATCCTTTTGGGGAATCCTCAAGCGAAGCATCGGTCGGGAAAATCGTGGTCCAAGATTGCATAGACTACAAAAACACCTATTTCAAGCCTGGCAATGCCTACCTCATTGTTGTAGGGGATATCTCCAGGTCCGATGCCCTGGCAAAAGCTGAAAAGTATTTTGGAGCCTGGAAAAAGGGCGCGGTCAAAAAACAAAGTTTCCCTGATCCGACACCTCCAATAGCTACGGAACTATATCTTTATGACAAAAAGGATGCGGTTCAGTCTGTCGTTGCCCTTACTTATCCCCTCAATCTGGAACCAGGTACTCTGGACGTAACCCCTGTTTCTGTAATGAATCAGATTTTAGGTGGCGGAAGTTCCGGGCGCCTGTTCAAAAACTTGCGGGAGGACAAAGGCTATACCTACGGAGCTTACTCCAGCATTTCTCCAAATGAGCATATCGGATACTTCAATGCCAGTGCCAATGTGCGCAATGTGGTGACGGATTCGGCTATTTCGGAGATGTTTGCCGAACTTCGGACTATTCGGGAGACTGCGGTTAGCGACGCAGAGTTGGCTGCCGCCAAGGCGGAACTTTCGGGCCGATTTGGACGAAGTCTTGAGCAACCTGCCACCGTCGCTGGATTCGCTCTCAATATTGTCCGTTTTGGCTTACCTGCCGACTACTACAACACGTATATCCAGCGGCTAAGCGCAGTGGATGCACAGACTATCCAGGCTGTGGCAAAAAAATACATTCAGCCAGACCAAGTTTTTATTTCGGTGGTGGGAAATGCTCCTGCCATAGCAACTTCCCTGACGCGGTTCGATAGGGAGGGAAAAGTCAGGACTGTTGATAGTTATGGGAATCTCATGCAGCCCAAGCTGAAAATGGAGACTACGAGCCAGGCAACTGAAGATCCATCCTCTATAGTAAATAAATACCTAGAAGCCATCGGTGGGATTGGGGCATTGGCAGCAGTTAAAGACGTTTCCATAGAGATGTCGGCCACCATCCAGGGTATGCAGTTAGCGATGAAAAATATCCAAAAAGATAACATGCAGTTCCTTTCCTCGGTAAAAATGAACGGCATGACAATTAGTGAACAGATTTTTGACGGTGTACGAGGTAAGGTAACCGCTATGGGGCAGCCCGAAAAGTTGTTGGAAGGTCCAGATGCCTCCAAACTAAAAGAACAGGCACTTATATTTCCCGAAATGGCTTTTGCCCAGGCTGGCACGAAACTGGAATATGCTGGGAAAGAAGAGATAAATGGCGAATCTTGTCACCGCATAAATGTCACGGATGCCGCTGGGAAGGTCAAATCCCTGTTTTTTGGCGTAGAATCAGGCCTAAAAATGATGTCCAAGGAGGTGGAATCAACCCCACAGGGTGAGGTCGCTATCATTCGAGAATACGCGGAGTATAAGGCGGTATCCGGTATTCTCTTTCCTCACCGCATCGTGTTGAAGGGAGGTATGCCGGTACCACTCACTGCAGAAGTTTCCTCTGTGACTGTCAATGGAGGTGTGCCACTGGATACCTTTAAGGTGAACTGATTGTTTAATCAGTTGGTTTATCCTTTGCCGGGGCGGATGCATGGTAATTGTCTTTTATAATGGAGGCATACCGCCGCATCCGATCCGGAATATCCTTGGCGTGAATACTTCGGGTAATCAGCCCTACGTGGTATTCTTTCTTTAGGGTCCAAAATAGTTCCTCTGCTTGAAATGCACCCATATCAGGGTCTTTCATGCGGGCTAGAGATATAGTTAGTCCCGCATGAAAATGTACGCGGTCAGGCAAAAGGTAAGGGACCTTGTGGTAAAAAGCATGGTCGATTGCTGCCCACTCTCGCCATAGGTTGATGCCCGTGGCCGCCTCCACAAGTTCGGCAATATGAGCGCCACCAACCCGGCATGAGGTCTCGAGAAAATAAATCTGGCCGTCCCGGTCGGCCTGGATAAATTCTGAGTGACTCGCGCCATTAGCCAGGCAAAAGATTTTCAGCAAGTTCCGATTGACTTGAAGCGTGCTATTTCGCTCTGGGGCATCCTCAGGAATAGTCACTGTCTGGAAGATACCGCCCTCATGAGCTACCCGAAGCGGGGTCTCCAAATAAGCACAAACATTTTCAAAAACAATCTGGCCATGGTGGCAGAGACTATCAACGTGAAAAACACGTCCTGGTAAGAATTCTTCTATCAGGTAATCCACCCTTTCTTCTCCTTTCTCCTGTAGGAAGGCAGCAATTTCAGTATAGGAATGGACTTTTCTGATACCCGAAGCTGAGGCTTGGCTTCGGGGTTTGATGACCCAGGGTCCAGGTACCTCCTGAATAAAGCGATGTATTTCCTGATCATTGAAAAGCGAGTGGAAGCGTGGTACGGGTAATCCGGCTGCCTTGGCAGCGAGGCGCATAGCAAGCTTATCACGGAATAACTGGGCTTCAGAGACTGACATCCCCGGGATTTGATAGAAAGAACGTAAACAAGCTGCCTTTTCCACGTCAAAATCGTCAAGCGCCGTTATCATGTCCACACGCTCGGTTTGCAGGAGCCAGCCGATTCCCTTTTTAAGAATTTCAAGATTCGCCACTGAATTATCCTCTTCTGGCAGATAGTATGTTTCTGCAAGCGCTTGGCTTGGCCAGGCTTCATGCTTCCTTTTTTCGGAAGTCACAAGGAAAACCCGGTTACCCATGCGGGCCTGGCGGATGAGGTATTCCATGCCTTTGTAATAACTGCATATGCAAAGGATATTCATCGCCGCGCTTTATTTCAATAAAAAATCTAAGGATTGATAAAATTCTTCCCCCCAAAAAAATTCGTGATGTTCCCCGCGGGAATCAAGTTTGAGGAGCATTTCCTTCTCCGGGCAAATTTTCCCTAGGGTATGATAAAGGTGGATGAGCTCCTGCTCCAACTTTGCGCTTTCCCGCCCACCGGCATAAAGGTAGACCTTTCCGGCAGGATTGGGGCGGTGAATGGATAGCAGCCATTCCAACATGTTGGGAATCAGCCAAAGCGATGGAGAAAGAATTAAGGCCTTACCAAAAATATTAGGGTAGGCCATGTGGGCATAAAGACTAATAAGCCCCCCCATGGAACTTCCCCCAATGATGGTATTTTCTGGTCCATCCAGCGTCCGGAAATGCTTGCACACCCAGGGTTTGACCTCTTGTTGCAAAAACGAAATGTATGCTCTGCCATGGGCTTCAGCTTGGTCCGGGATTTCGGGTGGCATGTATTCAGCGAATCGGTGCTCGTGCGTATGGTCAACGGCAACAAGAATGAGTCCTCTCCCTTTTCGGGCAGCCAGGCGTGCTAGTTTACGGTCAATATGCCAGTTTCCGTATGGTGCTTTGTCCTGAAAAAGGTTCTGGCCGTCTTGAAGAAAAACAAGGGGATAATGCTCCCCACTCTGCTCATAATCCCAAGGCAATAGGAGGGAAATCCGGCGAGTTCGGATGACTTCGGGTAGATGAAACTGGTCGGATAAATCCCGGATTATTGGTTGGTAGTGAATGTGGCCAAGGTCTTCGTCTTTTTGCCAGTGAAACACGGCATCCTGCGGAAATTCCATGCCTGGAGTCCAGTGGCGGTTCTTGGAATGTTTCCCAGCAGTATTCAATTCAACCGAACTCCAATCTCCTCGGGTGTATTTGTAGTCCAACCTGCCCGCCGGAATAAGATGCAAAGGAAGGTCAATGAAATATCGGCTTTGTCCTTCAGGTTTCATCACATATCGGGCATCGGCGGGTTTCCAGCCATTGAAATTTCCTGCCAGGTAAACCGCTCCCTCTTCCCCGGAAGAATCCTCCAGTGTTATTCGCACGCTACTTTCAGTGCTGCATAACCCAATATCCATTTCCCAATCCCGATTTCCCATGATTTCATCTAAAAATGATGGCCTCAATTTAGCGATTTCCATTATTTTACATCGCCAACTTTACGGGACCATGGATACCTCTGCGAACAATCTTTTTGGTAATGTTTCGGGCCTCGATGAAAAAAGTTGCCGCAGCCTAACCGAGGCGCTTTTACGGAACAATCTGAAAGGTTTTGACTATCTTGAATTCAGGGCATCCCTGCGCGCCCTTGCCCATCTTGACATGGATAAGGCCCAGGCTTTCAAATCTGCTTTTGCCACAGCTTCGGTTCTCGGCCTAACCAGGGATCACCTCATTTCCTCGATCAACCACTACAAAACGGTTCTCTCCAATGAAAAAGAGGCCTTTGATCAGGCCCACCGGAATCAAGTGAGTCAACAACTGCAAGCCCGAGAGAAAGAGATCAAGGCCCTTGAGTCAGATATGGACACCTTCAAAGGACAAATTGCAGCATTGGAAGACAAGATAGCACAGTGCCAAACCCTTATGCAGCAAAAACAGGAACAGATGAAAGATGCCGAAGTCCGGATTGAAAGTACTCGGAAACATTTTGACCATGCCTTAGCGGCCATTCAGGTTGAGATGGATGGCGATGTGGCAGCTATTGACCTATATTTGTCCTAAAAAGAAACTTATGCCAGAAGTCACCTCCTTTTCAGCTGGTGCCTACAAGCCAAAATCATTCTGGTCAAGGCCAGAGGGAGTTGCCGGATTCCTGTTCCTTGCCGCGGTAGTGGGAGGGGCTTCCTTCCTCATTATTTCCAATATCACCTTCTTGCTTGCCCTGGCCCAGAATGTCCTTTACCTCACCCTAATGATTATCGCCGTGGGTGCATTGGTATACATGGTCGCTGACCCGCGGATGCGGACCTTGGTCTGGTATATGTATAAGAGCCTCATGCGGACTATTACCGGGGCCTTTGTTACGATAGACCCTGTGGGAATTCTAAAGAATTACGTCAGCGATTTGGAAAAAAACCTGCAAAAGATGCGCGACCGGATTGGCGTGCTTCGGGGGCAGATTGCCAAGCTCCAACAGGTTCATCGCGACAATGAAAAAGATATCGATGCCAGCATGAAGCTGGCCCAGGCAGCCCGAAACGCTGGTAATGAAAACCAAATGCTTCTAAACTCTCGGAAAGCCGCAAGACTGCAGGAAAGCAACGAAAAATACGCCGTGCTCGTTCAGAAAATGGAGGTTCTATATCGCATTCTTACGAAAATGCACGATAATTCCGAGGTGTTGCTCGATGATACCAGGGACCAAGTGAAACTCAAGGAACAGGAACGAAAAGCCATCCGCACTTCATATTCGGCCATGCGTTCCGCCATGTCTATAATTAGCGGCGATCCTGACAAACGGGCTATGTTTGATATGGCTATGGAAACCATAGCTGATGACGTGGCCGGTAAGGTTGGGGAGATGGAACGATTTATGGAAATGTCCGCTAATTTCATGGATTCGGTAGATCTGCAAAATGGCGTGTTTGAGGAACAGGGCCTTCGCATGCTCGAAGAATGGGAGAAGAAATCATCCCTGTTGCTACCGGGAGCCCAGTCTGCTTCCCTGGGTTCCGGAACCTCTTCTGGTGGGTCGCTGAAGTTACCTTCCAGGGATAGCGCTTCTGGAAAATCTCAGGGTAATTCCTACGATAATCTGTTTCAGAAGTGAGGATACCTAGCAACTTTTTCTTTGCGGTTCTTGGAATAGTTTTGGCTGCTAGCAGCGTTTTTTCCCAAAATGCCGCTAAACCGATGGATTGGCCTAATCTCACCCGATATAAGGAGGATAATGCTCGTTTGAATTTAGCATCTCCGGATTCCCGGCGAGTTGTCCTTATGGGAAATTCAATAACCGAGGGTTGGGTCAGGCAGCGGCCTGAATTTTTTGCCGCCAATCCCTTTCTGGTAGGTCGTGGGATTAGCGGCCAGACAACCGCTCATATGTTGCTTCGTTTTCGGCAGGATGTGATAAAGTTGAAACCGGCCCTGGTGGTTATGTTATGCGGTGTAAACGATATTGCGCAAAATGCCGGCCCAGTTACCCAAGAGGAAATCATGGATAATATCCGCTCTATGGCTGAACTGGCAAAGATTGCAGAAATTAAAGTGGTTCTCTGCTCCGTATTACCCGCCAGCGATTTCGGATGGCGTCCTGGTCTTGAACCCGGGCCTAAAATAGCTTCGCTGAACCGCCAGATTCTTGCCTTTGCCAAGGAACAAGGGTTCGGGTACATCGATTATTACGCCGCTATGGAAGATGGAAACTATGGTCTACGGGCAGGTCTCAGCAATGATAAAGTGCACCCTACAGATGAGGGATATGCTGTGATGGAACCCTTGCTATTAGCGGGCATCTCCAGGGCGCTGCAAAAGTGATTCTACCCGGAGCTGGTCGGATTGCCGCTCTACTTCCTGCCTAAGGTTTTCTTTAAATTGAATGACTTTTTCCTGAAGGGCTTGGTCAGATGTCCCCAAAATCTGAGCAGCCAAAATTCCAGCGTTTCGGGCCCCATTAAGGGCAACAGTTGCTACAGGGACCCCTCCTGGCATTTGGAGAATGGACAACATAGAATCCCAGCCATCTAAAGAATTCGATGATTTGATGGGAACCCCGACGACGGGGAGCGGAGAAAGGGAAGCCACCATGCCAGGTAAATGGGCTGCCCCTCCCGCCCCTGCTATGATAACCCGGATGCCCCGAAGATGGGCATCTTTAGCATAGGCAACCATTTTTTCAGGTGTGCGATGGGCGGATACAACATCCGCAGTGTAGGGTATGCCAAAGGATTCCAAAATACGTCCTGCCTCTTGCATCACTGGCCAGTCGGAGACTGAACCCATGATGATACCCACCATGCAATCCGCTTTTCCCATTTTTTTAGAGCAAAATTACCAAATTCTCACAGCACGCTCTTAAGTAGGCTTTGCACAACCACCCTTAAATCTTATGTACTTCTCCTATCTTTGCAAGCATGGAAAAAATAGCCGTCTTTCCAGGATCCTTCGACCCCATCACGGCCGGACATGCAGATATTGTGCAGCGGGCGCTTCCTTTTTTCGATAAAATTATCGTGGCTGTCGGAGTGAATACTACCAAAATAGCCCTGTTTCCGTTAGAGGATCGCCTTTCCTGGCTTCGAAAGGTGTTTGAAGGGGAATCTAAAATTCAGATAGACTATTTTGAAAACCTGACTGCTCATTATTGTACCCGAATCGGTGCCAGATATTTGCTTCGCGGCCTGCGCAATGCCTCAGATTTTGACTACGAAAAAACTATATCTCAGTTAAATCATATTGTTGGAGAGGGACTTGAAACTATTTTCCTCATTAGCCAGCCTGCTTTCAGCCACATCAGTTCGACTATCGTAAGGGAAATAATTAAAGGTGGTGGCGATGCTCGTGATTTTCTTCCGCAGCAGGTTAAGATTCCACCTTTTCAACGATCCTGATTCCTACTTACCCGATTTAAATCCCGGCTATGTCGAATGCCCTATACACCTTGCCAGCTATTGCCAATGAACCGGTTCTTTCCTACGCGCCGGGCTCCCCGGAAAGGGAAGCATTGGAAGTTGCATTGAATAGCCACCTCAGCTGCGAAATAGAAATCCCCCACTATATCGGGGACAAACCTCTTTTTGAAGGTACTCGTGTGCCCATCTCACCTCCCCATGATCATAAGCGTGTGATTGGATACTATTTTAAAGGAGACGGGAACCACGTCAAAAAGGCAATCCAGGCTGCGCTTTCGGCCCGTTCTTCTTGGGAAGCTATGCCCTGGGAACGTCGTGCGGCAATTTTTCTTAAGGCGGCGGACTTATTAAGCGGACCCTTTCGCGCCCGTATGAACGCCGCAACCATGCTCTGCCAGTCGAAAAATATATACCAGGCTGAAATCGACGCAGTGGCGGAACTGGCCGATTTTTTCCGGTTCAATGTGGCCTTCATGACGCGGATTTATGGAGAGCAACCGGTCTCTTCACCCGGGGTTTGGAATCAGGTGGAGTATCGACCACTGGAAGGTTTTGTTTTTGCCCTTACCCCGTTCAACTTTACCTCTATTGCAGGTAACTTACCCGCCGCTCCAGCCCTTATGGGAAATGTCGTGGTATGGAAACCTGCTGAGAGTCAGGTTTATTCCGCTACCGTCATCATGGATGTTTTGCGGGAAGCTGGTCTGCCACCTGGGGTCATTAACCTCGTCATGGTGTCTGGCCCAGATGCCGGTGAAGTGGTCTTCGGGCATAGCCATTTTGCAGGTATTCATTTTACAGGAAGTACTGCAACCTTCAATCGGATATGGCAAACCATTGCCGCCAATCTTCCCCGATACCGTTCCTATCCGCGCATTGTGGGTGAAACAGGTGGTAAGGATTTTGTCATCGCACACCTAAGTGCCTCCGTCCAGGCGTTGGCTGTTGCCCTAGCCCGTGGCGCTTTCGAGTTCCAGGGCCAAAAATGCTCTGCCGCTTCCAGAGCATATATCCCCGCTAGCCTTTGGGAAGATTTAAAGGCCGTTCTCCTGCCAATGGTGTCCGGCTTCCGCATGGGCTCCCCCTTGGATTTTGGAAATTTCATCAATGCAGTCATCGACGCTAAGTCGTTTGATAAAATTGTTTCTTATGTGGAAATGGGCAAAAATGACCCGCAGGTCACGCTGCTCCTTGGCGGAAATCACGACAAATCCAGTGGATATTTCATCCAGCCCACCATCTTTCAAGTGAGCAATCCCAGGCATACCCTCATGGAAGAGGAAATCTTTGGGCCAGTGCTAACTATTTATGTTTATCCCGATCAGGAGTACACCGAAACGCTTAAACTGGTAGACGAAACCTCCCCATATGCCCTTACCGGCGCTGTTTTTGCAACAGATGCAGGAGCCATAGCCCAAGCTCGGGACATGCTTCAAAACGCAGCTGGTAATTTTTACATCAATGACAAGCCGACAGGCGCCGTCGTGGGTCAACAACCTTTTGGAGGAGCTCGGGCATCGGGTACCAACGATAAAGCAGGCTCCATTGCTAACCTATGGCGCTGGGTATCGCCCAGAACCATTAAAGAGAATTTTAATCCGCCGATGGACTATCGGTATCCATTTATGGGCTGATTCCCAAAGCAGCGAAATTTCGCTAGATTTACCGTAAAAAATCAACATTATGGCCGCCTACATGAACATGGACACCTTGTCGTTTCTGCTCTTTGATGTGCATCGTTTGGACAAGCTGTTTGACAATGAAAGGTATCAGGCTTTTGACAAGGAGGCTATCCTCCTTTTTCTGCAATCGGTAGCCGATTTTTCAGATCAAGATCTGGCCCCACTGTTTCGTGAAATGGATGAAAAGCCCGCTAGATTTGTTGATGGGAAAATTCATGTCCATCCTAGGGTAGGGGATTTGCTTCGGAAAATGGGGGAAATGGGGCTCATTGGCGCTTCTTTCAGCGAGGAAATTGGCGGTCTGCAACTTCCTGCCAGTGTCATGCACGCCGCCTATTTCATTATGGAGGCTGCCAACAACCACGTACCAGGATATGCCGGACTTACTGCCGGGGCAGCGCATCTGATTTCCTCCTTCGCTATCCCTGAGCATAAGGAAACCTTTATACCAAAGATGTTGTCGGGTGAATGGTCAGGTACCATGTGCCTCTCCGAACCACAAGCAGGAAGTGGCCTGGCTGACATTACTTGTGCAGCCCGGTCTCAGGAGGACGGAACCTATCGCATCAAAGGGCATAAGATATTTATCTCGGGGGGCGATCATGAGCATGCTAAAAATATCGTCCATCTGCTTTTGGCCCGTATCGAAGGGGCACCTGCCGGAACCCGCGGCATTTCGTTGTTTATCGTGCCGAAATTTCGCGTTGGCCCTAATCAGAAACTTGAGGCTAACGATGTCATCACTGCAGGTGATTTTCAGAAAATGGGACAAAAAGGGTATTGTACTGCACATCTGGTTTTTGGTGACCGAAATGATTGTATAGGCTACCTCGTAGGGGAACCCCACAAAGGGCTTTCTTACATGTTTCAGATGATGAATGACGCACGCATTGCCGTCGGTAGGGGAGGGGCAGCTATAGCTTGCGCCGCTTACCACGCTTCTCTCCAATATGCTGGGGAACGCCACCAGGGTCGTCGCTTATTAGCCGGTGGTCGCAAAGACGACGCTGCTGGCCCGGCCCTCATCCTTCACCATCCCGACGTTCGCAGGATGCTCTTCCTTCAAAAGGCCATCTATGAGGGTTCCCTTGCCCTTATTATTCAATCAGCTATCTATCAGGATCTGGAATTATCCGAAAAGGATAACAAGGAGCATTGGAATCTCCTTCTCGAATTCCTAACACCCATAACCAAAACCTATCCCTCCGAAAAGGGAAGACAGGCGGTGGATAATGGCTTGCAGGTATTAGGTGGATATGGATTTTGCGCCGATTTCGTACTGCAACAATACTACCGGGATATCCGCATTATGTCTATTTACGAAGGAACTACTGGTATTCAGTCCCTCGATTTGCTCGGTCGAAAGGTCATCATGGAAAACGGAGAAGTCCTTCGTAAAATCTTCGCTGAAATTCGGCAGACCATCCAGGATGCAGGGGCTTACGAAGCCCTTAAATCCACAGGCAAAGAGCTTGGTGATCAGATTCCCATGGTGGAGGCTACCCTGGGACATCTTATACCTATTGCGATGAAAGGGGAGACTGAAAAATTTATCGCCGACGCGACGTTGTTCATGGAAGCCATAGGAACCCTAATGGTCGCCTGGCAATGGCTTAAAACTGGTCTAACTTGTGCGGAGGCTCTTGCAAAAAATGATTCCTCCCGTCCGGCATCGTTCTACCGGAACAAACTGCATACTATGCGGTTTTTCTTTAAATACGAACTCACCCGCAATCAGGGTATCTTCCGTATCCTCCAATCTGACGAAGTCCTTACATTGGCTGAAGCTGAGGCATATCCCGACTAATCAAGCCTCAATGACTTATGCAACGATTCATCGATGGCTGGTTCAGTCCAGCGCTTCACCGCCGTATGCAGATCGCCGTTTATGGCCATTATGGTTTTGCCTTGCTGTTACTGCCAACGGCCGCTGCTGATTTTCTCGAGTACGAAAGGTTTAAACTTATCCATGCTATATCCCACCTGATTCAGGACGGTAAAATCAAAGTTTTTTCAATTAATAGTATAAATAACGAGAGTTGGTTGAACAGGCAAATGCATCCAAGAGAAAAGTCAATCAGGCACAGCCAATTCAATCAATACGTTTTTGAGGAAGTTATCCCATTTATTCGTCAAAATACTTCGACGGAAACACCGGTCATCACAGCTGGCGCTTCTTTTGGTGCACTCCATGCCATGAACCTTTTCCTCAAGCGACCCGATTTAATCCAGGGTGTTATCGGTATGAGCGGGGACTACAACTTGCAGACCTATACCGAGGGGTACTACGATGAGGAAGTATATTTCAATAACCCCATGGCCTATTTGCCTAATCTTGAGGATTCTTTTATCCTGGAGACTTTAAGGCAGTCCCGCCATATTCACATTGTATCAGGGTCTGGGAATTACGAAAATCCTGATGCTAGCCGTAAGCTTTCCGCCGCTTTTCAGGCAAAAGGTATCGATCACGAACTAGCCATTTGGGGTCAGGATATGCCCCATGATTGGCAAACCTGGCACAGGGTATTGCCCTTCTATCTGGAAAATCGGTTCTGAATCCCGTCCGTTCCCTTAATTTGTGGGTTAAAACCCCTCGAGTTGGCAGATAACGGCAGTGAGGACGATTTCATCCAGGAAATGATTCTGGCTATTGATCCAGGTCAGGAACCTATTCGTATTGATAAATTCCTTAGCGACCGTATTGGACGCATTTCCCGAAACCGAATTCAGCAGGCTATCCGGGCCGAAGCTGTCCGGGTTGATCAACTTCCTGTAAAACCTAACTATCGGGTTAAGCCAGGAAATGTGGTATCGGCTATCCTGCCTGTATGGAATACCGAGGATTCCTCAGGCCCTCCAAAGGCTCAGGCGATGGACCTGGATGTCGTCTATGAAGATGATGATTTGCTCATCGTCAATAAACAAGCCGGATTGGTTGTCCATCCAGGTGTGGGGAATTGGGAGGGTACTTTAGTCAACGGTCTGGCTCACTACCTTGGTGTAGACGACTCATACCTGCAGGATGACCCCCTCCGCCAGCGGCTGGGACTTGTTCATCGTATTGATAAGGATACGTCTGGACTGCTTGTAGTGGCAAAAAACGATTTTGCCTTAAGTTTTCTGGCCCGTCAGTTTTCTGAACATACCATCGAACGTTGCTATTATGCTATTGTTTGGGGCGTTCCCAATCCGCCGAATGGAAAAATCGAAGCCCATATCGGCCGAAGTCCCCGAGACAGAAAGGCATTCACCATATTTCCTGAAGGTGAGGAGGGGAAATGGGCTTTGACACACTACGAAATGCTGGAAGATTTGTACTACGTGTCATTGGTGAAATGTAGGTTGGAGACTGGGCGCACCCATCAGATACGTGTTCATTTTCAGTCCATTGGGCATCCCTTGTTCAACGATGAAAAATACGGGGGAAGTCGAATTGTCAAAGGCACACCATTTTCCCGCTACCGGGACTTTGTGCAGCGCTCTTTTGTAACGATTCCCCGGCAGGCTTTGCACGCTAAAACACTGGGATTTATCCATCCGTCCACCCGCCAATTTATTCGCTTTGAAAGCAATCTGCCAGCCGACTTCGAAGCTGCCCTGCTCCAGTGGCGCCAATATTTCGCTGCAAGGCAACAAAACTGAGCTAAAAGCTCTTGCTGCGGAGGAAATGATAAGAGTATGACCTTACAGGAAAGATGCCAAGCTATGGCAGCCCTCGGCACCTATTTACAGGAAAAGCCAGAGGCTATTGATCCCGTTTACATCAGGACGAGCCTTCACAATCCTTGGTTTACCCTAGAAAACCAGAAGTTGGCGATGCAGAACCTGGTTTGTCATTTTCTCAATATGGATTTGCTTCAGGATTGGATGGCAACTTACCCCCAACCGAATACCTCGGTTAGTCCCCTGTCCGTTGCCCTTATTCCAGCCGGAAATATTCCCATGGTTGGTTTTCATGACCTCCTTTGTATCCTTATGAGTGGTCAAGCAGCAGTTATTCGCTGTTCTGACAAGGATCCATATCTGCTGCCTTTTTTGGCCGACTGTCTAATACTGGTGGAACCCCGATTTCGAGACCGAATCCGCTTTGTAAGCAGATTGGACTCCTTTGATGCAGTCATTGCGACAGGTAGCAATAACACCGCCCGCTATTTCACGCAATATTTTCAAGGAAAACCGCATATCATTCGAAAAAACCGGCAGGGAGTTGCTTCCCTCAGTGGTCGGGAAACCCAGAATGAATTAATGGCCCTGGGAGAGGATATCTTCACCTATTTCGGTATGGGGTGCCGAAATGTATCCAAGCTTTTTGTGCCCGAAGGGTACGATTTTTTGCCCTTATTAGATGAGCTCCACCGTTTTCAGGAAATAATTCGTCATGAAGGATACCGAAATAACTATGATTATCAATATGCCATTTGGCTTTTGAACAAGGTTTCCTTCCAAATGACAGGGAGTATCCTGATGATGGAAGATAAGGCTATCGGTTCCCGCATTGCAACCCTACACTACGAATACTATCGTTCACCAGGAGATTTGGTGGACCTGCTTTCCGCTCACCGGGAGGAAATACAATGTGTTGTGAGCAGCATGTTCCTTCCCGGTGTGGACGTGGTACCCTTTGGCAAGGCCCAGTCTCCCGCACTGGGTGATTATGCCGATGGGGTGGATACCATGGAATTTCTCCTCAGTCTCAATAGTAATAACCGAAGATGATATTCATTTCATCTTCGCTGGTGAAACCGAATCCAATTGGTCGGTTGCTGGAATTGAAGTAGGTGACCTCAGAGGTAAGGCCTTGCCCAGGTTCCAGAATTAGCGGTGTTGGGAATAATTTGGTGAGCGGATGCTCCCAGTCGGTGCTTTCGTAAATGATTTCTCCGTTACGTGGTCCTCCAAATATGCGGATGACAAATTTCTCGCCGTACTTATGATTGTGGGAAGTAAGCAGTAGGATATGTGTTTTTTCCTGGAAGGTGAAATTCCGACTTATCGTCTTTCGCTCCCGGGGTGGCAGGTTTAGGTTGGTGTTCCCCAGGTCGAGCATGCGGACCTCGTTTTTAACCTTTTCCCGTGGAATAGTATTAAAATTCACGTAGTTCTCTCCCTGAAGGACAAGCTTGCTCTTATTGAAATAATGGGCATTGAGATCGACTGGGGTATTAGGCTCAAAGCGAATGGCAGCTCCCTCCGGCAATTGCATGCGGCCATTTGAACTCGATCCCCCACAAAGGAAAATGTGATTTTGCATTTCACCAAGGGTGCGCAAGTTCAAGGTACCGTCTGGATTGCGCAAATCCCTAATCTGGTTTTCAGCGGGAATGAATGCAGGGTTTCGGAAGCCATAAACCAGGAAATGATGGCTGTTGGAACGTCCCCGCAATTCGATGCCGTTTACATACACCGTCTGGGTATTTGGGGTGTTCTTCCGTACAAAAATCTCCCGCTCAAAATCGGGTGCGATGGTAAATAGGTCAAGTTTTAACTGAAAGCCACTAGTTGGCGGGGCCAATGGTTCGACGTCCGACTGGCAGGCGACACTGTCTTTTAAAACAGCTAAACTCAGGCTCCGATCATCGGGGGAAGCACCCATCGCAATCCAGCGGCGCACCAGTTCGACCTGTCCACGAGTCACACTATTTCCTCCCATGGGCATCTGTCGTCCAAAATTTTCGGTACTCCGATGGATGTAAGAATCGCAAAATATCTTGTGATAGAGAAAACTCTTATCCGGATCTCCTGGCTTGACCAGGGACATGCCTGCCTGTGCGGCTGCCTGATTAACCGGTGGGCGGTTGATCAGGTTTTTATGAGCCAAGCCCTCGGCTAAAACGAGTTTGTGCTGAGCGAAGGTGGCATCTGAGGGAGATTGATGGCAGCCACTCACTGCGCAACCTGACGTGAATAACTGCTCCTGGATTACTTGAAAGGCGGCAGTCTCCTTACTCCCACCAAATTCGTCTTTTTCACAAGCTTGCAAGGTAAACAGATACATTGCCATACACCCTGGAATCCATCGTTTCATATAAAGGCTTTTTTTATGGCATAAACAACCAAAAAAGGAAATAAATCAGTGCAAGTGCCCCGCTGGATAACCCGAAGGTGATACCCCCAATGCCGAAAAATGCGATGATAAATAGGACGCGGAGCAATACTACGGATACTCCCGTGCTTTCTGCGATACCGGCAAGGACGCCTCCTAGCCACCCATTTGGACTTTTTCTCATAGACAAACGAATTGACGAAGGTACTGCCTGGCGGTGGTTATGCCCGTGAGGACATCTGCCACGCTTCCTTCAAATGCCCGGTCCTCGACTTCGATACATGCAGCCCCTCGGTACCCTATATCGGTCAATGCCGAAAAAAAGCGCCCCCAATGGACATCACCGTACCCTGGAATTTTTGGGGCACTGTATTGGTTCGGTGGGACCATAATGCCAGTTTGATCAAGTTTTTCCCTGTACAACTTGACATCTTTTAAATGAATATGAAACAGTTTATCCTTAAAGTCGTATAAGGGTTTGATGTAGTCCATCTGTTGCCATATAAAATGTGAGGGGTCGAAATTCAACCCAAAATAATCAGAGGGAAATAGCTCAAACATCCTCGTCCAAATCGCAGGGCTTATAGCAAGATTCCTGCCCCCGGGCCACTCATCGTAGGTGAATAACATGGGGCAATTTTCAATGCCAATTTTTACCCCTGCAGCCTTAGCCTGCTCAAGTATGGGTTGCCATTCCACCTGAAAAAGCCGGAAGTTTTCCTCAAGGTTAAGAAACTGGTTCCGTCCAATGAAGGTATTGACAACGGGTATCTCTAGCATGGCCGCGGCCCTGATAACTGAAAGCAAGTGCTCCTGAACCACCCGTCGTCGCTCTGAATCTACATCTAAGGGATTGGGATAGTAGCCCAATGCGGAAATTGTTACCGGAAAGTCGTCAATATGCGCCCGAATCTCCCGCAACCTTTGGGCATCAAGCTGGGCCACGTCAATATGGGTCACCCCGGCGTATCGGCGGTCCGATTTCCCGCGTGGCCAGCACATAATCTCCAGACAGGCAAATTGGTTTTCCGCAGCGTAATGAAAAAGTTCCTCCAGGGATTTATCCGGCAGGATTGCTGAAACGAGACCCAGCTGTATCATGCTAGATCACCTTTTGACGAAGGTACTGCCCCTGGCCTGAAAAAGAAGACGAAAAGCACCGCAGCTATAGCAGCAATGCCCGCAGGTATCAACCATACGCCTGTCCAGTGCGTAATGCCCTGCAGGGTGTTACTATCTTTGACATAGCCGGCAATTAGATTACCCAGGAACATCCCGATGCCATAGGTTGCCAGGGTTATCAGGCCCTGAGCCTGGGCTTTAATGGCTGGTCCAGCTTTCTGATCGATGTAAATCTGCCCGCTGACGAAGAAAAAGTCGTAGCAAATGCCGTGAAGCAAGATGGCACTGTATAGCATCCAGGGCGTTTCGTCAGCAGTTCCATACCCAAAAAATAGGAAACGGATGACCCAGGCAGCCAGACCTACAATGAAAATCATCCGGATTCCCCATGCCCGAAAGGCGAGGGGTAGCAACAAAAGGAAAAATACTTCGGAAACCTGCCCAAGTGACATCTTATTCTCTATCCCGAAACCGCCCGGATCCCGGTCAGGGAATGCCTGAATGTAGGCATCCGTCAGTGAGGGATTAGCCCAGGTGTAGTAAAATGCCAGCGGAATGCATACCAGGACAGAGGACAAAAAGAAAATCACAAAGGACCTTGAGCGGAATAGTACGAAGGCGTCCTTTCCAATGAAATGCGCCCAGGTAACCGATCCAGTATTTCCCGTCGGGGGGGTGTGGGGAAGGAAAAAGGAAAAAAATCCTAATACCAAAGACAGCACCATGGATACCTCAAAAATGGTAGCCTGGTCCCCCCAGCCGTACCAACCCACCACATTTACAACCACAATCCAAGCTAAGGTACCAAACACCCGGATGGGTGGAAACTCGGTTTCCGGCCGGCCCATTTGCCGCATGGCAATAGAGGTTGTCAATGCAATGGCCGGGGTGAACGTAAGGCAATACAGCAAAAGGACCCAAATAAAGGTACCTGCCTCCCGAACCGATACCAAGGCATAAAGCAAAGCTGCTCCTGCCAGATTTAACCCTGCCAGAAGCTTCTCCGCCGCTAGGAATCTATCCGCTAGTAATCCCACAAGAAACGGAGAAACCAACATAGCTAAGGAGAACATTGCATAAGCTTGTCCTACCTCCACGCCGGTAGCGGAAAGCTGATTGGTCAAGTACTTGCTCATCTGCCCATACCAGGCACCCCAGATGCAGTAGAGCAGAAACATCATCAGGGAGAGCTGTATTTTGGTTTGCAGTTTCATCAGGATGCCGTTTGTGATGACCTCCGAAGATATGAATTAGCGAGGGTATTTTCCCGTTTAACCAAACAAACCCGATCCAGAAAATTGCATATCGTGTAAACAATCCTGACTTACCGTTATTTTAAATGAAAAATCTGCCATGATAAAAACAACATTTCTTAACCTATCCCTGCTTTTCCTTACTGGATTGGCAGGATTTGCCCAGTCCAAAATGTCGCCATCCATTCACTCCTTCACCGTCAACTCCCTGGAAGGGGAACCGATTTCCCTAGCTTCCTTCAAGGGAAAGAAAATCCTGATTGTCAATACGGCATCCCGCTGTGGTTACACCCCTCAGTTTGCCGGGCTTCAGGAGTTGCACGCCAAGTACAAGGATCAGCTGGTTGTCATCGGATTTCCCTGCAATCAGTTTATGAATCAAGACCCCGGAACTGCAAAAGAAATTCAGGAGTTTTGCCAAAAGAACTACGGGGTCAGTTTTCCAATGGCCGAAAAAATAGCAGTAAAGGGGGATGATATCGCTCCTATCTATGCCTGGCTGACGCAGAAGGACAAAAATGGCGTTCTAGATGCCAAAGTTTCCTGGAATTTCAACAAGTTTCTCATCGATGAGGAGGGCCACATGGTTGCCCACTTCGGCAGCAGCGTGAAACCTCTGGGCGAAGAAATTACTACCTACCTAGGCAAGTAATTACCTAGTTGACGGACTGGTGGAATCGATGAAAACCCCGGTCCGTCAACGCCTTGTCCCTCAAAATGGAAGTTTAGGATAAGGGACAAAATGTGCTGCAATGCGCGCCATAGCCGGTGCTAATACGATACTAAGGACCAAGATAATGATGGCATGCACGAGTGCAATTTCCACATTGTTGCCGCGCAATTCTTTAAGTTCAGATTCAGGAGTCAGGGTTCCCGTTATAAAAAAGGTCAGGCGGAATAGCGCATAGGATACCAACCACATGCCGCTGAAAAATGCCAGCGCATAGCCTATAGCTTTAGCCCATTCCCCATTTTCCAACAGAAAGCGCATCGCATCTGAACTGGTATCGGAAATGTGGGTCAGGTTAATTCCTGCAGCAAGCAGCGATGCACCAAAAACAATAAGTATGGCTGTATTTTTTTCTACCAAATATTGGTCGAAATAATGGCTTTGTACCCTTGCAAAGGCGAACATGTAAATGATGGACAGCAGCGTGAGCGTTCCGAGGTCAATCCATTCGGTAGTCATCAGGTATTAATTTTTCAGGGTAAAACAATTTCCCAATAGTCGAGATTTACGTCCGGTTTGACTCCTAGTTCCCAGTCTTTGCCCGTGAGTTCCCAGACGTAATATTTCTTTCCCAGCGGGCTGCGAACAAAATCGGAGCCACTAGGTGGTGCTTTAGGCAGATAAACCCCCAACATCGAGTGCTCCTCACCATTGATTATTGTGACGTCAAAGCCTAACTCACTTAGCACAGCGTAGGCAAACACTGTCCGGGTATCGCAGTCCCCTGCTTCGTGATATAGGAATTCAGTGGGAGAAAAAATCCCGAAAGGCTGAATATTGCCACAACAACCCTGGCCAGAAGGTATAGGAGCACATGTATTCTCATAGGTTACACCATTGAGGCGAAAAGGGCATTTTTCATTAATAACCAATGTATAAGGAATTTCCTGTATGCTTGAAATAATCAAATTCAGGGCTTGTCCATAATTCAGTTTGTTATCCCGGATGATTTTTCTGTAGCCATCCAGCAGTTCGTCCGACGGAAAGGTGCCATCTTGAAGCAACTGGGTATACATGTAGCGGGCGTAACCGATATCTGACATTTCCTCCGCAGGAAAAAGCATGGCTTCGCGGGAGGCGATGCTTTGTAAATAGGTTTCCTGACAAACATGAAATGGCATCTGGTATTTTTCTCCGCTCAAGGAGGTCCAGGACCAATCTTTGTCCACAGAACGGCAGCCCGTTATCTCACTGTAGGGCACATTATCTGGAACCCTTGGTCTCACCACCGGTTCGTTATCCTCCGGATCACCGCCAAGGAGCCAGTGAATGAGATAGCCAAGAAATACCCAAAATAGGAGTTTTCTCATTGCCTCATGTTTGGTCGATACAATACCTGAAGGTAAGGTTTATTCGCATTTCCTTCACGCGCTTGGTTTTAGGCAGGGCATGCAGCCAATTTTCCTGGGTACCTCCACGCATGAGCAACAAGCTTCCCGGTTCGAGTCTAAGGTCCACGGTTTCATTTCCATTTTTGTGCCGGAAACGGAAGGGTCGGGCAGCGCCAAAACTCACTGAGGCAATAACGGGATAAATGCCGAATTCCTTATCGTTGTCGCTATGCCAGGACATACCTTCCCCACCATGGTGATAAAGGTTGCAAAGGCAACAATTGAATCGGGAACCTGTGACCTCCTCTGCCAAGTGCTTAAGGGGCAACAGCGAAGGGTGCCAGATCTTGGCGGTGCGCTCTAGCCCGGAGTACTTGTATCTGAAATGCTTGTCTCCATACCAGGCCACCTTGCGTTGAGTTATGACCCGCTTTCCGAACATAACGACTTCGTCGCAGCGCCAGTCCAAATCTTCTCGGAGTATCTGGAAGAGTACCTCCCTTTCGGCAGGACCCCAGGCTTCTGATTCATAGAATACTTCTCCACCATGGGGTAGGAGATTGGGGTATCCCTTCATCGATTGATTAGTCTTTTAACCACAAGGGTTTAACTCCTGCTTCTAATAGTTTTTTGTTGAGGGCGGGCAACTTTTGCTGGCTGATTTGCAAGGCCTCATTCAGGGCTTCTGACCATGCTGCATCCAGACGTTTTTGTTCATCCTGAACTGCCTTTGTTACGGCTGGAATATCACTTTCAGCTTGGTTTACCAGAAATAGGTAATTGCCTGTCATCTTGTTTTCAAAATTGTCTACATCGTCATAGGCTTTCGATTTCCGCTGCACCATGTTTTCGTCCCAGCGATCCATATCCTGGGTGAGACTGGCTATTTCGTTGGTTAATTCGGTGGGTAGCTTCTTTGCCTGGATTTGATCCATTATTTTCTGAAGCTGATCACGATAATCCCTCATCGTGTTGACCGTTTGGACCATAAAGGTGAAGGTACCCGAAAGCTGCCCTAGCATCTTCTGATAGGCCTCGTGCACTTCCGGAGCAACCGTTGCGTGCGGATTTTCCCTTATGCTAAGTTCCGTAACAACCGATTGTCCGGCAACGCTCAGTTCAAGGGAATACTTTCCCGGGGAAACTTTGTGGCCGCGATAACTGCCTTCGATATAAACAGCAGGAACCCCCGGTCGTGAAATGTGACGCATATCCCAAACGAATCGATTCAGACCTTTGTCACTGCTAAGGGTTGGCTCAGCAGGTGGCCCGCCGTCATATGAGAAAAAATTAGGGGTGGCTTTGTTGAAAAATGTACGGATGACCTGACCTTTTGCATCGCGAATAGTCAATCGGACAGTGTCTGTAGTGACCCTGGGTAACTGATAGTATATAACGACGCCGCTTGCCGGATTGACCCCCGTTTTAAGGTCGGTGCCGGAAGCATTGGAACCAGATTGATTGAGTGGACTGCCACCGGTCACTTGCCAGGTATCCTCTACCGGAAGGAGAAAAATTCGGTTGGAATCTATCCCATAACTCCGGAATGGCTCCAGGTCGTCAAGAACCCAGAAGGAACGCCCTGCGGTGGCAGCAATGAGGTCTCCATGCTTAACCATAAGATCCGTAACAGGCACCACGGGGAAATTCAGGGGCATGGCCTGCCAATTTCGCCCACCATCCCAGGATAGGTAAATGCCGGTTTCCGTCCCAGCATACAAAAGTCCTGGTCTGCGGTCGTCCTCTCGCACCACCCGGGTATAAGCACCATCCGGAATACCCTTAGAAATGGAAATCCAGGTTTTCCCGTAGTCCGTCGTCTTGTAGATACCCGGACGGAAATCGTTGAATTTGTAGCGCGTGGTGGCAATGTAAGCGGTAGCCTTGTCATGTGGTGAAATCTCAATGGCATTTACAAGACACTCTTCCAATCCTTTTGGTGTGACATTAGACCAGGTTTTGCCCCCGTCGCGAGTAATCTGCACAAGGCCGTCATCGCTACCTGTCCAGATAACCCCCTTTTCCTGAGGGGATTCGGCCACATAGCTTATCGTACCATAGTTCTCTGCTCCTACGATTTCATTGGTATAAGGGCCTCCTCCTTTTCCTTGCTTGTCTTTCTGGTTTCGGGTCAGATCCGGAGATGCCTCCTCCCAGGAAATACCTCCGTCCCGCGTCCTAAGCAAAACCTGCGCTGCGTGATAAAAGGTATTGGGCTCGTGTGCTGACCAGATGATAGGGGCATTCCAGTTGTATCTATACTTCATCCGCCGGGGTTCCAGGGCAAGGTATTGGATAGGGGAGGGCATCACATTGGTGGAAGCATTGGCCCGCGTATCCAACCATTCGATGGTACCCAGGTAACTTCCTCCCATTACAAAGCGCGGGTTATTGGGATCAAAGGCAAGGAAAGCGCTTTCCCCTCCGGCAGAGGCTTCCCAGTCCTTTGGTGTAATGCTGTAGCTTCCCAGAGACCTGGATGAAATAACAAGGGACGAATTGTCCTGCTGCCCACCGTAAATGCGGTAGGGAAATTGATTGTCTACGTTCACTCGGTAGATTTGTGCGGTGGGCATGTTGTCTTGGCCCGTCCAGTTCTTGCCCCTGTCAAAGGTTATGGAAGCACCTCCGTCGTCTGCAATAACCATATTGCGGGAATTCAAAGGATTAATCCACAGGTCGTGATGGTCACCATGAGGCGTATCTATAATCTCCCAGGACTTCCCGCCATCCACCGAACGAAGTGCCGGAGGTCCAAGCACGTACACGGTGTGCTCATCCTGCGGATCGGCAAACACCTCGATATAATACCAGGCGCGTTGCACCAAGCGATGGTCGCTACTTACCTTGGTCCACGATTTCCCAGCATTTCGGGAGAGAAAAAGGCCGCCTGCTTCCTTTTCTGTATCGCTTTCGATGAGGGCATAGACAACGTCGGGATCAGCACCACTTACTGAGATACTCATTTTCCCCATTTCTGTGGGCAAACCATCCTTCATCAGGGTCCAGGTTTCTCCACCATCTACCGACTTATGTAATCCGCTGCCGGGGCCACCACTGTGAATCTTCCAGGGAGTGCGGTGGTGCTCCCACATGGAAGCGTAAAGAATAAGTGGATTCGAAGGATCCATGGAAAGGTCATTGCAACCGGTTCCCTCATCGACAAAAAGGACGAGGCGCCAGGAAATCCCACCATCGTTGCTTTTGTATATTCCCCTTTCGGCCGAGCGGCCATTCAGTGCCCCTTGGGCGGCTATGTAAACGATATCTGGATTGCGCGGGTGCACGAGGATACGGGCAATGTGCCGGGTTTTTTCCAAACCCATTTTTTTCCAGGTTTTGCCAGCGTCCGTGGATCGATATACACCATCACCGTAAGAGGTCATCACCCCTCGAGGTGCATGCTCCCCCATGCCGCAATACACGATGTTGGGGTCAGATGGGGCCACACTTACAGCTCCTACTGAACCAGTTCCGAAGAAACCATCGGAAATGTTTGACCAGGAGTGTCCCGCATCGCTGGTTTTCCAAAGACCTCCGCCAGTAGTACCCATATAATAAGTAAGGGGGTCACCGAGCACCCCGGCAACAGCAACTGAGCGCCCTCCTCGGAATGGACCGATATTTCGCCATTTCACCGGATGGAAAAAGTCTTTGGCAGGAAAAGCCGCTGTTCCTGGATTCTCCGGATGTTGGGCCCAACAGCTGCCGGCTATAATCCAGAAGATAAATACGGGCATAAAATGCTTGATCATCAGCGTTCGCATAAAGCAATATTTTTTCAAAAATAAACCGTGAATTTTGTTGTCCCACAATTTGAAAAGACAATTTCTCTACTTGGTACTAGATTTGCTCATCAAATAAGGTTGTCTTTGTCTTTTCTCCGGAAAATCCTGCTGCTCCTGGTCGTGTTCTCCCTTTTGGAGCGGGACGTTTCGTTTTTCATAAATCAGCTTGAGCATACGGAAAATGCGGTGCTTACAGACGCACCCGATCATGGGGATATTGCCTCGCAATCTGCCGGTTTATTTCAGCCTGAATTTTTTTCATTCGATGAGGAACTTGACGACAAGTCATTCGAAGCAACCTTTTCCCTTGCAGCCTGTTTACCCGACCTCCTTGGTTACCTTTCTGATGCTCAACGATTCCATGGCTCGCCCTTCAATTGGGTTTTTGACCGGGTAGTTTGCTTTTGTTCCCTGAAAATTGATTGTTGAAAGGATTGGTTTAAGACCTGCCTCGCCAGGTAGACATTTTCCTTTATTCAACGCACCCCAAAAATGGGGTATCAATTTTCATCCGACGATTTCCAAAAAAATAGAAACCGTCCAGCAAGAGGATATCCTCTCGGGCTTGCTTGTTTCATTTCTTGCCCTTCCATTGTCCCTTGGGATCTCAAAAGCTTCTGATTTTCCCGAAATCATGGGGCTCATCACGGCCATTACGGGTGGTATGCTCGTATCCCTATTTGCCGGTTCCCGGCTGACCATAAAAGGACCGGCTGCTGGACTTATAGTTATCGCCGCAGGTGCCGTTGCCGAATTTGGTGGTGGGAAAAAGGTTGGCACCTTGCTCTTGGCACCATCATTGTGGCCGGAGTGATTCAGATTTTTTTTGGATTTATGAAGTTAGGAAGGTTTGCCAATTTTTTCCCCTTAGCTGCTATTCATGGGATGCTGGCGGCCATAGGGCTGATTATTATAGCCAAACAAGTGCCGGTGTTGCTCAATGTGGATCCCGTATTTGCTAAGGGAAAAGATCCATTGGAGCTTTTGGCTTACATCCCCACCTTTATAAGCAAATCGGACCTTCAGGTGGCCTCGATTGGTTTGGCCTCTTTGGTACTAATCTTTGCTTGGCCGGGTATCCGAAACCCTTTGCTCAAAAGGATTCCAGCGCCACTTTTGGTTCTTGCGGGGGTTATTCCTTTGAGCATACTACTCGATTTAAAGCACCATGCTCCGGCATATACCTTGGTCAAAACGGGAAGTTTATTGGAAAACCTTTCGCTAAATGTCGATTTTTCAGGAATACGATTGCCAGAAGTATTTCTCAAGTATACAGTCATGTTTGCCCTGGTGGGCTCCCTTGAATCGCTACTTACCGTAAAGGCAATCGATTTGCTCGATCCCTCCGGGCAGAAATCAGATGCTAATAAGGATCTTATTGCAATAGGAATTGGCAATATTTTTTGCGGATTCTTAGGGGGACTTCCCATGATTTCGGAAGTAGCCCGCAGTTCCAATAATTTATCCAATGGAGCCCGGACGCGATGGGCAAATTTCTTTCACGGATTCTTTATCCTTTGTTTTTTGCTTCTCGCGGTTTCGGTCCTGGAGTTAATTCCTAATACCGCGCTTGCTGCGATGCTTGTTGCCGTGGGGTACAGGTTGGCTAATCCAAAGGAGTTTAGGCATATGTTAGCCATTGGATGGGAGCAATTGGCTATTTTTCTTACAACGATTTTCTTTACGCTGTTTGAGGATTTACTGGTTGGCATTGCCGCAGGGATAATCTTGAAGTTGATTTTACATCTTTTGTACGGCGCGCGATGGCCAGAATTATTCCGTCCAAGCTATAAAATTCAAGGTTTACAGGAAAGCCCTATAGTAGTCCTCGAACGAAGCCTCATTTTTTCCAACTGGTTGACATTAAAAAAAGTATTGGATAGTATTTCTGGAAATGGACAGATTACCATCGATGTTTCTGGGGTAAAACTTTTAGATCACTCAACTAGGGAAAATCTTTTGCATTTCAAAGAGGATCATGAGCATAATGGTAGCAGTGTGCAAATAATTGGGATAGAGAATCTGGTTCCTGTTTCTTCTCATCCCTTGGCATCCCTTAGATCTAAAGCCTGAGTTATGACAAAATCTTTTGCTTTCAATGAAGGGCGGGTTCTACACGATCTTAAACACTATTTACCTAGCCAGACTCCACTTAAAGACTTTATTCACCACAATGCGCTTCATCCATTTCAGCAGCTCGAATTCTTCCAAGGAATCTTTCGGGCCTCGTCGCTTTTTGGCTACAAGGTGACCCTTACCCTAGTTGAATTTCGAAGGCTTTACCAATCTGGTCGTATTTCTAAAAGTATTCTTCAACAGGTTTTAGCGCGTCGGTTTGAAAGGGCAGTTGTGCGCGAGCAATGGCACGAAAGATTGGTGAATGGGAAATACGCATGCGTGGAGGAGCCC
>Ga0169931_10002376_pt1 | contig 30728 bp, 20 predicted proteins | sample Kivu_15m_20L_FD_129675 | JGI IMG/M metagenome (GOLD analysis project Ga0169931, IMG submission 129675) | Freshwater microbial communities from Lake Kivu, Western Province, Rwanda to study Microbial Dark Matter (Phase II) - Kivu_15m_20L... | ecosystem: Environmental > Aquatic > Freshwater > Lake...
GGATATCGAGATTTGTGTGGAGGCTACAAGATAGGTCACTGGGGACACTGTGTGTCCGACTGGGCTGGGTGATTCACTCTCCACTCGCGAATGTTACGCTGAAACATCGTCAAAATGAGGGATTTCAATGAGAAAATGGAGAGTTGAGGGGTATTCTCGCGAGACAGAGGGGCTGAGCATCCCACCTTGGACTCACTCATTCAGTAAGAAAACCTTCAGCGCACGTTTGATTTGATCTGAGCGCGTAGCTCAGGGGTCTGTCCCCATCATGAGCGCATCATTTTCTCAGTTTTGCGAATCAAAACTCCCTAGGGTGGGATGTTCAGACCCTCTGAGTCCTTAGAATCATTTTTTTGCGGGACAGGTCCATCGATGGGCCTTTCGCCCCCGCTCTGGCGGGGCACGCTTTCCGTGCGCGAAAATCCCGCAATGATTCAAGAGGTTCAGATCGGCGGCTAAACCTGGCGTTCGATTATTGTGGTGCCGTTATCAACTTCAGAAAAGTAGGCCAAACGTGGGCCGACCGCAATAGCACTGCCCAAAGGAACCGCAGGCACTCAGGAGTCTAGCTTTGTCCTTTGTCATCAAGTGACGACGCTGGATCGCATCAAACTGGTAGAATGCTGAGGTGCGCTTCCATCGGGAAACTCAGCTTCAGTTGAGTCGAGATTGAAAGCCGCTCTTGGTATGGCCAGCGCTGAATGCGAAGATAAGGATTTCAACCCAGCTTGCGCCGATCAAGGGCACGGGGACTTGAACACCTACACGTTCGTGGACGTGTGTCATCACGGGTGTGACGATGGTTGGCCACGCTTTGAACGGCAGATGATGCGGGATTAAGCTTCGTTTCAATTTGGATAGGCTTGCCGATAGATCTCTTGGCCATTGGTCTCAATTATATCACCGTGGTTCATGACGATACGATCGAAGTCGAGTTTCGAGATCTGTTGTAAAGACGCCCATGCTGCTTTTTTGTCTTTCATAAAATAGGTGGTGGCGAGGCGGCTGGGGCCGAAACCGCGACCCACTCGATTCCATCCCATCAAGATCCGTTCGATGGGCCCGAAGGCCAACGGATTCATATTGAATGCCATGTCGCAGATCACGAGGGTGCGGGAAGGTTTATGGAGCAAAAAACTTTCAGCGACCATCCTCAGTCCATGGATGGGCGCACAGAGGATTTCTTGTGCCCAAGGGGATTGGTTCCAATCTTGCTCGAGCGAAAGAACTTTCGCTTTTGGGCAACGGGATTTAGTTTTTTCAAGAAGGGAAGAGGGGGCGTAAATCTGGGCTTCGGGAAAATGCTCAGAAAACCAGGGTGCTTCCGAGTCGTGAAAATAGTTCGGAATGACGATCGCTGCGATACGTCCAAAGTCCTCAAGCTCTTTCAGATGCCCCTCTGGAAGGGCCATGGCACTGTGAACGACGACGCTTCCGTCCTCACACTTCATGAGGGTCATGCGGCGGCGGAAAGGCGTCTTTTCCCAGTCCCCAGATAAAGTCCAAAGTGTAGGAGCATGCTTGATGAGTTGATCTACTTTTTCCATAGCGTTTCCTCAGTGCATCCGTGTCTGGGTGTTTGAATTACTATAAATAAGACTTCAAAAATGGTGTCAATGTTGGATTTATATCACTCGATCCACTCATCATAGCTAAGGATGGCCTAAAGTATTGGTGTTCTTCTCCCAGAACGAAAAAACCACACTCTTCGTAGAGCCGTGGGTTCACTTCTGAGTAAAGCAGAAAGCGTAAATCATCCCCTGACTCAAGCCGTTGCAACTCCATGACAGCCTTCAATAATAGCTGCGCATATCCTCTGCTCCGGTACTCGGGGCAAGTTGCGACCGAAGCGATGCCCATCGCATCGCGCGCGAAACGCAGGACATCCAAATTGCTGACGGGGGTGCCGTCTAGGGTCTCGAGCAAATAGCAGGTGCCTGTGAGGTGGTTCAAACTCTCCCCGTAAGAGGCGATAAACTCCGAAAGTGATTGTTGCTCGCCACACGCATCAAATCCAAACGCCAGCACCCTTGCTTTATTCTCGGGTTCGACGACCCTTATTCGCGCAATGGGCTCGAAGCGCTGCTTTCCCTGATCATTCAAGTCCTCAAACATCGATTCAGGTCGAATCCAGGTCTTGGTCAGTTCATTTGGATAAAGGCATCGATACGCTGTGTGAGGGGACCTCTCTTCAGAGTGTAGTGCGGTCGTGAATCCCAGGTGCTGTACTTCTTTTGCGTGGCGGTAGAGGGTCCAACTCATGAGGGAAATCTACTCCTGATCATCTGGGTAGTGCAGGGGAGGGAGACGGGTGCGTTCGGAGGGCTTTGGCTGAGAGGTCTGATCGAAGTGGGCCGAGTTTTTGCGATCGGACCTGTTTTCGGAAGTGAATTTGACTACACGAAATCGAATCTACTTTTCAGTTCTCTTGGGTTTTATGCTCGTTGGTATCTCTTGGGGGACGGATTCCCTCGCCAGGTGACCCAAACACCGATGGCGATGTCTCGATTTATGGGGGATCTCTCTATCGAGGTCTGAGTTCGAGCTCCAACTGCCGATACTCCAAGAGCACTGGTACCTGCTGGACGTATTGAGAACCGGTGACGTTTTGCGCGGGTATCCGCTTTCGAGGAGAATATGGGGTTTTTGCCTGGATTTCACCACCCTGCTCCGAGTGCCTCCCAGGGAGCGATGATGAATCACTCAGTGTCGCCACTACAGGAAAATCTGGAGCGCTCCTTCGCCTTCACTTTCAGAGTCGCCCACTGAGTTGGGTTACTTTTTCTTGAGTTCTTCTTTACGGTTTATTGCAACTGCGTCTTCAGTCCTGAGCTGATTCGGCGCTGCAGTAGAATCTCTGTCCCCTGCATGATCTCAGCCTCGAGCGCGATCCTAATTCCGATTTTTTTAGGCCGACTTGTGGGGAAACCGTTGATCTCGATCCCAGCTCGGGCGTAAGGCTTTCGGTACTATGAGCATGATTTCTAAATTTTTTGGCGGCGGTCAGTCGGGTTCAGGTCATTCGTCCTCTTCTTCATTGCACGAGCAAGTGGTGGCAGTCCTCCGAACCGTTCAAGATCCGGATCTAAAAAAAGACCTCGTCACGCTCAACATGATTCAAGACCTTAAGGTCGATGCAGCAACCGGGGCGGTGAGCTTGCGTGTCGTACTCACGACCCCTGCCTGCCCGCTCAAAGAAAAAATCAAGTCAGACGTGGATTCCGCTGTGAAGTCGGTTTCTGGCGTGTCTTCTGTTGCCATTACGATGGACGCACAAGTCCGTGGCAAAAGCACTGGAGCTACCGGCTCTCAAGGTGGGACGATGAGTATCCCTGGGGTGGCCCATGTGATTGCTGTCTCAAGTGGTAAAGGCGGCGTTGGAAAAAGCACAGTCGCAGTGAACCTGGCCTGCGCTCTGGCGAAAGAGGGGGCTCGGGTCGGTTTGATGGATGCGGACGTCTATGGGCCCAATGTACCTACGATGATGGGGGTGACCGAGCAGCCGATCATTCAAAACACTCCCGACAAAGGGGAAGTGTTTCTTCCTCCTTCCGCTCACGGAGTGAAAGTGATGTCGATGGGCTTTCTCACCCCTGGCGATCAGCCGATGATTTGGCGCGGACCGATGCTTCACAGTGTTGTTCAGCAGTTTTGTCACAAAGTAGCCTGGGGAGAGCTGGATTACTTGGTCGTCGATATGCCGCCTGGAACCGGTGATATTCAGCTTTCGCTCGCTCAGCTCGTTCCTGTGACGGGCGCGGTTCTGGTGAGTACGCCACAGGAAGTGTCCATGCAGGACGTGCGACGGGCTCACTCGATGTTTGAAAAAGTGCGTGTTCCTCTCATCGGTTTCGTGGAGAACATGAGCTATTTCATGTGCGATGGTTGCGAGAAGAAGCATTACCTTTTTGGAAAAGAAGGCGGGAAAATGCTTGCCAAGAAGTTCAAAGGTGAACTGCTCTCAGAACTTCCGATTCAGCCAGCGGTACGTGAAGGCGGCGATGACGGACTTCCGATTGTTGTTGGAAAGCCGGATTCCTCGACTGCTCAAGCGTTCCGTGAGCTCGCTCGTAAAGTGGCCCAACGGGTCTCGATTCTGACCGAAAACCTGAGCATTGATCCTTCTCAGATCATCCAGATCGGAAAGTTCTAAAGGGCGAGTAGCGGAGTGTTTACCCCATTTTAATTGCCGGGAGCGAATCGAGGTCTGCTTGATTCGCTCTTACTTCGGAATCTCAAAAGGTCGAAGCAGGGGGGGGATCACGTGTTTTGGAATAGGCTCGTGCGTTTCTGATTGTGCTGCTGCGCAGTTGGGCGCTGATTGACTCCTGAGGCAATACGCATCGATTACGGGCTTCACTTGGTTGATCCAGCTCTGGATTTGGTTTTTTCCGTCATCATCGTTTTCGTGGAGGTGGATTCCATCCCCGGTCTGAGGGGCGCTCACTGCTTTTCGGGTGTCGAGGAATGCGCATCCCAGTTGCTCGAGTAAGGGCATGGCAATGGAGTAGAATGCAGCGAACTTTTCAGGAGGGCGCTTTTTTCCGGGAGGAGGACCTAGCCACAAGCACTGAGCATTGGCTTTTCGAGTGAGCTCGACCATTTGGGTAATTGAGTTCCGAATGGCAGCTTCACTTTGGTAGCTCATATTCCCGCCCAACTGAAATACGACGAGCCTGGGTCGGTGTTCCGTGAGGAGTTCACTGAGTTTCGGTGCGGGTGGGCCGTTGCTGAGAAGTTCTTCTTTTCTTCCCCAAGGGGCGTTCCACCCTGGGTAAGTGGGATCCGCGACGGTTCCATCAAGCCAGTTCTGGCCAACTGATCCCGGTCGGGAGTAGTAGGAGACGGATAAGCCGCTTTGCTCGACAAGCGCTTTTCGAAGCTTTTTTCCAAACGGAGTGTAGCTTTGAGAGTCTCCCACAATCAGAACGTCATCTGCGAGGATAAGGGCTGCGCTGAACCCAGATTGGAGCGTAAACAAAAGAGCCGCGGTCCCGAGGACTCGTACGGCTCTTTTGAATAGAAACTCTTTGGAGCGAATCATTCTCCGTCTTTTCCGATGGCCTCGACCGGGCATGCCTCAAGAGCAGCTTGGCTTCTTACTCGCTCTTCATCGGTCTCCGGCTGCTTATAAACATACGAGTAACCGTGCTCGTCGTTACGTCGGAAGTTGTCCGGCGCTTCGGTACGGCAGGCATCGCAGTCGATGCACTGATCGTCGACAAAAAATTGGCCCTTGATGTTGTCTGCCCACTTCTTAGATTTGTCTGCCATAATCGTGACCTAATGCGCCAAAGCTCGTACTCTTGTCAATGAAGGAGTATACTGAGAACGTGGAAAAATTCATCATCGTGGTCAGTGACTGTCACCTGTCAGCCGGGCGGGTTTATGAGGGAAAACTCAATCCTCACGAGGACTTCCATTTCGACGAAGAAATGGCTGATTTGGTCGAACATTTTTCTAGAGGCCGCTACGGCTCAGGGGCAGATGGTCCAGTCGAAGTTGAGCTCGTCCTGGCTGGGGACTATTTGGACCCTCTCAATGTCCCCATTGATGGAGAGTTCGAAGACGCGATCACTGAGGCTGTGGCTCTTCGAAAGATCGACGCCATTTTGGATGCTCACCCTCGGGTGTTTAATGCCTTTCGAAAGTTTGCGAGTTTACCGGGCAAATCCATTACCTATTTGATTGGGAATCATGATGCTGATTTGTTTTTTCCGAAGGTCAGAGAGCGCATTACTCGCGCATGGGACCCGGAGGGCCGTTTTCCGAGTCCAAAAGTGGAAGTCGTAGCAGACCGTGATCGCCTGACTTTTCCAGGAGGCGTGGAGATTCGGCACGGCAATCAGCTTGAGGCAGGTAGCCAATTGAGTTTTGAGCAGCCGCTTTTGACCAAGCACTTGGAAGAGCCCGTGCTCAACATTCCTTGGAGCAGTTTTTACGTGCTCAAGATCGTGAACCGCTTGAAGTGGGAAAGGGAGTTCCTCGACAAAGTCAGACCCGTGAAGATTTACGTGATGTTTGGCCTACTTGTAGACACTCTTTTTACCCTGCGATTTGTGCTCCTTTCTACGTTCTACTTCATTCAGACTCGCTTTATTTACAGTCCTAAGCGGCAGGCGAGCCTCAAGGTGACGGCCGATATTATGAAGCAGGAAGCGAAAGTCTTTTTGGATCTTGAGTCTGAAGCGCGAGAAATTTTAGATCAACGCCGTGATCTAAAGACTTTGGTTTTTGGACACACGCACCGTCCGATGAACAAGATCTACCCGGATGGAAAGCAGTACATCAATACCGGTACTTGGACCAAAATGATCAATCTCGACTGGCGGGGTTTGGGACAACAGGTTCGCAGAACCTTTGCGTTCATCCACATTCAAGATGGAACATCGAGGGCCGAGCTTCGCACTTGGGTGGGAGAACACGGTCCTCATCAACTTTTTGACGGTTGATAACAAAAGCGCTGAGAGGAGTGATCTGAGAGCACAGATCGATCCCTTAACTTTTGAGCACAGCTGACCGATGCGAAGGTTGTGTCTGAAGGTCAAAAAGTTCCGCCGCAAAATCTCAACCCACAGGGTCGGGATTCCATACGCCCTCCTGGGGGAGTGAGAACTCCTCGAGCGGTTTTGGTTTCGTTCGTTCGGGATGCACTCCGACTCATCGATCAGTCGCAAGTTAGTTTAATCGACCTTGAGAACCTTCAGAAAGCGGCTGCCGGATGGGAGCAGTCACGAGAGCTTTGGGTGAGTTTATTTGGCTCGATCCATGCGCTGAGGGGGATGTCCTCGCTCATTCCTGAAGGCCAATCTTTGGCTCAATCCCTTGAGCCGATCGAACAGGAAATCCTGGGATTACTCCATTCAGGGGTAGACAGTTTTTCGCAGGATCGAAGTACGCTGGAGCATTTTAAAGAGATCATTCGTTCGAGTCAGCACCATGTACTCTCACTGAATACCACGATAGGGGACTTCAGTTTTTCCGGACCTGACTCAGGGCCGTCTTCGGGGGGACGTTCGAATGTGGGGACGATCGCTCCATCCGGCTGGATCCGAGTACTTACTTCAACTGGAGAGGTTCTGTTGCCCCTCAAATGGGTGTTACGAATGGAAGCCCGTTTGGATGCATTGACTTTTTCTGCCCCCGGATCCGAGACAGAATCCTTTGTGCTCACGGGAGGGCATTGGGTCCCTGCTCAAAACCGAGGAGACTCCGGAGAAGTGGGAGTCTGGGTGTGTTTGGGTCGGATGGGACGTCCCGAGAAATGGCTCGGTGGGATCAAGATTCTGGGCATGGTTCGAGCTAGGGGAGAGAATTTGACGTCTTCTTCGGGTGCTTCGGATCAAGGAGAGCAGGAGTTGGAGCAGTGGCTGGGTAGCTAAAAGGCTCCGTTGTGTCCCGGATGACCTGTTTTTTTGGATCCTTTTCAGAAAGTCCTTAGTTTTCCTCAGACTTTTGCCGATCCGTCTGAAGAGAAAGAAGGATTTTTTGCGTGAGCAGCAACACCGAACATCCAGAAGAGCCAAGCGTAGTCTCTCATGAGGACCCAGGGCATTCCGCGCATGATTCGCATGCACCTGCTTCATCCAAAGGGTCTGCAGCTCCCGGTCATGGCAAAAAGCCTCTCAGCAAGACGGCAAAGCTTTTGATTGGATCGAGTTTATTGAGTCTCAGTGGAGCAGGATTGGCGGCGTTTTTCCTTCTTAAGTCTCCGAACCACTCTTCGTCCTCTCATGAAGTTCCCGAGGTAGGCGCTCATGGTGCCGCTGAGCACTCGGATCATCACACTAGAGAGCCTGCGCACTCGACTGAGCAGGCTGCTCACGATTCACACACGGAGCACTCGAATGAGGCTCATGCTGAAGGTGAGCATCATGGCTCTGAAGAGTCGAGCACACATGCTGATGCACATCACTCTGATGCGCAAGATGCTCATGGATTTATGGCTAAGGTATCTGAGTGGTACCACTCCATCCTAACCAAAGCAGAGGCATTGCGAAGGGCCGAGGAAGAGAACGAACAGTTGCGCGTGGAAAACGCAAATCTTCGCTTTAAAGTGGAGAGCCTACGGTTTGATTGCCATGTGAGAAACGCTGAGAACCAGACTCGCTTGTTCGAGCAACAGTTGGTGAGTGAGACTGGATCGAAGGCGGGCAGGATGTTAGCATCCCTCAGTTATCGCCCTCCGCAGCACTTACAGCCGGGACAGTTATACACGCTAGCTGTGAGTTACTTTAAGGCTCGTGAAGACGAAAAATCTGCGGTCATTCTTACGATGCTCACAGAGATGAAGGACAATGCGGTTTATCAGCTCCCTAAGAACTTCTTGATGACCGGGATCTCCTGGTACCGTCTCAAAAACTACGATTTGGCGGACCTCTATTTTACTCGGGTTCTGGAGTCAGTTGAGTCATCGAGTAATCTTCCCTATCAAGGTCAGGCTCGCTTATGGAAAGCTCTGGTTGCTCATCACTTAAGCAAGCCGGTCCGCGCTCAGTTCTGGCTGCGCGAGCTAGTTGACCACCATCCCCGAAGCTTGGAGGCCTCGTGGGTCAATCGACTCGCGGGTGGGAATTTGCAGCGCGCTTTGGCTTCGCCCGAGAACAGCCGCAAACTTCTGGATCGCGTGAACAAAATCAAAGAGGAGCACGGCGGTGACCACCATTGATCGTGGGACTCGATTGAAGACTAATCGATGTTCAATAGTTGCGGGCGTTGGACTCATGGCCTTGAAGCAGTCAGGCTTGCTTGAGTTGCTCCTCGTCCTAGGGGTCTGCACTCACTCCGCAGTTGCGGCACTCTCGCAGACCGAAGGAACCCAAACTCCGATTTGTGGACAGGTCATGGGATTTAATGGCGAGGCCCAGATCCTGGATGTCACTCGTACTCGATTAACAGAGGTTCTTCTCGGCGCCCCTGTTCACTGTGGTTCGTTTGTCTCTACTCCAAAGGGATGGCTCAAGATTCGTCATCGGGACGGAGTCGTCATTACTTTTGGGCAGGCTGCTTTTATTCAGTTTTCGCTCCCAAATTCAGAGGGCCGAGATGGGGTTACTTTGTTTCGTGGTCAGCTTCATCTCAAGGGGGGGCAGGGGTCAGCTCCACTCGAGGTATTGAGTGCCAATGGACGAACCCGTGTCGAACAAGGATCTGCTTTGTTGTCCTTTGATGAATCGCGAGACGAAACTCAGGTCTTGGCCTTTAGGCGCCCACTTCGGTTTGAGAATCGGTTTCAGGCGCAGTCTTTTGTCGATGTCAAACCGGGTGAAACCTCCTCAATCGACTTTAAGGTCGTTCGGGTGACCCCTGCTCAGCCATCAGCAGTGAGTCTAGCCTCGGTCAAAAAGAGACTATCCGATCTGGATTTGGATGAGCAGGAGCTGGAGCTCTCACTCTCGGATGTTCGTCACAGACAGGATCGTCGTTTTGCGTCCGTACTGAGAGAGAGTCCCTTGCTCGGGGATGAAGCCAAGCAGCAGCAGCAAGCCAATTCACCGGGAAGTGAGCGAGGGCCAGCGTCACCCGATGGGATCCGTCCTAATAAATTAGTACCCGAGGAAATGTTTGAGACGATTTCTACCCAAGATGTCACGATTGCTCCCAAATCTGAGCAAGTCTCTCTCGAGGAAGAAATCAAAGGTGCGCCTTTGGGCGCAAAAGAGGAGAGAGAACCTGCTGGAGCGGGGCATTCAGGAAAGACAGCCTCGACCACGGGTTCTTCACCTGATGGTCTCGTTAAGGCGTCATCTTCCAAAACTGCAGAAGAGTTAGCGGAAGAGAAAGCAAGGGCGCTTTCGGAAGAAGTCGCTCGACGTTTTGATGCCACAGCCTACTCTCGTCATACAGAGACACCGGATCAAAAACGAGAAGTCGCTGAGACCTTGCTTCGTAAACAAACCGCTCAACGCTTGAACGCTCACGAATCTCCTGGGGAGGCGTTGGTTTCGCCCCATCCCGAGATGGCTCCCAACGAGATTCTTTTTCCGGATCGTTTTACCACTGCCAATCAAGACTCATCCGGAGGAGACGCTCAGAAAAAAGCAGAGAGCTTGAGAATGCCGGCAGCCGGGAGTGGGGGCTCACCGAGCCTTCCTCGAAGTAAAGGTATTGAGATTGAGGATGTAGAGGGGATCAAGCCGAAACGCCTCAACTCAGGTCGAAAAAGATCCGAAACAGAAGAAGATCGAGAGCGAAAAAGGCTCATGCAGGAGCTTTCTCGCGTGAACTCAATGGAGGAGTAATCAAATGATTGGGTCAAATCAGGCCAGATCTCAAGTCAGGGCTCGCAACCGCTGGGCGTTGTTGGGCGCGTGGACGATGAGTTTAATTTTGGCGCTCTTTGCAGCTGATTGTCGAGCTGAGGCAGGCACCGTGGAACTTTCGGTCGGGGGATCTTACAACAGGAGTATCTTTGATCCCACGGGAGAGAATTACAGCTGGAATCGCCGTTGGGGAGCTTCCGTCAGTTATGAGTTTTTTGCCCGCTCAGAGATCGAGTTTTCCTTTCAAGATGTGATCGATCGAACGATGATCGTTAATTATGAGGATACGGTTTTTCACGATCGCATTTATTCTCTCAGCTGGATTCAGAGTCTTCTTCCTCGCTCGGTACCCGTTCAGCCTTATCTCAAGGCTGGGGTTGCGCAACTCAATCGGGATGCAGACGGAACCTACGCGGGGGGGGCTTCGCCTAATCCGCGAGTGGATGCTGTCACGGGTGTTCTGGGGGGCGGCTTGCGCATTTATCTCACGCGTACCTTTGCGATTCGAACCGAAATCATCTCTTACCTCACGGGAGGAGAGATCAATACCTGGCAGGACAATGTCGCAGCGAGTGTGGGAGTCTCCTACTCCCTCTAATTTTCTAGGGAATCAGTGGGATGCTACTCCGTGTGGAGGCGCTTGCTTGTGAAAAAAGCATGGGTTGGGCTCTTGGGAATCGTAAGTGCATTGGGTCCCCTCGGGTGTTCCACGGGGAGTTTTCCGGGCCTAGGCTACTTGCTTCAAGCTGGACGTGGACAGTTGGCTCTCTCTTGGGGCGGACGTCCTCTCGAAGAGGTGATGCGCGACCCTCAAACGTCTCCTGAGCTCAAGCGTCTCTTGGAGGAGACTCACCCGATTCGTGAGTTCGGGATTCGACATGGGATCAAACCGACTCAAAGTTATCAAAAATATATCCAACTCGATCGTGAGGCCGCGGTCTGGGTAGTGACAGCAAGTGATCGCCTCGCTTTTCGCTCAAAAGTATGGAGTTTTCCGATTGCCGGGAGCTTTCATTATTTAGGATGGTTTGATCGCTCAGATGCCAATGCTTATGCGCAGCGCTTGGCGATTGAGGGTTGGGACACTGACGTGCGAGGTGCCGGGGCATACTCCACGCTCGGATGGTTCGATGATCCTTTGTTATCGACGATGATCTCATCGGGCGCTACGGCGATGGGAGATTGGGTCAATGTACTGCTTCATGAGTCGGTGCACGCGACTGTGTTTGTGAAGGGCCAGTCTTCGTTTAACGAAAGCTTAGCGGATACCGTAGCCGATCGACTCACTTCTGCCTATTTGCAGGAGAGATTTGGCGCCTCTGCTCCTGAGTGGACTCACTACCGGGATGCTCAAGCCCGAGTTGAGCAGCGAGCCAAGCGTTTGCATGCAGCGTATTTCGAACTTTCGAGTATTTATGGGAGTGCAGCGCTTAGCGATGCTCAGAAGTTGGAAAAGAAAAAATCAGTCTTCGAAGCTCTTCGGTCTGAGCTTAAAATTCAGCGTGAAATCACGAACGCCACACTTCTGGGTTTTAAAACTTATCAAACTGGCAAGGCTGGATTTGATGCGTGCTTGGATGCGTGTGGGGGAGATGTCTCGCGCTTGCTGCAGAGGATGTCTCGCTTGAATGAGGGGGATTTTCCAAAGGAGCAAGTGCAGGAGGAGCTGGATGAGTTCCTTCTCAAGGTTGCGCAGTCAGGATGTGATTCGGCTGCTCCGATCTGAGCACAGTCTAGGACTCACAGAGCAGGGGAGTTCACTTGAATCTGCATTCGGCCTTGAATGTAATGAGAGGGAGATCCGTTTACGGTGTAGACGGAAGAGATGGGGCAGCCACCACTCATGAAGTTTCCATACAGTCTGCAGTTATCATACTGAGCATCTGAGACCCGAACACTGACCGTTCCGTGACCGGGTGAGAGAGACCCTGAGAAGTCAAGCGTGACGCTTGACTTAGCGCCATAGCAGTATCCCCAGCCGTCGTGTCCTGTATTGGTCACGAAAGCGTCTTGGGTATCCCCGTTGACGGTGACACTGACTCGAATGCAAGTGTAGCCGGCGACGTAATTTCCACCCGAAGCAATCTGTGTGGGTTGACCTCCAGTTACAGTGATTTTGAGTAAGTTATCGGTGCTGATGCCCGTGCGAGTGTAAGTGCTTCCACTGCTTGCGTCTGGACCAGCGAGTTTAAAAGTGCTGGTGATTTGATAAGTTTCGGATGCGGAACTTTCGCTGCTATAATCGTCGCTGCTGGTATCATGGTAGGTGTTGCCTTCATCATCTGTGTAGGTCTGGTCGGAGGAGCCAGAGTTCGAGGATGAGCTCGGTGAGGTGCCCGACCCTGGAACTTCTCGGTATGAAACTCCGCCACAAGCACTCAAAGCTTGAGCTGAGACCACAGAGAGCACCATCAAGAGTGCAGCGCGGGAGCTTAGGTTTGCACAGACGGTTTGAGTTTTCATAGGACAGCTTTCACCTCGGGTGTCAGCAAAGCAAACACTGGGCCAGTTGAGGCGCGCTGGGTTTATCGCGGGGGTTTCAGTCGGAACTGGGGGGCTGTCCCCGCTCAGTCCCCGTTATAAGCCTAGCTGAGGTCAAAAAACGGGGGAAACAGGGGGACAGACCCCGGTTTTTGACCCGGCGCTTGGAGCGCGACTTTACCCACGGAGCAGCTCAGTCCTTTTGCGAGTGTGTGAAAGTTAGACAGTCGTTTGGCTCTCTCTCATGTTTTGTAAAGCAGTTGAAATCTTTGGACGGATCGTAAGCCAGTTCAAGAGAACACGCACTTAGCCCCATCACTCGTGCAGTCATTCCCGCGATCAGCCCCACTTGCGGGACCGCCCCATCCATGGGCCTTTCGCGTCCGCTTGCACGGGGCAAGCCCCTGCTGCGCCTTGGTCCCCCCTCGTGATCGTCGCGACACACTGAGAGCAAAAGACAGAAGCCGCATCGGTCGAAGGAGCCAATGTCTCCGATTCAGCGGGGTTGAAATGACGATCATGATCAGAACTTCGCTCTGATTTTTCCAATCGCTCACGAAACCTCACGCTGAATCTCGGTTACCCGCACATTTTCGGGCAAATCTTGGGGGTTACTCGTGTCTTAAGTTATTTCAACCCCGCTGAATCGGAGACATCCACAACTCAGGTGAGAAACAAAGGGGAAGGAGCACGACCCCACTCAGATGTAGATCAAACCGCAGACCGCGCCCAAAGTGTGAGGTGGACCCCGGTGTGGGGACGCTTCCCTCATGCCTTGAGTCCGATCGAGAGGGGATACGCGGTAAGCCCCATCACTTGCGCAGTCATTCCCGCGATCAGCCTCATTTGCGGGACCGGCCCATCCATGGGCCTTTCGCGCCCGCTTGCGCGGGGCACGCTTTCCGTGCGCGAAAATCCCGCAAATGAGGCTGATCGCGGGAATAAGTGCGCAAGTAACGAGGCGGCGTACGATCCCTTCAATCCATCATTTGCAGATTAAACCGCAGACCGCGCACAAAAGATGAGGGAGCCCTCAGTCGGTTGGTCCCTCGCGGACTGCGACCGCCCCTCAAGCGGAGGGGGATGGCCCCCTAAACCTCGTGCTTTGGTTCAGGTTGGGTTTGTTTTCTGCGGGCTGTCATGTGTTCTAAACAGGGGGTCAGACCCCCACTTGTTTTGTGGGTCCCATGTCAAAAAACCGAAGGTTAACGGGCAGGTAGCGTGTTTTTGGGTGACACAACTAATGGTGGCGTATGTTTAGCGGTATACCACTAATAGTGGTTCGTGCTTTGACGGCGCCGAAATCTGGGTGCAGCCTCAAGAGTATCAGGACGATGCTTTACAGGGCCTGCAGCAGCTTGAAGTTTTGGGCCTCCCGCTTCGAAGTGCGTAGTTCCTAAGTCAGCCCAGGACTCTCAACAAAACTCATTCACCACACCACACCACAAAACACACAAAGCAGTATCCACACCGGAAATCACGAGGAGATCCATGGACAAGTCAACGACGCAGAATCGGATGGGAGTGAACGAATCCACTAAGAAAAAAAGCGTGGTCAGATCCACGACCTCGGCCTCAGCGGTGACAGCTCAACGCTCGACTCGAGGCAATGGCACAGCCAAGGAACCCCTGTTTTCGGAGACTTTTTCAGCTGATGCGGTTCGTAAGGTTCGCACCTCGGGGCAGAATCTTTCGCAGCAGCGGTACTTCACTCAAGCGGGGTCAGACCCCTTGGCTCAGGTCCGCTACGTCAAGTCCTCGTCCAAGATCAAAGACCTCGAAGGAAAAAGTGTCTTTGAAATGAAGGATGTGGAGGTTCCAGCCGATTGGTCTCAGTTGGCCGTGGATATTTTAGTTTCAAAGTATTTTCGCAAAGCAGGGGTCCCGGACACCGGACACGAAGTCTCCGTTCAACAAGTGGTTCGTCGATTGGCTCGGACCATACGAACTGCTGGGGAGCAGATGGGGTATTTTGAGGGAGAGGCCGCTGAGGCGTTTGAGGCAGAACTGACTTTTATGTTGGTCACTCAGCGTGGGGCATTTAACTCACCTGTTTGGTTCAATCTCGGGCTCTGGCATGAGTACGGAATTGAGGGGAGTGGGGGGAACTACTATTGGGATCCGCAAGCGATGCGAATCAAGGAGACTACCAACGCCTATCAGTCCCCTCAATGTTCTGCCTGTTTCATTCAGTCCGTCGATGATGATTTGATGGGAATGTTTGATCTTCTCAAAAACGAAGCGCGCTTGTTCAAGTACGGGAGCGGAACTGGAACCAACTTCTCAAACATCCGCGGACGTCAGGAAAAACTCTCGGGTGGTGGGACCTCCTCGGGCCTGATGAGTTTCCTGAGTGTCTTTGATCGTGGGGCCGGAGCGACCAAGTCGGGTGGGACCACTCGGCGTGCTGCAAAAATGGTCTGTCTGGACCTAGATCACCCGGAGATCATGGATTTTGTTACCTGGAAGCAACGAGAGGAGAAGAAGGTAGCCGCTCTGATTGCAGCGGGCTACTCTTCTGATTTTAATGGAGATGCGTATCAAACTGTAGCAGGGCAAAACTCGAATAACTCCGTTCGAGTGACCGATGAGTTTATGCATGCAGTAGAATCTGATGCCGATTGGAGCACCAGAGCCAGGACGACCGGTGAAGTGATTGATACCTTCAAGGCACGTGAACTTTGGGGGAAAGTTGCGGAAGCTGCTTGGGCTTGTGCGGATCCAGGGGTTCAGTACGACACGACGATTAATGAGTGGCACACCTGTGCGGATACGGCGCGAATTTATGCTTCGAATCCGTGCTCCGAGTACATGTTCCTAAACGATACGGCCTGCAATCTTTCTTCCCTCAACCTGGTGAAGTTCCTCAAGCAGGATGGAAGCTTTGATATCGAGGGCTTCCGTCATGCGTGTCGGACCTTTATTATCGCGCAAGAGATTTTGGTCGATCTTTCCAGTTACCCGACCTCACGTATCGCTCAAAACTCCCATGATTATCGTCCACTGGGACTGGGGTATGCCAATTTGGGAACCCTGCTGATGGTCAAAGGGATTCCTTATGATAGTGATCAAGGACGCGCTTGGGCGGCTGCAATCACAGCGATCATGTGTGGTCATGCTTATGCGGTCAGTGCGGAGGAGGCAGCGCTGTTGGGTGCTTTCCCTGGGTTTGCTAAGAACCGAAATTCGATGCTCAAAGTGATTAAAAAACACCGTGAAGCTGCAATGAAGCTTCAGTCCGGTTTTTGTCCTGAAGAGCTGTTACAAGCCGCTCGCCAGGATTGGAATCGTGCAGTTGAGCTCGGTGAGAAGCATGGCTATCGGAATGCTCAAGTGACGGTGCTTGCTCCAACAGGTACTATCGGCCTGTTGATGGATTGCGATACGACGGGAGTAGAGCCTGATTTTGCGCTCGTGAAGTTCAAAAAACTTGCAGGCGGGGGCTACTTTAAGATCGTCAATAACTCAGTCCCCAATGCACTTCGGGAGCTTGGGTACTCTGCTTCTGAGATCGAGGAGATCCTCCGGTATGTTCTCGGTACTGTCAGCTTCGATTCAGAGTGTCCGGTGAATCGCTCGTGGCTGCTCTCCCAGGGACTTCTCGAATCGGAGATCACAAAAATCGAGAAGGCTTTACCTGGAACCTTTGAGCTCTCCAGTGCCTTTTCGAAGTGGTCCTTGGGCGAAGAGACTCTCAAGCGACTGGGCGTGACCCCGGAGGAATGGAACCAGCCGCAGTTTAATTTCTTGCGATGGGCAGGACTGAACGAAGAACAGATCGCTCAATCGCACGAAAAAATCTGTGGAACCATGACGGTGGAGGGCGCTCCGCATCTTAAGCTGGAGCATTTAGCGGTATTCGATTGTGCAAATAAATGTGGTTCCAAAGGGGAGCGTTTTATTGCGCCGATGGGCCATGTTCGCATGATGGCTGCAGTGCAGCCGTTCTTGAGTGGTGCGATTTCAAAAACTGTGAATCTCCCACACGAGACGACTGTGCAGGAAATTGAGGAGATCTACACTCAAGGGTGGAAACTGGGTCTCAAGGCCGTTGCTCTTTATCGGGACGGGTGCAAACTCTCGCAGCCGCTCTCGACAAAATCATCGGATTCGTCATCCAAGAAAACGAATGCCGCAACTCCAACTGAATCGAAGCCTCTAAAGCAAACGGAGCCTGAAGTCGTAAAAAGCCTTCCACAGGAGAAGAACTTTGCTCTGAGTTTTAATCCTGTGCGAAGAAAGCTACCGAATAAGCGTAGGGGTTTTACTCAAGAGTCGTCGGTTGCAGGTCACAAGGTCTACATTCGTACGGGCGAGTATGAAAATGGAGAGATTGGAGAACTCTTCATTGATATGCACAAGGAAGGCGCGGCCTATCGGTCGATGATGAACTGTTTTGCGATCTCCGTGAGTTTGGGACTTCAGTATGGAGTTCCTCTTAAGGAGTTCGTAGATAAGTTTACATTCACACGGTTTGAGCCGTCAGGAATGGTAGATGGTCATCCGAACATCAAACTTGCAACGTCGATTGTCGATTATATCTTCCGTGTGTTGGGGATGGAGTACTTGGGACGAACCGACTTTGTGCAGGTCAAGCCAGTTGATTTGACAGCGGAGAAAGGAGCTTCTGAGGCAGTTTATCCAAAAGAGCCTGCCAAAGAGTCACCCCCTAGTGTCCGTGCACAAATGCACGCGATGCTTCAACCGATGAACTCTCATCCCACTCTTGCAGGAGCAGGCGGATTATCCTCGGGTGGGACGGGTGTTAGCGGGAGTGTGGCGACAACTCAACACGGTGTCGTTCTTCATGCGGCCTCGGTCTCGCTCGCATCTGCTTCGGATCAGCACCTTTCGGGGCATTTGGCTGAGATGATGGGAGATGCTCCTCCTTGCGACAGTTGCGGTCATACTACGGTTCGAAATGGTGCGTGTTACAAGTGCCTCAATTGTGGAAACAGCATGGGTTGTAGTTGAGTAAGTTCGGTTCGGTTGAGTTCGGACGGCACTTTGCACTCGCAGGTGATTGAAATGTCTGGGAGCGCAAAGTGCGGTGCAGTGTCGAGTAGGTCAGTAAACCTACTGAGATGTACGAATCGGCTGGAGTCGGATTGCGGGGGCAGGGGCAGCGTCGAGGAAGAGTTGAGTTTTCCTCGGTGCTCCTTGCACCCGCTTTTTTTTGGTTGGCTTTTTGAGCGCTGCGAACTCATCCTAAAAAGAATATGAAAAAAAGAGATCGCAGGATGCTGTTTCTTTTGTTCTTTGCGCCGGTCGCGTTTGGGTTAGGTCTGGAAACCGGGGGTCTGACCCCCACTGCATGGGCGAGAAATGTTCCCGAACTGGGGGTCAGACCCCGATTTGACTGCGGATCAGAGACGGTTTTTGTTCCACACCCCTCGGGTCCTCGCGAGGAGTGGGTTTTCTCGTCGCTTCCCTCACGGGCACGGGAGGTGATCGTAGAAATTCGTGAGTCAGAGCGGAAGGTCGGCGAGCTCCGACAGAGCCTGAGCCGCGAGGCTTTGACTCAATCCACTGCTTTTGATCGAGGCGGGGAGATTGCGACACTTCGGGAGCGGAGTCTTCGTTTAAGGGAGACATTGGTGAGGTTGGATCTTCAAGAGAGTGTGGTGCGACTGGATTCGATGGCCGAGGAGAGCGTCGCTAAGATAGCTGCTCCGCACCGGAACCTGAAGTCGACACGCTTTCATGCGCGACTGAATTCACGTTTGACTCAAGGAAAATGGAAGCTGCCGCAAGAGGTCGTTTGGACGAAGCTCCGGCATTTCATTCAAAACCATCGCGAGACTGTACTGTTGCCGCTACGGCCCTCGCCTTTGAATCCACCCGGGCGAGGGGCAGATTCGGGCGCTAGGGGTGAGGAGCAGGTGGAGATTTTGGGGTGGCGCAGGCTTCCGCAAAATGGCTGTGAATGGGAGTATTTTTCGGTTTTTTGGTCAAAGTTGGATGGCGCACGAGAGGAAAAGCAGGGGAAACAGGGGGACAGACCCCATTGGGAAGCCACCTCGCCGCGCCTTTGGCGCACGAAAACTCAGATCTTGAAGAGAGAAGCTTGGGCTGGGCGATCGGCCGACGACTCGGAGGTGGTTCTGACTCAGCGAGGAGAGCCTTCGATTCTGAAGCGTATCTGGTTCAGGGGGGTGAGGGCCGGAGGGGCGACCTCAATTGCCCGGTCGGGGCAAGTGGCTTGGGTATCCGGGGAGTGTGCTGATCTTGAATTCTCCCGTTCAAAAGTTCGTTCCAATAAAGGCCTCGTTTCAAGCACGACGAATACTGGAGTTAGGGGCGTTGAGGGCAAGACGCAGTCTCAAGCCTGCGCTCATGCGATTCGGATTCGAGAGGACTTGGCGCGGGGGCGTCAATGGAACTGTGGTCCAGGGAGCGTTGCCTCGGAGAGGGGTGGGGCGACTAGCCTCGAAATACAGGACTTCCGACCTACCTCGGGAGCGAATGGTACCTCCCCCCTTCGAAGTGGGGTTCGCGAGCTCACCGGTGTGAGTCTTCCTGGCGTCTCCGGCTGCCAATTCGAGGATGGTTCCATCTTGGTGGCTCGGGGTCTGTCCCCCGGGTTTTGAGGTTTTTCCGGTGAGGTTTTTCCGGGGTCTGTCCCCCGGTTTTTTCTCTGGTTTGCGGTTATATGTGGGTCTGGCTGGGGTCAGACCCCAGTTTTCAGACCCCAGTTTTCGGTAGTCCTTGATGGGGGGCCGCATCGCTCTGGCGAAGTACGGTCTTGAAGTTTTTCCGGCTCAAGTCAGTTTTGAGCCAGCGCTCGAGCCTCATCATCCAGCGGAAGCGCAAATCGCGACGCGAAGGTCGGTGACTCTCGGAGGCCGGGGGTGCAAAGCTCGGATCGCACTCAGTCTGAATCCAGGAGTGAACCAGCTGGGGGTGTGACCCTTGGAACCGAGCGAGCGCCTGAGGATCCATCTGTGCGTAGTCCATTTTAGGGGGCTGGTGACTCCAGAAGCGACTCACTTGGTTCATTTTTTCCTGAAGTCGCTGGATGCTGCGTGCATGACCATAATGATAAATCTGAGCCGAGGACAAAAGCGCACGAGGGTAGCGTCCTCGCTTGTGGTCTTTCATGACGAGCCAATATTGCCCATCGGGAGCAAAGCTTCGCAGAGTGTTCCGAATGATTCGGCACTCTGATCGATACCATCCTGGGCTGACCGCCAGCCATTGCGATGATCCGTAAAAATGAAGGTATCGAAAAGCGATCGCTTCAATTGGCTCAGAAGAGTGATGATGGGCGAGGCTCAGGGCCTGCCGAATAGTCGCGTAATCCTGTTCATGGATGAGTTCGTCTCCCTCAAGATAAAAAACCCAGTCGCTTGTGCAGGAATATTGCGCGATCATTTTTTGCTGAGCGTAAACGAAGCCTTTTTGCTCCATTTTCTCATTCCACCGGGTTTCAATGATTCGAATCTTCTGTGGATATTCGTGGGCAAGCGCCTGAACCCGAGCCAGGGTTTCATCACGACTCTGACCAACGGTGATTACAAATTCATCCACCAACGGGATGAGGGAACGAATCGATTCTTCAAACGGAAAACCGAGTTCCACTGCGTTCCTCAAGAAAGTGCACCCGCTCAGGGTCGGTTCGGGACGCATTTGGTTTTCCGTTCCAGGAGGCGAGAGCTGATCTTGCGGGGGGTGTGAGGAAGAATTGTGAGGGGGCATCCCTTGCTTTTTTGACATGATTTTGGGGGTCTGTCCCCAGGTTTTTACGCTGGCGAGCGGTTATATGAGGGGCTGGGAGGGGTCAGACCCCAGATGGAGCCGACGGCCACTGCTTGGGAAGTGGGGCTTCGATGGTGATCCTGCCCTGTGAGGAGGAGTCCGGCAGGGTGATTTTCCAAGCGTGGAGGTGAAGGCGCTCAGCTTGGGGGCCTCCATAGGTAAGGTCGCCCAAGAGGGGCAAATGCAGAACCTGAGCGCAGTGGACCCGAATCTGGTGCATGACACCTGTTTCGATCTCGAGAGTCAGATCGATCAGCAGGTGATCTGACTCGTGACGAACCACCTGAACTTGAAGCAGGCGGCTCAATGTGGGTAGCGCTTTTCCCCGAATTCGACTCAGATCCCGCTCTTCAAGCTGAATCGCCCTCATTTTTTTTCCCGACTTCAGATCGTGTCCGATTTTGGTCCGAATTTCATACGGCAGACGGAGTGACTCTAAGTTTCGCAGAACCTCAATCGTGCTTTTCCTTTTCCCCAAACCTGCCGGCTCTGTCTCTGTGGGGGGATTCGATGGGGTCAGACCCCCAATTCCTCCCACTGCCCGGTACGTTTTGCGAACTCCGGGACGAATCGGGTCATCGGGGGCATTCTTCCACGTCTGAAGAAGTTGATCAAAAGCTGCGCTCGTTCGCGCAAAGACCAGGCAACCGCTAGTGCCGGTGTCGAGACGGTGCAGTATGCCGCTCTCTAAGCCTCCGCGTCCGATATTCAGACTTTCGGGAAACTGTTTCAGAAAAAAATGAACACAAGAGGAAGTGTCCTCCCATTGATGAGGGATTGAGGGTATTCCAGAGGGTTTGTTCAAAACGACCCATTCAGCGCTTTGATACAAGATTTCAATCTCGGGGCCCGAGTACTCCTTAGCCCACTCGAGGGGTAGTTTTGTATGTCGGCTTGCTTGCGCTTTTAGTACCTCAAGGGATAACTCAAAGTGATGCGTGCCTTCTCCGAGAGTGTGTGAGGGCTTTACCTTTCGGCCTTCCTCCAGGCGGATCTGACCTAACTCCAGAAGCTCTTTGATTTTTTTGCGTCCGCCGAATCCATCAAAACGGGGGTCAGACCCCAAAACTTCAACCAAAGCCAGATCCACGCGCAACGCTGGAGCACCAGGTGGGTGTTGATAAGTAACTCTCAATAGTCGGGGGTCAGACATGCGCTTTGAGTGGCTCCAGGTTCCAGATGGGCGGTTGCAGGGCCTGATGAACTTGTGAGCCCCGTCTTGACGGATGTGGCGGTACCACAGCATCCCCCGGTGGGGGTGGATTTACCCGTCTTGGCGCCCCCTTCATCAAAAGTAATCATACAGGAGTAAGTACTATCCCCTGCAATCGCCTCTTCGACCTTGCTGGGTCGAGAGAGCAGAGGAAAACGAGGCCAGGTTGCAGTAGGATTGATGACTGTGCGATCGCAAGTTTGGTGAGAGCAGTAGTAACATTTTGTGGCGGGCGAAGGGAGTGCTCCAGTGGCGCCTGCTGTACCCGCCTTGGTACAGGCGGCGGCAGCGGCTTTTGTCGTCTCATCCACCACGAGGTTACTCGGATGGTAAGCCGCTCCAACGACAGAGGAGTAGAGGCTAGTTGCGTAGTGGGTGGTGGCTGCTCCAGCTGTTGTGAAGCATCCCGTTGTTCCTGCTATTCCAGATGTGGCTGCGCTGATCGGATAGTTGCTCGTGGGAGGAATTTGCTCGGGGCGCATTGACCCCATCGAGCTTGCCACTGAGAGTTGAGTGGCAGTACAGGGTTGGCTCACGGAGTTTTTGACGACATGTGAAGTGAAATTGATGACTTTTCCGGGGTAAACATTAGTGGATGCGTCGGGTACATCCAGGAATCCGACAAACTGATTTTGGGTGGGATAGGCCTCCGCGCACCAACTCACATTTCCAGTCGAGCTATCTCGCGAGATGTGGATGGGAGGGTCGACCAAAGGCTGTGCGAGAGGTGCACAGGCTTGAAAACTCAAGTCCTCTTCATAGTGTGGAGCCCAGGATTCGATCGGTCGAACATACATCCTGGGGAATGCAGGGTTAGACGGGTGCAATGTACCGATGGAATAACGAGTTTTTGCAGTATTCGGAATGATCAGCGGCATAGCACACGAGTTTTCGTGTTGATCGCGGTTCGGGAACTGGATTCCATCGACATTGGTGTTGTTCCAAAGGGGGTTGTTCGTTGCAACGTAGCCGGGCATGCCCCCCGGCTTTGCAGCAGTTGCTGGGTAATCGGGGTCTCCCCCGACTACATCCGAGGTTACCCCTTTGTGATCAAAAAATGAGTAAGGGCAGGGCTTTGGACCTCGCATGGTGAAAGGCCGCAGAGGGTCGGCGCTCAGGGATGTGACTGGACGGTCGAGGACGTAGATCGTGTCCACTGGTTGGGGTTCTGCAATCGGTTGGCCGTCGGTATCAAATCGGGGGGGCAGCAGAGAGACGAATCTCCGCAGTCGATAAGTATTGATATAGCGTCCGGATGCGTCTTGGATCGGGGAGCAGGTAGAATCAATGTTGGGTTTTTTGGCAAACCCTAAACAACCCAGAGTGCGGTTACCGGCGTTATTGCTTGATCCTCCGCCGTTGCTACTCCCACTCGCTGATCCGCAGGAGGCATCGTTACTGGAGGGATCGGAGGCACCTCCTCGAATCCGAGTGAACGCCTCGACTCCGACTGTGAAGTCGTTGGTGCGATCTAGTGCGAGCGCAAAAGACTGATCCATGGGCCAGAATTTGCCCGAAGTCCCGACACTTCCATCTGAATTCAGAGCCTCCTTGACGAGTGGGCAAGTGAACTGGGCATTGGATGAGTTGATTCCACCGGCATCGGAGTTTCGAATGTAAAAGTTATAATAATACGCTTGGGCCGAGAAATCGGAGGGTTGCAATGCCTCGCAGCCCTGTCCAGCGCTCGCTCCACTGGCATTGGCGACACAGAACTGTGAGGCAAGGACGACGTCTTTGACTTCACCGGTGTCAGGGTTGGTGACGCGAGTCTTTTTGTTAATGATCTGCATTCCTCGTGAGAACTGCTCATAGCAAGCATAACGGAGAATGTTATCAAAGCTTCTTCCTTGGGCGTCTTGAAAGCTGCCCGTGACCGAAGTTCCAGATTTGGTGAAGGCTTTTGGAGGGACTTCGAACTTCCCGGAATCTGGGTTGCTCCCACTCGTGACAACAGAAACCTGGATGCTGGTGCCAGTTGGGATTTCGGTATTGAAGACCGCAGGAAGAGCGCACACGACGAGGCTAGATTGCACTGAGCTGATGTTGGTTTGCACGGACCGAGGGATCGGAATCGAGCTCGTGGTGGTCGTATTGACCTCCTGCCAGGAGTATTTGCACACGCAGGTTTTTGGGGCTGCAGTGGCACAGTGGGCTGAGATTTGTGAGCCCGCAGGGGTGGCGCGGGTGCTATCAAAAAAAAGGGAGGCCGAGGGAGAGCTTCCAGTTGTCGAGGTGATGACGTTCGAGATGAAGAACTTTGTCACGCTGGGGGAGGTGGTGGTTCCTGAATCGAGGCCAGAGCCCGAGGTGGTGGATCCCGAGCTACCGCTGGTGCTACTCGTGCGGAATTTCTCACGCTGCGAGCTGAGGTCATTGCTAAAGCAACCCGTCAAAGTGATGAGCAGCGCAAGGGCGATCGCCGTGGTTCCGGGCTGGGTGTGGGACAGGGAGAACGGGGGTCTGACCCCCGTTTTTGAGAAGTCTGTGCGCGAAATGGGGGTCTGACCCCCGTTTTCGGAGTCTGGGGTGTGGGGTCTGACCCCCGTTTTTGGCACTTTCAGATTGAGTCTCATGGCTTCATCACTCCGGTTGGATCGCGCAGATCGGGAAAGCGGGGCTGCGTTGCGGGTCGTTCCCCGGCGCGTCGGCTTGGTTGTTGATGTCAGTAGTGATCATGTCGTAGGTGATTTTACGCTCGATTCGGCAATCGTCACCACTCGTCGGGAAGTCAGGGTCCGAGGATAAACAGTCATTTTGTGAATAAAAACGATAGGGTATGAATGCTTTACCTAGGGCAGTTTTGTTTTGAATGTCGCGAGTGTTGACCTCAGGGGGAGAGACGACAAAGAGGAAGTCCTGCCGAGCATCTTGATCGAGTTGAACCGTGTTGAAGGGTCCATCGCTCGCGGGAACACTCTGACCGCTCACGGGTGCACAGAGCCCGAGCACATCGTTTGCGAGTCCAACCCCACAAAGTGCGGAGGTCGAGGAGAGGGACCAGATGTCCGTTCCTTTTCCAAAAATATCAAACCCGGTTTTCTGGTTTCCGGTTCCGGCATTGGTCGTACAGCCAACTCCCGATTGGGTTGCATTATCCGAGCAGAATGCTCCAGAGGTAAAATTGGCTCCGTTCAAAGAAAAACAAGTCTGAGTACCGAATAAAACCCGATCTCCGAGAGCAGTGGATCCAGAGCTTGAGGGAGACAGCGTCCCATCGGTTGTAGGTGTTGCGCACTCCGTAAAAATAGGGCGCGGGGATCCGTTATTGGGGAATGCCCCTGGGTTACAGCCGATCGCTTGAACTCCTAGTATCTCAGAGGGTTGACTTACGGTCCTTCGCGCCAGGCTTGCGCGGAATAACCAGAGTTTCACCCATTTAAAGCCCGATGGGATTTGTACATCGCTCGGGCAAGATTCCGTATCAGTGCTGGTGCCTGGGATTGGATTTGCCCCAAAGCCCAGTGGGGCGGGGACAGACACCCCATCTCCTGTGGTGCTTGTGACGGTGTTCGGGGCGTAAACCGCATTTACGGGGCGACTAAAAACCCCGGAGGACTGCTTTGCGAGGGAAAATGTATGCCGATCCGTTCTGCTTCCTTGGGTCGGGAAGATCCGCTTGCTCGCTCCGTCACTTCCCACGCTATAAACAGTTAGATCCATGCCGGCAGCCGAGTCGTTTGGAATGGAAGGGCAGTTAAATCCCGCGCCGCTCGCTGGAGTAGCGTTGCGGTTAAAGAATGCGATCGATGCCCCCATGTTGTTCGTATAATAGTTTCTCGGATAGGCGTACTCTGGATCGATGGAAGCGATGGGATCGTAAACGTTTCCATCTAGCAGATACCCAATCGTGAGGAACTCTTTACACTGATATCTTTTCATTTGGGTGAAGCTGGATGAATCAGCGAGGTTCAAGCTGGTGGTGTCAGACCCGAATCTGAATGTAATGGAGTTTGAGAAGCTATCCGAGTTCAGAATGTGAACGCGAACGTCAACAAAGCTGATGTCAGAGGGGAGTTGGGTGTAACTACACCTAATCAAATCGTTTTCTGTATAGATTGTGTTGCTATCAAACTTCTCACTAGATCCATCGGAACGGATATAGTTGAACTCACAAGCGCAAGCGGTCGAACCGTTTTGGGCCGCAACGTTACAAAACGATCCGAGTCCACCCGAGCCATCACCAATTAAGTCAAAGTTCGCACCGGGATTTGAGCTGCTCTTGACGACCCGAGCGAGAGTAACGACAGAAAAAGTCTGAGTTGTAGTCAGTTCTTCGCTGCTGGTTGTCTCAACAGAGGTAGTACTTGGTTTTGTTGTCGGGACGAGGTGATTCGTTAGGCATGAAGGACCAGCAAAGCCGAGCGCGATTCCCCCTACGAGGAGGAAATAATTCTTAGCTTGGGAAGAACTTCGTTCTCTCAAGTGCACCGCCATTCATGTACCCATAAATGAGAGTACCAGATGACGACCAAAGGTCGAGCGGTTTACTCAAGAAAAGTGCTCTCTTTTGCTGATAACTGGATCTATGTCAGTGTGTTGACGGCGACACGGCAATCAGGTGGAGTGGGGGTCTGACCCCGTTTTGTGTACCTTGTAGAAGTCGGTCCAGCCGATCCTCGATCTGCTTGAGGATTTGTTCACGGGCCGGGGTGAGATCTGCGATCTTGACCATTGAGGTAGCCTGAGCGATCGAGTGGATGAGATCCCCCTTTTTCATCCGATTCATTTCTTTATCGACATACCTTTTGAAGAGGGAGCGATAACGCTTTTGTCGCTTTTTGGGTGTACTGCCAAGAGCGAGATACCAGGATGGAGTTTCAAGTATTTCTGTAAACTCATCGCAAATTCCGTACGCATAAAATCGAAAGCTGTTGAAGGTGTAGAGTTTCAGGTTTTCGACCTTCCACTTACTGTTGCGCGCACGAAGTGGGTTTGCCTCAACATACATCTGTGCTTGCATTTCTGCAGCAGTGGTTCGGTCAAGTAGCTTGGTCTTCGGACGTCCGTTGTTGAGTGCGCCAGAAGTATTAAAGATTCTATGAAATCGCCGGGCGAACTCTCCATTCATCAGTTTCATGAACAAGGACATGAATTTAGAGCCCCCCTGATAATGAACGATCTGGTGAGCATGGTTGTCCATGAAGCAAAATGCTCGAATCGCGGCATTCGACTCGAGAGTTTTGTGTCGAAGTGCAAAGAACATACATTTAAATAGCACTCGCTTAATCGAGTTGCTTTGAAGGTAAAACTGCTGGTTGTGGATTTGCCAGAACTCGTGAACGATCCCGTTCACAGTGTGAAGTTGTTCTTTTCTTATTTTTCTCATGCGAGTGAGATTGTTAGCTAAAACCGTGCCGCTTTTCTTCTGGCTGGGGTGTTCTGTGAATAAAGACGGGGGTCAGACCCCGCGACTAAGAGAAATCTTGGGTCCAGAGCGGGGTCTGACCCCCGTTCTTTATTGCGAGCCCATCCGGAAAATCGACGCGTCGATGAGGATCGCAGATCCTTGAACGCGCTCGATTCGGATGCGTCCGATTTTCGGACTGCCAGCGAGTGGAATGAGAATCTGATCTTGTCTGGGTTCGCCCGTGGGCGGTGCAAGAACGCTCAGTGTTTTCGCAACTTGAGGAAACTCATCCTCGTTTGCGTACCTCAAATGCCGAGGCTGTGTAGCACTTTGTAACTCCGAGCTACTCTCATCACTTTCGACCAAGTGGATCTTGAATACGGCACTTTCAGCATCGGTAAATGCCAGACCGTCGGGTCTCCGATTTTGCGTCCCAAGAGGAATATAAGTGAGATTCAAAATCAGATTCTCGTTTTCACCTAAAGCGGAGCGATTCAGATCAATATAAGCGCCACCAGCAAACTGTTTTGAGATTCTCGAATCTCCCACAGAGAATGGGCCTTGGTCTGCACAAAATTGATCCTGAAGGGTGTAATATCCCGAATTATATCCCGTTGCCGGGAGGTAAATACTCGCTGCATGAGCGATCCCGCCGACGGGTGGTGCACTTGCGAGGATCTCTGGGTTATTTCCAAAAACCGTTTTTTTCTTAAAATAGTAACAAGGGAATGTGGAGTCATCAGCGATCTCGGTGGAGTCACTCGCGGACACAGGGCCTGCTCGATCAATTTTTTTGGCAATCCAGACTTCAGGCAGAGAGTAGGTGACAGACCCCGGATTATCCGGCGTGAAGTCCTGTACCAGGGGGGCTCCCTCCTCATCATATCCCCCCACAATAATCATTTGATGATGAACTGTGTCGTAACTCATTGAGTGTCCATATCGCGGAGTCGGAATTGTAAGCGGCTCGTCCGATGCAATATCGCATGTAACGACCTTACGCCATTCACCCGTATAAGCAGCATTGCTCGCTGCTACATTCACCTTCGATGGTGGGGTGAATTCATAAATATCTGAGGTCACATTTCGTGAATTCGAAGTCACTGCCTGCGGCGTCGTCGAATTGGTCCCCGTGATTCCACCAAACAAAACGATTCGATCATAGAACGAGTCATAAGCAGCAGCGCCCGCAAAAGCTCCAATGTTGGCGGGGGTCAGACCCCCAGTCCCACTTGGGTCTTTACGAATCCATCGTCCGACATACTCGGTGCTAGGGAACGGAGAATCAGGATTGGTGCTCGCATCGTAGTGATCGCATTCGGCCGTGTCGTTCTGACCTGATGTAGGAGGAACAAACTCTCCCCCGGAGCTAACGCAGAGTTTGTACACCTGATTGAGGGGCATGGGTTTGCCATTGGTGGTCTGACCCCCAAAAAGAAAGATTTCCGGGATCTTCAAGGGCTCAAGTGGGGAGGCTGCGTCCTTGAGCGGACTTGGGAAGGTGCGAGTGACCATCATGGCGCCGGACAAGGCGGGGGGGAACATCTCTGCAATGGTGGCGTCAGTCTCCGAAGTGGAATCATTCTTGGACCTTTCTGCGTTATTTGCGACCCTCACAAACGCCTGCCTACGCTCCTCCTCGGTTGCGCTGGAGGGGACAGACCCCTGGTATCCGAGCCCCAGTATGCGCATCCGGTTCCAGGTTTGGGAGTTGAAATCATAGATCAAAGTGTCACCGAGCTTGGGGGGCACAAAAAAGCCGTCACTGCGCGCAGACGCGGGTGTACCCAGTCCCATCTCTCCGCCAAACATCACCAGGTAGTTCCGTGCCTCTGAGTTTTGTGGGGTCAGACCCACCGCCGAGGACGCCGCAAGCCTGCGGGGAGGGAAATCATCCACCCGGAGCCAGTGGCCACGACCGCCGTTGGCAGTTGGGTCAAACGTCCAGCGCTCATTCATCAGCGACGCCCCATCGGGGGTGCCGCCCTCCATAAAAATCGAGTAGGAACATGGGGCTGCACGGTCCGTGCACCCACGAGAAGTTGCGGATGCGTCTGATTGATAAGCGACTTCCAGAATCTGGTGGCCCCGCCTTGCAATTGGGCACTCTGGCGAACAGGTCAGGCCACTGCTGGATCCACTCGAGTTCAGTTTTCGCCAGGTGTGACTGAATTTTGTATTCGCTCCGTTTGAATCGTCCTTGGTAACACTCAACTCCCAGGTATCCCCTCGGCTCCCGATGGTGCCCTGACCGATATAGCCCCCAAACAAATAAAACTTCCCCGTCACATGGCTGTAAACCATCTGCCCATAAGTCAGGGCTTCAATACTCTCGCTACTGGAGCTTGGCTTCGAAACCGTCCAGGTGGGGGCTGTCCCCACTTCCGAGTCCGAATCAAACAGCACCCGCAGGTGAGTATCCCCATGAGTGGAGTTGCCGACCATCCCGCCAAAGGCCAAAACAATGGGGTCAGACCCCGAGTTCGTCGGAAACCCCCGCGCAGACGCCATGCCTGCAGCAAAAGGGAGTGCATTCGAGTCGGGGGCGATCAAACTATGCGGATCGGCTGTCGCCATTGCTGTTGGGGTGGGGATTACAGGCAGCGGCCCCGCCGGGTTGAGGACAAATCTGCCGTCTGCCGTATTCAAATCCAAATACCGGCCAGGGTTTCTGACCGCAATTCCCCCGGAGCCGTTTTCCAGATCACATTCCGTGTTTGTTGTCGTATCCAACAAAAAATTAGTGCAAGGCGACCCACCCAAATACACCACATGGTCTGCTTCAAGCCCCAGTTGAAAACTGACTCCCCCAAACCAGGGTAAAGTGGTCTGGGCCCCGGCCGTTTCCCGAATCCTCTCCCAAAGCACTGGAGCTGCGCGCTCTCCTGAGTAGTGATTCGCTACAAAACTCGCAGTCAGCCCTCGGGTGTCTGCGCCTGCTTGATTGATATGAGCGTTACTGGCAAAGTCGTTTTCTAACTTAAGGTACCCTTCCTGCTGAAGCCTCCTCGAATACAGAAGCTCGCCCCCACGGCAAATCAAGGCAGATCCATCCTCAGTGGTGTCGTCGCAATGAGTAGTATCCCAGCTTGTTCCCGCTGCGTTGATTTGGCTTACGGTTGGATCAAACCCACCCGCCGACAGGAGGTATCCTGGTCTGTTAGAGACTCCATCCTGCGCCTCATACCCCAAAAAACCAAACGCCACTGCTTGCGCGCCGCGAATCAGTGTTTGGCTCGGATAATGTGGGGTGAAAAAGCTGAAGAAGTCGAAGTCTTCTGCGCTATAACTCGCGCCGTCTCCGGGTTGGTCTTCGTAAAAGTAGTTCCCCCCTCCAGCAGGTGCCTGATCCTTAGCAAATCTCCCATTACTCACCACCCGGGTCGGAAGTGTATGTGCCCAGTAAACGACCGATTCATCTGGAGTGTTTAAGCTCCCATCATTCGGATTAATCGCCAACCCATCCAGCAGTTCTGGGCCAAAAGTGGGGTTGAACTTATAAGTCCGCAGATAGGCTTCTTCGGTAGTGATTCCTCCGGTCACAAAGACATTTTGGATCGAGCTCAGGTTGATCGTTGCCGTTGTGCCTGAGAAGCCACCGTCTTCTAGATCATTACTAAAATGCAGAATCGAGGTCCGCTTGGCCGCTGCCATTCCAAAATAC
>Ga0169931_10002377_pt1 | contig 30713 bp, 26 predicted proteins | sample Kivu_15m_20L_FD_129675 | JGI IMG/M metagenome (GOLD analysis project Ga0169931, IMG submission 129675) | Freshwater microbial communities from Lake Kivu, Western Province, Rwanda to study Microbial Dark Matter (Phase II) - Kivu_15m_20L... | ecosystem: Environmental > Aquatic > Freshwater > Lake...
CAGACGACGCGCACGGGTCGGCTCGCGGTCAAGTTTTGCCGCCTGCTCTCGCTTGTCCCGAGCGCGTGGATGGGCTTTGGGAAGATGTGGGGCATCCGCGCTCATGGAAACCTTGAGGACCTCGACGTGACTGACTGCGAGTTCAGCGAGGCGCAGGAGCACGCCGCCGTCTACTCGGACAACGCGGGATGGGGCGGCGGGCAGATCACGATCGAGCGCAACAAGGTGACGGGGCGCGGGGGGAACCGCACGTGCGTCCAGATCACGAACCGCGTCATCAGCGGGCCGCCCGGTGGCGGACGGCTGCGCATCGCCGACAACGACTTCCGCTGCACCGCCGGCGACCAATCGAGCGGCGGCGGAGCGGTCACCATCGCGGGCCATCCCGGACCCGTGCGCCTCGTGCGCAACCAGATCACGATCGACGGCAACCACAGCGGCGTCGTCGTGTGGAGCGACGCGGGCAAGGGGCTACACCGCACGCCCGATGGCTTCACCACAGAGAGCGTCCACATCGACGGGCTCGAAGTCACGGGAGGCCGTCGCCCGCACGTCCAGATCGCTGGGGCTGGGCGCGTGACGATCGTGGAGCGCTTCCGCTTCAAGTCGGCCAACAACGACGGCGCGCGCGTGTGCATCGACCTCGACGAGCCGCAGTACGGCGGGCCGGTGAAGAACGGCGTCGTGGAGTTCGTGAGCGAGTCGGGCTCGATTGCGGGCTACAGCGGCTGGCAATCGGGCGCGAAGGTGCGGCGCGCGGGCAAGATCCTCACGGACGCGCAGATCGACGCGATGGTGCGGGCGTGAGCGACACTATCCGCACCGAGCGCAACAAGCTCATCGACCGCGCACTACGCGAGCACCGCATCGGCGAGGTTCGCACCGTGCGGCCAGTATCCATCGAAGTCGAGGAACGCACGGGCCGCTTCGTGTACCCCGGCCAATTCGAGGGACGCGGGCCACGGCTTGAGCGCTGGACCGTCGCGTACTCGAACGGCGAGACGCGCACGTACGAACGCCTCGAACCGTAACCGCTCGGGGTCTCCTGCCCCGTGCGTCGCGCCCGCTTCCTCGGTTGCTTACGGGGAGGCGGGCGCACTACCACGCCAAGGACCACATGACACGCTCGCACCTGATTGGACGAAAAGTAGGCGACCCGTGCTCGCACTGCGGCGCGCCGCTGACGGACGAAACGAAGATGGTCCGCGCGTGCGACGGGACACTCTTCGCTCGTTGCAGACCGTGCAAGAACGCGATTCAACGGGCGCAACGCGAGCGCGACCCGGATCGGCACCGCAAGGATTCGCGCGACGCACATCACGTAGCGCGCCAAGCCTTCCTCTCCATGTACGGGCGAGCGTGCGTGTGCTGCGGAATCCGCTACGAAGATGCGCTACAAATGGACCATGTGAAGAACGACGGCGCGGCGCATCGGCGCGGGAACACGATGGGGTCAACTCAGTCCTACCGCGAGGCGTGCCGCGCGCATCGGCCCGACCTGTACCAAACGCTTTGCCGCAACTGCAATTGGGGCAAGTCGAGATCTAAGGCGAGCCCGCCGCGTTGTCACTGCATCGAGTGGCGTTGAAACAAAAGCGCCCCCGCCGCAGGACGAGGGCGCACCGGGGACTATCCGAGGGCGGTCCCCGTACGTGGGCGCTACTTGCAGCCCTTCTTCTTGCCCTTCTTCTTCACGGTATCACCCCCTTTCCTGGGTTAGGCGGTCGGCGGATGCGTCGTCGAGCCCGTGCTCTCACCGCGCTGCGTGCGCTTGCGGTCGCGCCAGAAGTTCGTGAGCAGTACCGAGAGCGCAGCGCCGAGGCCGAGCTGGCCTTCGACGGGGAGCGTACCGAGGAGCGGCACAAGCGCGTGCTTGGTGTCCTCCCTGGCCGCGTCCTTCACCGCTTGGATCTGCTCCACGGTCAGGCCAAGCTCGTTGCCGAGCGACTGGAGCTTGTGGCTCATCTCGTAGAACGCTTGGTCGCGGCTTTCCGCTGTCGCTGTCGCGCTTTTTGCTTCGGCGTCCACGCGCTCAACGGCAGCGCGGAACTCCTCGAACGCTGCATTGGAGCCGTTGATTCGCTCTTGCAGTACGTCGATCTCGCCGCTCGTGGCGAGGCAGCCCGTGAGGGAGAGGGCGAGGACTACCGCACACACGACGAGCACGAAGGCTGCGGAGATGCGGGAGAGCCAGTTACGATTTTTTTTCATGGGGATCCTCTGTCTCGACACGGTAAACCATCCACGCGCTCACGACCAGCAACGCAGCCAGCGCCCAGTGCGCCAGCCTCAAGCGTCACCTTTCGGAGCCAACTCGAACGTGGAACTCGGGGATTTGAATCGTCGGGTTGCTCGCCTGAAACTCGCGCCGCCACGACTGGAGCCCGTAGACCTCGATCGTGTTGCGCTCCAGCGCGGCCATGCGCAAGTTGAGCGCGCGTAGTTCAACGAGTGCGCCGTCGATCTGAGCCGTGGTATGCCACGCCCAGCCGCCGCACGCGACGAACACGATAATGGCCTTCCCCAGAGGCACCCACGCCGCGTCGGGATCGAGCAGGAGGGGACGCGCACGCTTGTTAGTGTCGGAGAGTTCGCTCATGGTTTCACTATCCAGTGGGGGTTGGCGCGCGCTTTCTCACGCCTGGGACGACTTGATCTCGTTGAGCCTGCGGTTGAAGCGCGCCTTGACGGTGCGCCGCCGTTCTTCGTTCGCGGGCGTGTTCGGCAAGTTCGAGAGTGAGCGCTCGGTGGATTTGAGCGCGCCGATCGCCTGGAACAAGGGGAGGTTCGCGCGCCGCCATTCGAGCGCGCGCTTGCCCTCGCCCATCTTGCGCAGTTCGACGTAGCGCGCCTCGACGGATTCGATCTCCTTGCGCGCGTCGGAGTAGCGCGTGTCGATCGCCCACGGCGAGTTCTGCGCCCAGAAGCGGTTGAAGATCGCGACCTCCTTGGGCGTGGGGACCTCGCCCGATGCGAGCGCGCCCACGTTCTCCGCGATGTTCACGGCGGTCGATCCGAGCCCGCCGAAGGCGGTGCGCGCGAAGTGCTCGATGGTGTTCGGGCTGACCTCGAAGAAGCCCTCGCCGCTATCGTCCGCGTCCGAGATCTCGGAAAGCGTCTGCGCCATCCAGATCGGCAGCTCGCCCGTGCCGCGCCAGTAGAGATCGCTGTCGGGTTTTTGCGCGCCGAAGGGCAAGTTCTCGGGCGCGATCTTCTTGCCCGTCCAGGTCTCGTTGGAGCCAAGTTGCACGATGGGGTCAAGCAACGTGGGGGACGCGATCTGCGCGACGGGTCCAGCGCCCAAGGGGTTCACGGTGTCGAGCGCTTCGTAGAACGCGAGGTCCGCGAAGTCGGACGCGCCGTAGAGCCCCGAGGTCGCCCACGCCGCAGTCCTGCGCCCGAGGTTGAAGAACCATCGCCAGCCGTGAGGCATGGGGAGCTGGAGCGCGCTCTCGCCCCCGAGTTCGATGATGAGGCTCGCGTTCTTCTGCCACTCGGGGCGGTTGTCGTAGACGAGTTCGCCGTCGTCGTCCTCGCCCGAGATCGCGCGGTTCATCTGGTCGAGCGCGAAGCCGAGCGCGGCGATCGTGGCGACGGCTGCTGCGCCACGCTTGGTTCCCATCGCTGCGAGCGCGTTCGCGTTGCCTTGGATGCCAGCGCCCGCGAAAGCGTAGAGCGACGAGAGAGCGGGACCGTACTCGCCCTTGCGCTCGAAGTTCACGCCGATCTCTTGCTTGGCGAGCATGGCGGCTTCGTCGATGCCCATGCCTTTCTCGCGCGCGGTCTGATACACGGCGTAGCGCGTGGCGTTCTCGGCGATGTCATTGAAGCGCTCGATGAGGCGCAGGAAGTTCGCGCCCGCTTCGCGCAGTCGCCCGCCGCGCAACGTGCCTTCGATCGCCTTCGCGGTGTCCGCGTAGTCTTGGAAGCCGTAGGCACCCATGCGCGCGCCGGAGTCCATGTACTCCTGCATCATTGCGGAGCGCTCGCCACCGAACTCGGCGCGGTAGATCTCGCCGATCGCGCGGCGCTGCTTGAGCACGACCTGGCGCGCGAAGTCGGGGCCTTGCTTGGCGTGCGCGGCGAGCACCACTTGGCCGAGGTCGCGCCAGTAGTTGACGGCAAAGAACGCGGGGTTCTGGCGCGTGAGCAAGCCCGCCATGATGCGCGTGAGTTTCGCAACCTTGCGCACGACGGGCTGCGTGAGCGTGTGGCCCTTGAGGATGGGCGCGAGGTGGGCGTACTTACGCGAGAAGATGATCGCGCGCACTTTGCCGTCCTTAGTCTTGAACGCGAGCGTGTCGGGCCTTCCCTTCCACGCGGGATCGGGCATGTCCTCGACCATGCCTGTATCCGGGTTGAGCGCTCGCCGCATGGGTACGCTCGCAACGCGCGCGAACTGCGGGTCGTTGCGCGTTTCGATGTGCGCCGCGATCTCGCGTGCGACATCGAGACCGCCCGCGCGGATGATGGCGCTCTGGAGGTCAACGAACGCGAAGGGGATCGGGTTGTCCGCGCGCGACTTGCGGCCCAGGAATGAGCGCACCGGGCTTCCCGAGACGCCAAGCCCTCGCCCGCCCGCCGTGGAGTCGCTGCTATAGCCTATGCCGTCAAGTGATACCTCGTCGAACGCCGTGCGGTAGGCCGAGTAGTAGCTATCCCACGCGATGTCGGGATCGGCCACGCCCGCTTCGACGGCGGCCTCGTGGCTGTACTTCTTCTCGATCTCGTCGATGTACTTCGCCGTGCGGTCGCCCGATTCACGCCAGATCTCGCGCACGCGCTTGTTGATCGCGTCGTACTGGCGCGCGAGGTCCACGTAGGCGTCGTACTTCCCGCTCGCCTTGGCCGCCGCAAGGATGGGCTCGGCCTCCTTGTTCTTCATGCCCGAGTTGAAGTCCTCGTCCTTGTTGATGAGCTTCGCGTAGTAGTTGCGCAGTTTCGCGCCGCGCGCCTGAATGAAGTCGCCGATCTCAGCGAACGCGATCCCGCTCTTGCGCATGGTCTCGACGAACTTGTCGAGCATGGGGCGCATCTCGTTGTCGATGCGTTGGCCCGACTTGGAGCGCCGAAGCATCTCGCTTCGGTACTCGTTGGGCATCACGTCGCGCACGGGATCGAGGTAGTCCACGATCTTGCGGAACATCCCCTTGTACGCATCGCGGTACGCAGCCTTGCGCATCTCGATGTGCTCGCCGAGCGCGGTGTCCGCGAGCGTGTCCGAGAGCGCGAAGGCGAAGCGCGCGCCGTAGTCCCGACGATCAAACTCGCGCTGCGTGAGTTCTGCCTGCGTTTCGAGATCGTCGCCCGCGATCCCTTGCTCGGCATCGCGGTTGCGCTGCGCCCATTTGTCCCACTCGCTTAGCGCGCCCTCCTCGGTCTGGATCGGCGGCGCGTCTTTGCCACGGAATCCTGTGGTGTTTCTCCACGGCTTGCGCGGATCGAACTCGGTCTTTGAGCGCTTGGGCTCGACAGGCTTTGCGACCTCGGCGCGCTTCCTCGCCTTGACGCCAGGAGGCTGTGGCGCGCGCCTCTGCCCCTCAAGCTGCACGATGTTGGGCTCGACGCGCATCGCGCCAGTGGTCTCGTCCCACGTCTCGTTGAAGCTGAGCCCGCGTCCTTCGCCTTGGAGCGAGCGCGTTCGCACTTCGCCTGCACCGAGCTGTCGCTGCACCGTGGGCGACACGGGTTGGAACACGTCGCGCACGCCTTTCACGGGCGCGGCGGTGAGCAGCGGAGGCGTGCGCCTCATGCCTTCGATCGCTTGCTCAGCACCAATCTCCTGCTCGCTTTCGAGCATCGCCTCCGCGCCCACAGCGGGCTCCATCTGCGCGCCGCGCATCTGCTCAAACTGCGCTTCGGCTTCCTGCGCGCCGAACTCAGCTTCAAGCCCGCCCATCGCGCGCATGTATCGCTCGGCGAGCGCTTTGCCCTGCTCAGGCGTGATGCGCGCGCCTGCGGTCCCGAGTTCAGCGCGTAGCCGCGCGAGTTCTGCGCGCCGCGTCTTGAACTTCGCCCCGAACGAGTTGAGCACGTCCATGCCCGCCTCCACGAGCTTGCGGAAGAACGTGCGGTTGTCCACCGCGAGCGAGGCGAGTCGATCGGGATTGCGCTCAAGTTGTCGCAACCACGGCGAAAGGACGTTCTGCACCCAGTAGGACACGCCCTCCTCTTGCGCGAGGTCGTCGCCCATCTTGCGCCCGGTCGTCTGCTCGTAGCGCGCCGCCGCAGCGGCCTCGAACTCCGCGAGCCCCGCGCTGTCCACGCCCGCGATCTCGTCGCGCAGTTCTTGCCACGCGCCGAGGTTGCGCGACTTGAGCGCGTGGGCCATCTCGTGCCCGCGCACCACGTCCATCGCGTCCGTGGGGCGCATCCCCTCGCGCACGAAGATCGTGCCCGTGTCCTCGTCGAAGTACCCCTCGAAGCCCTGGGGCGCGCGGACAGTGCGGACGGTGTGCCCGCGCTTGCGCCCGAACTCGATTGCGGGCGCGTACTCGGGGGCGGACTCGACGATGACCGTGTTCGCGCCGCCCAAGTCCTTGCGCAGCCGTTCGAGCGCCGCGCCTTCCTCGGGGGTCGCGGAGACCACAGGAGCGCCCGTGGTAGGCGTTTGCGCCTCGGCCTGGACTTCGGGCGACTTGCCCACGAGCGTCGTTCCTGCGCGTTCCTGTTTGCCCGCGTAGACCGCCCGCTCAAGCCCGCCGAACAGCATACCGATGACTGCGCCGGGAGCGCCCTCGTGCACAGCGCGGTCCTTCAAGATCTCCACGAGGTCGCGCTGGGCGTCCGGGTACTTGAGCAAGTAGGCGTCAATCGCGCCCTCCAAGAACCCCTGGCCGGTCTCCTGCAAGCCTTCGCGCGCGCCCGCCTTGCCAATGTTGAGCGTCGTGCCCAGCACGCTGCGAGATAGGCTCCCTCCCGTCGTGCGGTCCGCCTTGGCAAACCACGCCCCCAAGCGAGCGATGCCGGGAACGACGGAGCCAAGCCCTTCAGTTGCGCCAGCCGCGCCGTGAGCGAGAAACGCCGTCCACGCGGTCATGTCGTCGCGCCCGCGCGCCTTGGCCTCGTAGTACGCGGGGCCAGCGGACTGCGCAAAGCCGCTGATGCTGGACACGATCGTCGCCCTAGTGGCGGCAGCCTTGGCTATGGCCGCTGCGCCGACAGCCTTAGATCCAACACCCAAGGCTTTCAGCGCAGCCCCACCCGCAAGCCCCGTGATGGCGAACGAGCCCACGGAGCCGAGCGCGCTCGGGAAGTCCTCGCCCCAGAACGTGCCGCGCGCCTCGGGGGCGGGCTGGTTGCGGGCCTGCACGCCACGCAACTCGCGCGCAAGACCCGTCGCCAACACGTCACGCTCTGGGACTCCGAGCGCGCTCTCGACCTCACGGCGAACTACATCGCCCGTCTCCAGCATCCCCGCGATCCCGCCCGCGAACGCTCCCTGTACCACGTCCACGAAGTCGCCTTCGCCCGCGCCCTCAAGCGGCTGAGCAAGACCTTGAGAGCGCGCCCACTGGAGGATGTCGCTCACGGCTTCTTCTCGCGGCGGGGGATCATCGGCTCACGCCCGAACGGATCGCGCACGTCGTACGCCTTGGGTGGCTTCTCGCCGGGCTTGTCCCACGCGCCGTCCTCACCCATGACGCCCATGTCGCCCCTGTTCTTCTCGTAGTCGCGCTTGCGTTGCTCGCCGAGTTCGCGCTCGATCACTTCAAGTCGCTTTGCGCGCTTCTCGCTGACCTTCTCCGCGATCGTCGCGCGTGCCTTCTCGTCGAGCGTGTTGAGGTCCACCTTCTGCACGGCGACCACGGACTTGCTCGGATCTGGGTTCTGCCCGCTCACGATGGCGTCCGCGATCTCTTCCAAGATCCCGTTCTGCGCCGCGAACCCGCGAACGTCCTTCCACGCAACCTTGCCCTGAGCGGCCTGCGGCTCGCCCGCAACGGGAGCGCCGGTCTCTTGCTGCGCACCCTGCGCACCCTCGACCTTGGGCGCGGGGAAAAGCTCGCCGATGCCCAAGCGCTCCGCGAACGCCGTGCGGTCCGCGTTGTACTTCTCCATCGCGGCGTTGTAGCCCGCCGAGTCGAACGTGACGAACTCACCCTCGCCCGACGTGTAGTCCATGCGATCTGGCGCGGGGATGATCTCGTTGAGCGTCTTGACGCCCTTCTCGAAGCGCTCCATGCGCTGATCCTCGGGGCTCGCCATCGCGCGCCCACGACCGCCCGCGCCGCCCGTGTACTGCATCACGACCTCGGGAGGCCCGTACGCGCCCACGAACGGAGAGTCGTCGGGGTACGGGATCTGCCCCATGAGCGCGTTCTCGAAGTCGAGCATCGCCTTGCGCTCCTCGCCGAACTTGTAGTCGCCCTTCGCCATGCGCGCGATCACCGCGTTCGCCAGCGTGTGCGCCTCGGGCGTGAGCGAACTCGCGTCCGTCTGGAGCGTGGTGGCGAGCTTCGTACGCATCGCCCCTTCGTAGACAAGGCGGCGCTCCTGCTTTGTGATCTCGGCGGCGATCTGTCCCTCCAAGACCTCGAACTGCATCTCGACTGCATCGGGGTCCACGCCCTCCTCAAGCTGCGCCATGAAGCCCATGTACGACTTCGTGAGGTCGTCGGGCTTCCCATCGCCATCCGCGTCAACGCCCGGGAGCCCAGCGCCCGCGAGCGAGTCCATGCCGCCCTGAAAGCGCGCGGTGATGCGCTCCGCCACCTCCTCGCGCTTGGCCTCGATCTCGGCCTGCATCGCGGCCTTGCCAAGCTGGCTAGCGATCTCGCCCGCCGCGCCCGCCGAGATCTCGCCGCTCTTGTACTTGCGCTCAAGCTCGCGGAACGACTGCTCCATCGGGCTCAACTGCGCGCCCGCCTCGGGCGGTCCAGCTTGCCCAGGGGCGAGCCCAGCCACGCGCGTGCCCAACTGCAGGCGAAGCTGGCCCATGAGCGAGTCCGTGATCGCGGTCTGGTCCGCGCGCGCCTGCTGCACGCCCTGCTCTTGAAGCGCGAACTGCTGCTCGGCGAGGGCCATCGCTCTCTCAGAGCGTGCCGCATCGGCTTTCTCGCGTGCGATTTTTGCATCCGCGAGTTCCATTTCCTTCTTCTGCTGATCGCGGTCGTATGCAGCCTTGAGCGCGCCGCCCGCGCCCGATGCGAACAAGCCCACAGCCGGGGTCACGTCGATGATCTGCATTTCACCCTTCCTTGCCAGCGCTCGCACGGGCCTCAGAGCGCTTGTTCAGCCAGTCATCGAGGCCCGCGCCCAGCAGACCAAAATTAGCGCCCGTGGGCTGCGACATGTACTGGATGTTCCCCATCGCGCCCGTGAGACCTTGCGCGATCCCCGCGCGCGCGCCGAACGTCTGCATGTGCTGGTCAGCAATCGCGCCACGCCCGCTCGCCATCGCAAGCCCCTGCTGGCCCAAGAGCCCCGCGCGCTGCTGCGCCGTCGCCTGCGAGATCTGCGCGAGCGTGCGCGACAAGTCCGACGAAATCCCACGGCGCGCGGTCATAAGCGATTGCGCGTCGTACATGCCCGAGTTCAAAAGCTGCTGCTGCGCGAACCCGAAGTCACGTTCCGCCACGTCACGCGCCGCCGTGATAGACGCACGCTCGCTGCCCGCGATCTCAGCGAGCGCGCCCGTGAACCCGCCCGCGATGTCGCGCAAGCCACGCCGACGCTCTTGGAGCGATCGCGACCCCGCGACATCAAGCTGCGAGCCGAGCGCGCGGTACTCGCCCAAGATGCGGCGGAACATCGCCTCCTGCTTCTTGCGCGCGCTGCGCCCGCCGATCATGTCGCTCAGGCCGCCCGCGAGCATTCCTGCTGCTAGTCCCCATCCCATAGTGTGCTCCCTAGCTCCAAGTGCCCTTCGTCGTGATCGTGTTCTCGCCCAGCTTCCACAGAGCGAACCATGAGTTGCGGTACGCCGTGCCGCCGCCTGACGCGAACGATAGCTGCGGCGTGAATGTACCCGTCGTGGCGACGCGGACGATGCCTTCGACCATGAGGATGCCGTCGCCAGACGTGGCGTTCGTGGCCGCGACTGCTGTAGTCGGAAGCGTCGTGCCCGTCCGCCACCCTGTTCGGTCAGTCGTCGCCACCGCGCCGGACGCCACGCGGATGCCGGTCATCTTGTACGCGATTGAGCCAGTCGTCGCCGTCCCGTCGAAAAGCAGGTTGACCGCAACGCCGGTAGCGTTGAAGAACAGCACACCTTTGAACAAGTACGCCGTTGAGCTTTCCAGCGTGGCCGAGCCGTTCGACGGGAACCAAGGCTGCGCCGAAGCCGTCGTGGTCAGCGACGCATCCGCGTCCAACACTCGCACGATCTGCGGAGTCTCCTCCACAGTCGAAAACAATTCTCCTGCCTTTAGGTCCAACCCCTCGCCAATCGCAATCTCTTCAATCGGCGCGTCCACCGTGTCCGAATTGCCAAGCAAACGGGAGGCAGTCACCTTTTGCACCTTGGCGTACGTGACCGCTTCTTCGTCGATTGTCCACGTCTCGCCCCCCGCGCTGACCGTGATGTCGCCTTTGTCGCCGTCCGTGACCGTGACGAGGCCGTTCAAGATGTCCGCACGCAACGTGTCGTAGTCCACGTCGAGCGCGCCACCCTGGCTGACCGTGAGGTACGCACCCGCGAGTTGCGCCGCCGTGACCGCCGCGTCGCTCGACAGGTTGAGGTCGCTCTGGAGTTGCGTGCGCAGCGCGTCGTAGTCCAGCGTGACGCGCCCCTGCTCGTCGAGCCGCACGAACGCGCCCGTCAGCTCGGACGTGAGGCGAGCTTGCGCCGAGCGCCTGTGGCGCGGATCGTTCGCTCCCAGCGACGGCGACACGCGCCCTTGCTGGTACAGCGCGCCCGTGGACTTGCGCCGTGTCTCGCGCGGATCGCTCATCGCGCCACCCTGCGCCTGCGGAGCCCGCCCGCCATGATCGTTGCGACCGCCTTCTCGTACGCCCACCCACGCACGCCGCGCACCACGAACCACAAGTAGCCGCCGCGCATACGTGGGCGCATGATCGGGTTCACGCCAGCGCGCAGCGTCGCGTTCCAGCGCGCTTCACCGAAGTCGCCAGCGGAATCGCTCGCGTACACCTCGACAAAGCACTCGCCGCTCGCCGCGTCCATGATCGCTTGCACGCTCGACATCACGACCTCGACATCGTTCTCGCGGAACGAGATCGGACCGATGCGCACGTGCGAGTAAATGTCGAATCCGTCGTCCCACTCTTGCGCGTCGTCGAACTTGCGCACGCGCCCGTCGTTGAACCCGAGCACGACCGATGCGTCCGCAGGCTTGTCCGCGTCCACCGTGATCGCGTCGGTCACCGTGCGCCCCGTGAACTCGTGCTCCCACAGCGCGTTCGTCTCGCGCTCCCACGAGTACCAGCGCCCCGTCCCCGTCTCACCGCCGTACGGGCACGCGAAGATGTCGAGGCGGTCTGCGCGGTAGTTCCACGTCATGCGAATAAAGTTCTTGGACAAGTCCACGGAGCGGAACACTTCCCGCATCCGCGCGCCGCTCAAGACCTCGATCTGCTGCCCGCCGCGCACGACCGCAAGCTCGCCCTCGTTCGTCCAGAAATACAGCTCGCCCGCAGGCCCGACGCACCACGCGCGCCCGAACGCGCCGCCCATCGAGCGCGTCAGCACGTCGTACACGCCGTTCCCACCCGGCCCAGGATCGCCCGTGAGCCGCCAAATCGAGTGATCGCCGAACACGATGGCGAAGTCGTCCGTGATCGGCGCGAACCCGTTGAGCACGTCGTCCACGTCAAAGCTCGGCGGGAGATCGCTACGCCACGCCTGCGAAGGCTGCACGACTTCGGGCGCGTAGTCCCAGTTGAACGGGTCGCCCGTCGCCGAGTAGAAGGCGCGCGATCCCGCGAGCGCCACGAGCCGCGCGCGGTACGCCTCGAAGATCGGCGCGGCCACGGGCACCTCGCCCGCCGTCGTCGCCGTGAACAGCTTGGTCTCGCGCGTGCGGATGTCCGTGCGGAACGAGCGCACGCCGTCCGTCGTGAACACGTAGCGCCCCAACGCCTGCGAGTGCCAGTAGCGCGCCGCCGCGTCCGTGACCTGCGAGCCGCCCGTGGTCACCTGCTGGTAGTCCGCGCCGAACACCACGATGTTGCGATCCACGACAGCCACGCGCTGACGCAAGCGCCCTTCGCCCGTCTCGGCCACGAGCGCCACAAGCTGCGAGCGCGCGATCCCGCCCGTGCCGACCTTGAAGTCGCTGGAACTGAACGTGATCGACGCCGTGCCCGAGGATGCCGTGGTCGCGTTCTGGTTGCGCGCGACGATCGTGAGCGTGTTGGACCCAAGCTCGACTGCGGACACCAGCTCGGAGCGCGTCGTGCCCGCCGCGTAGAGCGTGCCAGCCCCCGCCTCGAAGTTGATCGCGGCCTTGAGGTTCGCAAGGCACTCGCCCACGGTCGTGCCGATGTCCACCTCGCGCGGGTTCAGCGGCAACGCGACGAACGTGTACGTCTCCAGCGTGGCGACTGTGCCGATCGTGCCGTTGAACGTGACCGTCGAGCCCGCAGCCGGGATCGCTAGCATCGTGAGCCCGACAGTGTTCTCGCGGCGCAGGCCAAGCACAAGCGATTCCGCGCGCGTGATCGTCTCGTCACCGAACTCGGGGCGAGGCTGCTGGAGCGCGATCGAGTAGCACGCTTGCGCGCGAAGCGCGGACGGTCGAAGCAACTCCGCGCCGTCCTTGTCGAGCACCACGTACTGCGGCGGCGATTCGGCGATCGTCGCGCGCTCGGAGTGCCACGGCACGTAGGCATTGTCGAACTCGTCGATCGCCATTTCCAGGCCCGCGAATGACCACGCATCGTTCGCCACCGGCAACGCGCCGCCGATGCTGAACGTCCACCCGCCCGTGAGCGAGAAGTCGTCGCCCTCGTCGAAGATCAGGCGCACCGACTCGAACGTTCCAGTCGGGCTCGCAATCGGGCCGAGGCTCACGAGGTTTCCATCCGTGCGCCACGCGATGCCGCCACCCAGCGCGCTCGTCGTGCCCACGCCAGTCTCGGGACTTGCCACGATGTACGCGATGTCCTGCGTCTCGCCGTCGAGCACCGTGACGTTGCCGTACGGGCTCAGCGCTTGGCGCGCGCGATGGAAGTCGGCGACCGTTCCGTCTTGCGGCGGGGGCGGCGTGGAGTAGTACGGGTGCGACACCGGGAGCTTCGACTGCTCGCCGTAGTACCACGCGATCGCGCCCTCCACGAGCTGACGCTCAGCGGTCGTGATGGCGTCCGAGCCCGAGCGCTGGATCGCCACGATCAGCCCGACCTCGCCAGCCCAGAAGCTGTCGAAGGGCGAGAAGTTGGATGCGGGGAAGAACGAGGTCTGCCCGATGCGCGTGGGGAACGGCGAATCGCTCGCGGCCGCAACGCCCGTGTGCACCGCGGTCGAGTTGTCCATCTCCTCGCCGTTGAAGTAGACCTCGTAGCCACCCGTTGGATTTGACACCCACGAGATCAACGAGAACTTGGACCCGCTCGGCGTCGCCACGTGGTAGCGCGTCGTCGTCGTGTCGCGGTCCACCACGGCCAGCGTGTCCGCCGAGAACGCGCCCGCCGTGCTCATGTTCGAGCAGATTGCGCGCGTGAACTGGTTGTTCGATGCGTCCACGAACTTCTGCGAGAGCAGCGTGCTTCCAAGCGCGGACGGCTCAGGACGGCACGCGACGAACACGGCCCAGCGAGCGCTGCTCGCCGGCACGCCGTTCACCCCGAAGCCAGGGATCAGCGCGGTCATAATCTCCGCAGCGTTCGCGTCAATCGTCGTGTTCTGCGGCGCGACGAGCAGCGTGCTCTTGCCGTCGAACACCAGCGTGGGCCGCCCGCTCATGCCCTCCGCGCGGAACTTTGGCGCGGTCGAGTCAACGGTGCGCGGCGCGCGAAGCATGCCCGTGGTCGCGGTCGTGCTTGTGCCCTGCGGCGTGAATCGGAACGCGCCCGCCGACGTGATCGTGATTGTGAGTTCGGCCTGCGGCTCCGTGGGCGATCCCGCAATCGCGCGCACGCGGTCCCCGTCGTCCATGAACACCAGCGCGCTCGCTGGCGTAACGTTGAGCGTGCCGCTGTTCAGGATGCTCTTGAGCGTGACGATGGTCGCAGCCGCCGACCCGCCAATCTGAATCTCGTACGCGGCGCTCGCGGCGCTCTTGAACGTCCACGTCTCGCTCGCGCTCCCATCGCGGCGCGCGAAAACCAGCGTGTCGTTGTTGTTTGGCTGGCCGCTGAATCGCCCCTGTCGCTCAATGACCGTCACGCTCTCGCCCGTCGTCACAAGGCGGCGCTCGGACCCCTCGCTGTCGAGGAACTCAAACACCTGATCGCCCGTGTCGAGGTCAAGCTCGGCGGGGTCGAACACGCACCACTTGCGGGTGTCCCACGCGCCCAAGTTGTTCAGCCACCACGAGCGGAACGAGTCGTCAATGCGCTGCCCCGCGTTGGGGAAGCGTGGGTCAAAGCCGCGCTTGGAGTTGAACGTCGAGCACACCGCGACGCGCCCGCTCGCGTTGACCGACAGACCGCTCACCGGCCAAGGCACCTGCGACCGCGACAACTCGCTCGCGTTGGTCCCGATGTTCTCGTAACGCACGACGTACGAACGCCCGCGCACCGTGTCGTCCAGGCCCGCGTACAAGAGCCCCGCGTGCACCGCGAGCTTCGCCACGAACGCGCCCGGCTCGACCTCCCACACGATGCGCCAGCCCGCGAACGTGTCCTTCTGGTACGCCCACAGACGCGAGCGCCCCGCGCTGCCGCCCTCGCTCGTGCCCACGTAGAACGCGCGGAAGGTCGGGTCGATCGCAAGCGCGTAGCACCGCTGACCGCTCGACTGCACCGGGAGCACGATCGTGTCGATCTCCACGCCCTGCGAGTTGCGCACTACGACGTGCGTGCCACCCTCCAGCGCGTAGCTGTTCCCCTCGGCGTCCACGCGCACGGCCCGCGTCTCGCGCACACCGCCTTCCCACAACTCCACCGGCGTCGCCAGCTCGTCGTAGTTGCTCGTGCGCGTGTCCACCACGCAATCCGCCATCGCGCGCACGCCCGTAGCCCCGAGAGCCTGATCGCAGAACGCGCTCAGCCCCTCACGCGATGCCCCGCCGTAGCGCCCCGTGCGCGGGTTGCGCGTGACGACGTTGAGCGAGTCGGGCGTAGTCCCGAGCTTCTGGTCGATCGACGCACGCGAATCATCGCGCCCGCCGAACGGCCACGGAAGCTCAAGCTCTTGCCCGTTCATTGGAACGTGACCCCGTAGTCGTACGGGTAGTCGTTCCCCAGCGACATCCTGCGCGAGCGCGCCGCCATCTGCATCGCCGTCATGCGAATCGGTCCCGTGGTCGCACCAAGCGCGCGACGGTCCGCGTCCTGAGCCGCGCGCATCAACGGACCGTTGAGCACCTTCGCCATCACGGCGTCCATGTCCGTCGTCGCGTCGTCCTCGCGTCCCTTCGCGTACGCCTTCACGACCTCCAAGAACGCAGGCTCGAACACGGCCATGCTCTCAGGGAGCGGAATCACCGTGCGGTCGTACGGCTCGCCTTCGCCCACGCGCGACCACCCGACGCGCCCGCGCACTTCAAGATCGACCGCGCCCGGAGTCGCCGGGTACGCCTCGATCCACAGCTCGCGCACGCCATCGTCGTTCTCGACCCAAACGGGCGCGAGCAGCGTGCCCACCACGTCTAAGTTCAAGCGGCGCACTTGCAGCAACCGCTCGTAGTCGTCCTCGAAGCGATACACCCACGACGTGTTATAGTCCTTGGGCGCAATCGCAAGCACCTGCGCGACATCACGCGGCGCTCTCAGGCGCGTCACGCCCGCATTCAGGCGCACCGTCCACACGCGGTTCTCTAGCCAGCGCCACGGGAGCGAGAAGAAGAACTGCCCCGCGCGATTGAGCAAGAGCACCCGGTCGATATCGGTGCTGCCGCTCGCGTTGAGCGCGTGGTCGATCTCGTCGAACGCATCTTGCACGGTCAGCATCGCTCGCCTCCTGCGACAACATACACAAGAGGGCGGCAGCGCTCAAAGTCGCCACCGCCCTCGTTCACGACACGCGCACGATCAGACCATCAGGTCGGCCGCTTGCAAGTTAGCGATGATCGTCGCCGCGTCCGTAGCCAGCGCAGCGCGCGCAGGCTGGAAGCCGAAGCCCCAACCCACGAAGAACGACGTGAGCGTGGTCACCGAGCCTCCGTCAGCGACGGTCTGGATCGCCACGATCTTGCGCGCCTGCGTGTTGGCCGCGCCGTCGTTCAACGGCGTCACGGTCCCGCCGCCAGCGGACGAGCCGCCAAGCGTGGGCACGTAATGCCAACCGCGCGCACCTTGAGCGCCCGTGTTCTTCACGAGCGACGAAGTGTTGCCAACGATCATGATGTCCGCGCGCACCACGCCGCTGATCGTAGCGGGCGTCGAAGAGACCATGCCGTAGGTCGCCGTGTACGGAGGCGCAACACGGGTGCCAACGATGTCGGGGAAGCGCCACAGGCCCCACGCGCACGCCGCGCCATCGCGGGTGTCGAAAGAAGTGGCCGCGACGAGCGCGATGTCGTTCTGCATGACATCGCCCACTTGCGGCGTCTCGCTGAAAGCAGCGCCGCGAATGGTGAGTTCCGTGGTGAGCGGACGCAGGATGCCGTCGCCCTGGTCCGCCGGGTAGATGGAGGGAAACATGTGTGCGTACTCCTTACGCGGTGTGGATGGAGCCAGTGGGAGCGACGACGAACTGACGGCGGTAGTCCGAGCACGCCAAGTTCGCCACGAGGTCGATGAACATCGCCTTGAGGTCGGGGATGTTCATGTCAGCACCCGGCTGGTACAGCCGGTAGTGGTTCGCCTCGTGGATCACGGGGAGCATCGACGCCATGCGGAAGCCGTAGATGCGCGGTCCCTTGTCCACGCCAGCAAACAAGTTCTCGAACGTGTTGATCGCGGTCGGCGTGGACGAGTTCGGGTACAGCTCGATCGTGTCGAGGATGTCCCAGTACATGAGCTTCGCCTTGCCCACGTGGAAGTCCACGGTCGGGTCTTGACGGCTCGCGGTCACCCACAAGTCTTGCCCCGCGAGCGTTTGAGCGCGCACGATGCTGAGACCACGGTTGTCCGTGCACATGATGAGGTCGTCGTTCCCCATCACCGGCGACCAGTTGCCGTCGCGGTAGACCGTCGGGGGCGCTTCGTACTGCGAAATGCGGATCGCTTCCAGCAACTTCGACACGAGGTTGAGGCTGTCCGCCGTGTTCGTCGCCGACGTGTAGCGCACCACCGTGGGCTCGTACGCGCGAGCACCCGTCGCACCGCCGCCACCCACAGTGGGGAAGCGCGCGTCACGCGGGTTCAAGCCCTGCTTGGTGAGCCATTGGCCGCCGAGCGAGGACAACTCGGCCACGAAGTCGGTGGCCGACGTAGTGCCCGTGCCCGCCGCGCCAGCCGCAGTCATCGCGCCGAACATGCCGCCCACGTACTCGTTGTTGTGCGCGAACAGCGACATCATCTTCTTCTGCGCGCTCGCCTCCATGTCCGTGTAGTGCGGGACGGCGCGAACTTCGCTTTCGAGACCGTTGCACAGGTCCGTCTCCATCTTGGCCGCGTTGTGCTTCAAGATGTCGAGGATCTTCTCCGCGCGCGCCTCCAGCGAGGCGTACTTGAAGAACGTGCTCAGCTCCTTGTTGAAGTCGATCTCCTCGTCGAGCTGGCCCGACGCAGCGGTCGAGCGCACCCACGAGAGCGATCCCTTCAACACCGTGTTCTTCTTGGGCACTTCGCGGTATTGACCGCCAAGCACGCCAGTCTTGAACGACCCGTTCCCGCCCGTCGAGAAGAACAGCTCGATCGCGTCGCCGCCCGCGAGCATGTTCGCGTAGCTGTGCAACTTGGGGAACATGTACGTGCGCAGGTTCGCCAGATTCAGCGGGATGCGATCCCGCAGAGTGAGGCGCACCGGCCCTTGACCAAGCTGGAAGTCAGCCTGGTTCGCCAAAGCGATGCCAGTCATTGTCGTAGCTCCTGTGGTTGGTTACTTGCGTCCGTAGCGCGCAGACACCGCCTCGGCCATCGCTCGCAACATGGGGTCCTGGCCCGCAGGCAGGGGACCCGATTGCGACGGCGCGCTGGGGCGTCCACGCGATACGTCAACCATGCCGCGCTGCGCCGCACCTTGCGGAGCAGTGGCCTGGGCGTGCCCTTCCTCGTCGTACCCGAGCGCGCGAGCCGCAGCCTCCATCAGCCGTTCCGCGTACACCGCCTTGTCGTTGGACAAGTGGGCGAACACCCCCGACTGATCGAGCGCTTGCATCCCGCGCGCGACGTGTGTAAACGAGTCGTCATCCGAGAGGTCGGGGAACCGTCCCGCCATCTCGGCGCGAGCCTTCTCGATCACCGTGCGCGCCTCGTTCCCGTCCTGCGGGACGCCCGCTTGGGGCGCTTGCTGGATCTGCGCCTTGAGCGAGGCGATCTCCTGCAAGAGAGGTTGCGCGAGGTTCTTGAAGGCCGTTGCGGCGGTCGCGCCCAACTCGGGATCGAAGCTCTTGAAGGGTTCGGCCAGCTTGTCGAAGTCCACCACAGGAGCGCTCGCGTTGCTCAACGCGGGGCTACCTTGGACTCGCAAGGGGTTCTGGACTTCCTTCGATGCGGGCGCTTGGCCTGCACCTCGGAGTCGTTCGAGTTCTGCGCGTGTCGCCGCCGAGTCGTTCAGCATCCGCTCGGCCTTCGCCACGCGCTTGCGTAGCTGGGCGTCGCTAAGACGTTGCACGTCCTCGGGTTCGTACCCCACCCGCCGCAAGGTCTCGCTCGCACGCTCACGAAACTTGCTCGCGGGGGAGGTGGTCTGTTGACCGGGGGTATCCTGCACGCCCCCGGCAGGCGTTGCAACCCCGTCAGTCTGCTTTTTGGACTCAGCGGGCGCGGGCTTTTGCGCGACCTGCTTTGCGCTTGCCGTTCCCTCCCACGCGCGCATTTGAGCCTGCGCCGCCAACGCCTCCAGGAACGGATCGCCCGCCTGCGGGCTTGAGGTCGCGGTCTCCTTCGGCGCGGAGGGCGTCGCGCCACTCGTCGCACTCGCCGTAGCGGAGGTACTTGCCGGTGCGCTGGGCTTCGTCGCTTGCGTTGTAGCTGCGCTTGAGGTGGTCGATTTCCCGACGACTTCCGAAGTGGAGTTGCTTGACGCCATACTTATCCTTTACGACTGCGCCGATGTGGTGCTTTCCGTAGGTCTCGATGTCGAGCGCGTTCGACACGAAGTCGATCGGACGCCCGTTGGACACGTCGGGGTTCACGATGAGCCCCGGCGCGCTCCAGATGCGCTTGAACACGCGACCGCCCTCGCGCACCGATTGCGGGGCCTCGCTCATGCTGTAGAAGCGCTCGATCACTTCGCCCGTGCGGGCGTGCTTGAACTCGTAGACGGGCATCAGCGTGCTCCTGCGGGCGCGGACTTCTTGGGGGGAGGTGTGCGCTGCACGCTCGACCCGCCGCTCTGGACGGGGCGCGCACCGCTCATCTGGAGCTGCGGCTTCGGCTGCTCGCGTGGCGCGGGCGGCGAGCCTTGCGGGTTGCCCATCATGGCCGCCGCGACCTTGTAGAACGTCTCGCGGTCGATGATGCGCTCGGCTTCGCGCATCCCACGCGAGCGCGAGAACAGGCGCAGCAAGATGTCGATGTCCACGGCGGTCGCCATTGGACCCATCGTCACGAGGAAGGTGAGCAGTTGCGTGAGCGCCATGAAGTCTTGCGACATCGTGGCTTCGTTCTTCTGCCGCCCGCTGAACGCGCTGATCTGGAGATCCATCGCGTCGTGGTCGAGCGCGCTCTGCTCGGACCCATCGGGGTATCCGCCCTTCATGGTCACGAACGCGCCGCCGAATTGCGCTTGCCACTCGGGCGGGAGCGGACCAACGCGCACCTTGGAGTTCGGCGACACGTCGAGCCAGAACGCCCACTTGCGCCCGATCTGCTTCACGAAGTCGCGGAACCCGTGCTCCGCGAACTGCATGGTCGCGTTGAACCCTTGCTGCGCGTCGATGATCGCCGTAGCCGTGGCGTCCGCGCTCACGTTGCCCTGGCGCGTCTCGTACAAGCCCGTGTTGCGCTGGAGCGAATCCATCGCAAGCTGGAACGCCTGCACGAGCTGCATGGGCAAGCCGCCGCTCTCAAGCGTCTGCGCGATGGCGCGCACGTCCACGCCCGACGTGAGCAAAATCGGATCGCCGTTGGGCGTCTCCTTGAACAAGCGCAACGCCTCGCTGTCCGTGAACGCGGGGTTGTTCTTGTAGTTCGCCACGGCTTGCATGACCGCTGTTGCGACGATGTTCGTCCACGCAGCTTGCGGGCCGCTCGCCACCAAGGGTGACACGGGGATCGGGAGATCGCCCACGTTCAAGTACCCGCCCACCGCGTACGGTCCCGAGCGATGGCCGAACCACGCCTCGCTCTTGCGGATCGGCTCGGTGAGCTTGTCCATGTTCGAGATCTTGCCGTCGAGCACGTAGTGGACCGTGCCGAAGTATCCCGCGCGCGCCTTCTTGCTGGGGTCCACGCGGTATCCGCGCTCCCACATGGGCCAGTACACGAGATCGCGCCGGTCCACGCCGTACGGCAAGGGCTCGTCCTTGCGGCGATCGTGGCCGAGATCCTTCTCCAGCGCACGCAGCGACTTCAAGTTCCACCCCAAAGACTTGTCGCGCTCGGCCTCGTGGATCACGTCCTCGATGTTGCGCGAAACACGATGCCCCTCCCACATGCCTTTCGAGCGCTCGCGCGCCGTGACATCGCAGGCGTACTCGTCGAACGCGAGGCGATCCACCGAGACCGTCATCGGGCGATCCTTCTCGGGCTCGTCCTCGTAGCCCTCCTTCACGCGCAGCGAGCACACGGCTTGCGAGCGCCGGATCGCGTAGTCGCTCGCGCACCGATGGAGCATCGACCCGAGTTCTTCGTTGTCCGCCGCGAGGTTGAGCGCTTCCTCCAGCAACAACGCGCGCGCTGGCTGCCACTCTTGGCCGCGAGCTTCGATGATGAACTTGGGGTTCGAGAGCGTGCTGTTCGCGTGGAACGTGCGCAGCCACGCAAGGCGATGGTTCTCAGGGTCCGTAGGGACCGCAGGGTTCGAGTTGTTGTCGCCGTAGTGCGATCCGCACACGCGCAACTCGTCGTTGTTGATCTCGCGGATGTGGGGCTCCGCTTTCTTCTGGTACGCCTCGATCTCGCGCCACAAGCCTTGTTGGGTTCGTTCCATCGCTACCTCCAGTTCCTCGGGCGGAACGAGTCTACGGTGAGTCTGCGCGGGGCGTTCGCGTTTCGATACCGCTCAGCCTCGTGCTCGGCAAGCGTCGGAACGAGCCACGGACTGCGTTTGGTCGTGAGCGGCGCGACCAGTCTACGCGCGCCCTCGGTCGAGAAGATCTCGCACAAGGCGTAGCGCCCGCTGTCGCACCCGTGGTCCACGCACTTGTCGTCGGGCGTGTTGAGCACGTGCGCAGGATCGTTCTGGTCGCGCGCGAGCACGTACGCGGGGATCTCTTCCGCCCACCCGGTCGGCTGGTGACGTTGAAGCAGTTTAGTGTCCAGTGGCCCGATATGGCACTCATCGAACAGGAACAGCTTGTTCGCCGAGAACATGGAGCGCACGAGGTCGAGCCCGCCCTGCTTCCCATCGCGCGACTGGCGCACGTTGTTCGCGGGCTTGGCGATGGGGCCAACTTTGCGCCCATCGCGGTTGAGGTGCATGTTGAAGAAGTCCCACGTGCCCTCCGCGTTCGGATCGCAGCAAATCGTGTCGATGTGATACGTCTGCTGGAGTTCCACCACGCGATCGGCCCACCACGTGAGTTCTTCGCCCGCGCGGTAGATCTCCGCGATGCGGAACGCGATGCCATCCACCGTGACCGCGAACACCTGGAGCGAGCCAGGGCTCGCCATCCCCCAGTCGTAGCCCGCGACCACGCGCGCGACTTCCATCATGCGCGGCATCCCACGCTCGTCTTGCCAGTCGTGGACCGTGACGAAGCGCTTGCCCGTGTCGAGCTTGAACTCGTACGAACCGCTCACGAGATGCAGCTCGGGCTTGTACGTGCCCCACACGCGCCCGCCCAGGCTCACCCAGCGCCCTTCGTAGAACGCCTCGCGGTACGGTGACGGCTGGTTGCGCAGGGTTTCGAGGTATGACTCGTCCTTGCGCGGGTTGTCGTCGTGCGTGGACTGGAGGCGATGGATGTCGCCGCGCATCTTCGCGCGCCACAACCAATGCTCCTCGCCCATGATGTAGTCGGGGTTGCACTCGTACACGATCTGGCGGAAGAAGAACGGCACGCCGTAACGGTCGTACCCGTCCTTCGCTTGCTCGCCAGCAATCGCGCACAACTCGGACTTGTGAAACACGAGCATGTCCGCGATCTTGCGCCCATCGGGGAGCGCGCCATCGGGGTACTCGCAGTGCGGGTGCGGGATGCCCGTGTTACGCATACGAGTGCGCAAGATGTTGCGGAAGCTCTCGCGGATGCGCGGGTTCGTCGCCTCGAACACGACCGCCATGTCCCACTCGGTCGATTGCAGCAAGCCGGGGCGATCCGTGCCCTGCATGACGAACACGGACCCATTGGGGTAGTCGAACTGCGTGCGCGTCGAGCTATCACGCCCGATGATCGACGGACCCCAGCGATCGTCTTGGCGCAAGATCTGATCGGTGAACGTGACCTGGATCGACTGGCGCATTGACTTCAACGTCTCGCGGAAGCCGATGATGCGCGCGCCGGGGTACTGGAGCGCGAATTGGTGAATGCGGTACGAGTCCGTGTACGTCTTGCCCGAGCCAGCAGGCCCGTCGTACAAGATCTCCGACGACTCGGCCATGCAGTAGGGGTCAACGAAACCGTCGCGCACGGTCCCGCTCGGGCCGCGCTTGCAGGTGCAGAACAAGCTGCGCCCTGAGCCGACGATCTTGACCTTCATCACCATCGCGCGCTCACCCCGCGAACTTGCGCCACTTGCGCACCGGGAGCACCTTGCCCAAGAATCCCGCGCGCGGCTGCGGTGCGGGCTTCTGCACGTCCACGATGGAAGCCGCGCGGCACACTTCGCACGTCGTCTCCCAGCCCACGAGCGCGGGCGAGCTTCCACCGCCCGGAACGCGGTACGTGACGCCATCGCGCCAGAACCACCAGCGGAACCAGTGCTTGCCCTTGTCGCAGTGGTTGCGCTTGAGCCAGTCACGCGAGAACAGGATGCGCTCCGCCCACATCATCGTTCGATCCTCGGCACGTCGATCGTGCGCCCGTTGGTTGCCTGCACGCCGCGCTCGGGGAGCGGACGCCCACCGGGGCGCTCCTCGAACACGACAGTGATCTGCGGCGCTCCACCGCCACCGCCTTCGTCCTCGACGGCGTGCTTGCCCATCGAGCGATCCATGCTCGCCAATGTCTGCGCCGCCATGATCGCGCCCTGCTGGAACTTGGCGTTCGTGAGCGCTTCAGGGTTCGCCGCAATCTCGGCGAGGTTGCGCACGATCCTCTCGGCCATCGCACCACCCTGCTCGGCCCCCACGTTCGCCCATGCCTCGCGCAAGAGCGCCGCGCGCTTCGCACCGCTCGGAGTCTCGCCCACGGGCTCAAGCGCACGTGTGACGCTCTGGAGCGCGCTGGGGAGAACGCCACGCTGGAGAGCCATCTTCGCCTCGATCAAGCGACGACGGCGCTCGACATCCTCGGGCGACGACTTCACCACGCGCTCGTTGAACTGCCTGATCGTCACAGGCCACCTAGCACAAGTTCCTCGTGCCCAGGGTTCGGCTCGTACGTGGCGACGTGCTTGATGATGATGGGGCCACGGTTCTCCGTGCGCCACAACGTGTACGTGAGGATCACCTTCTGCCCACTGCGCGGCAGGTACGGCGAGTCGCCCTCGTTGTAGCGCAGCACGTGAGCGAACGTGTAGCCGATGCTGTCGATGGGCCACGAACTCGGCGTGTCAGACAGGAAGTTGAGCGTGGGTTGCTGGAGCAGCATGAACATGGGCTCGCGTCGCCCCACCGTGTGCGCGAACACGTCCACGTACGCCACGTCGGACTCGAACACTTGCGTGCGGTCCTCGTGGCGCGGGAAGGCGTACGTGTGCGTCGCCTCACCCAACATGCGCGTCGATCGAATCGGGTCAGCCATCAATCACCTCCCCAACCAGTGTAGGACACCGTGGGAGCCCACAACGTGAACTTGCCGCGCGGGTTCGTCACGGCGGACACGCCGGGGTTCACGCCCGCGCCAGGGTCAACGGGGAGCTCGCCGCCGCCTTCGCTCGGGGGCGTGACGGGCGCGACTCGCTGCTCGAACGCCGACGAGACCTCGAACTGACATCGTCCAGAAATAGGGCTCGTGGTCGCCGCTGGAGTAGCGTTTACAAAGCGCGATGCCACTACAAACTGACATCGTCCTGAGATGGGGGATGTAGTAGCCATCAAAGAACTCGGAACGTCATCTCTTGTGGCTGAATCGTAAGCCCAACGCCTCCGGCCACGGCATCAAGCGGCGTGTCGAACTCGCCGATCGCTATGGCGTACAGCTCTCGCTTTCCCGTTGACGCGTTGATCTTGGAGAGGCAGAGCGCCGCGTACGGAATCGAAAGCGTGCCTCCTGTGTCGCCGCTTGCGCGCGCGTTGAAAAAGAACGAAACACCCGCCTTGTTGCGAACGCCCCAATTGCCCCCCCCGAGATCTACGACCTCAAAGGCTCCCGTTGGCCCAGACAATCGAAGCCCGAACGGGCCTAGACCAAGCGTGCTCCACTCGGCCAGCGTAGGCTCGCCGACGCCTCGCACCGTTAGCCCGTCCGTCGAGAACGGCGTGGGATAAGTCGGCAGAGGCGCGGCCACTGGGTCGTACGTTTTCAGTGGCCTTATGTACACAATGCCCGCGCCGGGGCTTGGCGACGTGACCATCCCTGGCAGTCCGCCAGTGAAGCCGCTCGTGCCACCGAACGCGATGTACTTGCACACCGCCTCTTCCCACGAACTAAACGCAGCAGCGCCTGTAGCCATCAGCGAAACCTGAACTCGAAAGAGCCCACGGGTAGCGCCGGAAACTGTCCCGACGCAGTGTCGAACGTGGACGACAGCACGTCGCGCGCGATGCCGTGGTTCGTCGTGCCATCACGAATGGCAATCGACACCGCGTGAATCGTCTGCACCACGCTCGCCGTGCCGAAGCCGATCTCGACCGCCGTGTTCACCTTCGGATTCGCGCCACCGCCGCCCGTGAGCGTCCACGTCTCCACGTTGCGCGGGACAGCCACTGGACCAGCGTAGCCCGCGAAGTCAGCCTGGTGCGTCGAGAACGAGCCCGCCTCGCCAGGGTCGCCAGTCTTGTGCAGGTTGAGCCGGAACTCCGTGGGCGTCCACTGATAGCCCGGCGACTCTTCCCACGGCGGCTTCTCGTTGAAGAACAACATGCGCAAGAACATCTCGCGCCAGTAGTACGTGGTGCAGTCGGCAAGCTCAGCCATGCGCTACGCCTCCGGGTATCCCGCGTGCGTCACCGCTGCCGTGTAGACCTGCGACGCCCACGCATCGTTCCCAGGTCGCGCGCCTCCAGAGTTGGCGAACGCGCCCGAGCCAGACGCCGTGCCCCAGCGCACTTGGCTCTTGCGAATCAACGCGCTCGCGCTCGATCCGTACGACAGCAGCGCATCGCGCCACGCGCGCGCCTGAAACGGGTTGTGGGGGTCGCGCCACGCCTTGCCGTCCGTGCGCATTTGCGCCGTAGGCAGGCGTCCCGGCACGAAGTCGTCGGGCGTGATGTTGGCCTCCTCGGGGATGCCCACGCCGCCGCTCGTGACCAGCCCCGCAGGCCACCGGCACATGAACAGCACGTCCGCTGTCTCGGGATAGTTACGCTTGAGCATCCACCACGGGCTCATCTTCTTCTCGGCGATCGACGTCGTGCTCCACTTGTCGCGCGAGTCCACGCGATGCAACCACTGCGCGCGGTCGCTCATGTAGATCTCGCCGAGAAGATAGGTCGGCTTCTGCGCTGGCGTCGATGGCTCGATGTCGAACTGCGTCAAGTCGGTCTGCGCCTCGTTGACCGCAACGACCTTCATGCGGTGCGAGCTGCGCGGCACGTTGCCCGCGCGCCCCACGTACGGGCTTGCAAAGCGCGCCACGAGCGAGTCGGGCATACACGCGAGCATTAGACCGATCGTGCCGCCCCACGAGTTACCGAGATACACGCCGTAGTTCGGGTCGATCGAGTTGCCATCGCCGAGCAGCGTCTCGCCCAACGCGGTCGATGAGTCCGCGTTGTCCTTGATCTCCTGGATCGCGCGCGCCACCCAAAAAACCGCGTCCGGCCACATGGCGAGCGGACGCTGATCGCGCAACGGGAACGAGCCCGCCAAGTTGCTCGCGTTGCCCGGATAGTCGATCGAGAACACCACGTAGCCGCGCGCGATGAAGTACCGCAGGAACCCATCGAACGCGCTCGCGTCGTACGCAGCGCGCTCGCCTGGGTTGTACCCAAGCCCGCCGCGCACATGCAGCACCCAGCCTGCGCCTGTAAAGCTCGCGCTCGGTCGCCAGCACGCAATCGAGCACTGGCCCGCCATGCCGCCCGACCAGAACACGCGACGATTCGGCCCCGTTGCCGTGACCTCACCCGGCGCGTCGCTGGTCGCGCGCGTGAACGTGAACGTGTCTGAACCCGTGTAGACCATGCGTGCGCCCTACTTGTTTTGCGAGCCCTGGTAGATGAACTCGAACGATCGCGGACGCAACAAGCGCGTGCCGTCCTCGGGATTGCACGTTACGACTGCGGGCGCGCTCGATGTCGTCGCAAACCTGATCGGCCAGCCCATACCGTTCTTCGGGTTATACGGCGAGCGCGGGAACCAGCCATGCACGCCAGGAATTTTGAACTCGCCCGTAGAAGAAGTCGCCTCGACGCCACGCATGAGAAGCGTCAAGCCCAGGTGCTCAGTGCGCGGATTGACGATCCCCTGCGGGATGTTCACTGAGCACGAACGAGTCGTGCGCGAAATCGCAGTCGATCCAGCAACGCCAGACGTGGCGTTGGCTGCGCCGCCGATCAAGATGGTGGCGTCAATGTTGTAGGTGTCGAGAATCCCAGGCCCGGTGATCACCGTTGACGCGACGTGCGTGATCTTGATCTCGACGGAGAAGTTCGCGTTGCCAGCGTTCGTGACCGGCTCCGACTGGATCACGGCCATCGACCCGTTGTTGCCATCCAGGGCATCGTTGCTCAGCTTGCCGCTGATCCACGTCTCGCCGCCCACGTCCGTGGCGAGGCCGCCAGCGAAGCCCGTGATCCCTGTCGTTGCGCTCGCCCCAATCGTGCGACCAAGAATGATCGAGTCACCGCTGCCGCCCGTGACCGCATAGGCACTGACCGTTGCGTTCGCTCCACCCGTGATCCACACGCACGCATGGCCCGCATCGCCGATGCCGGAGCCCGCAACCGTGAGAGTCAGGCTGCCGTGATTCCACGAACCACCCGTGAACGTCTCGTACGGACCCTTCTCGAACCAGTGATTCCAGGCAGCGTTCCAGTCAGCCGACTCGTGCGCCCACGGATCCCAGCCGCCCCCCTCGGCGTCCGAGAACATCATCAGGATCTCCAGCGCGTACGTGCTCGATGACCACGCCAGATTGCCCGACGTGCGGAACGTCAACGTCTGGCCGTTGGCCAGCGTGTTGGGCGGGAGCGTGATCGTCGGTTTCAGGTACCAGTTGTCCTCGGCCTTGTCCCCACACGCAGGGAACGGCGCATCCAACGACGTCAACTGCGTCGCAAGGTTGAGTCCGCTCGCGCGCTGAAAGCTCGCGTACGGAAACCACACGCCTCGATCGCCAGCCGCTCCGCGAGTGCCTGTGTAGCTCAGCTCGTGCGTGTCGCCACCAAGCTCCAGCGCCATGTACACGTCCGTCTCGGGCGTGCCGTCGTCGTCTTGGTCTTGCAACTCGTAGCTCACGATGAACACCAAGTCGCCCGCAGCAGGAGCGCCCGTCAGCGTCGAGTAGCCAGCAAGCGTCGGCTCACTGATGAGGTCGAGCGGGATGAACGGTGAGATGTCGCTCGCGCCCGTGTGCGTAATCGCACCGTGCGCCACGTCAGTTCCGTTCACGCGGTAGATCTTGCATCCCGCGATGTTCTCCGGCGCAGGCAGGCACGGCCCCGCGATGTTCTGCGAGTGCGGCCACACGATCACGCGGTACTCCACGTCCTTGGCCAACACGATCGTTTGATTGTTACGCAGCGACACAGTCATCTGCCGCCCGCTTCCACCATCGTGCGCGCCGCTCGTGTTGTAGCTGTTCACGAACCCCTGGTACGCCGGACCCAAATCGCTGTCGTTCGAGTTCCCAATCCGCAACCCGCACGGACCGCCGCTCCCCGCGTACGTCGTGCCCCCGCGCGTGACCTCCTCAGCCGTCCCCGTGTACGGCGCGAGGCGCGTGTTGCCCCCGAAGAACGAACCGTTCGCCGCCCCACTCGCCAAGATCACCGGGCGCGGATCGTTCACGTCCGGCACGCTCATTCGCACGCGATCCGCAGACGCGAGCAGCGCGTCCTGCTCGCTCGTGCTCGTGCCGCCGTAGACGTTCCCCTGCGCAGTCGGTTGACTCATCGCGTGACTTCCCTCGAAAGCTCCCACAGTCCGTTCACGAAGCGCGCCACGTCGATCTCGTTGCCGTCCGTATCGAAGCGGTACAGTTCGGCGTCCCAGCGCCCATCGTCATCCTTGAGCGTCACCGTGGTCGCCGCAGGAATGCGGAATCGCACAGTGCGCGCCACGGGGTCGATGATTGTGCAGTCGATCGTGGCGAGCGCGGCGTCCGTGTAGTCCGCGAACTCAGTGCGCAACTGCGCGCGCACGGCGAATCCCGTCCAGTTCACGGCGAGTCCGCCGAGCACCGGGAACGTCACGACATCGACGAAGTCAGACCCCTGGAGGATGGGGCGCTTGTTCCGCTTCGTGAAGTCCCATCTCCACGGGTAGATCGCCATGCGCAGGAGGATTGCACTCCACGGGCGCGCGGTCAAGCGTCTCCGGCGCGCGGTCCACGGGCGGGGGGGGCTTCCCGCGCCTCATGCCCGCCAAGCGCGGATCGTCCCTGAGCTTCGAGTACTGAATCAGGTGCTCCAGGTTCTCCTCCTGCACGGGCATCGGGCGCGCGTCGTCGAGCTTCTTGAGCAACGTGGGATCTTCGCGCTGCATGAACTTGGGGTCCATGAGCACGGGTCGGCGCGCAAGTTCCGCGTACACCCACTTGCGCTCGCGCGTCCCCGTGATCCACCACTCCTCGCCGACCATGAAGGTCGTCTTGTACTTCTTGCCATCGACCTCCCAGCTACGAACGCGCAAATGCCCGATGACGCACACGCGGTCGTGGATGCGCGCGACGCGGTAGAACTCGGCGGCCATCGGCCCGAACATGATGCACGTGAGGTAGTTCGTGCGCACAACGAACTCGCCCTCCCTGTTCGAGTACCCCTCGTTCGCGGAAAGGCGAAAGCGCACCTGCGTCTGCCCGGTCTTGGTGAGCGAAGTCGTGGGGGGCGTTGCGACCTCGGCGCTCGCCACGACGCGGAACGTCCCCCACTTCCTCACTCAGTCGCTCCCACGAGGCGTTCGGCGTCGATCGCCTCCGCGAGCTTGCGCATGAGCAGGTCCGCCGCGTCCTTGTCCTGCGCGACCAGCATCGCGGCGAGTTCGCTGAACTGACGCGCGCGCAGGTCCACGATCCGCTCGACCGTTGCTTCCACGTAAGTCGCGCGTCGTGCGGACGTGGGCTCGCCGCTCACGATTTCCGCCCCGAACATGTCCGTATCGGGCATTGAGTTCTCGTCGCTCACTTGAAGATCTCCCATCCTTCGTCGTCCTTCACCTTCGAGTTTCCTTGGTCGTCGCCATCGAACAGCACGATGGCTTGCGCCCGCGTCATGCGATCGCCCGAAACCCGATCGCGCGCGTTGTTCTGCGGAGGGGGCGTGGGCTTCCCGATCTTGCCAAGCGCGCGGGCCAGCATCTCAGACTTCTGAGCGTCCGTGAGCAGGTACGTTTCGGGGAAGTCGCGCTCGATCGTGGGCAGCAGGGCTTGCTGAGCGCCTGCGTTTGCGCCGCTTGAGCTTTCAGCGCCATCTTCGAGTGATGACGCGCGTTTCTTCCCGAACGCGCCATAAGCGTTCCTAGAGCCTTTGGCGGCAGGTGCGCGTTTCGAGCCCCGGAGTTCTTCCACGAAGGCGTGAACGTCACGCAACGTCTGCTCGCTCCACCCGTGCAGGCGGCAATCGCGCTCGGCCTGCTTGCGCTCGCGGTACGTGTCCCACACCCGCGCGCCCTCGTAGAACTTCTCGCCCAGCAGCTCGCTCGATCCTGGACCCACAAGCCAGAACCACGCGATGTGCGCCCGCGAAAGCATCTCGTGCGCGCTCCGCTGGTGATCGTGGCGTCCACCCGTCCCCAACTCACTCTCGCTCCAGTGCCGTAGTCCCATGTTTCACTCCTGAACTTGCGTGCCGTTGAGCGCGCGGATCGGTTCGACGAGCACCGAGAACTTGGATGCGAACAACGCGAAGCCCCCGGCTCGCATGTAGGGCGCGTCGCTCTCGAAGAAGTTGGCCATGCGCTCGCGGAGCAAGTCCTCGTTGCCCCCGATCTGCTTCCACAGGCGAGCAG
>Ga0169931_10002378_pt1 | contig 30711 bp, 32 predicted proteins | sample Kivu_15m_20L_FD_129675 | JGI IMG/M metagenome (GOLD analysis project Ga0169931, IMG submission 129675) | Freshwater microbial communities from Lake Kivu, Western Province, Rwanda to study Microbial Dark Matter (Phase II) - Kivu_15m_20L... | ecosystem: Environmental > Aquatic > Freshwater > Lake...
CGTCGATGATGGCGCTGGTCGCGGCCCAACACGAGACCTGATTGTCGAGACGACCCGACGCGAGGAGGGCTCCGTCGGCCAGGACGCGGGCCGGGGTCGTGTCGTACATCACCAGGTCGTGCGTCGAGATCGACGTCGATTTCACTCCCGCCCGATCGGCAACGAGCCGAAGGAATTCTCCCGGCGTCGATGTGCCGAGACCCCACACGGGCGAGAGATGGATCTGGCGATCCAACACGAGACCACGCTCGTTCACCTCACGATCGAGATGCACCGCCAACTGGGGAACTCGGGCCACCGGATCCTCGGTGTCCACGAGCACGGTCCGGCCGTCGTCGAGAATCAGGCGCCCCGCGACCGCCAGATCACGGTCGAGCCACGAGTTGTTGAGAATTCCGCCGTACACCTCGACGGCGATCTGCTTCCAGCCGTGTGATCCGGAGTCGGGTCCTGGCTTGAGGCGTAGGGTCGGGCTGTCGGTGTGCGCCCCGACGATACGGAATGGCCCGCCCGTGCCGCACCAGGCCAGCAGGAGGCCGGCCGAGCGGACGAATCCGCGCGGGGGGAGGCTCTTTCCCCACGAATCGAACACGACCTCGTCGAAACCCGCCTCTCGCAACCGACCCGCCGAGTGCGCGGTGGAGTGCGCGGGAGACACGGATCGATCGAGGTGGGAGATCAGGTCGTCGACGGCCATGGCGGACGTTCTACCGGCTTCAGCGTTGGAACAGACCGATGGGCAACCCGGAGCCCCGCAAATGCGAGGTTTCGTTGAGGGTCACGATGCTTCGCTCTCCACTGCGCGCAGCGGCGAAGCGGTGGAGGCTCGTGTAGTTCGGATAGAAGAACGATCGTTGTCCACCGAGGGTCAGACCCAGCACGTGGGCGGCGTAGGCGTTGATGACGCCACCATGGCACACGACGACCACCTTTTGGGAGGGGTGCGATTCGATCAACCGCTCCACCGACGACACCACCCGGGACACGAAGACGTCCTCGTCCTCGTGGGCCGGGGGCCACTGGCCGTTCAGCATCTCCTGCCAACGCGGATCGTTGGTGGCCTTCAACTCTTCGATCGGGACGTATTCGTTGCTGAGTCGGTCGTACTCGGCGACACCGTCGACTTCCACCGCGGTGAGACCCGTCACCATCGCCAAGGCGTCGGCGGTTTGCTTCGCCCGTCGCATGGGGCTGGTGTACAAGGCGTCGATTCCCTCGTCGACCAGGTAATCGGCCATCAGACGGGCCTGACTGACCCCGGATTCCGACAGATCGGGATCGGCGGCCCCGGATTCCACCTCGCGGCGGAGCGGAATTGCATGACGTACGAGGATGATCTCCATGACCGACTAGATAATCAGGTGTGACCACCGATCCCACGGTCCGACACGACTCGGGTCTGCACGTATCGCGACACGAAGGCAGCCCTCACCGTTTCGTTCTGGTGCACGGATCGATGGATCACGAGAGCGGATTCGCGCGTCTCGTGAAACACCTTCGGCCCCACGGCGAGGTGGTCACGTACGATCGCCAGGGTTACGCCCGCTCCCTGAATGCGCCCGGAGATCGAAGCATCTCGGCTCACATTGAGGATCTTCGGGCCATTATCGGGCCCATCCCGAGCATCGTCGTGGGGCACAGCCTCGGGGGTGCGATCGCGTTGGCATTGGCCGCGAGACATCCGAGTCTTGTTCGCGGTCTCGTCGTGTACGAGTCTCCCATGAGTTGGGAACCTTGGTGGTCCGAGAACGGCGGTGGTTCGATGGCCGCGCATGCCGCCACCCCCGAGGATGCGGCCGAAGCCTTCATGCGTCGTTTCGTCGGACGTGCGCGCTGGGATCGGCTACCCGAGCGCACGAAGGATTCGCGACGCGCCGAAGGCGTGGCGTTGCGGGCGGAGTCGATCTCGTTGCGACGCGGCGCTCCGTGGACGGAGGCTCCGATCGAGTGTCCGGTGATGTCGGGGTGCGGAGAGGCGTCTCGGGATGATTTCCGACGATCGGCTCGAATCGTGTCCCAACTCTCCACCGATGGTCGCATGGTCGTCCTGCCGCGCGCGCATCACAACGCGCACTCGGCGAGTGCCGACGACTTCCACGCGCTGCTGGTACTTCCGTTGATACGACGTCTCGAATCGGGTGCCTGGGACCAGGTCGTGTCGGACGAACCCGACTAGGGCGTGAGAGTCACGTCCTGCCCGAAAAACGAGCACGAGATCTCGGCATCGACGATCGCCTCACCCGAGCGGGCGTCGTCGTAACAATCGGAGATTTCCTGCCGCTGGGAGTAGACGGCGACGGCCAGGACCAACGCGATCACCATGATGATCGTTCGTACCATCGCTTTGGCCACGAACTTCATCAGGATCACTCCGACGACGATCGGTGCGATGACCCCCGCGAGGGAGACGTTCTTCAATTGATCGACGGACAGGGAGAGGAGCGCGTGCATGCACGTAAGGCTACGGAAAGTCGACGTGCGACACCAAGCATCTGCTGCACCCCGTTAGATTTCCGGCATGTCGCAGAATCCCGTCAACCTTTCCGCTCAAGGTCCGCCGTCGACCACGTTGCCGGAGGTCGATGCCGCCGTGCGCCACGAATTGAAGAGAGCTCTCGACGCCGACCCGACGGTGAGACGTGGATTGGTCGCCGACATCGTGTCCCGGAACCCCCGCTGGATCGATGCCTGGGTGGCCCTCGGCGACCTGGCTCGCGACGAGATCGAAAGGTACGCGTGTTATCGAGTCGCCTACCACCGGGGACTCGACCTCCTCCGGCAGAACGGATGGCGTGGTTCGGGATACGTTCGCTGGAGTCACGAACCGAATCGGGGCTTTCTGCGCGCGTTGAGTCGCCTCGGTGTCACGGCCGAGACGATCGGCGAACTCGACGAGGCGGAGCGGTGTCGTCTCTTCGTGCTCCAGCTCGAGCCGAACGGCGTTCCGGACGAAGCCTGATCGATGTCTTCCCGGTCCGCGGTGATCCTCGTGGGGGGAGCGTCCTCGCGAATGGGTCGGGACAAAGCTCTCATGGAGGTGCAGGATCAGCCGGCGGCGATCCGCCTGGCGCGCCTGCTCGTCGATTCGGGTTTCGTGAACGTCAGATTGGTCGGGGGATCGGGAGAGCGGTTTCTCGACTGCGGTTTCGCCCACGTTCCGGATCTCGCGCCAGGCCGCGGTCCACTCGAAGGGATCAGAACGAGCCTTCGATCGGCCGAAGAGGAGTGGATCCTCGTCGTGGCCGTCGACCTGATCGCCCTGGACCGTGAAGCGATCCGCGAACTGAAGACGGCGTTGGTGGACCACCCTTTCGACGATGTGATCCTGGCCTCGTGTTCCGAGGGTCCGCAGCCCTTGTTCGCGTGGTGGCGTCGATCGTCGATCCAGACGATCGAGAGAGAGTTGGCGATGGAGAAGCGCTCTTTGCGCAACGTCATCGGGTTGCTCCGCGTGGCGACGGTGGAGTTTCCGCCCGAGGTGCTCCGGAACGCCAATCGCCCCGAGGACCTCGGTTAGCCTGTCGAGGTGACCGAGGAACTTTTCGGAGAGATCGACATCGACGAACTGGAGGACCGGCTCGCGGCCGGCGCCTTTCTGGTCGATGTGCGCGAAACCGACGAGTACATCTCCGGTCACGTGCCCGGCGCCGTTTCGGTGCCGCTGTCCGAACTCGCGCAACGGGTGGAGGAATGCCGAAATCCGCGGGGCAACGGCACTCTCATGATCTGCAAGGTCGGTGGTCGAAGCGCCAGCGCGTGTGCCCACCTCGCCGGTCTGGGATTCGAGGTGACGAACGTGGCGGGGGGAACGATGGCATGGGTCATGAGCGGTCGCGACGTGGTCGAAGGAACGTCGCCCCGGTGACGTTCCTCGTAGTCGACACTCGTGAGGCCTTGACCGAACTGCTCGACGTACTCGTTTCCGAACCCCGAATCGCTCTCGACACCGAATTCCATCGTGAGCGCACCTATTTCCCGCGCTTGGCCCTGGTTCAGGTGGCCTGGTCCGACGGTGTGGCCATCATCGATCCGTTGGCCGTGGACATCGCGCTGATCACTCGAATCTTCGGAAACGAGAACCTGATCGTCCTTCACGCGGCGCAGCAGGACATGGACGTTCTGACTCACGCCGTCGGCTCGGTCCCGAGACGAATGTTCGACACCCAGATCGCCGCCGGATTTCTCGGTTTTGCGACTCCGTCGCTGGCTTCGCTCGTGAACGCCGAGTTGAAGATTGCTCTCCCGAAGGGTGACCGATTGACCGATTGGCTGCGACGTCCCCTCACGACGGGCCAATTGTCGTACGCGGCATCCGATGTCGAGCACCTCCTCGAATTGCACGACCGGCTCCGCAACGAACTCGTCGACCGTGGCCGTCTCCAATGGTGTGAGGATGCCTGCGAGGAATTGCGTACACGCCAGGCCGGGCCGGCCGATCCCGCCGATGCGTGGCTGAAGCAGAAGGACCTCCGTGGTATGAAGCCCCGAACCCGTGGGATTCTGGCGTCCTTGGCCGAATGGCGCGAGAGGCGAGCGATGGCCAGCGACATACCTCCCCGACAGGTTCTGCCCGACTTGGCGCTTCACGGCGTCGCTCAACGCGATCCCTCCTCGGTGGCCGAGCTGTCGCAGGCTCGCGGAGTCGATGATCGGCACACGCGCGGGGCGATCGGGGCGGAGATCCTCGAGGCGGTGAAACGTGGTCGGGACCGCCGTGCCGATCTTCCACCCTCCGAAGGTGAGGAATTGGACCGCAACCTGCGGCCCGCGATCACGTTGGTGTCGGCCTGGATCAGTGAGGTGGCCCGCACCAACGACGTGGACACGGCTTTGTTGGCCACGCGACACGACATCGTGGCCCTTCTTCGTCGTGACGAGGGTGCCCGTCTGTCCGGTGGTTGGCGACGGGAGCTGGTGGGGGCCCAGATCGAGGATCTTCTGGCGGGCCGCTCGGGACTGTCGTTCGACGGTCACGGGGGACTCCGCCTCATTTCGGCCTCGACCGAGGTGACGTCCGCCGAGGCCTGAGGTCCGCCGGTTCGGGTGCTCCAGGTGAGGGAACCCTGCTGAAATGGGATTTTGTGCACCAGATACCCCGTGGGCGACGGTTTCCGGACCTACAATGTTGACGCCCCTCGTGGGTCCGGGTCGACGTCCACCGTCGGTGAGTCACCCGAATCATCCACCCGCCCCAGTCCCCACACCAGTTCGGAGCCCTGCCGTGAAGAAGGGTCGTCATCGTCGTTTCGAAGAAGCGCGCAAATTGAAGCAAGCCGGCCCCAGTGCGTTCGATCTCGGTCTCGGCGGGTCCGACAAGGGCCCGAAATCCCAGGACGACGAGTATGCGGCGTTGGCGGAGAAGTACGGCGTCGTGTTCGACGATGACGACGACGAGGCGGACCTCGATGACGAGGCCCGTGACACCGACGAAGGTGACGACGCTGACGACGAGTGATCCCTCGTTTCACATCCCCCTATGACGAACCCCCTCCGCAATGTGGCCCTGGTCGCTCACGTCGACCACGGCAAAACCACGCTCGTCGACGCCCTACTTCGGGCCACGGGCACCTTCGCCGCCCACCAGCAGGTCGTCGATCGGGTCATGGACTCGAACGATCAGGAGCGCGAACGAGGAATCACGATCCTGGCCAAGGCGGCGTCCATCACCTGGAAGGGCACCAAGATCAACCTGGTCGACACTCCCGGTCACGCCGACTTCGGCGGTGAGGTGGAACGCGCCCTCACGATGGTCGACGGGATCTTGCTTCTCGTCGACGCCGCCGAGGGTCCGCTGCCCCAGACCCGTTACGTGTTGCAGAAGGCTCTGGCGCGAAACCTCCCGGCGATCGTCGTGATCAACAAGGTCGACCGTGGCGACGCCCGAGCCCAGGAAGTGCTCGACGAGGTGTACCAGCTCTTCATCGATCTCGAGGCTGCCGATCATCACATCGAGTTCGAGGTCATCTCGGCCGTGGCCCGTGAGGGCCGCGCCATGGTCGGTCTCGGAATGCCCCCGGTCGACGCCGATCTGTCACCCTTGCTCGACACCATTCTGTGCCGTATTCCCGCTCCCGACGGTGATCCGAACGCACCCTTGCAGGCTCTGGTGACGAACCTGGACGCCTCGGAGTACCTCGGTCGGTTGGCCGTTGGTCGCATCTATCAAGGAGCGCTGCGCAAGGGCGAAATGGTCGCCCTGTTGGAGGAGGAATTCGTCGAGGGCCAACCGCCATTGAAGAGGCGTCTGGCGCAGTTGATGGCATACTCGGGCGTCGGCCGCGTGGAACAGGACGAGTTGTTCGCCGGCGACTTGTTCGTGGTCGCGGGTTTCCCCGAGGTGGAGATCGGTGACACCATCGCATCGACCGACAATCCGGTGCCGTTGCCCCGCTTGATGGTCGACGAACCCGTGCTACGGATGACCTTTGGCGTCAACACCTCTCCGTTCGCCGGTCGCGACGGGAAGTATCTCACCAGCCGCCATCTTCTCGACCGCCTGCACAAGGAAGTGCTCGGAAACGTGTCGATCAAGTTGCACCCCACGGACTCGGCCGAAGTCATGGAGGTCGCCGGTCGCGGTGAATTGCAGTTGGCCGTTCTCATCGAGTCGATGCGTCGCGAAGGGTTCGAGCTTCAAGTGAGCCGTCCCGAGGTGATCACCAAGGAAGTCAACGGCAAGAAGTTCGAACCACTGGAACGTGGAGTGTGCGACGTCCCCGACGAACACGTTGGAGCGGTGACGCAGGCTCTGGCGCCCCGAAAGGGTCGAGTGGTCGATCTCCGGCCGGGAGATCCCGGACGTTCGGTGATCACCTTCGAGTGTCCCAGTCGCGGTCTGATCGGATTCCGTTCGCTGTTGCTGACCGTGACCCGCGGAACCGCGATGCTCCATCAACATCACGCCGGCTGGATGCAGTGGTGCGGCGATCTGCCACACCGCACCGGTGGGGCCATGATCTCCGACCGTGAGGGAATGGTCACGGCCTATGCCCTCGACAATCTTCAGTTGCGAGGCACCCTGTTCGTGGAGCCCGGCGACAAGACGTACGAGGGGATGGTCATCGGGGAGAGTGCTCGTGGTGACGAGATGGTGGTGAACGCCGTCCGGGCCAAGGAGAAGAACAACATTCGCACCCACAGTCACGACGACGGTGTCAAGCTCGCCGCTGCGGTCATCCACACCCTCGAGACGGCGATCGAATGGATCGCCGAGGACGAACTGGTCGAGATCACTCCCAAGACCATTCGAATTCGCAAGCGACACCTCGGACTCGAGGATCGACGCAAGGCGAACAAGAAGACCGGCTGAGTCAGCCTTTCTTGCGCTTGACCAAGACCGGGTGTGGTAGCGGCTCGGCGACCGGACGCTCGAGCACCTCGACCATGAGGTCGTACACCGTTCGACCGACGGTTTCGATCATCTCGTCACGAAGATACTTGTACACCGGTTCGCGCCCGATGAAGGCGTCGGGGGTGTCCGTGCACCACCAGTGCAGATCGTCGCCGTCGTTGCCCCAGTCACGACGCTTCCATTCGCGCACGAACGTCGTCACCCATCCGCTGGTGTCGGTGTGATGTTCGAGCCGGATCGGGAGTTGCCAGCAGACGTTGGGCTTCCAATCCAAAGGCCGCTCACCGGCTTCCATGGCGGCGATGTGGAAGGCACAACCCGCTCCACCCTCGAAACCCGGCCGATTCAGGAAGATGCAGGCGCCATCGACCCGACGGGTGGTGGTGTCGCCGTTCTTGTGCTTCTTCAGGAAGCCCTTCTTCGCGGCCTTGGGCTTCAGTTGCCATTGTTCGTCCGTCAGACGTACGACGTGCTTGACCACGTTCGCCACGTCGGCCTCGTCCACGAAATGGGCACCGTGGGAACAGCAACCCTGGTTCAACTCCGGGGTCGGGTGATCGTAGACACCCTGACAACCTTCCCCGAAGATGCACTTCCAGGAACTCCGCATGAACGTGGCGTCGATCATCCACGTGCGTTGCTCCGTCGGATCCTCGAACGAGATCATCTCGTGCAGGTCCTCGTGGCGACCCGACAGGCCGGTTACCCGAACCGGCTTCGGAGCCACGTTGGAGTTACGGGCGGCGTCGTGTGGCAGGGGGATCGTCTCGGTCACGCGCTCAGGTTAAGGCAACTCCGGTGAAGAGCACACGGGAGCAAGGAAAACATAGGACTAACATTGAGAGCCAATGCCGCCGTCGACCAGCCCCTCATCTCGTCACCCGATTCCGTCGACGGCGAACGAACTCCGTCGGACGTTCACCGACTACTTCGCGGAGCGCCGACACACCGCGGTCGAGTCCGCCAGCCTCATCCCTCACGATCCCACCGTCTTGTTCACGGTCGCTGGGATGGTTCCGTTCAAGCCCTACTTCGTCGGGGACGAGGTCGCACCCTTCTCCCGAGCAGCGACCGTGCAAAAGTGCGCGCGGGCCGGTGGAAAGCACAACGACCTCGATGATGTCGGCCGCACCAAACGACACCTGGTCTTCTTCGAGATGCTCGGAAACTTCTCGTTCGGCGACTACTTCAAGGAGTCGGCCATCCCCTGGAGTTGGGAGTTGGTCACGGAACGTCTGGGCTTCGACGGCGACCGTATCTGGGTCACCGTTCACACCAGTGACGACGAAGCCGAGGCCATCTGGCACGAGCAGGTGGGTGTGCCAATGGATCGCATCCAGCGGCTTGGTGACAAGGACAACTTCTGGCAAATGGGCGACACCGGACCTTGCGGGCCCTGCTCCGAGTTGCACATCGACCGTGGTCCGGCCTTCGGTCCACCCGGCGGCCCGTTGAACGATCCGCACGGTGATCGTTTCATGGAGTTCTGGAATCTGGTCTTCATGCAGTACAACCAAGCTCCGGACGGATCCCGGACGTTGCTACCGAAACCTTCCATCGACACCGGCGCCGGCCTGGAGAGGATCCTCGCCTTGGTGCAGAACAAGGACTCGGTCTGGGAGACCGATGCGTTGTTCCCGATCGTCGAGGCCGCGCAATCGGCCACCGGTGCGCGATACCGGGTGGGCGATTACGAGGACCGTGGGAGTTTCAGCTTGCGCGTTCTCGCGGAACACGCGCGATCGAGCACGATGCTCGTCTCCGACGGAGTTTTCCCCTCGAACGAGGGCCGCGGGTACGTACTTCGTCGGATCATTCGTCGGGCGGTGCGGCACGCCTACATGCTGGGAACCGAATCCTTGGTGATGCCCAAACTTGTGGAAACCGCCATCTCGGTCATGGGAGAGGCGTATCCGGACGTGGTTCGGCAGAAAGACTTCATTCTCGGCGTGCTGACGAAGGAAGAAGAGCGTTTCCGTCAGACCCTGAGGACCGGACTCGGGATCCTGTCCGACGAGATCGACCTGGCGGTTCGTGAATCCCGAGGCATCTCCGGTTCGACGGCATTCCTTCTTCACGACACCTATGGATTCCCGTTGGAGGTCACCGAGGAGATCGTCGCCGAGCGCGACGTGAGCGTCGACGTTGCGGGATTCGAGTTGGAGATGGGTCGTCAACGTGAGCGAGCCAAGGCCGCTCGTAAGGGGGCCGCTCACGGTCCCGAGCGCATGGATCAGTACCGGGAGGTCCTGGAGGCGTCCGGCCAGACCACGTTCGTGGGGTATTCCGACGACGTATCGCGCTCCAAGGTGGTCGCAGTCATCGAAGTCGACGACGGCAATCTCGAGGTCTTCCTCGACCAGACCCCGTTCTACGCGGAAAGTGGTGGACAAGTGGGCGACACCGGCTCCATCACCGGTCCCGACGGGACTCTTTTGGTGCTCGACACCACCTTCGCCTTGCCCGGATTGCGCCGTCACCTCTGTCGTCCGATGGGCGGCGACGTGCACGTCGGGCAGGAAGTCGAAGCCGCCATCGATGTCTCGCGTCGAACGGCCATTCGACGTCATCACACCGCGACGCACGTGCTGCACTGGGCTTTGCGCGAAGTCCTCGGGGACCACGTGAAGCAAGCGGGATCGCTGGTGAACGACGATCGTCTGCGATTCGACTTCAGTCATTACGCGGCCGTCACCGCCGACGAGCTGCGCCGAATCGAGGAGATAGCCAACAACGTGACGCTGCGCAACACCGGCGTGTCGTCGGAGGAGATGAGCAAGGACGCCGCCATGGAACGGGGGGCGATCGCGTTCTTCGGTGACAAGTACGGGGATCGGGTTCGGGTGCTCGAGGCCGGACCGTCGGTCGAACTGTGTGGTGGAACCCACGTGTCGGCAACCGGTGACATCGGCATCGTGAAGATCACGTCGGAGTCCTCGATCGGTGCGAACCTCCGACGCATCGAGGCCGTGGCCGGGATGCGCACCCTCGAACTGACCCGTGCTCTCGAGGGCTCGCTGTCCGAGGCCGCGCGCCTCTTGGGCTCGCCCGTCGAGGACCTCGTCGGCGGAGTGTCCAAGAAGCTCGACGAGATCCGCAACCTGAGCGACGAGAACAAGCTCCTGCGCGGTCGTTTGGCGTCCGGTCGAGCGTCGGAGTTGTTGGCCCTCGCCGTTGGAGGAGTCGTGATCGCGCGGGTCGACGACCTGTCTCCCGCCGACCTCCGTGATCTGGCCGTGGCCGTGCGGCAGCAGACGGGGATCGACGCCGTCGTGCTCGGTGGCGTGTCCTCGACCGGTGGAGCTTCTCTCGTCGCGGCGGTTCTTCCGTCCTTCCGAGTGGCGGCCGCGGATCTCATTCGGGACGGCGCCAAGGCCGTCGGAGGCGGGGGCGGCGGAAAGGGTGACGTCGTCACCGCCGGTGGGAAGAATCCCGCCGGACTCGACGAGGCGTTGCGTTTGGCTCGGGAGGCAGCCGGCGTCTGATGCGGGCACTCGGCGTCGACCTCGGGACGAAAAGGATCGGATTGGCCACGAGCGACCTCAGTGGAACCATCGCGACACCTCTGACGACGCTCGAACGTTCGCGCTCCACCCGCTCCGATCACGCATCCCTCGCGCGGATCGTCACGGACGAGGAAGTGGAGATCGTGGTGATCGGTCTCCCCATTCAGATGAACGGCGAACTGGGAATGGCGGCCGAGGCCGCCCAGCGTGAAGCGGCGCTTCTCGGTACCGTTCTCGACGTGCCCGTGATTCTCTTCGACGAACGTATGACGACCGTTGCCGCCGATCGAGCTCTCAAGGAGGCCAACATCTCGGCGAGTCGCCGTCGCCTGTACGTCGATCGTGTCGCCGCGGCGGTGATGTTGCAGTCATGGCTCGACCGGGGGTGTCCCCGATGACGGACCTCGATCACGAACGTCTGACTCCGGAACTCCGGATCACTTCTCCGCGCTGGAAGCGCTGGCGACGCACCATCATCTCGGCCAGCCTCGCCATCGCCATGATCGGGATCGTGTGGTTCGGTGTCGATCAGTTGTCCTATCTACGCAAGGTCAACCCGCCCGGCGACCCGCTGGCCGCCGACGTTTTCCAGGTGGTCGACGGGTCCGATGTCGGTTCCCTGGCCCGCGATCTCGAAAGTGAAGGTTTCATCGTCGATGCCTCGGTGTTCGTGCGCTACGTCGGCGAGAAGGGTGGTCTCGACGTCGCTCCCGGGTACTACACGATGCGACCCCGTGATCACATGGGCAATCTGTTGCGGGTTCTGCGAACGCCACCGAACGAGACCTACTTCAAGGTGACGTTTCCGGAAGGGTTCACCGTGGAGCAGGTGGCCGCGCGGGTCGCCGACGAGCTGGGCTCGATCGCCGCCGATGATTTCGTGACCGACTCCGGCCTGGGCGACCTGACGTCGGTGGTCCGTTCCCGATACCAACCCGACACGATCTCGAGCCTCGAAGGTCTTCTGTTTCCCGACACCTATCTGATCGCTGGTGATTCCATGGCCGCCCAGGTTCTGCGCGACATGATCTCACTGATGGAGCGGGTCGGTCGACAAGAAGGCCTCGATGACGCACCGTCCCTGGTCGGACGCACTCCGTACGAGGTGCTGATCATCGCGTCCATGATCGAGCGCGAGGCGAAGTTGGACGACGACCGGGACCTGATCGCGCGGGTCATCTACAATCGCCTCCAGCTCGGTATGCCGCTCGAAATCGACGCGACGCTGCTGTACCGCCAGGATCCGTCACGGCCCTTCGCAGAACTCAAGGCGCTCCAAACCCCATACAACACGTACATCAACATTGGGCTCCCACCCACACCGATCGCCAACCCCGGACGGGAGTCGATCGCTGCGGCCCTCGATCCGGCGCCGGATCCGTTCGCGGGCGATCCGTTGTGCGCCGAAATCACTCCAGTCACCGAGTGTCGCTATCTCTACTATGTGTTGGCCGACGAGGATGGCCGACACACCTTCGCGGCCACCTTGGAACAACATCTGGCCAACGTGCAACGAGCCATCGAGGCGGGAATCCTGTGAATTCCGGAACTGAAAGGATCGTCACCGGTCGCACGAAGCTCGCGGTGGTCATCGGCGACCCGATCGATCGAAGTTTGTCCCCGGTCATTCACAACGCCGCGTTCGAGAGCGTCGATCTGGATTGGACGTACGCGCCCCTTCGCGTGTCCTCCGAAGCGTTGCCCGACTTCGTTTCCATGTTGCGTGGTTCGTCGATCGCGGGCGTGAGCGTCACGATGCCCCACAAGCAGTCGGTCGCTGATCTCGTCGATCTGTTGGACGTTTCGGCGGCGTCACTCTCGAGTGTCAACACGATCGTGAGGAGTGACAGCGGTGAGCTCGTGGGTCACAGCACCGACGGTGACGGACTCTGCGACGCGTTCGTCGAAGCTGGTGTCTCACTGAGCGATCGACGGGTGCTCGTCCTCGGCGCGGGTGGCGCGGCCCGATCGATCGTCGACGCCTTGGCGCGAACCTCTTGCGCGTCGATACACCTCCACAACCGCACCGCTCGGAACGCGGAACGGCTACTCCCGTTGGCTGGTGGTCGCGGCACGGTCGTTTCCGACGATGATCTGCCCGCGGTCGTTCACGGTTGTGACGTCGTGATCAACGCCACCAGCGTCGGAATGGGGGAACCGGTCAGCCCCTTGCCCGACGGTCTCTTGAACCCCTCCCAGGTCGTGGCGGACATCGTGTACCACCCGTTGCGGACCGCCTTGCTCGATCAGGCCGAGTCGGCCGGATGTCGAACGATCGACGGGCTGCGGATGTTGATCCACCAAGCGGTTCGACAGCAGGTCCTGTGGACCGGCCGGCGACCCGATGTCACCTCGATGACGCGCGCCGCTCGGCGGGCACTGGGCTGACTCACCGGTAACCTTGGCCACGATGTTGCGTTTCCTCACCGCCGGAGAGTCCCATGGTCAGGCCCTGGTGGTCATCGTCGAGGGCCTCCCGGCGGGCCTGTCCGTGACGGTGGAGGACGTTCAGTCCGAATTGTCCCGGCGTCGCCTCGGATACGGTCGCGGTCCCCGGCAACGTTTCGAACAGGACGAGGTGACCCTCGTGGGTGGCGTTCGACACGGCCGCACTCTCGGATCACCGGTGGCGATCGAGATCAAGAACACCGAGTGGTTCCGCTCGGACAAGTGGCACGACGAGATGAACCCGGCACCCGGGTCCACCAAGGCCCCCCTGACGCGGGTTCGTCCGGGTCATGCCGATCTGGCCGGCATGCAGAAATACGGATTCGATGACGCCCGCGACGTTCTCGAACGAGCCAGCGCTCGTGAAACGGCCGCCCGCGTCGCCGCCGGCACCCTGGCCAAACTGTTGCTGCGGAACATCGGAGTCGAGGTTCTTTCCCACGTCATTCAGATGGGCTCGGTCCGCTCCGACGCGTCACGACCCGTCTTCGCTGATCTGGCCGTGGTGGACGAATCGCCGGTCCGCTGTTTCGATTCCGATGCCGCCGCCCGGATGATCGCCGAAGTCGAACTCGCCGCGAAGGAGGGTGACAGCCTCGGGGGCGTCGTCGAGGTTCTCGGGTACGGGGTTCCCGTGGGCTTGGGCAGTCACGTTCATTGGGATCGGAAGTTGGACGCGTCGCTGGCGCAGGCGATCATGAGCATCCAGGCCGTGAAGGGTGTCGAGATCGGGGACGGCTTCGAGGTGGCCGGTCGGCGGGGAAGTGCGGCTCACGACGCCGTGCGCTGGGACGATCGAGCGGGCGATTACGCACGCGACACGACGTTGGCCGGAGGCACCGAAGGTGGCATCAGCAACGGAGGTTTGCTCGTGGTCCGTGCGGCGATGAAGCCGCTGGCCACCTTGAACAAGCCGTCACTGCCGACCGTGGACGTCGTGACCAAGGACTCCGCCGTCTCGTTCAAGGAACGCACTGACGTCACCGCCGTTCCCGCGATGGGCGTGGTGGCCGAGACCATGGTGGCCCTGGTGTTGGCCGCCGAGGCTCAACGCAAATTCGGTGGCGATTCGCTGGCCGAGTTCTGTCGGAACGCGGCGAACGCCTCGGTCCGTTGAGTTCGGCCATGCGGCACGTGGTTCTCGTGGGCCTCATGGGGAGCGGCAAGTCGACCGTGGGGCGCCGGTTGGCGCGCGCGCTCGGCCGGGATTTCATCGACACCGATGCTCGGGTCGAGGCGTCGACCGCTCGTTCGATCCGCGACATCTTCGCCGAGGACGGCGAGAACGAATTCCGCGACCGCGAGTCGGATGTGCTGGAGTCGGCGCTCGACACGAAGGTGCCGTCGGTCATCGCCACCGGTGGCGGTGTCGTCCTGCGCGACACGAACCGTCGTCTGCTCGATGATCACTCGGTGATTTGGCTACGAGCCCGGCCGGAATTGCTCGTCGATCGGGTCGCGGGTGCGTCCCGACGCGGGGTGGGCCACCGTCCTCTCCTCGACGGGGATGCGCTCGCTAAATTGACGCTCATGGCAACCGAGCGCCGCGCGTTGTACGCCGAGGTCAGCGACGTGACCATCGACGTCGACGCACTCGCCATCGAGCAGATCGTCCGGACGTGCGTCGACGCCGTGAAAGAGTTGGAACGGTGAGCCGGCACGAGGTCATCGTCGAGCTCGGCGAGCGGTCCTATCCGGTCATCGTGGGACGCGGTGTGAGCGGCGAAGTTGCGCGTTTCATTCCGGCCACCGCGCGACGCGCCGTCATCGTGACGCAGGAAGGTCTCCCCACCATCGATCTCGGGCGTTTCCCGCACACGACGCTCCGGATCGGACGGGGCGAGGAACACAAGACGTTGACCACCATCGAGGATTTGTGTCGAGGTTTCGCCGCCTTCGGCCTCACCCGGAACGACGTCGTCGTCGCGGTCGGTGGGGGAATGGTCACCGACGTCGCCGGCTTCGCCGCCGCGACATGGCATCGGGGGACGGCAGTCGTGCACGTCGCGACATCGTTGTTGGCGATGGTCGACGCGGCGATCGGGGGCAAGACGGGGGTCAACATTCCCGAGGGCAAGAACCTCGTCGGTGCCTTCTGGCAACCCGACGCGGTGCTCTGCGATCTCGACCATCTCGCATCCCTTCCCGCCACCGAGACCCGTTGCGGGTTGGGCGAGATCGCGAAATACCACTTCATCTCGGGGCACGAGATGTTGGACATGGATCTCGACGAACGGGTGGCCACGTGCGCCCGGATCAAGGCCGGGATCGTCTCCGCCGACGAACGCGAAGGTGGTGCACGGGCGCTGCTGAATTACGGTCACACCTTGGCTCACGCCATCGAAACCGTCTCTCGACATTCCGTGGCGCACGGCGAGGCGGTTGCGATGGGCTTGGTGTTCGCCGCGCGTCTGGCGCATCGTCTCGGTCGGATCGATTCGAATCGGGTGCAACGACACCGCGAGGTCGTGGGTCAGGTGTACGGCTTGGCCGAAAAACCGTCGGAGCCCCTCGGCGTCGATGCGTTGATGGCCACCATGGCTCGGGACAAGAAGGCCACCTCGGGTCTCACCTTCGTTCTCGACTCATCCCGTGGACTCGAGGTCGTCTCCGGAATCGAACCGGACGTCGTGTCCTCGGTTCTCGTCGAGTATCTCGCGTCCTGAGCCAAACGGCGGTCACTGCGGTCTGCGGCGGGAGTATTGTCCGGAGGTGGCCAGCATCCTGCTTCTTCACGGTCCGAATCTGAACCTCCTCGGTCGTCGCGAACCCGAGATCTACGGCACCAGCACATTGGCCGATTACGTGGACGTCGTGCGAACGATCGCCGAGGGCCGCGGTTGGACCGTGCACGACCGGCAGTCGAACCACGAGGGAGACCTGATCGACGCCATCCATTCCGCGCGCGGACGCCACGACGTCATCATCATCAACGCCGGCGCCTTGACCCATTACTCGTGGAGCGTCCACGACGCGCTCGGAGCCTTCGAGGGACCGATCATCGAGCTCCACATTTCCAATCCTCACGCTCGGGAACCTTTCCGGCGATCGAGCGTCATCGCGCCCAAGGCCACGTGCACGATCGCCGGTTTGGGGCTACGGGGTTACGAGATCGCGGCCCGGGTCGCCACGACTCGTTCATCCGAGCGATGACGACGTCGGGCGAACGGTGTCAGCGGGCGTTCTCGTTGGCGGGGTCGGGCCATGAAGTCCTGCTCCTGTCGAGCCTCGAGGACGTCCGATGGTGTTCCGGCTTCACCGGATCCAACGGCTGGCTCGTGATCTCGCGTGATAACACCATCTTGCTCACCGATGGTCGATACACGGAGCAAGCTCGAAGCCAGGTGCCGGACCACGTGGATGTCGTCGAATGTCGTTCGGCTGAGGTCATGGCCGAGACCCTCGGACGGATCGCTCCGTCGGGAACGATCGCCGTTCAAGAAGGCGACCTGACGGTCTCCGCCTGGCGACGTATCACCACCAGGGTCGGGCGGCGGCTCGCCTCGGCTTCGGCCGAACTCGCGAACCTACGGCGGGCGAAGACCGCCGAGGAGATCTCCACCGTTCGTCGGGCCGCCCGGATCGCCGATGACGCCTTGGCATTGTGCCTCGAATTGTTGCGCCCCGGCGTGAGCGAGCGCGCGGTCCGCGACGTTCTCGAGGCGCGCATGCGCGAACTTGGTGCCGATGGTCCTTCCTACGACACCATCGTCGCGAGTGGGCCGATCAATTCGGCGCGTCCCCATCATCGTCCCACCGAACGGGTCTTTCAGTCGGGAGACTCCGTCGTGATCGACGTCGGTGCGTTGGTCGACGGCTATCACTCGGACATGACGCGAACCTTTTTCGTGGGCGATCCGAATTCCGAGATGCTCGACTGGTACCACACGCTTCTCGAGGCCCAGGCGACCGCGCTCGACCTGGTCGCACCCGGTCGCGCGGTCCGCGACATCGATGCCGCCTGCCGTGCCGTTCTGGCCCGAGACGGTCTCGAAGAATGGTTCATCCACGGCCTCGGTCACGGCGTCGGTCTGTTGATTCACGAGAATCCCTTCCTCAACGGAACATCCCGAGCGGATTTGCGTCCCGGGGATGTCGTGACCATCGAGCCTGGGCTCTATCGTGGGGGCTTCGGAGGGATGCGGATCGAGGACCTGATCCTCGTCACGGACTCATCCCACGAGAATCTGACCAGCTCCCCGAAGGATCCCACATGCCCGCGATAACCACCAACGATCTCAAGAACGGAATCACTCTCGAACTCGACAACGGCCTGTTCCAGGTGGTCGAGTTCCAGCACGTGAAGCCGGGCAAGGGCGGAGCGTTCGTGCGCACGAAGTTGCGCAATCTGCGCAACGGCAACGTCTTCGACAAGACCTTCAATGCCGGGATCCGCGTGGAGCAGGCGATCCTCGAGAAGAAGGACATGCAGTTCCTGTATCGAGACGGTGACGATTACATCTTCATGGACACCGCCAGCTACGACCAGATGTCCGTGGCTCCGGTCGCCCTCGGTGACGCCGCCGACTACCTGATCGAGTCGATGGTGGCCATCATCGCGATCCACAACGGCGACATCGTGTCGGTGGAGATTCCCGCCGCGGTGGAGTTGGTCATCGCCAACACCGAACCGGGCATCCAAGGTGATCGCGTGTCCGGAGCGAGGAAGCCGGCCGAACTGGAAACCGGCAAGGTCATTCAGGTGCCGCTCTTCGTGAACATCGGTGACAAGGTGAAGGTGGACACCCGCTCCGGCGACTACATCACGCGAGTCTGACGTGACGAAGCGTTCGAGGGTCGAGGATCCGCGGTCCGTCGCCCGGGAGTCAGCGTTGACGCTGCTCTACGAAGCGGAGTCAAAGGGTGTCACCCCCCGTGAAGTCGTCGACGCCCAAGTGATTCCCGTCGATCAGGTGGTGCGATTGCTCGTTCTGGGGGTGATGGAACATCAGAGCGAGATCGACGCGTCGATCACCGCTCATTCGACCGGATGGACCATCGAGCGGATGCCCGCCCTGGATCGGAACATACTGCGGATGGCGATTTTCGAGTTGATGCAGCGCGCCGAGGTCCCCACGGCGGTGATCCTGGACGAGGCGGTGGAGTTGGCCAAACGGTTCAGCACGGATGATTCCGGACGTTTCGTGAACGGCGTACTCTCGGCCATCGTCTCCGAGGTCCGTTGACGTCGGAATTCGCGGGCGGTCAGTGCAGTGATTCGGGCCACGGGCCGTTGCCGCGAGCCGCATCAGCGATCGAGGCCAAGGTGAACCCCTCGAGATGTTGACGCATGTGGTCGCCGGCCTGTTTCCAGATCGCCAACAGAACGCATTGGCCCTCGTGGTCGCACGAACCATCCTGATGGGGCTCGCCGAAATCACCCAACGTGATCGGGCCGTCGACGGCGGAGATGATCTCGTTGAGTCGAATCTCGCTCGGATGTCGGGCCAACGTGTAACCCCCGCCCACCCCGCGTTTGGAACGCACCAGTCCGGCTCCCTTCAGGGCCAGCAGGATCTGTTCGAGGTAGGGCTGGGGGAGACCGGTGCGTTCCGCGATGTCGCGCACGGACGTCGGGCCGTGGTCGTCGGCATGGAGCGACAGGGACAAGAGCGCACGACAGGCATAGTCACCCCGGGTCGACACTCGCACACCGGTCATCGTAGAAGGTCGATGAGCGGGCGGAGTGCACCGGTGGTCGAACCATCGGCGAAGATGTTTCCGTGACACCGTCGCCCCTTCTCCCGGACTACGCGGGTGCGAACATCTCCGGGATCGTCCCGGGTTGCCTTCTCGCCGGTCCGGGGCGTCGTCCGAGCTGGTTTCCCGAGCCCCTCCGAGCGGCGGATGACATCGTCCTGCTTCTCGTCGATGGTCTCGGCTGGAATCAACTGATCTCCCGAGCCCATCGGGCGCCCTTCCTGAGTTCTCTGGTCGGCGGCCCGATCACCACCGTGGGCCCGTCGACCACCGCCTGCGCGCTCACCAGTCTGACCACCGGAGCGACGCCGCTCGAGCACGGAATCGTCGGGTACCGGATGGACATGGGTGACGGCGTGATGAACAGTCTTCGTTGGACCGTGAGTGATCGCGACGTGCGAAAGGTCTTCGAGCCGGCCACCGTTCAACCGATTCCTCCCTTCGCGGGCATTTCCGTCCCGGTGGTCAGCCGCGTCGACCTGGAGGCGACTCCGTTCACCTTCGCCCACCTGCGCGGTGCCCGACCACACGGTTGGCGTTCGGCCAGTTCCATCGTGACCCAGTGTTCCCGTCTCGTACGCGACGACGGCCACTCCTTCGTCTACGCCTACTACGACGGACTCGACAAGATCGCCCACGAATGCGGTTTGGCTGAGCATTACGAGGACGAACTCTCCTTCGTCGACTGGCTCGCTCGCACCTTGCACGACGCTCTTCCGGCAGGAACCACCCTGGCGATCACGGCCGATCACGGACAAGTGCACGTAGGCGAGAACGTCATCGAGTTGCCCTTGCGCCTCATGGACCACGTCCACCACCAGTCTGGTGAGGGGCGATTCCGTTGGCTGCACGCCAAACGCGGACACGAAGTCGAACTCGAACGGATCTGCCGCGACCTCTATTCCGACGTCGCGTGGGTCGCCAGCAAGGAACAGGTCGTCGACGAAGCGTGGCTCGGTCCCGCTCCCGGGGGACGGGGTCAGGATGCCGCGATCCGTCGCCTCGGCAGCGTGGCCCTGGCGCCCCATACGGCGACGACGTTCCACGATCCCCTGGACTCGGGGCCCTTTCGTCTCATCGGGCGCCACGGATCACTGACTGCGGACGAAATGCTGGTACCCCTGCTGGCAGTCACTCGTCCATAATCGTTTCATGAGCGATCAACCCATTCACGCCCCCGACGAGGTTCTGACATCCGGGTCGGAATCGAACACGACCGAGGCTCCACCCAACGGGAGCATCACCGAACCGGGCAAGGTGATGCGAATCGGCTCGATGATCAAGCAACTTCTCGAAGAGGCCCGCACGGTGGCCCTCGATCTGCCGAGTCGCGAGCGTTTGGCCGAGATCTACGAACGATCCATCGTCGAGTTGGCCGACGCTCTCTCTCCCGATCTGCAACACGAACTGAGGCTGCTCGCCCTGCCGTTCTCCGAGGAAGCCCCGTCGGACGCGGAGTTGCGGATCGCCCACGCCCAGCTCGTCGGCTGGCTGGAGGGACTGTTCCACGGCATTCAGGCGACGCTCTTCGCCCAACAGATCGCGGCCCGACAGCAATTCGACCAGATGCGGCGTTTGGCGCAACCCGACCACGTCCACGGGGTCCCGGCGGCGACGGACGAGCGCCCCGGAACCTACCTCTAGGCGCCTGATACTCTCGAATCACATCCGTGTGATTCGGGCCCCAGGTCGGCCCGTCCGTACGGATGGCTCGCCAGGGTTTTCGACGACGCTCAACGACAAGGAGGTGTGACATGGCCGATTCCTTCGTGCATCTGCACGTGCACACCGAGTTCTCGATGCTCGATGGTGCCTCCAAACTCGACGAACTGGTCGCCAAAGCGGTGGCGGACGGTCAGACCGCGCTCGGGATGACCGATCACGGAAACATGTACGGCGTTCTCGACTTCTACAAGGAGTGTCGCGCCCAGGGAGTGAAACCGATCATCGGAACCGAGGCGTACCTGGCGTACGAGACGCGTTTCGAACGTCCCACCCGACGCGGCTTGATGGACGACTCGGGGGGTGAGACCGAGGGTGGCCGGAAACTGTATTACCACCTGACCTTGCTGGCCGAGAGCAACGTCGGGTACAAGAACCTCATCAAGCTCTCCAGCCTGGCCTTTCTCGAGGGCTACTACTACCAGCCCCGAATGGACTGGGAACTTCTCGAACGGCATCACGAGGGTCTCATCGCCACCACCGGGTGCTTGGGTGGCCACGTGCTGCAATCGCTCCTGCGCGACGACTACAACGACGCATTGGCCAAGGCCGCCCGACTCCAAGAGATCTTCGGCAAGGACAATCTGTTCGTGGAACTGCAGGACCACGGGATTCCTTCTCAGAGGCGCACGAACCCCATGTTGCTGCGCATCGCCCAGGACCTGGGGGCCCCGCTTCTGGCCACCAACGACTCGCATTACACCCATCGCCACGACGCCGACAGTCATGACGCTCTTCTTTGCGTGCAGACCAACTCGTTCAAGAACGACCCGAAGCGATTTCGCTTCGACGGCACCGAGCACTATCTGAAGACGGCGCAGGAGATGCGTCACGTGTTCAGCGAGTTGCCCGAGGCGTGCGACAACACGTTGTGGATCGCCGAGCGCGCCGACGTCACCATCGAGTTTGGCAAGCCGCAGCTGCCGAGTTTCCCGGTTCCCGACGGCTTCGCCGACGACGCCGCCTATCTCGACCATCTCACCCGGGAAGGAGCGAGGCGTCGATGGGGTGACAACCTCCATCCGACCATCGTCGAGCGACTGGCGTACGAATCCAAGGTCATCGGCGACATGGGGTTCGCGTCGTACTTCCTCATCGTGTGGGACCTCATCCGCTACGCCCGGAGCCGGAACATCCGGGTTGGACCCGGTCGGGGATCGGCCGCGGGGTGTGCGGTCGCTTATTGCCTCGGCATCACCGAGATCGATCCCATTCGATACGACCTCCTCTTCGAACGATTTCTCAATCCCAGTCGAATCTCCATGCCCGACATCGACATGGACTTCGACTCTCGCTACCGGGACGAGATGATTCGCTACGCGACCGAGACCTACGGGCGCGAGCACGTGGCCCAGATCATCACCTTCAGCACCATCAAGGCGCGAAACGCGGTGCGTGATGCGGCTCGCGTGTTGGGCCACCCCTATTCCGTGGGAGATCGACTGGCCAAGGCGATGCCGCCGGTGGTGATGGGACGTGACACTCCGTTGCGGTTCTGTCTCGAGAAGCACCCCAAACACGAGAGCGGGTACCAGGCCGCCCAGGAACTTCGCGACCTGTACGAGAGCGACGAGGACCTGCGGCACGTGATCGACGTCGCCATGGGCCTCGAGGGCTTGCGTCGGTCCACCGGTATCCACGCTGCCGCGGTGGTCATTTCCAAGGAGGAACTCACCGAATACCTCCCGGTGCAACGCAAACCCGAAGCCGGAAAGCCCATCGAGGAGGCTCCGGTCACGACGCAGTACGAAATGCACGGTGTCGAGGACCTCGGTCTGCTCAAGATGGATTTCCTCGGATTGCGAAATCTCGACGTCATCACCGACACGATGGCGTTGATTCGCTCGAGTGAGCCAGACTTCGACATCGATCGCGCCCCCCTCGACGACGCGAACACCTTCGAGCTCTTGGCCCGGGGCGACACGACCGGCGTGTTCCAACTCGAGTCTCCGCCGATGCAACAACTGGTACGCGCCATGAATCCGTCCACGTTCGAGGACATCTCGGCCGTCATCGCCTTGTATCGGCCGGGTCCAATGGGCGTGAACATGCACTACGACTTCGCTGATCGAAAGAACGGGCGTAAGCCGGTCGAGTATTTCCATCCGGACGCCCGGGAAGTCCTGGGCGACACCTACGGTCTCATGATTTATCAGGAGAGCGTGATGCGCGTGGCGCAGCGTTTCGCCGGATATTCGTTGGCTGAGGCCGACAACTTGCGCAAGGCCTGCGGCAAGAAAGTGCGCGAACTGATGGAGAAGGAGCGCACCAAGTTCGAGCAGGGGTGCGAAAACGCGGGGTACGGTCGGGTACTGGGCGAGCAGCTGTTCGACATCATCGAGAACTTCGCCGACTACGCGTTCCCCAAGAGCCACTCATTCGGCTACGGATACATCTGCTATCAAACCGCGTACCTGAAGGCCAACTATCCGGTCCAGTATTTCGCCGCCTTGCTCACGAGCGTCAAGGCGAACCTCGACAAAGCCGCCGGGTACCTCGTCGACGCGCGAGCCCGCGGAATCACGGTCAAGCAACCCGACATCAACGTCTCCGACGTGGACTTCATCTCCGATCCGGAGAATCGGTTGATCCACTTCGGATTGAGCGCCATCAAGGGTGTCGGATCCGCCGTTTGCGAGAAGATCGTGGCTCACCGGAAGGTTCACGGGGTCTTTTCGTCGTTCCACGATTTCTGCATGTCCGTGCCCACCGAATGTCTGAACAAGAAGGGCATCGAATCCTTCATCAAGGCCGGAGCTTTCGATTCGATAGGCCACACGCGTCAGGGCCTGATGTTGGTCTTCGAGCAGATCATCGACGACACCATTTCGCGTCGTGCCGAAGCAGACCAAGGGGTGATGAGCCTGTTCGACTCGGTCGAGACCGGCCCCACTCAGGGCGGATTCGATCTGGACATTCCCATTCCGGACTCCGAGTTCGAGCAGTCCGTGAAACTCAAATTCGAAAAGGAGTTGCTCGGGCTGTACATCAGCGATCATCCCTTGTTCGGCCACGAAGGAACCTTGCGTCGCTATGCCACCACCGTGACGTCGCTGGTCGAGGACGCCGAGTCGGGAACGATCGCCACGATCGCGGGCATCATCACCAAGGTGGAGCGCAAGGTCACCAAGAAGGGTGACCCCATGGCGATCCTCCAGGTCGAAGATCTCCACGGTGGGGTCGAGGTCACGGTGTTCACCCGCACCCTCCAACAGCACGGACACAAGATCGCCGACGAGGCGATCGTGGCGGTCAAGGTACGGGTCAATCGCCAAGCGGGAGACGATCGCATGACCGTCTCGGCGCTGGAGGTGACCCCCTTGGTGTTGCAGTCGAGGGCGCCGGAACTGCGATTGAACCTTCCGGCGGTGGCCCTCGATCCGGAGACCGTATCGAGTCTCAAGGAGATCCTGTCGGCGTATCCGGGTGACGCCCAAGTGTTCATCCATCTCGGAGGTTCCCGCGTCCTCCGTTTGGGTTCCGAGTTCGCCGTCGATGTCGACCGCGTGATCCCGCCGTTGAGGGTGGCCTTCGGGGTGGGCGTGATTCGCTGACCCGTCGTTTCGCTTCCCGAGCGAGCGAAGTGCCAGAATGGAGCAGTCGGGGGAGCGGCCTTCGAGGTTGGGAGTACGGGTTCGGATGTCGGTGGAGGTCGAGACGCGGGATTGTGCGGCCCTCTCCGAGGCCGAAATCGAGGACATGGCCGCCATGGGCGGCACCTTCGACCTCGCGCGACTCAATGCGGCCAAGGAAGAATGGGTGCTCTGCACCACGGCCACCGAATCCGGCAAGCTCCACGGATTCACCTTCTCGACGCTCGAACGCATCGGGGGAACTCCGTGCGTCCTGATCGGGCTCCTGAGCGTGAAGCGTTCGGGGAAACGCGATGCGGTCCTGAAGGGCCTGATGAGCGAAGCGTTCCACCGAGCCTTGATGGCGTTCCCCGACGAAGACGTCGTGGTCGGCAGCCGATTCGTCTCGGCCGACGGGTTGGACGCCTTCAAACACTTGAGTGAGCTGATCCCGAGACCCGGACATCGTGCGGTCGGTGAGGAACGTGCCTGGGGGCGTCGTCTCGCTCGTCGTTTCGGAGTGGACGCGAACTACGACGAGAAGACCTTCATCGTCGGCAAGAAAGGTCGCTCGGGTTTCCTCGATTTCGAAACCGCGAAGCCCGAGAAGATCGCCCCGGACATCGTGAATATGTTCGACGGTGTGACGTCGTCGGCCGGTGGGTCCTTGATCGTCCATGGGTGGACCATGGCGGAGGATCTCGACAAACTCGGGCGTCGCTGAGGCCTTGTCCGACGACCTGACGTCCATCATCCGGCGTCGGCGCATGACCCGGTCCTTCGCGGGAGGTCCCACGACCGAGGAACTTCTCGAGGTCTGTGACATCGCACGTCGCGCACCGTCCGCGGGGTTCTCCCAAGGGTCCCATTTCCTGGTGCTGGATGGAGCCGACAAGGACCGCTTCTTCGCCGCGTCGGGAGCCGGTGAATGGTTCGCGGCGCGAGCCCCGAGAGTCGTGGACTGTTCCCAGATCGTCCTGGTGCTCGCCGACCCCGAGGCCTACACCACGCGATACGCCGAACCGGACAAGGTTGGTCACGGCCTCGAGCAGCGCGAATCGTGGTCCTGCCCCTACTGGTTGACGGATTCGGCGATGGCGGCCCAGAACCTCCTGCTCCTGATCGAAGAGCGCCGGTGGGGCGCACTGCTGTTCGGACTGTTCGGACCCCCTCGGGACACCCTGAGCCAATTCGGAGTTCCGTCGACGATCCAATGTGTGGGTGCCATCGCGGTCGGGAAACGGAGCCCCGACGACCAGCCCACCGGCTCGGCGACCCGCCGACCGCGACGACCCACCGCCGACGTGATTCATCGGGGGACATGGTGAGCGAGCCGGTTTCTCCCGAATGTCCCGCGAGGTTTAGGGTACGACCATCCGAACGCTCCGGGAGTGAACATGCCCACCCAGATTCCGCACGTCAATTACCTCGAACTCGGCGATCGTCCGCATCTCGTGGCCAACGAATGCACCGGCTGCGGAGCGCGGTTCTTCGATCGTCGTAACGCGTGCGCCAACTGCTTCGGAACGGAGTTCCGCAAGGCGGCCGTGGCCACCGAGGGCGTGCTCAAGGCGTTCACGATCGTGGCCTTCGCCGCTCCCGGGGTTCCGGTGCCCTTCGTGGCCGGCATCGTGGATTGTGCGGGTACGAGCGTTCGGGGCAACGTCATCAACGTCGACCCCACCCCCGACAGGGTCACCCTGGGCATGAAGGTTCGTTTGGCCACTTACAGCCTGGGTACCGACGACGAGGGTGTCGAGGCCGTGGGGTTCGGCTTCGAACCGGCGTCGTGACCGCCCGCTGTTCCCGTAATCTCTCCCAAGACAACGACCAAAGGAATCATCATGGCCAGTGACGACATCTGGATTCTTGGAATCGCGATGACCAAGTTCGGTAAGCACTCCGACAAGGACATCGTCGACCTCGGCGCCGAGGCGGTCATGGCCGCGCTCTCCGATGCCGGTGTCAGCATGCGCGAGATCGGCGTTCTGGCCGCGGGAAACCTCATGGGTGGCGGTGGATTCGGTCAGATGTTGCAGAAGCAGGTCGGTCAGACGGGTATCCCGGTGTACAACGTCACCAACGCCTGCGCCACCGGTGCCACCGCCCTGCGCACCGCCATCATGGCCGTCAAGGCCGGTGAGGTGAAGTTCGGATTGGCCGTCGGAGCCGAAAAGCTCGCGGGAGCGGGATTGCTCGGTGGGGGTGGTAGCGCCAAGAAGGACGGCAACAAATGGGAGCCCAAGGGTCGTTTCGGGAGCGTCGCTCCGACCGACGGCCGCATCGGCACCGACACCATGCCAGGCACCTTCGCCCAGGTCGGCATGGAATACGGCCACAAGTACGGCGGGGTTTCCTTCGAACTGTTCGCTCGCATCTCGGAGAAGAACCACGCCCATTCGACGCTCAACCCGATGGCCGCGTACCAGAAGCAGTTCACTCTCGACGAGATCATGAACGACATGATGATCGCGTACCCGAACACCCGTCCGATGTGTTCGGCCAACTGCGATGGCGCCGCGGCCGCGGTCGTCTGTTCGGGCGAGACCCTGAAGACGCTGTCCCTCGAGCAACAGCGTCGCGCCATCAAAGTGTCGGCATCGGTGCTCACCACCGACCCGTACCAGGAGTCGTGTCAGGTTCTTCCCGACGTCAACACCCTGACGCGCAACGCCGCCAAGATCGCCTACGAGCAGGCCGGAGTCGCACCGTCGGATCTCGATCTGGTCGAACTGCACGATTGCTTCGCCACGGCCGAGTTGGTGCACTACGACAACTTGATGCTGTGCCCCGAGGGCGGTGCCGTGGACTTCTTCAACAGCGGTGCCACGTGGCGCACCGGGTCGACACCGGTGAACGTCTCGGGAGGCCTGGAGTCCAAGGGCCACCCCATCGCCGCGACGGGTATCGCCAACATCTGGGAAATCTGCCACCACCTACGCAACGAAGCCGGTAACCGTCAGATCGCCGACGCCAAGGTCGGTCTGGCTCACGTCATCGGTCTCGGGTCGGCCTGTGGCATCCACATCCTGGAGCGCAGCGGACGCTGATCAAGCTCCCGTGGCGTGATAGCCACCGTCGACGTGGATCATCGATCCCGTGGTGGCAGGGAACCAGTCCGACAGGAGAGCCACCACGGCTCGGGCCACCGGCTCGCCGTCGTTGACGTCCCAGCCCAGCGGTGCTCGTTCGTCCCAGACGTCCTCGAATTTCTTGAATCCCGGGATGGACTTGGCGGCCATCGTCTTGACCGGACCAGCGGCCACCAGGTTCGAACGGATGCCGCGGGGGCCCAATTCCTTGGCCAGGTAACGGTTGATGCTCTCGAGCGCCGACTTGGCCACACCCATCCAGTTGTACGACGGCCACGCCACCGTGTTGTCGAAATCGAGGCCCACGAAGGCCCCACCGGCTCCCATCAGCGGCGCGAACACATCGGCGAGGTGCTTGTAGGAATACGCGCTGATCTGCATGGCCACGGCGACGTCGGACCACTGCGCGGCCATGAAGTCGTCACCCAGACACACCTCGGGTGCATAACCGATGGAATGCACGACCCCGTCGACCGAGCCCCACGTCGCCGCCACCGCCTCGCGTACCGACGCCACGTGCTCGGTAACGGTCACGTCCAGTTCCAGAACGTCGACCGCTGCGGGCAACTTGCGGGCGGTTCGTTGGGTCAAGCTGAGGGCGCGGCCCGCTCCGGTCAAGATGACGGAGGCTCCCTCGTCCAGAGCCAGTCGTGCGACCCCGAACGCGAGCGAGGCATCGGTCAGGACACCGGTGACGACGATCTTCTTCCCCTCGAGCAGACCCATGATCCACCTCCCGGTGGTCAACCTAGACGACGCCGAGGATCTGCGACCCCCATGCCGGAGGTCCGAGTGTGCAAGGCTTGCACGATGCGCATCGGAATTCTGGGGGGCACGGGACCGGCCGGGTCGGCACTCGGCGCTCGTCTGGCTTCGATCGGCTACGACGTGATCATCGGTTCGCGATCGGCCGCCCGCGCCGCCGAGGTGTGCGACGAGTTGGCCTCCAAGTATCCGATGATTTCCGTGCGACTGTCGGGCGGAGACAACGCGCGCGCGGCCGCCGGTGACGTGATCGTCGTCGCGACACCGTGGGATTCCGCGGCCACGACGGTCCAAGAGAACTCCGAGGCTCTGGAAGGCAAGATCCTCATCAGCATGGCGAACGCACTAGTGCGCGTGGCCGGCGAGTTCCAACCGCTCCTCCCGCCCCGAGGCAGTGTGGCCGCGCACATTCAGGCCGCGGCCCCGCTCAGCAAGGTCGTGGCGGCCTTTCATCATCTCCCGGCCAAGGAATTGGGGCACCTCGGTGCACCGATCGACTCCGACGTCCTCATCTGCTCGGACGATCGAGAGTCGATACGGATCGTCAGCGAGATCGTCGATCGAATTCCGGGTTGTCGTCCCTTGGATGCCGGCCAATTGTCCAACGCCACCGCGATCGAGGCCTTCACCGCGGTTCTCTTGCAGTTGAACGTCCGGTACAAGACACGTGTCGCGCCCAAGTTGACCGGTATTCGTGATCAGGGGACGCCCACCGGGTGAGCATGCGCCTCTACGACACCTCGCGACGTGAGGTGGTTCCTTTCGAGCCGGGCCACCGGGTGACGATGTACACCTGCGGAATCACGCCTTACGACGCCACCCACATCGGTCACGCGGCGACTTTCCTGACGTACGACGTGCTGCAACGCCGGCTCATCGACATGGGTCACGAGATTCGGTGCGTTCGCAACGTGACCGACGTCGATGATCCGTTGTTCGCCAAGGCTCGACAACTCGGCGTGCACTATCTGGATCTGGCCGCCGGCGAGGAAGCGCGTTTCGAACGGGACATGGAGGCACTCAACGCCCTTCCCGTTCATTCGACGCCACGTGCGTCATCGGCGATTCCCGACATCCGGGGCTTCATCGGCATGGTTCTCGAACGGGGGTGCGCGTACGTCTCGTCGGGTTCGGTGTACTTCGACGTCAGTAAGTTCCCCAGTTTCGGCTCCGTGAGTCTTTACTCACGCGAGCAGATGATCGCCTTCGCCCGTGAGCGTGGCGGTGACGTCGACAATCCGGCCAAGCGAGATCCGCTCGACTTCGTCCTCTGGCATCCGTCGGCCGACGACGAGCCCTCGTGGGAAGCGATGTGGGGAGCCGGGCGTCCGGGTTGGCACATCGAATGCAGTGCGCTCGCGTTGCGCGAGTTGGGCGAGACGATCGACCTTCACGGTGGCGGTAGTGACCTCATCTTCCCCCATCACGAGTGTGAACGAGCGCAGAGCGAGGCCGCCACGGGAACCCCCTTCGTGAAACACTGGATGCACGTGGCCATGGTGTTCATGGACGGCGCGAAGATGTCCAAGAGTCTCGGCAATCTGGTCTTCGTCGACGCTCTCCGTCGGGACTGGGATCCCCGGGCCATCCGGCTGGCCATCCTGGAAAACTCGTATCGGCGCGAATGGGAGTGGACCCCGGACGCCATGCCACGAGCGGTGAACAGACTCGAGGGATGGAGTCGAGGTCACACCACGGATTCGGCGGTTCTGGATCGGGTCCGCGAGCGCTTGGACGACGATCTGGACACTCCCGGTGCCGTGGCCGTCATCGACGAGGCCAGTCGGCTCGGGATCGACGTCCGCGACTCCGCCGAGCTCCTCGGCGTTCCGCTCTGAGGAGCCGTCCGCCGTCACGTCGTCTCTCGGCCTCATCTACTATGCCCGTCAGGCGGACATAGGGGGTGCAGGTGATGAAGGCGGAGGGTGCCGGCAAGGCCCAACAGCGCTCGCGGCGTGTGCTGTCTCCGATCGCTCGTCGTCTGTGGAACATCGAGGTTTCCGGACTCGACCGGCTCCCCACGGAGGGTCCTGCCATTCTTTGTCCGAATCACATTTCCTTCCTCGATTCGGCCTTCCTGATGCTGGTGGCGCCTCGGAACATCTCCTTCGTCGGCAAGGCCGAGTACATGGACTCGTGGAAGACGAAGTTCCTTTTTCCGTTGATGGGCATGATTCCCATCGATCGTTCCGGTGGCGACAAGAGTCAGGGAGCTCTCGACGTCGCCCGTCGGGTTCTCGATCGTGGTGAATTGTTCGGAATCTTCCCCGAGGGAACACGAAGTCGTGACGGTTACCTCTACAAGGGACGCACCGGTGCGGCGCGTCTCGCGACGAGTATCGGGTGTCCGATCTTTCCGGTCGGCATCGTGGGCACCGATGCCATTCAGCCTCCTGACGCGAAGGCACCACGCCTGACCGGACGGTGTTCGATCACGATCGGGCGTCCCGTCAAGCCTGAGCGGTATTCGTCGCAAGGAGAGCCGCATCGCGTGTGGCGCTCGATGATGGACGAATTGATGTTCGAGATTCGGGAAATGACCGGACAGCAATACC
>Ga0169931_10002379_pt1 | contig 30708 bp, 28 predicted proteins | sample Kivu_15m_20L_FD_129675 | JGI IMG/M metagenome (GOLD analysis project Ga0169931, IMG submission 129675) | Freshwater microbial communities from Lake Kivu, Western Province, Rwanda to study Microbial Dark Matter (Phase II) - Kivu_15m_20L... | ecosystem: Environmental > Aquatic > Freshwater > Lake...
ATAACTAAAATAACTAAAATAACTAAAATAACTAAAATAACTAAAATAACTAAAATAACTAAAATAACTAAAATAACTAAAATAACTAAAATAACTAAAATAACTAAAATAACTAAAATAATTTATTATTAATCAATAATCTTGACATGTTTATTTATATATTTAACAGGAAATGCTGCTATTAAAACATTTTCAATATTATAAGTTTCCTTATTAACTATATTTTCATTCATATTAAATAGATAATTAAAATCTTTATGTAAATCATTTTCATTAACATGTGACAAACCATAAGTTCTATCTCTATATATTAATTCGTTATTTATAAAAATATTAACTAATTTTATGAAATCTAACTTATCATATTTATCATAATTATATTCCTTACTATTTAATATATTGCTTAAATCTTTAATTTCGTCTATAAAATCATCTAATTTATTATAACCATTACCATCAGAAGTAATACCTTGATCTATAAATTTTATAATTTTATTTATGGTATATATATTGTGTTCTTCTAATTTTTGTTGTATTTTTACGATAAAATGTTCATCAAGGTTTTTAAAATATTTGTTATGAAAATAATTTTCCAAAGAATTATAATTATTATCATTGCAAATATCAAAACAATATTTTTCATAACTAATAGTTGTTGTTTTTTTCCCTTCAAATATTGTAAAACTAAGAATTAACAATACATATATAATAAATACAAATATTAATATAGTATAGTAAAAAATTTCCTTGAATTTTTCATCTTCACTTTCATTATCTGGTTCAAAAAATGTGATAAATAAAAATATAATTGATATTAAATTTAATTTTGTATTATCTTTTTTTTTATTAAAAATTATAACAAACGCAGCAGCAATTATAACAAAAATCCATAAACATACTGATATTATTAGTAAATCTATATAGTTTATTATAAATAATAATGAATAATAAATAGAAAATATTATTGTTAAAATTGCTATAATTATAGCGGCCATAGTAATTTGTTCAGCATCCTTTTCTTTAATACTTAAAATTGAAATATAAGTATCAGATATTATAAATAACCAAAAAAATACTATAGTAAATATAATAAATATTTTTAATAAATTACTACTTGTATTTTGTGTAAAATATAGATTATTATAATTTTCTAAATTATCTTTTAACATACTAATAAATAATTTATATGTATAGGTTTCATAAACATATAATTTTTCTTTATCATTCAAGATAAATTTATCATTATATTTATAATAACTATAAAATATTATATTAATAATATTATTGAACATTAATAAAAATGATATAAATATCATAATAAATATATAAACATAAATTATTAATTTTAATATTTTGCCATAATTTTTATTATCCATAATATACTCCTTTATTTATAATTTATAAAAATATTTTATTATACAAATCTTAATACATTAATAATACCAAAGAAAGTTATTGTTATTTGTGTAAATATCCATGAAGCAAATAATTGTGCGTATGTAATATTTTTTTCTAATTCACTACTATTACTTGATGTCATTAATTTTAAAATAATCAACGTAATTAATATAAATAATATATTTAATCCCATTTCCAATGCTAAATATAAATTAAAATAATAATTATTCTTTCTAATATCATATTTCAATACCTCATTGAATTTATCTTCAAAATCTATGTATATTTTAACATCATTCGTCTTATCAGAATTAAAATGATAACTATTATTATTATCTGATTTTGTTACTCCATCAGGTCCTTTTCCTTCAAGATATTTATAAACATTATAATATATTTTACATATATCTGGTTTTATATATTTTTCTGTATCATAAGGTATTATTGAACGTAGAGATATAATGTTTTCTATTTCTTCATCTATTTTAATATTTTCAATATTAGCAACTCTCCCAAATATTATTTTGTTTAATTTTATTAAAATATAAGGATCCTTATTATCCCATTCCATAATATAAATATATATAGTAAGAATTAGTATCATACAATTTTTATAATCTTTTATTTTTTCAATATCTGTTATATTATTGATATTATCATATAAATCTTTAAATTCAGTAAAAAAATCATTTGTAAAAATATTTTCTTTATAATTATATTCATTATAACTAAAATGTTTATTAATTTGTAACATTTTTTCCTCAAAACTTTTGAGTTGTAATTTTTGATCATTATTAGTATTACCAGTTGTATTTATTACTGAATATTTTCCTGATATAATATCAATATCGCCTCCATAAGAAATATTTTCAAATAGCAAAAGTAATTCTTTATTTATTTTTATTATATATTTATTATTATCAGATGTTTCAGATTTTTCAGATTTTTTTTCTTTACTATTTTTTTTTCTTGTAAACTTAGACGACTTAGGTTTTACCATCATTACTTTTTAATTTCTCTTTTATTTCTCTTCAATATTAATATTTTTATTAAAACAGCTACTAATTTCATTTCTAATAAGTTCATCAGGTTCTATCATTTGATCATATGATTGTATAATATTTATATAAGCTCCTTTAATAAAAAAATAATAATACATTATACCATGTATTATACAATATAATGTAATTATTAGAGGTATTACTATCAAATAATAATAATCAGGATTTGTAATTAGCTTAAGTGTTGTAGATTCATAATCTTTTTCTTCTGTACTTTTTATAGATTCATAAAATTTATCTGTATAATTAGGAGATTTAGCATCTGCTGGGTCATATAATTTTGTATCTATAAATACGCCAATAACTATTTTTACTATATCTATTGTTACTGATATAGCTATAATTAAAAATATAATAAATATAAGAGCGAATATTAATTCATATAATTTATTATTTGCTAAAATATATAAATTTGATGATTTATCATATGAATAATATAAATTATTTGGAAATAATAGATAGAAACGATTTAATACATATCCAAATACGTCACCAAAAGTATCCTTGACTTCTGATTTATTTCTTGTCTCTGATAAATAAGAAATACCAAATATTCCGTTATCACCTACTACTTTTATTTTCTTTTTATCAGTTTTATCATCTTTAATATTACTTATAATATCTTTGTATAAGCTTCTATTTATAGCTAGAAGTTCATTTTTAGTAACTCTACATTCTTCAGAAGAAGCTTCATTTACAGTTATTTTAAAATAAAATTCATTATCATTATATTTATATATTCCATAAACTACATCATCTTCTTTATTTTCATCACTAATTACTCCAAAATTATGCAATAGATTTATATCTTCTTCACTAAATTTATTTAAATCTATTTTACTTATAATACCAGCATCTTTAGGAGGCCAATGTTTCTTAATTTCATCTAATATTTTATCATTTGTTTTTATAGAGATTATAGATAATGCAGAAGCTGTAGATAATACAGAAGCTGTAGATAATACAGAAGCTGTAGTAGATGATGGTTGCGATGGTTGCAAAATTTTATCTATATTAGATATTTTTTCTCTAAAAATTTGAATTTTATTAAACATGGTTGTAAAATCAAAATCTAATACATATTTTGGAGGCTTATCTTTATTCTCTAATGTATGAATTTTTAGGTTTTTAATATTATAACATTTACAATTATTTACATCAATACTTTCTTCGTAATATTTATTATATTTATTATTAAATTCTTTAATATAGTTTATCAACTTATAATTATTAATATCTGTTAATTTTAAACTATACACATCATATAAATTTTCATTTGTTATTATTATATCTTTTATATAATAATATATGTAATAAATATAATTTATTATTGATAAAAAAGTTATAACAACTATTATAAATCCTATAATATATAAAATTATTTTTATAATTAAAAACAATATTGGAAGAGGAGGAACTTCTTTTTGTTCTGACATTATAATTATAATAGATATTCTTTATTTAATTATAATAAAAATAATATTGAATTAAGAATTAAACAATAATGAAATAAATAATAAAAAAATTATTATAATAATTATTTTAAAAATATTACCATAATTATATATAGTATATTCTAATGGGTCTATTGTAATATTAAATAAGGTTTTTATAATTTGTTTAAATTCTGTTTTTATTAAAAAAATTATTGCAAAAATAGAGAATAATACTCCACTAAATTTTGTAAATAATAAATCTATTTTATAATAAAATAAATTATTTTTTTCATATTTTCTCACATTATAATAATTTGTCTTTAAAGTATTTACTAAATCTATATACATATTATTTATTATATTTATATCAATATCTTTTGATATTATTTTTTTATTTGGTGCAATATTTTTATTTATTTCCATATGTTTAGGAAAAATAGCATCTATGTTTTTATCACTTATTAAATCAAATATACAATAATTTTTACTTGAATCAGTTAATTTAGTTACTATATTTTTATCTATGACATTTTTGGAATCTATATTAAATAATAAATGTGTTATATGACATTTAATATAAAATTTATTTATATTTGAGTTATATAAATCTAAAGCTTCTTTTTTATATTTATCATTATTTTTTTCATTTTGAATATCATCTATATACTTATCAATAAATGTATCATCTATTTTAAAGTTTTCTTCTATTTTTTCTAAATAAAATTCTAAATAAGATATATTAATATTATCTTTAAGAAGTGCTCCAATAATATTTATATTTTCAATAACTTCATTCTCTTTTTTATTTAATCCGCTAAAATTATAGTAAATTAAATTTAATCCATATATTATTACTGATAATGCTATAAATAACATTATAGCATATATACATTCATATTCGTAATTATAGTTTTTATAAACATCCATATTATAGTATTTATAAAAACCTAAAATTTTAATTTCTGAATTTGAAGAATTATTTAATATATCAGTTGCTATTTTATTAGACCAAAATAATATGAATAAAATTAAATACAATATGAATAATGTTAGATTTCCATTATCAACTAAAATATCATAATTAAATATTTTATATTTAGCTAAATTACAATAATTTGCAATATTACCTCCTTCACTTTTTACTAATATATTTTTATTAGTATATTTAATCAATTCTTGTATATTTAATATGAAAACTATTATAAATAGTATTATTATAATACCTAAAATAAATTTAGGAAATATACTTGACAAAATTGTAATAATGATTATTGCTATTATTAATCCTACAATAGTAAATATATAATCCAAATTCATAGATGTTCCCTTTATTAAATATATATTTTTTATATTTTTAAATTATATTGCTTTAAAAATCCATAATACTAAGAATATTCCAATAGGATAGCTTAATCTTAATAAAAATTCTTGAAATTCTGTTAATATATTATCACCTATATATTTTGATAAATAATAAGTAATCATACGATCTATAGAAATACCAAGAACTATAACTAGCGAAAATAATGCCAATTTAATAACTTCAGATTTTTTCATATTCATTCTATCAAAAAAATTATACTCAGGTATTCTTTTTCTATAATTATCATTAGTATAAGTATTATATTGGGAATTATCGTATAAATTATAATTTTTTGCTGGCATATCATAATTAAATTGTTGCGAAGAATGAGTATTTTGATTTTGTGCCATAGAAGGCATTTGTTGTATTTGAGAATTTGATACAATATTTACTGAACTTCCTGTACTACCTGTACTACCAGCACTCGCTACTGATATATTAGGATTATATTGTGGTTTTGATGGTTTTTCTTCTCCATACAACATACTTTCATTAGCAGATGCTTTACTCATTTTATTTGAATAAGCATTTTCATAATTATCACTAAGTAAATTTTCTTCATTTACACCATATAACATATTTAATTCTGTCATAATATATCTATTATCTATATTATATATGGAAATAAAAAATTTTATAGTAAAATAATAATCTTTTAGTATTACAGATTATATGGATAAAATGTTTGATTATGAAAGTCTATTTACATATATGTCGCTAATATTTGCTATTGCTATATTTATATTAGTATTATATGGTTGTTTATCAAGAACATATAGTGGAAATGGAAATATTGAAAAATTTACAGAGAATGCTTCAGAACAACCTGTAATGGCAACTATTAGAGATATTGAAGTTGATGAAACAGGTGGTATTACAAAAATAAATATTGATAATGGAGGAAAATATTATTATCTAACACCACCAAGAATAACATTAAGAGCTCCTGCCGACGGAACTAGTGCTGAAGCTGAAATAAGATTAGGTACAACACCTGTAACTGGAAGTGTTTTATATCCTATAACAGAAATAATAATAAAAGCAGATAAGAAGGGAAATAAATATAAAACAACAGATAAAGATTTAATAGTATTAGAATCTATTAGTGATTATAATACATATGCTGATAAAGAAAATCCGTCAATGAAATTATCACAAGACCAAAAAACTACTATTAATGGCTTAATAGATGGTTGTACATCTTTAAGCCAAACTTTAAAAGATAAATATAAAAATATTATAAATAAAGGTATGCTTAGACAATATGATGTAAATGCTATTATTAGTGAATTAGAAAAAAATAATTCCTAAATATTATATTTATATTATATTTATCTTTCATAATACTCTCTATATTTTCTATTTTCAATGCCTTCATCGGTATATTCATTTTCTTTTTTTATATAATCATCTATATTATCTCTTGAATATTCATCAGTTTCTTCTTCTTCACTATCTCCTTCAATCTCCTCAGCATAATATTTATATTCCATATAATTCATTTTATATTCAGGATTTAATATAGAACCTTCTGGAAATTTATTTTGTGTAGGCTCGAAATAATAAACAGCAAATGTAATATTATGATTTACTCCTTTAAAATCATATAAAGTTCCTTTATTTGTTTCAAATATTAAAGTTAATCTCGATAATTTTCCTATTGGATGAAACTCTCTGACTGGTAATTTTGTAATAACTAATCTCTCTGTATTAATACCTACATTATCTACGCGAAATTTTGCTAATCCGAGAGAATACTTACTATATGATAATGAACCAAATAAATGTTCCTCTATTTCAGGACATCTTAGTAATATATATTTATTTCCAATAAAATAAACTATTCCAGGAGATGTTATTATATAATTATCATATACACCTACATTAGAAACTTTTTTTTCATTATTTGTTATGCTAACAGAATAATACATTTTCATCATATTTTCTTTATTATTATATATTGGTTTATTAATATATCTAACATTATTATGTTCAGGGACAGCATTAGAATATAAATCAAATCCTAAATTTTCATTGATAGTAGATTTTTTCATATCTAAAATAAAAGGATTCATAGAATATATATCAATTAAATTACTTACTTCAGCAGGATCAGTATGTTTTTTAAATCCAATCTCATAATTGTCTATTTTATCATATTTTGTTAAAAAACTTTTAAATGTATAATCTCCTTCTTCAATAGAAAATTTTATAAATATATCTTCATAATTAATAAATTTACTACTACCACTATTTAATTTATTATTATCAATATTATTTGAATCTAACTTATACCATATAAGTAAATTTTTCATATCCATAGTATTATTCTTACACTTTTCAATATCATCTCCAGTTAAAACCTTATTATATATTTTGAAATCTTTAATATGTAATTTAATATTATTATTCCATCCATACTTATAAGTTAATTCTGATTTTTTAGTTAAATCATTAAAAATATTATTACATTCTCTACCTATATTTTTTTCTGTATAGAACACATTATTAATTGATTTATAATTATTTAGTTTTGTATATAATTCTGATTTTGTAGATATGTATATTCTCCAATCATTATTCTCTGAAATAGTCCAACATATATGATTTTCAATTTCTAAATTTACACCTTGAATTACTTCTTTTATATTAATACCATCGCTATTATCATATCCAATAACAAAATATATATCATATAGTGAAGGAGTTACTATATTTTTTTTAATATATACCAATATCCCCGAATATAAATATCTACCAATTTTTGGATTATCTAAATCATCTATTAAATGTAAATGATAATATCCCATATTTAAAATATAATATTTTTCATTTAAATTTATTATATTTGAAATATTTGATGTTACCTTTATTTTAAAGGAAAAAGTAATACCTATATTATCACCTCCAATTCCCCCACTTTTATATATATTATATAAATTAATATTATTATTAAGTTCTATGTATTTATTATTTTCTATTATAGCATAACCATCATTTGAAAAATCACAATTTATTAATAAATTTGTATCATTTTCTAATTCTTTTATTCCATTAATAATATTATAATCATTATTTTTTTTTCCAATATAATAGTATAATAAATTATTTTCATAATCAATATTATACATAGTACGTGGAATACTTGAATCAATAATTTCTAATCCAATTACATTTTTAAAAGGAACATTAAACTCTATAACATATTTATTTGGGTTTGGATATTTATATCTATCTCTATCTACACTATCAATAATAAATGTATAATGTTGTTTAATACTATTATTTTTTAAATAATTTATATCTTCTATTGACATATCTTAAATATTATATAAATATAATATTTATATCTAAATATTTATTCATGTTCAAGATTACAAAACTAATTAAAAAATGATTTAATGATATATTATGTTATATATATAATAAAATACAAAATGTCAGATAATGAAAACCCAGATTATATTAAAATAATTATAGAAGATGAACGTTATAAAGATTTAGTACAAATATTATCTGAAATTGGAAAATCTTCATATTGGACTTATGAAAATAAAAAAGCTTTGTATGAATTTAAATCATCTGTAATCGATGGTTTCATTAAATTATTTGATTTTACTAAAAAAAAATACGTAGTTGATTCATGCTGTAGATATAAAAAATTATTCTATTTTAATAGAATTATATACGATTATACTGATAATAATGAACGCGAATTATTAACTAAATATTTAGAAGAATATGATGAAAAAAAATATTATGAAAAACTATTTACTATAATATTTAATACAGAACTATATCAATATACTTTATTAAATAATCACTATAAATCAATAAATATATAATCATCTAAAAATTATAGAAAATAGTCTGTTTTATATTATTATTTTTATTATTTGGTAATTTTTTTATTTTATTCATAATTTTTGGTAAATATTCTATAATAAAGTTTGTAATATCATCGTCATTAGTGTATTTATATATTTTTACAAATTCTTTAAAAAATAAATAAAATACTGCTCTTATCACTATGTAGCAATATGAATGTGTTTTTTCTTTCCAAAAATTATTTCCTTGTTTATCTATAATCTTTTTAGCAATTATTAGATTATGTTTTCTATCTTTATTTAATATTTTCTTAAAAGACATATTATTTTCAATTGAAACAAATATAACATTTAATATTATAGCAAATGTTTCGATTATTGCTTCATTTGGAATAAATATTTGTGTTTTTTCTATTTTACATATATATTTGAGTATTTTAATATTTCTAATATTCCAATCTTCGTAATGTATAAAATTATTATGATGTAATAACTCGTGTAGTATTACTTTTTCATAATCTTCTTTTCTAACTATATATATATTATTTGTATTAATATAAGTAAATCCTCCGTTTATATTTTTGGCATTAATTATTTCTGTTTTTTTATTAGGAAGTTTTCTATTTAATGGATTTAAAATTATATAAATATTAATATATTGACCTGGTTTAATATTATATAAGTTTTTTATTAAAAATGTTCTATAAATACATTTATATAAATGAATTTTAATTTTCTGAGAAATTTTTATATTAGTTAAAATATAAAAATTTATATCTTTATAATTTATGAAATATGCATATTTACAATTATTAGCATATTTTATACAAAAATTCCAATCGAAATAACTATCTTTATTCAATAATATTTTAAAATTATCAAACTTATCTAATGATATTTTATGAATATTAAATTCATCTTGATTAAAATTATAATTTTTTTTTATTAAATCATATAATTCATTTTCATTAAAATTATATAATATAGTATTCATTTTATATAAAAAATTGCTGACTTTCTTTTATAATTGAAGATATATATTTATTATTTTTTAGTTTTAGAGATAAAAATAATAATTTATTAGACATATTATTGTTGTTTATGTTATAATTATTATTTAAAATTGTATTGTCATTCCATTCTATAGCTCTTTTTATAAAATGCTTATATACATCTGTTTTAATAGAATATATCAGATTTTTTTGTTTTATATCTTGAACCCAATTATTATTTTTATCTAAATATTCCCATATATTATTCTTATCATATCTATATTTATCTTTTAATATTTTAAATACTACATATGATATATCGTAATGTGTATTGTTGATGGCACATAAATCAATAGAATTATTTATATCCATATATTATAATAATAATAAATGCTTATTTATAAAATACCGCCAAAAAAAGAAGAAAAAAAAACAAAAAAATCTACACAAAATATACAACTAACAAGATTTCAAACATCAGCACAAAACGTGCAACAAGCTGTTGTAGAAGAAGACCCAAAAAATTTAAAAAAAATATTATTGGAACAAACATCAAAAATTCTAAAAGAACAAAGATGTATAAATATGTCAATGAAGCAATTTAAAGATAGAGAACATATAAATAAAAATATGTGTTGTGTAGAATTTACTGAAATAGTTCATAATATAGAAAACAAAATAGTAGAAAAGTTAGCAGAAATAAGAGCAAAAATACAAGTTCCTTTTAATAATGCTATACCACTTCCTATATATATAGCAATTGCTAAACTAATTGAGAAAGATAGTAAATATTTACTTTATGATAAATTTATCAAAGATGGTAAAGATTATTCGAAAACATTTCAAGAAAAATATACATTTCAAGGAAAAATGAATATTATAATTTATGTTCCAAATCTCATGAATAATATTAATGACTACACATATTATCCATCATTAGAAGTATATACTAATCAAAATAAATGGATGGAATTGATTACACATCCAGATTCATATTTCTTAAGAACTTTAGATAATATAAAAAAAAATAATAAGTTATTTAAAAGAATAACAGATAGTATTTGTGATGATTATGGTTGTACTGCTGATGCTCAAGAAGATATAAATAATATGTTATTTAAAACCTTTTTTTTACCTACAAAATGTCTTCAGGATAAGAACTTTCAAAAAAATATGGATGTAAAAGTATATAATATATTTCATAATAAACCTTGGGACAATGGAGATCATGAATTAAATAATAAATATAAAGATTTATACAATAAAGCGAAAGAAAGAGAAAAAAGTGAAGAAGGAAGTAAAGAAGAAGATGAAATTGGAGAAGATGAAGATAAAGAAATTAAAATAGCATCATTATCAGCAGCATTAAGAGATGAATACTATTTTAAATGGACTAATCAAACATATAATAAAAAAATAACAGATGATTTACAATTAAGGTATGCTAAATCTTTTCCTGGAATACAAGAAATAAATTATAAAATGTTTAAATTAAAACCCGAGAGTGAAATATTTGCAAATAAAATTAATTTTCATTATATGCCTTGGGGTGATAAATTAATAAATAATCAATATGTACTAAATGAAGGTAAAACATTTCATTTTGAAGATATAAAATATATATCTAAAAATAATATTCAAAATAAAATAATTAAATTTAGGTCATTAAACAATAAACATTTTATGAAATTTAATGAATATGGAAAACTATCCATTTATGATGATAATAGTAATGGAAAAATAAAAGATGTACCTTTTTTATCAAGCATAGAGTTTATTAATTCAACAAATAAATATGTTAATTTTGATGTTTCAGGTCTTTTATATTTTCATAGTAAAGAAAGAGAACCTATATCGATACCTATTAAATTACCACCGCCCAGCGTATCTCTAAATCCATATAGTATTATATTAGATGAAAATAATCCAGGTAATTTATTAATATACGGAATGGGGTTTAATAGAATTAATTTTTAATAATTTATTTTTTTGCTTTGCGTAATATATGTATATGTAATAATTATATAATATAATATATATAATATTAGAAGTATGGTTAATAACGAATGGAATATATTAGATTTATATTTCAAAGATCATAAATATCCATTTACAGGTCATCATTTAGATAGTTATAGAAATTTTGTTAAAGTTAAAATACCAGAAATTATTAAATTAAATAACCCTATAACAATGATAAAAATAGATGATATTAACAAAAACATGATAGTTAAAGTTGAAGTATTCGTAGGAGGAGAAGAAGGTGATAATATATTTGTTGACAGACCTATATCTTTTGAAAATGGAGCTCCTAAATTAATTACTCCTAACGACGCAAGAATGAAAAATTTAACATACGAAACGCATATTTTTGCTAAAATAATTGTTAAAGTTACAGATGAAAAGAATGCGGTTAAAATAATTGAATTTAATAATATTGCTATTGGAAGTATTCCAATAATGCTTCATAGCGATATCTGTTTATTAAAAAATAATGGTTCTGATATATTAAAATTATTAGGTGAATGTCCTTATGATACAGGTGGTTATTTTATAATAGATGGGAAGGAAAAGGTTATAATAGCTCAAGAAAATATAGTTACAAATAAATTATTTATTAGCAAATTAAAAGAAGATGACGAAAGCGGATTTAGTTATAAAGGAGCTATAAGATGTATTGCTGAAAAAGGTTCTGTAAAACCTTATAATGTTGCTTTTTATTATGTAAATATTCCTATATTAAAAAATGGATTATATAGGGATGACGAATTTAAGATAAAATATATGAAATCTAAAAAGTATATATATGGTTCTATTTTAGTATCTTTACCATCATTTAGTGAAAAAATACCATTATTTATATTATTTAGAGCATTAGGTATAGAAACAGATAAAGAAATATACAATACTATATTTGGAGATAATCTTGATGATAAAGAAAGGGAATACTTTGATAATTTTATAAGACCGAGTATAATTAGTTCATATTATAAATATGATGATGATGAAATATATGTATACACACAAAATGATGCGTTAAATTATTTGAAAAATAAAGTAAAATATTCTAGCATTGAGCATGTAAAATCTGTTATAATGACAGAAATATTTCCAAATATAGACGAACTAGATAATAAAGGTAAATATTTAGGGTACTTAATATTACAATTTATAAAAACAGTAATTGGAACTATGCCTGTAAGTGATAGAGATAGCTATATTTATAAAAGAGTTGATATAAGTGGGTTTAAACTAACAGAATTATTTCAAGAAGCTTATATTAAATTAAGAGATAACATAAGAATTAAAATAGATAATGAATACTATTATGGTTCTTATAAGGAGAAAGGTAATTATAATAATATTATAAATAATAATAATATTTATAAAATAATAGATTCTTTAATAATCACAGAAACATTTGGAAAATCTTTAAAAGGGAGATGGGGTTTAATTAATAATAATGATCCTGAATTAGGAATAGTCCAAGATTTATCTAGAATAAGTTATATAGGATATTTATCACATTTAAGAAGAGTTAATATTCCAATAGATAGAAGTGTTAAAATAACAAGTCCTCATAGATTACATTCTCAACAATGGGGTATGATGTGTCCTTTTGAAAGTCCTGATGGTGCTTCTATTGGATATCTAAAAAATTTATCATTATTAACTAAAATAACAGCAGGAATAAACGTAGATAATATTAAAAGGTGTTTATTAGATATTGGAATTATACCTTTGAATAAATTTAATTTATTAATTAATAAAGATATTACAAAGGTATTATTAAACGGAACTTTATTTGGATATACAGGAGAACCTATATTTATTACAAGATTATTAAAAGCATATAGAAGAAATGGATTAATAAATGTGTTAATATCTATATCATGGAATATACCTTCTAATGAAATTAGAATATTTACAGAAGCCGGAAGACCTTGTAGACCATTACTTATATTAAAAAAGAATTCAGAACAAAATGAAATATTAGCATATAAATATAATTGTACAAATTGGTTTGATATGTTAAATGGACGTTATAAAAAATTAGAAGATGAAGAAAAAAACGAAGATTATTATTATAGAGATATATATAATAATCCTATTGATACTTATGAAGAAAAATCTTCATTAGAAAAATTAACTGGTGGAATTTTTAATATTAGTAAAATTGGAGGAAAAAAAAGTGATGATGAAAATATTTCCAATGAAAATAAATATAAAAAAATACTAAACATTTTAGAAGAAACAGGAGCATGTATAGAATATTTAGATAACGAAGAAAGTGATACAATATTAATAGCTATGAATAAAGAGGATATTACATCTTATCATACTCATTTAGAAATACATCCTTCTACTATTTTTAGTGTAGTTACTGGAAATATTCCAATGTGTAATCATAATCAAGCAGCAAGAAATGTTTTTCACGCGGCACAATCAAAACAAGCTATTGGAATATATGCTACTAATTTTAATAAAAGATTTGATACTATGAGTTATGTATTACATTATCCTCAAAGAGCAATTATAAATACACGAATTTCACAATATACATCAAGTGATTATATGGCAAATGGATATAATACTATAGTAGCAATCATGACATATTCGGGATTTAATCAAGAAGATAGTATTATGATAAATAAAGCATCTATAAATAGGGGGTTAAACTATTTATCATATTATAAATCTATTACAGCAACAAGTAAAGTAATTTCATCATATGAAAAAATTATTTTTGGAAATCCAATTAAATTAAAAGAAAATATAGGTAAATATGATGAAATAGTAGGAATAAAAAATAAAGATTATTCTCACATAGATGATAATGGTTTTATTAAAAAGGGAACATATATACCACAAGGTCAAGAAGTTATTATAATAGGTATGTTAAATGTAAAAGAAGTATATTACGAACATAAAGAAGGTGTTTTTACTATACAAAAAAAAAAGAAAATATATACTGATATATCAATAAGCACAGACAATTCATTATATGGAACAATAAATGACGTATATATATCTAATAAACTATCAGGAGAAGATTCTATAATTTGTAAAGTAAAATTTTTGAAAATTAAAAAACCGGAATTTGGTGATAAACATTCATCAAGACACGGGCAAAAAGGTGTAATTGGTATGATAATACCTGAAGAAAACATGCCTTATACTAAAGATGGTATAAAACCAGATATAATAATTAATCCGCATGCTATTCCTTCACGTATGACAATCGGTCATTTAGTAGAATGTATATATGCTAAATTATGCTGTATAGATGGTATTTTAGGAGATGCTACTGTATTTATACCTATTGATAATAATTCAATATACAATAAACTAGAAGATAGTGGTTTTGATAAATATGGTAATGAAATATTATATAATGGTTACACAGGCAAACAGATAGAAACTGAAATATTTATTGGTCCCACATATTACTTTCGTTTAAAACATATGGTTGCAGAAAAAATTAATTCAAGAGGTACTGGTAAAGTTACAGGATTAACGAGACAACCTACTGAAGGAAGAAGAAAAGGTGGTGGATTACGTATTGGAGAAATGGAAAGAGACACTATATTAAGTCATGGTATTTCAATGTTTATACAAGAAAGTATGATGGAGCGTTCAGATAAATATGCTTGGGCTGTTTGTAAAAAATGTGGTACTCTCGTACCTCTGAATATATCTTTAAATATAAATGAATGTAATAATTGTAATAATGACGAGATATCTATTATTAAAACTCCATATGCTTTTAAATTATTAATACAAGAATTTGAAGCAATGGGTATTCAAATGAGAATTAATACTGAAAATGTAGATATACCTTCTGAATATTTTGAACCATATATATATAAAGGTAAATTAAGAACTGACAATGAAAATAACGGAGATAATGACGGCGATAATATAAATATATATGACAATGAAGATGTAGATAATAGTGAAGATAATGAAGATAGTGAAAATAGCGAAGAAAGCGATAGTGATAGTATTAGCGATAATAATGATAATTACGCACAAAAAATAAATAATATAATATGGGGTGAAAAATACGACGAAAGTTTTAAAACACAAATGAATAAACAAACAGGTGGAAATAATAACTATAATAAAAATATTATTATTGGAGGTAATGATATATTAAGTGAAGATAATAATGATGATATATTAAGTGAAGATAGTAATTCAAATGATAATAATGATATATTAAGTGAAGATAGTAATTCAAATGATAATAATGATATATTAAGTGAAGATAGTAATTCAAATGATAATAATGATATATTAAATGAAGAAAACAATCATATATTAGATGAAGATAGTAATTCAAATAAAGATATTATTAGTGTAGGAGGAACAAGTGATTATAAAAATATGGATTTTGAAGAAGACGATGATATACAATTATTTAAAGGAGGAAGTAAAGAAGAAAGCGAAGAAGATAGTGATTCAAGTGATGAAGATAATTCTAGCGAAGGAGATGTTGAAGGTATTGAAGGTAATGAAGATTATATGAATGGTTTATTCAATATGTTTGGAGGAAAATTAGAAGAAAATGATAATATTGAAGTTAAGATTATTAATATAAAATAATTAAAATATTATATTTAATTAAAAAATAAATAAAATTTTTTATATTTAATTAAAATATAGTTAAATTATAAGATAGTATAATGGAAATTATTGATGGAGTATTATATTTTATATTAATAATTATATTAATAGCATTTATAGGTGTTTTATCATGGTTAGTATATGATTATTATAATTATAGAGATGAACAAAGCACGATAAATACTAAAATAAATAATAAGTTCAAAGAAAATTTAGAAAAAGATAAACAAATGGAAGAAAATATTAAAACTTTACATATTAATAACTCAAACTTTTTAAATTCAACATCTAATGTTATAGTTAATTATACTAAAGATGAATTATTAAAGAATAAAGAAACAATAGATAGATATAATTCAGAAACTTCTAATTATATTAATTTATTAAATTCAAATATTTATACATCTAATTTAATGTATAATACTTTAATAAATTCAACATCAAATGTATTAAGTGTTAATATAAAAAACAATTCTAAAATTACTAGTGATAATTTAAATAGATATTTTACATTTAGTGATATTACTAATGATGATAATAACGGAATATATAATTATATTGTAAATCCAGTAACAGCAAATCAAGATGCACCTACATTAAATTTAATAAAAGAAACTACGGCAGTTTCTGGTTTGAAAATCAATTCATCAGTTGAAGATAATAAATATCTAAAGGTTTGCAATAAAACAGGGGCAAATTGTTATAATTTATTTGTAGATACTGATAATTCACTTGTAGCACAATATGGTACAGAGGTTAATACAAAGAAAAAAATAGCAATAAATAGTGCATTTGTACCTGCTACAGCAACAGCAGTTGTTAATGCTACTACAGGAACTATAACAGCTATAAATGTAACAACGCCTGGAAGTGGTTATTTAACAGTACCAAATGTAATTATTACACGCGTACCAGCTTTGACACTACCTACTGTTAATCCTATTAATGCTATAGCTACAGCAGCGATAGATACAACGGGCAAAGTAACAGGTATTACAATAATTAACGCAGGTACAGGATATACTAATGCTCCTACTATTTATATAGTTCCTTAATTCTTAAATAACCAGATTATATAATTTTTATTTTTTTATAATAATATTTTATTATTTTTATCATAAAATAAAATAAATTAATTAATATAGAGATAATATAGATAATGAAAATTAAAAATTTACCATTGATATTATTATTAATAATATTTGTAATATTGGGTATATTTTATATTATGCATGTATGTAATTATAATATAAATGAATTATTTACAGATGAATCAACAGGTGTTATAATGAAATATTTAGATAAGAACATTGTAGAGAATTGTTATTTAGACACCACTGATTATTATAAATGTAAAAATGATGGGGCTAAGTGCGATTATACAGATAAATTTCTTTTGTTAGGAAATTCTCCAATTGAATATCATAATTCATATACGTGTGATAGTATTAAAAGAGATTATACAGGAAGATTGAAAGATATAGATAGCAGAGATTTACTTTTAACATATAAATGTATGAGTATAAATCCTTGCGAATTGCGAAATTGGTTAAATCGCAATAATATAGAAAATATGTTTTTTCAAGACTATTATAATGAATTGTATCCTATTACATCCGGATCAACAAATCCCAATTTAATACATACTATTAGAGATAATATTATAAAATATATAAATAATAATGTTAATTGCAATCTTGGTAATAATGTATGTATTGATACTGGAATTACAACATCTGGATGTATAGTAGGTTCTGCCACATCATCTACAGATAAAAGTATATCTAAATTTCCTATTTATGCTTGCATATCTCAATCTCCTTATCTTAAAGATGGAAATGAAAAAACTATGGTTTGGGATCATAATCGCGGGCAACCTATATCTCATTATAAATATTCTTGTTCATTAGGTATAAAAGATGATGAAACCGATTTATGTAATCCAAATCATAAAATGTTTATACAGGTACTTTTAATATTTTTTAAAAATAATAAAAAAAATATAAATGATTTTATAGCATATGTAGATTCTAATAAATCTAATAGCTTACAATGCAATATGAATTGCGGAAATGGAGATAGACAATACGGATTGACATGTGGTTGCTTAAATAAAAATAATAGTTATGATAGTGGCAATTATAATTCAATATGTAAAACTGGAAATACAGCTAAGGATTTCAGTATATTATATTATGTTAATCCATTTTATGAGTTTGGTACAACTTCTGTAAATAAATTTAGTTATGAACTTCATTTTAATTAAAAAACATTATAATATAATAATTTAATTTATTCGTCATTATCGTCATTAATAAATTTAAATTTTTCAATAGGCAAATTTTTATAATTTTCTACTTTTTCCCAAAAAATATTTATTTTTTCATTTATATTTTTCCAATTTTCATTATCAAAAATAATTCTTTGTACATTAATTTTTTCTAGTTTCCAATAATTTAATTTTACAAATTCATATTTATTACCATTTTTTTCATTCTCTATATTAAAATCTGCTATCTTTGAATAAATATTATCAATTGCTTCACTTGCATTTAGAACATCATCGCTATATAGATAATGATATTCTTTTGTTGGATTTTTAATATATTCAGCAATAATACCATGATTTGTATTTTTATTACTAAACTCTTCAATATATATGTTTTCTTCAATTATTAAAAATTTACATTCAATATAATCACATTCTTTTAAATTACAAACTGCTAATTGTCCTTGTATTTGTAATTTATATTTTTCAGGTACATAATCATTTATAATTTCCCTCGAATAAGGACATTTAATTTCTATCATAATACCTAATTCATTAATACCATCGGGTGATGCACCGAAATGTTCATTGTTCGGATCACATATTAATCCAAAATCATATATATGAACATTATTATTCGTATTAGCATATACACGTGTAGCCATTGGTTCAAACATAGTACCCCATTTTAAAGCTTTAATAGCATTATAATTAATATTATCGTTTAAAATATTAGCTTTTTTTTTAGCTATAGTATCACTAATTTTATTATTTTTAATAGCATCATATAAATCACTTGCTGTTAAACGAGTTTTGCGAGCTTCTAACCATTCTGATGTTCTTTGTTTTATAATGGGCATATTTACTAATCTTTTAAGTTCTTGTCTATAATTATTAATATCTTCAATTCTTTTAATTACAAAATCATTAATAGAATAATCTTCTTTATATTCAAGTATATCTATAATATCTTTATTGCTATTTTTTAAATTTTCTATAATTTTCTTATCAATATCTATAATAGAATTATAGTTTTCCATATTAGTAATAATAATATTATATGATATATTTTTATATCTATATTTACAAAACAGAGAACATATTTTCTTCATTCTTTTTTTTATAATTTTTAGAATCTTTATTTTTCTTATCGATAGCAGCATTAATTTTGTTATATAATTGCTTGTCCATGAAATTGATATCATTAACATTTGATGTCATTTTTTTAGATTTAGTCTTTAAATTGTATAAATCTTCTAATTCTTTTTTTTTGTTATTTAAAATAATATCAAAAGGTGTTTCTAGAACATTAATTTCTTCCATTTTATTATTAATATATATAAATGTAAATCATTTTTTATATAATTTTCATTTTGCGACTATCATAAGCCCAGTGAAGCAATGTTTGTCTAAGTCGCGGATATATTTTCTCATTATTACTTCTCAATTCATTAACTTTCTTTTGCAGTTGATTTCTAAATCTTCCTTTAGGTCCTGAAGATTTTTTCCATCTATTTATTTGTCGTATATCATCATCGCTTCTTCTGCCATTATAAAAATTACAATACCATTCTATCCATCCGTAAGGATCAATATCTTCCCTTATCCAGTTTTTTTCCATCCAATATTCATAATCTGTTCCTACTTCTACTTTATAATAATTTACACTTTTATCATACTCTTTTTTTATTAATAAATTATCAGGGATATCTTTTAGAAATTTAAAATGTTTATGATGATTATTATAAATTTTTTTTGTTTTAGGAGATTTTATTTGTCTAAAATATGACCCTCCCATAATTCCTAATTCAAACATTTCTTTTGGTGTTATATTAGGTTTAAATTCAGGATGGTCTTTGAATATAATACTCATAATCTATTTACTTAGATATATAATTATTATTAAAAATTTTATAATAATTGTAATTATATTTTTTAGCTTTATTATTATTTATATGGGTTGTATATATTACTTCTGCTATTTCATATTGTATTGGTGTAGATAAAATATAGTCATCAATATTTTATATTAGATAAATTATATATTAAAATGAGTACATAATTTATTTTTTCTTAAAATTTTAAAAGTTTTTATAATTTTCTAATTTTTTTTAAATTATGTACTCATTTTAAACTCTTGAAGAGTTTAAAAATGAAAGAATATAATAATTATGGATATAAATGGTGTCCTGATAAAAGTAAGCATGCGTCTTTGACAGCAAAAGAAATTATTAAAATGTGTTATATATTAAAATAAAATTAAATACAGGAAAAATTATTCAATTTGGAAAAAATATTCAATAATCAATCGCATATTACGAATTACAACTTTTACACCTTTGAAGAGTTTAAAGAATAATCCATTGATGACAATTTTTTATTAATACTTTCAATATTATTATTTGATATATTATTATTTTTTACATATTTTTTAGAGAGTTCTCTAATTAAATCTTTATAAAATCTATCATCTATTTTAGATAATTCACTATATTTTTGATTATACATTTTATGAAGATTAAAATATTCTTGACTTCTTTGAAAAACATTTCCATTAACATTATGAATACATACATTATTATTCCACATATACTCTAAAAGCTCTTTATTATCAAATACCTTTGGGTCTATATTATATTCCTTTACAATTTTTTCTGGTATATAACACCAAGGTAAAAATTTATATTCTGGACAAACTATCTGACGATTAACATGTGTATAAGTATTATTTTTAACATCATCTATGAATATAGTACGATTATTAATAATATAATCAATATCATCCTTATTTTTCATAACAGGATATCTATTTTCTAATGTAGTAGTTATTAATGGAAAAATATTAGCTAAAGATTTCTCTTTTTTTACTGATGTTAATATTAAATTTTCCCTCGTAAAAAAAGGACGATTTATTTTAATATTTAATGCCTTCTCTATATTTTTTCCCAAAGAAGAATTAGTCCATCCGTATGCACTTCCAGTATAAAAAAATATTTCTACATTTTTAAATTTATTATTACAAAACTCTATAAATTCCTTAATATTAGGTCTTAACAACCCATTTTTTAATTCAGTCTGCATATTAATATTTTCTATAAATTTGCAATTATCATTATTTTCCTTTTCACATATATTATATATATATTTTAATATATGTGCTTCTTGTACTAAAAATCTGATATCTCCTATAACAGTACAATCAATATCAAATATTAAAATAAAAGGATATTTTTTCATAATGTTCTAATATACATAAATATTAAATTGAAAATGATTTTCCACAACCACACGTAGATGATTTTATATTAGAATTTTTTGTAAATACAAACTTTTCTTCATATTCTCCTTTAGTAAAATCTATATGTGTTCCGAATAATGCAAATTCAGATTTAGGATCTACTATAACAGATATATCATGATTTTTTATTATAAATATTTTTTTTTTATCATTAAATTTAGAGAATAATTCATTATTAATTGGAGAAAAATTATATAAAAATCCATTACATCCACCGCTTTTAGCCTCTAATAAATATTTATTATAATAAATATTAGTTTTAGATAAAGTATTATTAGATATATATTGTAATCTTTTCCAGGCATTCGCTGATATTGTAATTGACATTTCAATCTAAATAAATAAAATCTAATTATTTAGTGTTTTTATACTTACTAGATTATTTGAAATATCTAAATATTGATATGGTTTATTACCAAAAGCACGAGAAATTCCTGTATCAGTTAACCATAAATTATTATTAACAAATTTAATACTATCTACTACATTATGTCCTATAAACATATAATTACAATTTAAATGATTTAATAATATATTTAGCTCATCTCTTGTATCTAAATTTCGCGTCCATAGAATACCATCGTCATCCAATATAATTTTACTAAAAATTTCACTATCATCATTGTTATCTATATTAGTTGTTAAAGCAAATTTTTTCCATAAATTATTTAAATAAAAAATATCTTTATTATATTTTTGTAAAATAAATAAATGAGATATTTTTAATCCAGCATGACAAAATAAAAAACCTCCTATTTTAACAATAATAGGTCTATTAGATAATAATGTAGAAAGTTTTCCACCTGGTTTAAATAACTCTCGTCTTCTTTTTTCATTATGTTCTATACTTTTTCTAGAAACATAAGTATAATTTCCTAATATATTCATGAATTCATGATTTCCTATAATAGATATTACTTTACCACCTTTTGCCGAAGCTATTTTATCTAATAAATCAGTAAATTTAAGTACTTCTAAATCTTCAATTATCTCCCAATCATTATCCTCAATTCTATTTAAACTATCTATTTGATCACCCATTTGTATAACTATTGTATTTTTAGGTTCAGCTATCCATTCAATATTATTATTAATTATTTTGGCATCAATTAATATATTTTTTAATCTTTTAATATCTCCATGAATATCTCCTATTACAACTAATCTATCAGGATTGGGATATTCAAATATAATATTATCATTCATTTATTATTATAATAATATTTATATTATTTATATTATTTATATTATATATATTAAAGTTTGTGTATATAAAAGTTTATATATACATAAATATATAATGTCAAAAGTAATAAATATTTATATTGTATATACAAATGAATTAGAAAATAGAATAAAAAACTTAAATAATGTTATTGAAATTTTTAAAAAAATATGTAATAAAAATAATGTAGATGTTATAATTAATATAATAAAAGAACCTTCCGCAAAAACAATAGATGAAAATATTAATTCTTTTAATGAAAGAGTTGATTATAATAAATTTGAAGGTGACAATGAATATAATCAATATATAGAAAATTTAAATACATTTCAAATTTCAAACTATGAAAAACATAGAGAATTATATAAAATTATAAAAGATAAAGATGAAAATTCATTATATATGATAATTGAAGATGATGTTTTAATTAGTAATAGTTATATTAATAATATTGAAGAATTAATAAAATATCTAAAAGATGGTAATAATGATTTATGGGATATATTGTTTCTATCATTAAATACAATAAATAGTCCAGAAGAAATAATTGATTTCAGAAATGTATATAATAAACTAATAACAAAATGTTGTTATTTTATTAAACCTAAAATATGTGAAAAATTATATAATGAAACAAATACATTTAAATTAACTATGAAAAATACCTTATCAAAATATATTAAAGATAACGAAGATCTAAAAGTATATTTTTTTAATAAAATAACATTTATAGAAGGTTCTAAATTAGGTATTTTTCCTTCAACTATTAATAATGTTAACTATCTATATTTTAACAATGAATATATAGAATTAATAAAAATATATAATAAAGAAACTTTAAGCAAAGAAGATATTTCAAAATCTATAGAATTATTTAAACAAGTAGAGAATATTAATTCTTCAGAATTAAATAATATATTAGGAATGATATATCTAAAAAATAAAAACTATAAAGAAGCAAAAAAATGTTTTATAACTGCTCTTGAATTACATAAAAGAAATTTAGGATATTTACAAAAAAATAGTATAATATTAAGTAATGTAATTGATATATTTAAGTATGAACAAGATATGTTAGAAGAATGTATTAAAACAAAACCTAAATATTCTTAAATTTTATAAATTTAATCCATTTTATTTATCATTGATGATAATTCTTCTACTTTTTTTTCTAAAGCTGCTATTTTATCATATATAAATTGAACTTCATTAAAAGTATTTTCTACAATTAATTGTTTAGAAAATAAATCAGATAAAGCTTTTTCCATAGCATTTGTTTTATTTACAACATCTGGCAAAATAGAAAATGTAGATACACTATTAGATAATTCAGAAACAGAATTATTTAGTTCGCTTATTTTATTATTTACATTAACTATAGAGTTAGTAGATAGTTCATCTACAGAAATTTCTAAAGCAGTTAATTGTTTTGTTAAATTTGTTAAAGACTCCAAATTAGATTCAGAAGATAAACTTGACGAAGTTTCTAATTCGGAATTAGAAGAAGATTTTATTAAAGATAATACTTCTGATAATTTTTCTAATTTATCAAATAATAATTTATTAGAATCTTTAGTTTCTTCTATCGCAGTTTCCATATTTTGTATTTTAGCATATACAGCATTAATAGACATAATTATTATACTAATATAATATAATATTTTATTTTTATAAAAATATAACGAACCCAACAAAATATAAAAAATGATTATATTATTTAAATATAAGAAGACTAATATATATAATGATAGTTCCGATTAGATGCTTTACATGTGGAAGAGTAATGGCTGATATTTCAGATTATTACGAAAAAGAAAAACTAAAATTAAATGAAACTAACGACGTTGATAAGATATATAAAAATTTTGAAAAAATTCATACTGGTAACTTGCTAAATAGTTTGGGATTAAATAGATATTGTTGTAGAAGAAATTTAATCACAAATATAGATATGATGGATGTTATTTAATTTACTTATAATTTCTCATATACGGATAAGAAGTAAATAAAAATATGGAAACCGAAGAAAATGATATAATAAACAAAGATGATAAAAATAACATTATAGAAGAAATAGCTGATAATGATATAAATGATATAAATGAAGAAAATAATAAATTTAAATTAAAAAATGAAAATATATATAATGATTTAGAAAAATTTATTGAAAAAAATATAGAAAATAAAATTAATAATTTACTTGAAACTTTACCTAATAATGTTAAAAATATAAAAGATAATAATAATTTTTATGATTTATCGCTAAGAGAATTATATAAAAATACACTACAAACTATAATAGATATAATAAATGATATTAGCAATGCTTATAGCAACAAATATATTGATAATAATAATTATATATATGTAATAATTAATATTCTTTTTAAAGAAGAAAGAAGATTATATGTGGGTATAATATTGTTATTCTTTTCATTTATAATATATTTTATAGATGGTGCGTCAGTGTAATAAAATATATAAGTAATGAATAAGAAATATGATTAATATTATTAATAATTATCAAGTAGCTACTTTGTTTTTAGCATTAATATTTTTTATAATTAGTAAATATAATACTTCAATATTAATTTCAATTATAATAATAATAATTTTTTATTATTATATTGATAATAATATTAAATTAAATAAAGCAAATAAAAAAAATGTAGAAGATGTAATTATAGATAATATTGATAAAGGTATTGATACTATAAAAGAATTAAATACTGATAATTTTTATATTAATATTAATACAGGAAAAATTAAATTTTTAAAAAAAAATAAAGAATTTTTAGATATTATAAATAATTTAAAATTTGTAAAAAAATTTGATAAAACTAGATATAATAATTTGATAATTTATGCGAATAAATTAATGAAAATATATGTATATATACTATCTGATAGATATGATATATATGTATATATGCCTATATTTAATGATATTGTAAATGATATACTCGAAATATTATATTCATTTGTTTTTGTAATACCAAATCGGTTTAAACATATATATGGATTTAATCCTCAAGAAGAAATTGATAAATCAATTATGGATTTTCGAATAAAAGTTGAAAAAATGTTAATAGTTTTAAATAATTACGGAAAAATAGGAAAAAAAAAGATATATATTGATATATACAAATATAGTCCTTATGAAAAAAATAAAGATTTATATTTACCTTAAATTTTTTTAAATATTTTAAGATAATGATATTTGATCGCTAACATTAAAAGGAGAATATTCTTTATAATTACTAAAATTGTTTAAATATTTAAAATTAAGTAAATCATCTATTTTATAGCTACTATTTTCATCAAGAATTGTGTCAATACTATTTTGATTGCTCGAATACCCTCCCTTTTTTTTGAGTTTATTAATAGATTTGTCCATTTTATATATTTTATATAATTTAGGTAAATTTACTACTATTATTTTAAAGTGTGAATTTACAGCTTTTTTACTTTTTAAGCATGTGAAACAACCTCCTTTCATTTCTTTATTACAAGTATTGCAAATATTCTCTTTTATATTCATAGATTTTTTATTGGAACCTCCTCTAATATATGATAAATATAAATAATTTACAGCTTCAGGATTTGAAGTATTTAATGTATTATTACAACCTTCTTCTAAAATAGTTTTAATATAATTGTAATCTTTATTTGAATTAATTTCACAATTTCTTTGTAAAGAAGATGTCAGGTTATCTACTGCTCTATTAGTATTAATTAATTGAGTATTATTTAATAATTTATTAGTATTCATTTATATAATTATAATATATTATATAAATATTAATTAATATTATTATAAAATGATTGTAGAATATACTATAGAAAGTATTAAAGATTATTATACAAATAATGATATTTGCAATGATATTAATATTATAGAAAATACAATATTAAATAAGGTAGATGATATTAATAGTGAAATATATCATATTTTTCCAATAGCAATATCATTTAGTATTACATTACTTTTAGTATTTTATTTATTATATTAGTTTATAATAAGATTATATACAAAATCTTTTTTTAATTTATTTTTATTAAGAAGCATAATATTATAATGTCGGCAAGTATTACCCCATTTGGTACTTCGCGGTCAATATATTCATTTGCTAATAGTGATATTGATATAAACGGAAATGTAAACGCGAACCAATTTATAGGTGATGGACAAAATATAACCAATATAAATATAGAAAATATTAACAAGGCAAATATTAATATTGGAAAAAAAATATTAAAAACTATAGGTGGAACAGGTAATAATAATTATATAGAACACGGTATTATATATAATAATAATGTTACAAATAGATTTGAAACTTCTTCTAATTTATTTTGGGATAATGAAAATAATATATTGTATTTAAATCAAAAAAATATATTAGATACTATTTCAAATTATACAGACAATACTTCTAATGTTATTATTGATATTATAAATATTACATCAAACAATGTAATAACTGAAATAATAAATAATATACAAAGCAATATTGTTATAAAAAATGTATCGGGAATTCCTAAAGGAAGTAAACTTAATTATGGTGTATTAAAAGTTGGAGATGGTATATTCGTTAAAGATGGAGCTATTAGTATAGAACCTGAGCCTGTAATTATCAAGGAACCTACCGTTGATCCTGTTTTAAAAGCATATTTAATAGATAATACTTATTATGAGAAAATAATATTTACATATGACCCTGAAAGAGGTACGACATATGATAATTCAACAATATTAAAATATTTTTTTGATTTTAATAAAATTACAAATACATCAAATATTAAAAGCGTCGGTAGTATAACTAATAATATAATTATAAATAGCATAGATGATGTATCTTTGATAAAAGCTACTGATAGAAAATATGAATATACTCCATTACAAAAAAACTATCTATATTTTAATGGAACTGAAAATTCATATGCAAATTTTGATAGCAATGTTGATATATACAAAATATATTCAAATAATTTAATTGAAGGAGGCGATACTATAGGGATTACATTTTCATTTTGGTTTAAAATTTATAATGATATTTCAAGTGATAAATTTTTGTATTTTTTTAGTAATTCAAACACAGCAACATATCGGTTTGAAATTAAAATTATTAAAGATACTAATGATAATTTTAAATATTTAGCGGTAAATATACGTCAAGGTATTGATAATGAATATATTATTAAAGATATTTATATTCATACAAACATATGGTATCATTTTGTATGGTGTATAGATGGAAATTTAACATGGTCGCTTTATCTAAATAGAGAAGGTAATTCTATATTTTATGAAAAGAAACTTTATAATAGAATAGGTATAGATGAAGATGCTAATTATATTACACAAATCATAGGTAAAGCTTCGCATAAATTAAATACAAATTTAAATTGTTCAATTTGTGATTTGCGTATATATAATAAAGCACTAACATCATCTGATATATTTGAGTTATTTAAACTAAACGAATATACTTTATATAAATTAAAATTTAATGATCCTAATTATACAACATGTGATATATTATTAATTGCTGGTGGTGGCGGAGGAGCAAATGAAGGCGGTGGAGGGGCTGGTGAGTTAGTTTATATGAATAATGTTATAGTACAACAAAATATAGGTAGTAGTTATTATGAAGTTAAAGTAGGTAGAGGTGGAGCAGGAAAAATAATAGAACAAATAAATGGTGAAAATATAGTTATTCAAAATAATACAAAAGGTATAGATACAACATTCGGAACGTTAGTTGTAAATGGTGGCGGTTCTGCTCTAATATCTGGAGGTACTGGTGGTAGCGGAGCAGGAAATGGTGGAACATCTAATTTAAATACACAAGCAAATTTTGAATTAAGAAAAATTTATTTTAATGGTAATAATGGATTTCAATTAAAAGGTGGTGGTGGAGGAAGTGGAAAAAGTGGCGGAATATACAATGGTGGTGATGGTATAGCTATAATAAATGATCAAGTTAATAATATCACACATAATTTTAAAGGAATTTTTAATTTATTAAATGATGGCGATATAGGATATTATAATAATTCTTGTAATTTAATTTATTTTGCTGGAGGAGGTGCAAGTAATATAAATAATTCATATGGTGGATTAGGAGGTGGAGGATATGGTTCATCTAATTATATACAAAATATAAATTACGAAGGTAGAGTTAATACTGGTTCTGGTGGAGGAGGATATATTAACAAAGGTTATAGTGGTGGCAGCGGTATTGTTTTATTGAGATATCTAAAAACTGAGCTTTCAACAAATAGTATAGGTAATGAACTCAGAGCAGCTTCAAATAATTTATTATCAGTTATAAATAATTTAACAACAGATGATATTATAGAAAATAATAATAACAAAAAAAAATTTATAATAGATAATATTTACAATGATAATTTATTATTAAATGGTACATTAGTAATAAATTCTAATTTAATAGTTCATGGAGATACTACTACATTCAATACAGATATATATACTTCTGAAAAAATAAATATTACTAATTTTGATAATGATCCTGCTTTTCATATTATGCAAGTAGGCGATATAATACATAATAATAATCCTATATTTACAATAAATTATAATGAAAATAAATTATTAACATTATTAGATAGTGGAAGTCTCGGATTAGGTATTAGTAAACCAGAAAAAGCATTATTAAATATAATAGAAAAAAATGGAAGTAATATAATAAGTGCCTCAAATCTTTCGAGAGAAGTATTTACTTTAGCGAATGATGGTAGTATAGGTTTAGGAGTAATCGAACCTAAAAGCACTCTTTTTAACATAAAACAAATTAACTATAGCAATATCATAAGTGCTTCAAATCTTTCAAGAGAAGTATTTACTTTAGCTAATGACGGAAGCCTTGGTTTAGGAGTTATTGATCCTGAAAGTACTTTATTGAACATAAAACAAATTAACTATAGCAATATCATAAGCGCTTCAAATCTTTCAAGAGAAGTATTTACTTTAGCGAATGATGGCAGCCTTGGTTTAGGAGTTATTGATCCTGAAAGTACTCTTTTTAACATAAAACAAATTAATTATAGTAATATCATAAGCGCTTCAAATATTTCAAGAGAAGTATTTACTTTAGCAAATGACGGAAGCCTTGGTTTAGGAGTTATTGATCCTGAAAGTACTCTTTTTAACATAAAACAAATTAACTATAGCAATATCAT
>Ga0169931_10002380_pt1 | contig 30700 bp, 30 predicted proteins | sample Kivu_15m_20L_FD_129675 | JGI IMG/M metagenome (GOLD analysis project Ga0169931, IMG submission 129675) | Freshwater microbial communities from Lake Kivu, Western Province, Rwanda to study Microbial Dark Matter (Phase II) - Kivu_15m_20L... | ecosystem: Environmental > Aquatic > Freshwater > Lake...
CGTCGAAAACAGTTGTATCAGGTGTCCGTGGCTAGGGGGTGCTTCCGGTGGCGACAGCGCGCTTCGGGTCGCGAACCCATTCGCTCCACGAACCTGGATATAGGCGCGCGCCTTCGATGCCCAACGTCTCGAGCGCCAAAAGGTTGAGGCAGGCACTGACGCCCGAGCCACACATGGTGACGACTTGCTCCGGCGCGCGACCAGCGAGACTGCGCTGCCAAAGATTTCGCAGCGTGTCTTCATCGTGCCAGCCGCCGTCAGCAGCAAAGTTGCTGGCGAAGGGGTGGTTTACGGCGCCGGGCACATGACCTGCTATCGGGTCCATGGTTTCGTTTTGACCCGCATAGCGATCAGCCCCGCGACCATCAATGATGTGCAGGCTGCGGCTTGCGAGCGAGCGCTCGATTTCCTCGACGTCGGCCACCATGCGCGGCTGTGCTTGACCCTGGAATGTGCCCGCTGGGCGGCTCGTGAGCTGCGTGGTTAAACCGCGACCGCTTGCCACCCAGGCCGCGAGGCCGCCGCGCAGTACCGCTACGTTGCGATGTCCGAGCCAGCGAAACAGCCACCAGGCACGGGCGGCGTAGACCCCATTGCCCTGATCGTGGACGACGATTTGGCTCTCGGGTGAGATTCCCCAAGTACGCGCGCGGGCGCTGAACACCCTGGGGTCCGGTAGCGGATGACGTCCTGAGCTCTCGGTGGGCGCCGCTGCCAGATCATGATCGAGGTGGGCGTACTGCGCGCCGTCGATATGCCCGCTGGCAAAGCCGGCCGCACCCCAGTCGGGGCGAGCGAGCTCGAAACGGCAATCGAGCAGCACCCAGTTGGGGTCTGCGAGGTGGGCGGCGAGGGTGTCGATGTCGACCAGAGTGGCAAAGGCCATACGAGCTCCGAGTGGTGTCAGGCGCGAATTCTCGGACCTGACGCTTGCCGTTACAATCCCGCCATGGCAATCGACTTCTACTGGGCCAGCGGCTGTCCCTACTCATGGCGAGTAGCGCTCGCGCTTGCGCACAAAAAGCTGCCTTACACGGGGCATCGCTTGCAGCTCGAATTTCAGGAGCAAAAAACGCCGCAGATACTGGCGATGAACCCGCGTGGTCGTGTGCCGGTGCTGAAAGACTCGGGTTATGTGGTTTTTGAGTCAGTGGCGGTGCTCTATTACCTCGACCGCAAATATCCCGAGCCGTCGATTTTCGGTCGCACACCGGAAGAAGCGGCCGTCATCCTGCGGGTGATCGAGGAATTTCAGGCTTACACCGAACCGTACATCATGGGCATCTGTCGCAAATTGCTCGGCAGTACGAGCCCGGCGGACGAAGAGCGACCGCTCTCATCTGAGGCGCTGACCGACGCGATGCACGTGGTAGCGCGCGAGGCGCGCACCATTGAAATGCGTGTGTCACGTTTCGACTGGATCGTCGGCGAAGATTACAGCGCCATCGATATGGTTATTTTTCCGGCCATCCAGTTGCTGCGCCGGGCGCTAGCGCGCCCCGAGGCACAAGATTTGGCGCGGCGTTTTCTTCCCATCGAAGCAAATTATCCTGCTCTCGGTCGCTGGCTCGAACGCATCGAGTCACTGCCGGGGTACGATGCCACCGTTCCGCCGAGTTGGCGAACCGGCTGATTCAGCCGTCTTTTGAGAAATACCAGGAGCATCATGAGCGAATACAAAGTCCACGTGGATTTCCCCGGACGTATTATTTTTGTCGGCTTCGGCAGCATCGGTCAGGGCGTCTTGCCATTAATGATGCGCCACATCGGCACTCAGGCCGACAAGATGGTCATCGTCGCTGCCGACGAGCGCGGCATCGAGGTGGCTCGTCACTACGGTGTCAAATTTATCGTCAAAGCGATCACCCCGGATAATCTGCGTGAACTGCTCGAGCCTTTGGTCGGCGAAGGCGATTTCGTCGTCAACGTGTCGGTGGATGTGTCTTCCATCGCGTTGATCGAGTTCTGTCGCGAGCGTGGCGCGCTTTATCTCGACACCTGCATCGAGCCCTGGCCGGGTGGCTACACCAACAAGAACACGCCAGCGGCGCTGCGCACCAACTATGCGCTGCGCGAGTCAGCGCTGGCACTGCGTGATGGCAAGCCGGGACCGACGGCGCTCGTGACGCATGGTGCAAACCCCGGTTTGGTGTCGCACTTCGTCAAGCAGGCCATGCTCAATATCGCCGCTGCCACAGGCATCGAGACCGCTGAGCCCAGCGATCGCGCGGGTTGGGCGAGTCTGGCCAAGCAGCTTGGCGTCAAAGTGATTCATATCGCCGAGCGCGACACGCAGGTTTCGCCGATTCGTAAGCGCGTCGGTGAGTTCGTCAACACCTGGTCTTGCGATGGCTTCGTCAGCGAGGGCTCGCAGCCCTGTGAGCTCGGCTGGGGTTCGCACGAGCGGCATTTCCCGGAAGATGGTCACCGTTACGACTTCGGCCGTGGGTCATCGATTTATTTGGCGCGCCCGGGCGCCTCGACGCGGGTGCGCACTTGGACACCCAAGGCTGGGCACTTCCACGGCTTTGCCATCACTCACGGCGAGTCGATTTCGATCTCCGATTATTTGACGGTCAAAGAAGGCGATGCAGTGAGCTATCGGCCGACCGTGCACTACGCCTATCACCCCTGTGATGATGCGGTGCTCTCGGTGCACGAGTTCGCCGGGCGCAATTTCGTCATGCAGAAAGAACAACGCATTTTGATGGACGAAATTTCCTCAGGCGGCATCGACGAGCTCGGTGTGTTGCTCGCTGGCCATTCGCGCAATGCCTATTGGTATGGTTCACAGTTATCGGTCGACGAGGCGCGCGAGCTTTGTCCGTTTAACAACGCTACCAGTTTGCAGGTCTGTGTGGCCGTGTTGTCGGGCGTCATTTGGGCGATGGAAAACCCGCGTCGCGGGCTCGTCGAGCCGGACGAAATCGACTTCCGTCGCAACCTCGAGATCTGCATGCCCTACCTCGGTCCCGTGGTCGGCGAGTTCACGGATTGGAACCCGCTCGCAGGTCGGGAGAGTTTGTTCAGCGAAGATCTCGACCACGGCGATCCGTGGCAGTTCAAGAACATCAGGGTGCGTTGAGGCCGGGTGCTTTGAAACTTGGATAATCGATAGCGACGATCACGTAGAGACGCTTGCCTGCAGGCGTCTCTACGCTGATCTCGTCGTCGAGTCGCTTGCCAAGCAGGGCTCGCGCGAGTGGTGCATCCATACTCACGTAACCTGCAGCGAGATCGAATTCATCTGGGCCGACGATGCGATGCCGGTGCTCTTCGCCCTGCTCGTCTTCGAGTGTGACCCAGGCCCCAAAAAACACCCGCTGACGATCAGCCGGTGGTTCGTGCACGATCACCATGCCCTCGAGGCGCTTGCGCAGAAACCTGACCCGCGCATCGATTTCGCGCAGTCGCTTCTTGCCATAGGTGTATTCGGCGTTCTCGGATCGATCACCCTGTGCAGCTGCTTCGCTGACCGCCCGAGTCACCGCCGGGCGCTCTTCACGCCACAGCCGCTCGAGTTCGGCGGACAGGCGGTCGTAGCCCTCACGGGTAATGAATTTGGAGCCGGGTTTGCTGGGCGGACGATAACGTGACACGGACGAGAGGATAGCGTCAAAATCACGCCAACGTGATTTTGAGGTGAGTAGCATGAAAGCAATCAAGAGATGGATGACAGGTGCGGTGCTGTTGGTGTCGCTGTCGCTTGGCGGCTGTGGCTACAACACCATTCAGGAGCAGGACGAGGCGGTCACGGCCGCGTGGTCGGAAGTGGTCAACCAGTATCAGCGCCGCGCTGATCTCATTCCGAATCTCGTCAACACCGTCAAAGGCTTTGCGGCGCAAGAAGAGCAGGTGCTAGTCGGTGTGACCGAGGCGCGTGCGCGAGCCACTTCGATTCAGGTGACGCCTGAGCTCGTCAACGACCCAGCTGCTCTTGAGCGCTATCAACAGGTACAGGGGCAACTGACGAGTGCGCTCAAGACCCTGCTTGCCATCAGCGAAAACTATCCGCAGCTCAAGTCAGATCAAAATTTCCGCGATCTGCAGGCGCAACTCGAGGGCACTGAAAATCGTATTGCCGTGGCGCGTAATCGTTACATCGCCTCGGTGCAAGCCTATAACGGCACGATACGGCGCTTTCCGTCGAACCTCACCGCGATGGTGTTCAGCTACGAAGTGAAGCCCAACTTCACGGTCGAAAACGTGGCGGCGATTACCACGGCACCCACGGTCGACTTCGGTTCGGCGCCGCCACAACAGTGATATCACGCGCTTTCAGGGGTGTCGTGCTCAGCGCTCTTGCGCTGTGCGGCTTCGTTGCCACGGCGAGTGCGCAGCAGGGCTTGCAGCCCGTGCCGCAGTTGTCGGCGCGCGTGACCGATCTGGCCGCCGTGCTGAGCGCTGCAGAAGAGTCGGCGCTGTCCGCCGTGCTTGCCGACTTCGAAGCGCGCAAGGGTGTGCAAATTGCGGTGCTGACGATACCGAGCGTCAAGCCTGAGGAAATCGAGCAGTACTCGATCCGCGTCGTCGACAGTTGGCGGCTCGGTCGCAGTGGCGTTGACGATGGTGCGTTGTTGATCGTCGCGGTCGAAGACCGACGCGTGCGTATCGAGGTCGGGCGGGGGCTAGAGGGCGCCATTACCGACCTTACTGCGCATCGCATTATCGACGAGGACATCCTGCCGGCGTTTCGCAGTGGCGACTACGCCGCTGGCATTGCAGGTGGCGTTGAGCGTCTCGTTGCCGTTGCTGACGGTGAGCCGCTGCCACCACCGCAGCCGAGTTGGCAGCGCGATGGCAGTGCCGTGGGTGACTTGTTCGGTTTGTTATTCATTGTGGTTTTGGCGTCGTCGATTCTGCTTTCGAAAGTACTCGGGAGACTGTTGGGTGCGCTATCGACGGGCGGTTTGGTCGGTGTGATCGTCTGGTTCGCGAGTGGTGCCGTGCTGGCAACGGTGCTGGCGGCGATCGGCGCGTTCGTCATCGCGCTCGTTGCCGGGTTTTTACCGGCTGAGGCGTTTGCGGGCAGGCGCGGCCACGGTCGTTCTCGCGGTGGCTTCGGTGGTGGAATCGGCCGTGGCGGTCATGGCGGTGGTTTTGGTGGTGGTTTTGGTGGCGGCTTCGGTGGGCGCGGTGGTGGTTTTGGTGGCGGTGGCGCCTCGGGGCGGTGGTAATGACTTTATCTCGAGCGCAACGCTGGCTTTGTAACATCACAACCACCCCGCTGTTGGCGCGCCGGCATTTTCCAGCGGCGGTACTGCAGGATATCGAAGCCGCCGTGACCGCTGCTGAGGCCCGACATGCCGGTGAGATTCGTGTCGTGATCGAGGCAGCGCTCGATCTGCCGGCACTCTGGGCGAATCAAACGCCTCGCGAGCGCGCGCTCGAAGTGTTCTCGATGTTTGGGGTGTGGGATACCGCGGACAACAACGGGGTGCTGATTTATCTGCTGCTCGCCGAGCACGACGTCGAGATCATCGCCGATCGGGGCGTCGCAGCGAGAGTGCCCGTCGAGGAATGGCAACAGGTGTGTCACGAGATGGAGACTGAGTTTCGCGCTGGGCGCTTCCGCGAAGGCGCAATCGCCGGCGTAGAGGGGGTAGCACAGCTACTCGGCCGTCATTTCCCGCAGCAGCGCGGCGATCGCAACGAGCAGCCGAATAGGCCAATCCTGCTGTAATCTTCAGGGTTATGCGTTTCTTTCCACTGGTTGGCCTGTCATTGCTGTTGGTCGGCTGCGTCACGACGCCGCGCGAAGAGCCGATTCGCTGGGTCGCGCCGCCGCCGGAAGTCGAGGAGGCTTTGCCGTATGCGGTGAGCTTGCATCGCTTCGACGTCAAGGAAGGCACAGACCTCATCGGCACGGTACAAGTGACGCGCGCCGAACACGAAGATACCTTCGTTGATCTCGCCCGTCGCTTCAATGTCGGTTACGAAGAACTGGTGCGCGCCAATCCGGGCGTCGATCCGTGGTTACCGGGAGAGGGTCGAGAGATTGTCTTACCCACCCAGCACCTGCTGCCCAACGCAGCTCGTGAAGGGGTCGTCATCAATCTTGCGGCCATGCGGCTCTTCTACTTTCCGAAGGCGGCTAAAGGCGAGCAGCCGGTGGTCTACACGTTTCCGATCGGCATCGGCAAGGTGGGCTGGGCGACGCCGCTCGGCGCGACTCGCATCACGCGGGTGGCGCGAAATCCATCCTGGCGTCCGGGCCCGGGTGTGCGCGCCGAGCACCGTGCGAACGGTGAGATTTTGCCGGCAGTCGTGCCGCCCGGTCCCGACAATCCGCTCGGTACGCGTGCGATGTACCTCGGTTGGCCAAGCTATCTGATTCACGGCACCAATCAACCGGCCGGAGTCGGACTGCGTTCGAGTCACGGCTGCATTCGCATGTTTCCCGAGGACGTCGAGTTTCTCTACGAGCTCGTCGGACCCGGCACCAAAGTGACCGTCGTCAATCAGCCCTTCGTCTTTGGTTGGCACGAAGATCGTCTGATGCTGCAGGCCTTCGATGTACTCGAGGACGACCCGCGTAACTGGAAGGCGGCACGGCAACGCTTGCTCACTCGGGCCTTGGCGACCCGCCTCGAGCAGCGCCTCAAGGCCGCCGGGGAGACCATCGACTGGGACGCCGTCTCGCGCGTCAGTCACCAACCACGAGGCGTGCCGCTCGGCGTATCGCGTGAGGTACAGAGTTTCGAATCGGTGGTTGCGAGTGCCGTGCGAGTACGCAACGCGCTGCCGATTGGTGCCAACTGGTCGGGCGGTTTGCTCGGCGCAGAGAGCGCGCCGTGAACCAGCTCATTTTTTCTCACGGCAAAGATTCCGAGCCCTGGGGTACCAAGATCGTCGCGTTGGCCGACGTTGCACGGCAGCAGGGCTGGTCAGTCGAGTCGGTCGACTATCGTGGTATCGACACTGTAGAGGCGCGTCTGGAAAAACTCCTAGAGGTCAGTCGCGTATTGCCCCCCGCAGTGCACGTGGGTTCGAGCTTGGGCGGCTTTCTCGCGGCGGCTGCGTCGTTGCCGGTCGCTGCGCGCGGTTTGTTTCTGATGGCGCCGGCATTTGAGTTGCCGGGGTTGCCGCCGACACCTGCCGTTGCCGACTGTCCGATGTTGGTCGTGCACGGTTGGCAGGATGACATCGTGCCGGTCGATATCGGCATCAACTTTGCGCGTGCGCATGCGGCTAGCTTGCAGGTGCTCGATGATGATCATCGTTTGCATCGCTCGCTGCCATTGATCTGCGAGTCGCTCGCGCAGTTTCTGCGTCGCTTCGCGTGATCGCACCACTGCGCTGGTTGTTATCGCTTTGGGTCAAGCCCGAGGTCAAGCCCGAGGCGGCATTGGCTGCCATTGGAGCTCAGCAGGCTGCGCCGGTCTGCTATATCTTTGAGCGGCGTAGCGCCGTCGATGTCGCCGTGCTCGAGAATCTCTGCATCAGGCAGGGTTTGCCGCGTCCGCGCGGCCGTATCGTGGGTCGTGGAAAGAGCGAGGTGAGGGCGGCTATCCCGCTGCAGAGTAGTCGTGGTTTCTTTGATGCACGCATCGAGCGTCGTCCGCCCGCCGAGCTGTTTCGGCTGGCCGAAGTTTTGCGGGCAGACCCGAGCCTCGATGTTCGGTTGGTTCCCGTGGCCGTGTATTGGGGGCGTGCACCCGAGAAAGAGGGTTCGTGGCTGCGCCTGATGCTGTCGGAAAACTGGGTGCTGACCGGTAGCTTCCGCAAGTTCCTGCAGGTGCTCTTCAACGGCCGTTTCACACTGATCGAGATCGGCGAGCCCACGAGTTTACGCGCCTTGCTCGACTTGAACGGTACGGCAACGGCGACTCAGGTGTCACGCCTGACGCGCTTGCAGCGCGCGGCGTTTCGCAAGCAGCGCGCTGCGCGCATCGGCCCTGACTTATCGCATCGGCGCACGATAGTCACTCAGGTTCTGAAGACCCGCGCAGTGCGTGCGGCGGTAGCCAACGAAGCGCGTAGCAAGCAGTTGTCGCGGCGCGACGCATTGCTAAGTGCGCAGAAATACGTCGAGGAGATTGCTGCCAACTATTCGCACGTCTTCATCAATTTGATGGAAGGTACGCTGCGTAGACTATGGAATCGTCTTTATGACGGGGTAACTTTCAGTCACGCTGAAACGCTGCGACAGATAGGGCCTGATTGCGAAGTCGTTTTTGTGCCTTGTCATCGTAGTCACATGGACTACCTGCTGCTGTCCTATGTGATCTACAAGCAAGGCTATGCCGTGCCGCACATCGCGGCGGGCATCAATCTCAACATTCCGGTGGTGGGTCGGTTTCTGCGCAAGGGCGGCGCGTTTTTTCTGCGCCGCAGCTTCGCCGGAAATGCGCTCTATACGGCGGTCTTCATGAAATATCTCGCGGTCATCATGGGCCGCGGTCACTCGATCGAGTATTTCATTGAGGGCGGGCGCTCACGCACGGGCAGGTTACTGCAGCCAAAAACCGGCATGTTGTCGATGACGGTGCGCAGTTACCTACGTGATCCGCGGCGCCCGGTGGTGTTTTTGCCGGTTTATTTTGGTTACGAGCGCATCGTAGAGGCGGGCACTTATATCGGCGAGCTCTCCGGCCGCGAGAAGCAGAAAGAAAGTATTGGTGATCTGGTGCGGGCGCTAGGCGTGTTGCGCGAAAAGTTCGGTCGGGTGCACGTCAATTTGGGTGCGCCGATACAGCTTGATGAATTGCTGGCGAATCACGTGGCCGATTGGCAGAGCCGCGGTATCGACGATGAGGGTCGCGCGCCATGGGTCGCGCCAGTCATTGATGATCTCGCACAGCGCATCATGCGCAATATCAATGCTGCTGCAGCCGTGACACCCATCAATTTGCTTGCGGTGACGCTGCTTGCGATGCCAAGGCAGGCGATGGTTGCCACAGATCTTGCCAGACAAATCGATCTTTATATCGCGCTGCTCAAAAGTCGCCCATACGATGCGCGGGTGACCTTGGCGGCTAATGATGGCGCCGAAGTTATTGCACATGGCGAGACCATGAAGGTCTTGCGTCGCCAATCACACAAGCTGGGTGATGTGCTGCGTTTGAGTGAAGAGACGGCAGTATTGATGGCTTACTATCGCAACAACGTGCTGCATTTGTTCACGTTGCCATCGTTGATTGCCTGCGCATTCAGCAGTAACCCGGTAGTTCGAACTGAAGACATACAGCGCCTCGCCTGGCGGGTTTATCCGTATGTTGCTGCCGAGTTATTCCTCAAATGGCGTGAGGATGAGCTTGCGCAGGTGGTCAGCGAAACCTTGCAGACGCTCGCGGCACTCGGTGTGCTCGAGTATTTGGCCGACAGCGATGCTTGGCAGCGCCCACCGTCAAGTTCGCCGCAGGCAGTGCAGCTGTCGTTGTTGGCGCAATCCTCGATGCAAACCATTGAGCGCTATTACTTGGTCATTGCGACCCTGACGCATGCCGGGTCCGGAAGCCTGAGCCCCAAAGCTCTGGCCGAGCGCTGTCAGGCGATGGCGCAGCGTATCTCGATGGTCTACGGCTTCAACTCGCCGGAGTTTTCCGATCGAGCGATGTTCGACAACTTCATCGCTTTGTTACTGCGACGTGGAGTTCTGCGTACCGATGAAGCAGGGCGACTTGTCTACGATGCAGTGTTCGAACGCGTAGCGAGCGATGCCGAGTTTGTGCTCGCGGAAAACATCCGTCATAGCATCTTGCAGGTCACGCAGGCCTGACGGTCAATCGTCGCGTCTGACTCGAGAGCGTGTGCGTTTGACATCGGCGCGGCGTGTTTTGCCTTCCAGGCGCCGAATTTTTGAGCCTAATGTGGGTCGCGTGGCACGACGCGTTTTGGGTTCGATCAGGGCGGCAGCGACGAGTTCGGCTAGGCGTTGTTCCGCGTCGCGTCGATTCTGTTCTTGGCTGCGTTGAGTCCGCGCGATGATCAGCAGCGAGCCGTCATCGGTGACGCGACGGCCAGCAAGCTTGCGTAGGCGTTTTTTGACAGCAGGCGCCAGCACCAGAGACTGTTCGAGCGCAAAGCGTAGCTGCACGGCCGATGAGACCTTGTTGACGTTTTGACCGCCCGGGCCCCCAGCGCGCACGAAGCTGACAGAGAGGTCCTCGTCGGGAATGACGATATTACCGACTCGTATCGGCATCGTTGGGCGGTGCCAAAGATCGAGAGACGATCGCTCCAGGTTCGAGCACGCGGACTTCTTGCTGCGAAACCGGAATCTTGATGCCGTGCTCTTTGAATAACTGCCAGATGCTGCGATTGACGTCGGAGCGCACATTGTTGACCCCATTCATGGGGTCGCGGATCCAGAAGCGCGCCTCGAGTCTCATGCCGTAATTCTCGAAGGACATAAGCCGCGAGACAGGACCCGGATCTTTGAGAATGCGCGGATGATTGCTGGTAGCCTGGATGAGTAGCTGAAGAGCGAGTTCGGGGTCATCGTCGTAGCTGATCATGACGGGCAGGCGCAGGCGAACGCGCTGATCGGAGTAGCTCCAGTTGATCACGGAATTGGTAATCAGATTCTGGTTCGGCACCAGCGATTCGACGCCGTCGCGATCGCGAACCACGACGTAGCGACCACGAAGCTCTTGAACCCAGCCGAAATTCTCCGAGGTGGTGCCCGTGTGCTGGGTGAAGCTGATGACATCGCCCGGTTTAATCGATTTGTCCATCAGCAGTACGAAGCCGCTGACGAAGTTGCTGGTGATATCGCGGATGCCGAAGCCAAGACCAAAGACAATCGCGCCCGTGAGCACGGTAAGCGCTGTGAGATCGACGCCCGCGGCGTTGATACCAAGCAAAATGCCGATGCTGATCAACAGGAAATAACTGAACTTGCTGATGCCGACCCGAGTCGATGGTGCGATCGACTCGATGGCCATGACGCGCCGCTCAACCGCTCGGGCGAGCACGCTGGTAATTACCACGAAGCCAATGATGACGATCAGACCTTTGAGCAGCGCCCACAGGCTGAATACCGCCTTGCCAGGCAGCAGGTCGATGGCATCGAGTGTTTTCTCGAGCCACACGAACCAACCGAGCAGCTCGAAGCCAAGTGCGAGCCACAGCGCGAAAGTGAGCCGGGTCTCGCTGCGCGCCACCCAGCTTGTTTCACCGAGCAGTAAGCGCAGGCAGTAGACCACGAGTCGCACGATGCCGAGTGCGACCACCAATTGAGAACTGATCACCAGCACGGCATTGGCCATGCCGAACTGTTTGGCGAAGGTCGCGGCAATGCCGATGAGGATTGCTGCTACCAGATAGGGCGTGAGTATGGCCGCCGTTTCCATCACTCGGCCGGTCCAATTGCGGGTGATGAAATCGGGGCCGAGGCGTTGTAGCAGCGCTTTGACGATACGGCCGGTGACGATCGCGATTGCGATCGCGATGAGAACGGCGACGATCTCATTCAAGCCTTCGCCATTGATCAGATTAAGCAGCGCTCGTGAGCCCTCTGCCGCGGGATTGTTCATACGGGAGTCCTCACGCGTTCAAATCCGGGATGAGATGACTCCCGTAGCGTTCGATCTGGTCTTTAATCATGAGCTTGCGCTTCTTCAGGCGCTTGAGCTGGATCTCATCGACGTGGATGTCCATCGAGAGGCGAGTGATCACTTCGTCGAGATCGCGGTGCTCGATGCGTAGCTGCCGCAGCTTTTCCACGTTGCGAAACAGTTCGCGATCGATTTTTTCGTTGTCATCGGACATTGCTACAGGCGTACCGCGACGTGTTCGAGATCCGCGGGTAGCTTAGCGAAGCGGCCTGGGGTATTCCACGGCGTATTCGGATCGTGGAAATCCGAACCGGTCGAGGCCAGCAGCCCAAAGCGGCGCGCTAGCGTGGCCAGTCGATCAAGATCGTTCGGGCTCATGCCTCCGATACTGACCTCAATGGCATGGCCACCGAGCTCGCGATATTCGCCGAGCAGTGCACGCAGAGCACCCGCTGAGAGTTTGTAGCGGTGCGGGTGGGCGAGAACGCAGCGGGCACCAGCTGCGGCAAGTGCGGTCATGGTCGTTTCGAGATTCGGCCATTCGGCCGGTACGTAGCCTGGTTGGCCACGCGCGAGCCAGCGGCTGAAAGCATGATTGACGTCGGTTGCGTGACCCGCTGCCACCAAAGCGCGCGCGAGATGCAGCCGAGTCGGGCTCTCGGGTCGCGAGTTGGCACAGAGCTGTTCGGTTATGGTTTCGGCCGCAATGCCACTTTTGCGTTGTAGGCGCCGGCCAATCTCGAGCAGGCGTTCATGACGCAAATGGCGGACGTTGCTTAGATGTTGCTGCAGCACGGGGTGTTCGCGTTCGAACGCCAGTCCGATCAAATGTAGTTCCTGTCCACGCCAGCCAAGAGTGACTTCGACGCCGGCCGTATATCGTATGCCGAGGGCTGCGCAGGCCACCGCTGCCTCAGCGCAGCCGCGGGTCGTGTCGTGATCCGTGAGAGCAGCCCACTCGACCCTTCGTGCAGCACAGAGCGCCATCAGGTCGGTCGGTGTCAGGACCCCATCCGAATGATTGCTATGAAGATGCAGGTCGACTCTCATGAGGCAGGTATCATAACGGCATGATGCTAGATAAAAATCGCAAACCCGACTGGTCGACGATTGATTGGGTGTTGCTCGATCTCGATGGCACGCTGCTCGACCTCGCTTTCGACAATTTCATTTGGTTGGCACGCGTACCGGAGATTTACGCTGAGCGTAACGGCTTGTCACTGGCCGAAACCCATGCCGAACTTGCGCCCAAGTTTCGCCGCGTCGAGGGCACGCTCGAGTGGTATTCGATCGACTATTGGAGTCTACAGCTCGACATCGACATCGCAGCGCTGCATCGCGAGGAAGCTTCCCGAGTAGCCTGGCTGCCCGGGGCGCGTTCGTTTCTTGAGTCCGTACGCGAGCAGGGCAAGCGGCTCGTGCTGTTGACCAATTCGCACCCGCGCATTCTTGAAATCAAAGCCAAGCAGACCCGGGTTCTCGAATATTTTGATCAAGCGCATACCTCGCATGACTTCGGCGCGCCAAAAGAAGATCAGGTTTTTTGGCGCAAGGCTCGCGAGGCAGTGGGGTTTGACCCGGCACGCAGCATATTCGTCGACGACAGCCGAGCCGTGCTGCACGCAGCGATCGTGGCTGGCATTGCTCAAGTCTATGGTGTCAGACGCCCCGACACTTCGCGCGAACCCCACAAGCATGAGGAGTTCTCGGCCATCGACGCCGTGAGCGAGCTGCTTCCTTAGATTGAGCGCGGCCGGTCTCACGATCGGGCGTGCTGTTAAGCAGCTTTTGCTTAGCGACGGGGTCCGCGGCTACCGCCGCCGGAACGAGGTCTGCCGCCATGCTGTCCGCCACTGCGTTGACCACCGCCGCGTTGACCACCACGCGATTCCATCGGTCGCCGTGGCGGCCAAGTGATTTCAGGCAGCATGTCGGCAGTGATCGACTCAAATGGAATCTTGCGGCCGATGTACTTTTCGATGTCCGGCAGGGCGACGGCGTATTCCTCGCAGGCAAAGCTGATGGCATCACCCTCGGCTCCGGCTCGTGCGGTGCGGCCGATGCGGTGCACGTAGTCGGCTGAGTCCTGCGGTAGATCGAAATTGAATACGTGGCTGACGTCTGCAATGTGCAGGCCGCGTGAGGCCACGTCGGTGGCGATCAGCACGGCAAGTTTGCCCTCGTGGAAATCCTGCATGAAGCGCAGGCGCTTTTTTTGCGGCACGTCGCCCGACAGCGCCTGAGCGTTGATGCCGTTGGCGCGCAGCGTGTCTTCGAGGCGCTCGGCCATGCGTTTGGTGTTGACGAACACCATTGAGCGTTGGGAGTCGCTTTTGCGTAGTAAGCCGATCAGCAATGGAATTTTTTCTTCCATGGCTGGGTAATACATGATTTGTCGCACGCGATCGGCGGTGATCTTTTCAGGTTCGATGCGCACCAGCACCGGGTCGTTCATGTGCTCGTAGGCGAGCTCGAGTACGCGCTGTGACAGCGTGGCGGAAAACAACATTGACTGCCGGCGATCAGGCGGTGGCAGACGGCGCAGCATATAGCGGATGTCGGCGATGAAGCCCAAGTCGAACATGCGGTCGGCTTCATCGAGTACCACGGCCTGCGCTTCGCGCAATTCGAAGACGTGCTGCTTGAAATAATCGATGATGCGACCGGGCGTGCCGATCAATAAATCGACGCCGCCTTCGAGATCGCGACGCTGCTTTTCGTAGTCGACACCACCGAAGACCACGGCCATGCGCAGCCCGGTATGTTGGCCGAGCACGATGGCATCTTGGTAGATCTGTACGGCGAGCTCGCGGGTCGGCGCAATTACGAGTGCGCGAATTGCGGTGGCACCCCGAGTCGCCGGAGCAGGCTTCGCCAGCAGATTCTGGAAGAGCCCAACTAGGAAGGCTGCGGTCTTGCCGGTACCGGTCTGCGCTTGCCCAGCCACATCGCGCCCGGCGAGGGCGAACGGCAGTGTCTGGGCCTGAATGGGAGTGCAGCGGGCGAAACCGGCCTCTTCGATGCCCTGCATCAAACTGGGGGCGAGATCGAGCGCGCTGAAGGTGAGATCGGAAAGATGGTTATCGGACATTTATTCGTATCGGAGTGACCACTTGAGAGGTTGATGCTTGCAAATGCGGCGGGAATTGGCTACAAAAGCATCTTGTACGGGCGTTCTGCCCTTCATATTCGGCAAAAGCCCTAAACATCACTCAACTCAATCTGGTCGTTCCAGAGGCAACCCAAAAAATTGTAGACGGTCTATTGTAACCGTTTGACGGCCCCCAGACACGGCGTTCAGCCTCGGGCACGCAAACTCCCCAATCCAAGCTTCAAATTTTCCCGACAACTCCAACTGGAGGTTAATCCGCGTGAGCAGCCCTCACATCATCAATACCAGCGACGCAACGTTCACCGATGACGTTCTGAAATCCGACAAGCCTGTTCTGCTCGACTTTTGGGCCGAGTGGTGCGGACCCTGCAAAATGATCGCACCGATTCTCGACGACCTCGCTGGTGAGTACGTCGATCGCTTGCGTATCGCCAAACTCAATATCGACCACAATCCGCAGACGCCGCCCAAGTTCGGCATTCGCGGCATTCCGACCTTGATCCTGTTCAAGAACGGCACGGTTGAGGCGCAAAAAGTGGGTGCAGTGTCGCGCTCGCAGTTGGCCGCCTTTTTGGATAGCCACCTGTGAGAGGCGGTTACCTCGGGGGTCAGGGCGGCGGCGGTCCGCGCCGGCAGAAACCGCGCCACGGCAATCGGGATCCGAACCGCGGTCCGCGTCACGGCAACGTCGGTGGCCCGATGCACGACGAGATGCCGATGGATCACGCGCCGTTCATCGATTCCGGTGACGAAGCCGAGATCATCAGCCCGGAAGAGCTCGCTGCATCGCGCAAGTCGATGAACCTGACGACGCTCAAGGCCATGCCCATCAGCAAGCTGGTGGAAATGGCTGCGGCGCTCGGTGTCGAGAACATGGCGCGCTCGCGCAAGCAGGACATCATCTTCAGTCTGCTCAAGGCGCACGCGCGCAAGGGTGAGGACATCTACGGTGATGGTGTCCTCGAGATTCTGCAAGATGGTTTTGGTTTTCTGCGTTCGGCAGACGGTTCTTATTTGGCCGGACCCGACGACATCTATATCAGCCCGGCGCAGATCCGTCGCTTTAATCTGCGCACCGGCGACAGTATCTCGGGTCTGATTCGCCCGCCAAAAGATGGTGAGCGTTACTTTGCCCTGCTCAAGGTCGGTGAGATCAATTTTGATTCGCCGGATAACGCCCGTAACAAGGTGTTGTTCGAGAATCTGACGCCGCTGCATCCGACCAAGCGTCTGAAGCTCGAGCGTGGTAATGGCTCGACCGAAGATCTGACGGCGCGCGCCATCGACCTCTGCGCGCCGATCGGCAAAGGTCAGCGTGGTCTTATCGTCTCGCCGCCTAAGGCCGGTAAGACGATGCTGCTGCAGAACATCGCCACGGCCATCACGGCCAACCATCCTGAGGTGTACCTCATCGTGCTGCTCATCGACGAGCGCCCCGAAGAAGTCACCGAGATGCAACGCACCGTCAAGGGCGAAGTGGTCTCATCGACCTTCGATGAGCCGGCCGCCCGCCACGTGCAGGTTGCCGAGATGGTGATCGAGAAAGCCAAGCGCCTCGTTGAGCACAAAAAAGACGTGGTGATCCTGCTTGACTCGATCACGCGTCTCGCGCGTGCTTACAACACGGTTGTTCCGAGCTCGGGCAAAGTGCTGACCGGTGGTGTGGATGCCAACGCGTTGCAGCGTCCAAAACGCTTCTTCGGTGCTGCCCGCAACATCGAAGAGGGCGGTTCACTGACGATTCTCGCCACGGCGTTGATCGACACCGGCTCGAAGATGGACGATGTCATCTACGAAGAGTTCAAGGGCACGGGTAACAGTGAAATCCACCTTGATCGTCGTATCGCCGAGAAGCGCGTCTTCCCGGCCATCAATATCAATCGCTCGGGTACGCGCAAGGAAGATCTCATCACCGATCCAGGTGAGCTTGCCAAGATGTGGATCCTGCGCAAGCTGCTGCATCCAATGGATGAGCTTGCCGCCGTCGAGTTCTTGCTCGACAAGATGAAGGACACGAAGACCAATTCGGAGTTCTTCGAGGCGATGAAGCGCTAGCGGTCAAGGCCCGCGAGCAGCGCGCTTAGCGTTGTTCGCGGGCGATCGCGCGATAGCCGATATCGCGTCGGCATTGCATGCCTTCCCAGCTGATCTCATCGACCAATCGATAGGCTGCGCTCTGCGCCGCCGACACCGTTTCGCCAAGCGCAACGGCGCACAACACCCTGCCACCTGCTGTCACGACAGCATCGTCACGTTGTGCTGTGCCGGCATGAAAAACTTTGCCGGGCAGATCGCTCGCAGCCTCGAGTCCACGGATGACATCGCCCTTGCGGACGTCATCTGGGTAGCCACCGGCAGCTAGAACCACGCCTACAGCTGCGCGTGGGTCCCATTGCATGTCGACTTGGTCGAGTCGGCCGTCGAGCGCGGCTTCACACAGCATCGTGAGGTCAGACTGCAAGCGCAGCATGATCGGTTGGGTTTCCGGGTCACCAAAGCGACAGTTGAACTCGAGCACGTTCGGTGTGCCATCGGGATGGATCATGATGCCGGCATACAGAAAACCGGTGTACGGCATGCCATCGGCAGCGAGCCCGCGTATGGTGGGTTCGATGACTTCGCGCATGATGCGTGCGTGCATCTCGGGCGTGACCACCGGAGCAGGCGAGTAGGCGCCCATGCCACCGGTGTTGGGGCCGGTATCGCCGTCACCGACACGCTTGTGATCTTGCGAGGTCGCAAACGGCAAGACGTGCTCTCCATCGGCCATGACGATGAAGCTGGCCTCTTCGCCGGGCAGGAACTCTTCGATCACGACTTGCGCACCCGCGCCACCGAATTGCCCCTGGAACATGGACTGAGCCGCTTCGATGGCCTCGTCAATGGTCGCGGCGATGATGACGCCCTTGCCGGCTGCAAGGCCGCTAGCCTTTACGACGATAGGAGCGCGTTGTCGCCGTACCCATTCAGGGTCGAAGTTATCGGCCGTGAAGGTGGCATAAGCCGCCGTCGGTATAGCGTGGCGCCGCAGGAATTCTTTGGTGAAGGCTTTTGAGCCCTCGAGTTGTGCGGGTGCACGATGGGGGCCAAAGCAGCGCAGACCGGCTGCTTCGAAAGCGTCAACCACGCCGAGGACGAGCGGCGCTTCGGGGCCGATGATGGTGAGATCGATTGCTTCACGCTTGGCGAGTTCGACAAGACCTGTAACGTCATCGGCGGCCACAGCGACATTGCGAACCTTGTGCTCGAGCGCCGTGCCGGCATTGCCCGGTGCAACCAGCACCCGCGTGACCCGTGGCGACTGTGCGCACTTCCAGGCGAGCGCGTGTTCGCGCCCACCACCGCCGACGATCAACACCTTCATGTTCTTTCCTCAGTGACGGAAGTGACGCATGCCGGTGAACACCATGGCGATGCCATGTTCGTCTGCGGCGGCGATCACCTCGGCGTCGCGCAAGCTGCCACCAGGCTGAATGACCGCTGCAATGCCGTATTCGGCTGCGACATCGAGCCCATCGCGAAACGGAAAGAAAGCATCTGATGCCATGACTGCACCCTTCACTTCGAGCTTCTCATCGGCAGCCTTCATCGCTGCAACGCGACTCGAGTAAACGCGGCTCATTTGGCCGGCGCCGACACCCACGGTGGCGCGATTGCGGGCATAGACGATGGCGTTCGATTTGACGAACTTGCACACCTGCCAGGCGAACAGCAGATCGTCGAGCTCGGCAGCACTCGGTTGTCGCTGGGTGACAACCTTGAGGTCGGCCAGCGTGATCATGCCGAGATCGCGCGACTGAGCGAGTAAGCCACCTGCCACGCTGCGAAACTCAAGATCAGTGCCCACATCGCGCGGCATCTGCCCGAGCTCGAGAACGCGAACATTGGGTTTGTTGGTCAACGCGGCACGAGCCTCTGGCTTGATCTCGGGTGCGGCGATCACTTCAACGAATTGTTTGGCGAGCAGGGCCGTCGCCAATTCGCCATCGAGCGGTCGGTTGAAGGCGATGATGCCGCCGAAAGCCGAGGTTGGGTCAGTGCGAAATGCCTGTTCGTAGGCTTCGGCGCAGGAGGCTGCCGTTGCCACGCCACAGGGGTTGGCGTGTTTGACGATCACGCAGGCGGGAGTTGTAAACTGCCGTACACATTCGATGGCCGTATCGGCATCGGCAATATTGTTGAACGACAATTCTTTGCCCTGTAGCAGCTTGGCGCTTGCCACCGAGGCGGCACGCGGCGTGACGTCACGATAGAACGCCGCTTGCTGGTGCGGGTTTTCACCGTAACGTAGATCCTGCACTTTTTCGTAGATCAGCGGCAGCGATTGTGGAAAGTGACTGCCCGGTGCAGGGTTTCGGGCCTGCAGATAGTTGGCCACCATGCTGTCGTAACGTGCCGTGTGCGCAAAAGCTTTGGCTGCGAGCCAGGCGCGTAGCTCGGGCGGCGTTGCACCCTCGTTGCTGTGCAGCGATTCGAGCACCGTCGCATAGTCTTCGGGGTCGACGAGTACAGTGACGGCGTCATGGTTCTTTGAGGCCGCGCGTACCATCGCCGGTCCGCCGATATCGATGTTCTCGATCGCCTCTGAATAGGTGCAGGCCGGTCGCGCGACGGTTTCGGCAAAAGGGTAGAGGTTTACGACCAGCAGATCGATGCGATCGATGCCATGCAAGGCCATCACGCTTTCGTCGACGCCACGTCGGCCGAGCAAGCCACCGTGGATACGCGGATGCAGAGTTTTGACGCGGCCCCCCATGATTTCTGGAAAGCCGGTGTGCTGGGCGACTTCTTTGACGGCTATGCCTTGCTCGATCAAGAGTTGTGCCGTGCCGCCTGTCGAGAGTATCTCGACGCCGCGCGCACTCAAGGCTTTGGCGAGATCGATGACACCGGTCTTGTCCGAGACCGAAATGAGAGCGCGACGAATGGTTACAGGCATGCGGGTGTTCTGTGATTATGGCGCCGTGATTCCGAACTCCTGCAGCTTGCGTCGCAGGGTGGCGCGGTTGATGCCGAGGATTTCGGCAGCGCGGGTTCGGTTGCCCGCGACGTGTTGCATGACGATGCGAAACAAAGGCTCTTCAACTTCGCGCAGCACGAGTTCATGCAGGCCCGAAGTGTGATGACCATCAAGATTTTTGAGGTAGCCCGCGATGGCGCGTTCGGTGTGCTCGCGCAGCGGCAATTCGATTCCGTCTGATTGCTCGGTCGCCATCTATCGCTCCGCGGTCTGCGAGCCTCAAGCTGCTTTTGCAGCCGCGTGACTCCAAAGGCCGAATTGTTCGCTGGCACACGCGAACTGCGACGACGTCGATTCCGCTGCCATGAACTTCGCCCTTGCAGGCTCGGGTTCGTTCAGCAGTTTGGAATACCAGCCGAGATGTTTGCGTGCGATTCGCAGACCGGATTCTTCGCCGTAAAAGGCGTAGATGTCCTGCAAATGCCCGAGCACTATATCACGCAGCTCCGCGGGCGAGAGCGCCGCGGGCGGTGCTGCCCCGGTCAAGAGCGCGTTGATATCGCGGAAAATCCACGGTGCGCCATGCGCAGCCCGACCAATCATCACCCCTGCGGCGCCGGTATGGTTCATGACCCAGGCGGCCTTTTGTGGCGAGTTTAAATCACCGTTGGCTATGACCGGAATCGGCACAGCCTCACGGATCGCCCTAATCGTGTCGTATTCCGCTTCGCCTTGGTAGAAATCGGCCCGGGTTCGACCGTGAATGGCGAGTGCAGCGATACCGCTCTCCGCGGCGATGCGTGCAATCTTTGGTCCGTTACGATGCAGAGGGTCCCAGCCGGTACGGGTTTTCAGTGTGACCGGCACGTCAAAGTCAGACACCGCCTTTACGGTGGCTTCGAGGATGCGGGCAACCAGCGCCTCATCCTGCAGCAAGGCAGAGCCGCAGAGTCGGTTGCAGACTTTTTTGGCGGGGCATCCCATGTTGATGTCGATGATCTGCGCGCCGAGCTCGACGTTGCGTCGCGCTGCCAAGGCTATGGCTTCGGGTTCGGCGCCCGCGAGTTGCACGACCCGCGGCTCTGGTTCGCCTTCGTGGTTCATGCGATTGCGGGTCTTGCGCGAATTCCACAGCCGCGTATCGGCGGTGATCATCTCGGAAGCGGCGAGCGCTGCGCCCAAGCGCCGCGCCAAAATCCTGAAGGGTCGATCGGTGATGCCGGCCATGGGTGCGAGCACTGCGGGCTCACGGATCTCGTAGCGACCGATTTTGAAGGCGATGCTCATAAAGCAATGTTCAAGGTGAGGTTCCGGATCGAGCTGCGCTGACTCGGCGTTCGTCGACGCAGCGTTCGTCGATGCGGCGTTCGTCGATGCGGCGCTCGCCGACCAGACAGCTCCAGCCCTCGAGACTGCGCCAGGGATGCAAGCTGAGTCGCGGCGCGTAGGCTTTGATGACCTCATCGGCCTGCTCGTCCAGCAGACCGGCAAGAACGAGGTGGCCACCCGGCGCGAGCAGGTCGATCAGTCGCGGCGCAAGCTCGCACAATGGGCCTGAGAGGATGTTGGCGAGAACCACCTGGGCACCGTCAATCTCGCTGACGCGAGCGACGAGATCGTCAGCCGAGGTCAGGGTTTCAAGTGCCCCGCCCACGCTGTTAAGGACGGCATTGTCGTTGCTCGCGATCAGGGCCTGTGGATCGATGTCGTGCGCGAGCGCCAGACGAGCCCCGAGTCGCAGCGCAGCAATAGCGAGTACCCCTGAGCCGCAGCCATAGTCGACCACGGTGCCTTGTAGTGCTTCAGCCGGCAGCGCGTCGAGATACTCGAGGCAGAGGCGGGTGGTGGGGTGCGTACCGGTGCCGAAGGCGAGACCCGGGTCGAGCGTTACGACGCAAGCTTCAGCCTCTGTGACGCGGGCATGGGTTGGGCAGATCCAGAGCCGCTCGCCGAAACGCAGCGGCTTGAAATCTTTGAGCCATTCGCGCTCCCAGGCGCGATCTTCGATGATCGTCACGCTGTAACGCGCGGCGGGACAACCGGTTTCGCTCTGCAAATCAGCGAGTAGCCGGGATGGCTCAATGGCGGCATCGAATAAGGCTTGCAGGCGCGTCGCGGGCCACAAGCGCACCTCGCCGGGCGCGGGTTCCAGAATGGCATCGTCGCGCTGGTCGGTCAGCACCACCGAGAAGGCGCCGTGCGCGAAGCATGCCGTCTCGATCGCATCGGCATCGAGTCCGTCGAGATCGATGGTGAGGGCCAGCTGAGGCACGGTTGCCGGTTACTTCAGGCCGAGACGCCGTTCGAGATAGTGAATATCGAGGCCGCCCTGGGCAAAGGCCGCATGGGCGAGAATTTCCTGGTGCAACGCAGCATTGGTCTTGATGCCCTCGACCACCATTTCGGATAGCGCATTGCGCATGCGGGCGATGGCAACCTCGCGGGTCTCACCGTAGGAAATGAGTTTGGCGATCAAAGAATCGTAGTGCGGCGGCACGCTGTAGCCCGAATAGATGTGGCTGTCGACGCGCACTCCCGGGCCACCCGGCGCATGCCACAGTCGCACCGGGCCTGGCGAGGGCATGAACGTCTTGGCGTCTTCGGCATTGATTCGACACTCGATCGCATGACCGCGCAGCACGATGTCCTGCTGCTGCCAGGGCAGCGTTTCGCCCGCGGCGATCATGAGCTGTGCCTTGACGAGATCGATGCCGGTGATGAGTTCGGTGACCGGGTGCTCGACCTGGATGCGGGTGTTCATCTCGATAAAGTAGAACTCGCCATCCTGATAAAGAAACTCGAGCGTGCCGGCGCTGCGATAGCCGACGGCGCGACAGGCCTCGACCACGCGCTCGCCCATCCGCTGACGTTCTTTGTCGCTGATGCCGGGCGCGGGCGCTTCTTCGATGACTTTCTGGTGACGACGCTGCATCGAGCAGTCACGTTCACCTAGATGGATGACGTTACCGTGATGATCGGCGAGCACCTGAAATTCGATATGCCGCGGTTTCTCCAGGAACTTTTCCATGTAGACCTGATCGTTGCCGAAAGCGGCCAGCGCTTCGGAACGGGTCACACCGATCGAGTGGATGAGCGCAGCCGGGTTGTGCACGACTCGCATGCCGCGTCCGCCACCGCCACCCGAGGCCTTGATGATGACGGGGTAGCCGATATCTTTGGCGATCCGTAAGTTCAAGTCGTTGTCGAGACCGAGCGGCTCACCCGAGCCCGGCACGCAGGGCACGCCGTGCGCTTTCATGACTTTGATCGCCGAGACCTTGTCACCCATCATGCGGATGGTTTCGGCCTTGGGGCCGATGAAGGTAAAGCCGCTCTTCTCGACGCGCTCGGCGAAGTCGGCATTCTCGGAAAGAAAACCGTAGCCGGGATGGATGGCAGCCGCACCGGTGAGCTCGGCGGCCGCAATGATCGCCGGCATGTTGAGGTAACTCTTGGCCGATTGCGGCGGACCGATGCAGACCGACTCGTCGGCGAGCAAGACGTGTTTCAGATTGGCATCAGCTGTCGAGTGCACGGCAACCGTCTTGATGCCGAGCTCGCGACAGGCACGCAGCACACGCAGTGCGATCTCGCCGCGGTTGGCGATGATGACCTTATCGATCATGGTTTCAGATGCTTCACTGGATGGCGAACAGCGCCTGGCCGAACTCGACCGGGTCGCCGTTCTGTACCAAGACCGCGGTGATCTTGCCGGCGCGGTCGCTTTCGATCTGGTTCATCATCTTCATCGCTTCGATGATGCACAGTACTTGGCCGACTTTGACTTCATCGCCGACTTGCACGAAGGGTTTCGCGCCCGGTGCCGGAGCCGAGTAGAAGCTGCCGACCATCGGCGCCTGTACGGTGTGCTCGGCCACTTTCGGCGCCGCGGCGATCTCGGGGGCGCTCGCTGAGGCTGCAGCCGCAGGCGCTGGTGCGCTCATGGGCGGCGCATAGAACGGCATCGGCTGGCTGATACCGACGCCACCGGTCGGGTGACGGCTGATCCGTACCGACTCTTCGCCTTCTTTGATTTCGATTTCGGAGATGCCCGACTCTTCAAGCAGCTCGATCAGCTTCTTGACCTTACGAATATCCATGCGGCCCCCGATGCGGTCAGCAAGATGCGGAAATTGGGGGCGAAATGTACCTTATTTGCGCCGAAAGCGCCCTTAAAGTCACTACCGCTTTGATTTCTATGCGCTTTCCTTGCTGCGCAGGGCATCCAGACGGCTGACTTCATCGGCAATCAGCTTACGGGCAACTTCGGCCGAGAGCGCTCCAGAATTCACTTTAGCGACATGATCGAGGATGAAGTCGGCTTCATCGGCGTGAAGTTCGCCAATTTTGACGGCGATGATGCGGCGCTGTGCGTCGGCGAACACCGTGAAGGGGAATACGGGGTCGAGTCCAAAGGAGTCCGCCGCCGCCATACCGTCTTCTTCGCCGATCAGCAGTGGGTAGTCGAGTCCGATTTCTGCAGCGTAACGGACGACATCTTCGCGAAAGTCGACGGCAACGCCCACGATCTCGACGCCTTGAGCGCCGCGATCGCTGCGCAGCTGCCGCAGCAGGGGGATTTCCCGGCGGCAGGGGGCGCACCAAGTGGCCCAGAAGTTCACGACCAATGAGGGTTGGGTGAAGCTCGAGAGTGCTCGGGGCGGGCCCTCGAGGGTCGCCAGTGTGAAGTCAGGCAGCGTTTCCGGGATGCTGCGGGTGACTGACATCGCGCTGGGTTCGGGTTCTTTGGGTGCGAGAAAGCTGCGTATGGCTACAAAGGCGATCGCACCGGCTAACGCGGCGACAGCAAGGGTGACGAGGGTCGATTTCTTCATGGCAGATCGGCTCCAGTAGCAAGCTCGGCGACGCGCGCGAATTCTTTGGCTTTCATGAAACCCACGACTCTGAGGTTGGCGCGCTCGGCGCCGTCAGGCCCCCAGAAGGCAATAGTCGGTGGACCAAAGATACCGAAACGGCGTAGCAGCGCTTGGTCATCTTCGTCGTTGGCGGTCACATCGGCCTTAAGCAGCACGGCTTGGGACAGCGCGGCCTGCACGGTGGTGTCGGTAAAAGTGTAGCGTTCCATTTCTTTGCAGGAGACGCACCAGTCCGCGTAGAAATCGAGCATGACGGGTCGGCCGGCGGCGGCGGCCGCCTGCAGTTCGAGATCAAGGTCGGCACTGGATTTGATCTTGCGGAATTCGAGACTGCGCACTTCCGGTGCCCACTGCGGTATCGGAGCCAGTGGGTCGCGACCACCCAGTGCAAAGCCGAGTACAAGCGCGAGGCCATAGGCGCCGAGCACGAGGCTGGCCGACCGGCTCATCCATCCCCATAGCGATTTGAAAGCGATTTCCCGCCACAACAACCACGCTCCGGCGAGCGCCGGAATGGCCCAAAGCAACAGGCTCCACTCGGCCGGTACGACGCGCGCCAGCATCCACGCGGCCACCGCCAACATCAGTACACCAAAGAATTTCTTGACCGTCTCCATCCAGGCGCCGGCCTTGGGCAGCAGGCGACCTGCCGAGGTGCCGATGATGAGCAGCGGGGTGCCCATACCGAGCGACATCGCGAAGAGCACGCTGCCGCCGCGCAGCACGTCTCCTGTCTGCGCAATCACCGCGAGTGCAGCAAAGAGTGGCGGCGCGACACAGGCGCTGACGATCAGCGCCGAGAGCGCCCCCATCGCGGCAACGCCGCCATAGGTTCCAGCGCGTTGCTTGTTGCTGGCATCGGCCAAGCGGCTTTGCAATGAGGCGGGCAGCTGGATGGTGAAGAGCCCAAACATCGAGGCGGCGAGCACCAAGAACAAGGAGGCAAAGGCGACGATGATCCAGGTCTGTTGGAACAAGGCCTGCACTTGGGCGCCGGCCGAGGCGGCGGCAATACCGGCCAGCGTATTGATCGTCGCCATACCGAGTACGTACGAAAGCGAGAGCCCGAAGGCGCGCGCGGTCGTCACCGCAGCGCCTTGACCTGCGATGATGCCGGAGAGAATCGGCACCATCGGTAGCACGCAGGGCGTGAAGGCGAGCAGTAGACCGAGGCCGAAGAAGGTTGCGAGCACGAGCGGCAGGCTGCCGTCGCGGATGAGCGCGGCGAGGCGGTCTTGCTCCGAGACGAAACCACCGCTGGCGCTCGGGTTGCTGGGCGTGAAGCTTGCGGCGCGATCGGTCGCCGGCAGGGTCACGCTCACGCGACGCTTTTCCGGCGGATAGCAGAGACCGGCATCGGCGCAGCCTTGCAGCCCGACCACGAGGGGCACCGTCAGGGCCTCACCGGCTGCACGCGAAATCGGCAGGGCAATGCTCACGGCCGAGTAGTAAACCTGCTGCCGCCCGAAAAACTCATCTTCCTTCCATTCGCCTTCGGGAATAACGGGGTTGCCGAGTGCAGCGGCGATTTCGCCCTCGCGAGTGTCGATCTCGAAGCTGAAGCGGTGCCGATAGAGGTAGTACTCGGGCGCCACGTAAAAATCGATGCGAATCTTGTCAGCGCCCTCGGGGCTCGCCTCGAGCTGGAAGGCCTGAGAGGGCGGCAAAAAGGCCGAGCCGCCGAGTTGTGCGGTAGCCGGCAGCGCTGTTAGCAACGCGAGCAGCGCGAGCGCAGCGGCAATACCAACCCGGCCAAAAAATGATTTAGGCATATATTTCATGGACTTAGGCGAAATTGGGGGCTATTCAGCCGATCAGCATACCGGTGCCTGCCCTTGAAAAGAAACATTCCGTCACTATCATTAGCAGCCACTCGGGGTGAGTGCTAACACCGCCTCGATTTCAATCGGTTCAACTGTTCGAGAATTAAGGAGCGAAATATGAAAATTCGTCCGCTTCATGACCGTGTGATCGTGAAGCGCCTGGAAGAGGAACGCACCTCGCCAGGCGGTATCGTCATCCCCGACAGCGCGGCTGAGAAGCCCTCTCAGGGCAAGATCGTCGCCATCGGCAAAGGCAAGATTCTCGAGGACGGGTCGGTCCGCGCCCTCGACGTCAAGGTCGGCGACAAGATTCTCTTCGGCAAGTACAGCGGTACTGAAGTGAAGGTCGACGGTGACGATCTCCTCGTGATGCGCGAGGAAGACATCATGGCCGTCATCGAAGGCAAGTAAGCCCTCACCCCTATTTCTCAAGGAATCAAGAAACATGGCTGCCAAAGAAGTACGTTTTAGTGATGACGCCCGTTCGCGCATGGTGCGCGGCGTCAATATTCTCGCCAACGCCGTCAAGGCGACGCTCGGCCCCAAGGGTCGTAACGCCGTGCTCGAGAAGAGCTTCGGTGCTCCGACCGTCACCAAGGACGGTGTGTCTGTCGCCAAAGAAATCGAACTGAAGGACAAGTTCGAGAACATGGGCGCGCAGATGGTCAAGGAAGTGGCTTCCAACACCTCTGACGAGGCTGGTGACGGCACCACGACCGCGACCGTGCTCGCGCAGGCGATCATTCGCGAAGGCCTCAAGGCCGTTGCCTCGGGCCGCAACCCGATGGACATCAAGCGCGGTATCGACAAGGCCGTGATCGTTGCCACCGAAGACATCAAGAAGCTCGCCAAGCCCTGCAAGGACAACAAGGCGATCGCGCAGGTCGGCACGATCAGCGCCAACAGCGACGAGTCGATCGGCAAGACCATTGCTCAGGCCATGGAAAAGGTCGGCAAGGAAGGCGTGATCACGGTTGAAGAGGGCTCGGGCCTGCAGAACGAACTCGACGTCGTCGAGGGTATGCAGTTCGACCGCGGCTATCTCTCGCCGTATTTCATCAACCAGCAGGCCAACCAGACTGCCGAGCTCGACAAGCCGTTCATTCTGCTCGTCGACAAGAAGATCTCGAACATTCGCGAAATGCTGCCGGTGCTCGAGGGCGTCGCCAAGGCGGGTCGTCCGCTGCTCGTGATCGCCGAAGACGTCGAGGGCGAGGCTCTGGCCACGCTCGTCGTCAACAACATCCGTGGCATCCTCAAGGTCGCTGCCGTCAAGGCGCCGGGCTTCGGTGATCGCCGTAAGGCCATGTTGCAGGACATCGCGACCCTGACGGGCGGCACCGTCATCTCCGACGAAGTCGGTCTGCAGCTTGAGAAGGCCACGCTGAATGATCTCGGCGAAGCCAAGAAGATCGTGGTCGAGAAGGAAAACACCACGATCATCGACGGCGCCGGCAAGAACTCCGACATCAAGGCTCGCGTCGAGTCGATCCGCCAGCAGATCGAAGAAGCGACCAGCGACTACGACAAGGAGAAGCTCCAAGAGCGCGTCGCCAAGCTCTCGGGTGGTGTTGCCGTGATCAAGGTTGGCGCTGCCACCGAGATCGAAATGAAGGAAAAGAAGGCCCGCGTCGAAGACGCCCTGCACGCGACCCGTGCGGCGGTGGAAGAGGGCGTGGTGCCGGGCGGTGGTGTTGCGCTGATCCGCGCCACCAAGTCGCTCGAGAAGCTCGAAGGTGCGAACGAAGACCAGACGGTTGGTGTACGCATCCTCGCTCGCGCGATTGAAGAGCCGCTGCGCCAGATCGTCGAGAACGCCGGTGAAGATGCCGCCGTTGTCCTCAATCAGGTGAAGTCCGGCAAGGGCGCCTACGGTTACAACGCGGCCACCGGTCAGTATGGCGACATGCTCGACTTCGGCATCCTCGATCCGGCCAAGGTCACGCGTCTTGCGCTGCAGAACGCAGCGTCGGTCGCCGGCCTGTTGCTGACCACCGAGGTGATGATTGCCGAGGCTCCGAAGGACGATCACGACCACGTGCATCCGGCCCCCACGGGCATGGAAGGCATGGGGATGTAATCCCCCCGTCACGCCATCCCCCTTCGCGCGTGACGTTCCAAGGCCCGGGAGAAATCCCGGGCCTTTTCTTTTGGGGCGCAGCGACCATGTAGACTTTGGGGCATGTCGTACTACGCCCATTTGCTTGCACCGCTCAATCTCGGCTTCACCACATTGCCCAATCGAGTGCTGATGGGCTCGATGCATACCGGCCTCGAAGACGACCCGCGTCACTTCGAGCGCCTGGCGGCTTATTTCGCCGAGCGCGCCCGTGGTGGCGTCGGTCTTATGGTCACTGGTGGTTTTGCGCCCAATGTCGAGGGCTGGTTGGCGCCTTTCGGCTCGCGTCTTGCTTCGTCGCGGGCCGCTCGCCGTCACCGACCGATCGTCGATGCGGTGCATGCCGAGGGCGGTCGCATCGCACTGCAGATTTTGCATGCTGGTCGCTACGGCTATCACCCGTTGACCGTTGCGCCGTCGCGCATCAAGTCGCCGATCACCCCGTTTGTGCCGCGCGCGCTGAGTTCTGCCGGGGTCGAGCGACAGATTCGCGCTTTCGTGCGCTGCGCGGCGCTCGCGCGCGAGGCGGGTTACGACGGCGTCGAGGTGATGGGGTCCGAGGGCTATTTCATCAATCAATTTTTGGTGGAACACACCAATCGGCGCGATGATGAGTGGGGTGGCTCTTACGAGAGTCGCATGCGTTTGCCGCTCGAGATCGTGACGCGGGTGCGCGAGGCGGTCGGCCCGGACTTCATCATCATCTATCGCCTCTCGATGCTCGATCTCATTCCGAATGGGCAAAGCTTTGACGAGGTGCTGCAGCTCGCCAAGGCCGTTTCAAAAGCCGGTGCGACGATTCTCAATTCCGGCATCGGCTGGCATGAGGCGCGGATCCCGACCATCGCGACCTCGGTGCCGCGCGCCGCATTCACTTGGGTCACCGGCAAGCTGCGGCGCGAACTGCGCGCCGCCGGCATTGATATTCCGCTGTGCACCAGTAACCGCATCAACACGCCGGAAGTGGCCGATGCCGTACTCGCAGGTGGCGATGCCGATATGGTCTCGATGGCGCGGCCGCTACTCGCTGACCCGGATTTCGTGCGCAAGGCTTCGCAAGGACGCGCTGCTGATATCAACACGTGCATCGCTTGTAATCAGGCCTGTCTCGATCATACGTTTTCAAAGAAAATCGCCTCGTGTCTCGTCAACCCGCGCGCTTGTCACGAGACCCTGCTCGTCGCGCAACCGACCAGGGTCGTGAAGAGCATTGCGGTAGTGGGCGCGGGTCCGGCTGGGCTTGCTGCCGCCGTGACTTTGGCCGAGCGCGGACACGCGGTCACTTTGTTTGAGAGTGACTCACGCATCGGCGGGCAGTTCAATCTCGCCAAGCTGATCCCGGGCAAGGAAGAGTTCGGCGAAACGCTGCGGTATTTTTCGGGAAGACTGGCTGCCGTCGGCGTCGATGTGCGGCTTGGGCAGCGTGTCGACGTCGCATCTTTGAGCGGCGGGCGCTTCCATGAGGTCATTCTCGCCACCGGCGTGCTGCCGCGCGATCCACAAATTTCCGGGCAATCGCACCCGATGGTGTGCAGCTATCTAGATGTGCTCACCGGCAAAAGAGCTGTGGGCGCGCGTGTTGCGATCATCGGTGCGGGCGGCATTGGCTTTGATGTCGCCGAATTTTTGGTGCACGAGGGGCACTCGTCGACGCTCGATCGCGAGGCGTGGCTGCGCGAGTGGGGTGTGGGCGACCCGAGCGTTGCTCGCGGCGGTGTTGCTGGGGTGGTGGCGCAGCCTGCTGCGGCGGCACGCGAGGTTTATTTGCTGCAACGCAAGGCGGGCAAACCGGGCGCGGGTCTCGGCAAGACGACGGGCTGGATCCATCGCACCGCGCTCAAGATGAAGCGCGTTCAAATGCTGGGTGGTGTGCAGTACCGTCATATCGACGATGCCGGACTACACATCATCGTGGGTGATCAGCCACGTACCCTTGCGGTTGATACGATCGTTCTCTGCACGGGGCAAGAGCCTCTGCGTGAGTTGGTAGCGCCCCTGCAAGCGGCCGGTGTGACTGTGCATCTGGTCGGCGGTGCCGATGTTGCCGCCGAGCTTGATGCCAAACGTGCGATCCAACAGGCCACATCACTTGCCCTCTGTCTTTGATATTTGTTGAGCGAAGGAAGAACATGAAAAAATCAGGATTGATCGCCATCACAATGGCCTGCGTGACTGTTACGGCAGCTTTTTCCGCCGACGACAACGCCAAGGCCCATGCATTCTTTGAGGCTACATTTGCAGAGAATGTGGCCGCGAGCCCCGAGTATGCGACCGCGCTCGGTTTGCGTTTGCGCTATGGCGAGTGGTC
>Ga0169931_10002381_pt1 | contig 30685 bp, 32 predicted proteins | sample Kivu_15m_20L_FD_129675 | JGI IMG/M metagenome (GOLD analysis project Ga0169931, IMG submission 129675) | Freshwater microbial communities from Lake Kivu, Western Province, Rwanda to study Microbial Dark Matter (Phase II) - Kivu_15m_20L... | ecosystem: Environmental > Aquatic > Freshwater > Lake...
ATATAATCTACTACTTTTTGTCTTAAATCTAAACTATAAGCCATGATTTCTACTCCCATACCTTCTCTCTTCAATCTTACACTCTTTTTGTCTCATTCTTACGTTAAACTACTATAATTCTGGAATTGTTAACAATACAACTGCTTCGATTCCCTACCTACTCTTGTTAAGATGAGAATTGGAAAATTGTTACAGTTTTATGCAAAATACTCGTCTAACTAATTTATTCGATTCCATTGCTAGGCGTTTGGGGCAATGGTTTTTAAATCCTTGGCGACGTTTGTCTTTACTCTTGATTAGTTTCTTTTTTGGTTTTTTTCTGGGAACGGCAATTTCTACTATAGCTGGACAAAGAGGTTTATTAGATATTGTGATAGCTGGTATTTTGGTGGTATTAACAGAGGTAACTAGTAGAATATTTTACAGCCCTGGGTTTTTGTCTCAGCGATTACTCTTGATTGAATCACTAAATGTTCTCAAGGTGGGTTTTATTTATAGTATGTTTGTCGAGTCATTTAAACTTGGTTCATAATTATGAATTTTTGGGCTAGTGATACAGAGACTACAAAGGCAGGTTTACTAAATTCTATCTTGCCAACTTTTAACCAATTTTGCCACACTCATCTAGATAAACCACCAGAAGAAATGTTGGGGGTGTTGTGGGACTTATGGCTACCATTGAGTATAAAAATAGCATCACATCGTCAAGGATTGGGACGACCGCTAATTCAGGGAATTTTAGGTGGACAAGGTACTGGTAAAACCACAATGTGCCGGGTTCTGGGTTTGATTCTCCAACAGTTAGGATATAATACTCTGAGTCTATCTTTAGATGACTTGTATAAAACTTATGGCGATCGCCTGGTTTTAACTCAACAAGACCCCAGGTTGATTTGGCGTGGTCCACCAGGAACCCATGATATAGATTTAGGTTTACAAGTATTGGATCAAATTCGTCAGGGTCAAAGTTTAGTTACTGTTCCCCGGTTCGATAAATCTATATACAACGGTGCAGGCGATCGCACTAATCCAGAAATTGTCAAAAACATTGATATTGTCTTGTTTGAAGGTTGGTTTGTGGGGGTGCAACCGATTAACGATGATGTATTTAATCATGCACCGCCGCCAATTTCCACAGATGAAGATCAGAGATTTGCTCGTGATATGAATCGGCGACTAAATGATTATCTGCCACTGTGGAAACGATTAGACAGTTTAATAGTGTTACATCCCACTGACTACCATTACTCCATGGTATGGCGTAAACAAGCAGAACAACAAATGATCGCTGCTGGTAAATCGGGAATGTCTGATGCACAAGTTGAGGAATTTGTCAACTATTTTTGGCGATCGCTGCACCCGGAATTATTCATTACACCGTTGGTAAAATCGCGCTTAGGGATTGATTTAGTAGTTTCAATTAATCCTGACCACAGTATGAGCATCTTTTAATGCAAAACTGAAAATTATTTAACAGCCCAGCGTTACTAACTTTTAGACTGAATTTTCTGTACTAAATCATTAAACGGTTGCCAATTATCCTCTTGGGCGATAGGTTCCCAAACTGATTCGATAATTGGTCTTAATAACACCGTTTGTGGGTTGTTCTCAGCCAGAGTTTGGGCAATTACATCCATGTGTTCCGGTGCAAAAGAATTGAGAATTTTATGATACAGTACACACCAATTCTCAAAAATATTTGAAACTTCTGAGGTTGGTATAATATCGGAACCCTTCAGTACTAAAGCTGGGTCATCTCGCCATGGAGAAGCAAAGGTAAGGGCTATTTCCGAGAAAAAATGATGATAACCAACTTGGCTATCTTGTAAAAACTGAATAGTTAAATTTAACAGTTCATTTGCTGCTGGTAACTGTAACTGCTCAAAGCCTAACTTTTTCCACATTAACAAGCGGTATTGATTTTGGTAATACTCATTAAATTTTGCTAATGCTGACTCCATTTCAGCTTGATCAATAATTGCCTTTAATGCTTCCTGGAGCATTTCTAAATTCAACTGACAAATGCTTGGTTGATGACTATAACAGTAGCGTCTATAGTAGTCAAAATAAGCAGCAGTAAAGTAGGGGTCATAGGTGGGAATAAACGCATAGGGTCCATAATCAAAGCTTTCCCCTGTAATTGACATATTGTCAGTATTTAGAACTGCATGACAAAAACCAGAAGCCATCCACTGAGCTGCTAGTTCTGCCACCCGTTTAACTAATTCAGCATAAAATAAAACATATTGATTTTTTTCCCTCAGTAAATGAGAGTAATAATACTGAATTACATGATCGAGGAGTTTTGTAGTTAAATCTGGTCGCTGTAAATAATGCAAGCGCTCAAAAGTGCCAAAACGTATATGAGAACTATTCAGCCTCACCATGACAGATGAGCGAGTAGGTGAAGGTTCATCACCGCGCCATAGAGATAAACCAGTTTCAATCATTGTTAAACAGCGTGAAGTGCGTACTCCTAATTGATGTAGTGCTTCTGCTGCTAACACTTCTCGCACTCCGCCTTTAAGTGTGAGCATTCCATCACCCCCACGAGAGTAGGGTGTTTTCCCCGAACCTTTTGTACCAAAGTCGTACAATTCGCCATTAGTACCGCGTACTTGTCCATAGAGAAAGCCTCTACCATCACCCAAGTGAGGATTATATTCCCCAAACTGATAACCGTGGTAACGCAATGCTAAAAATGGTTTGCGTCCCTGGAATTTACCAAAGGCGTGGATAAAATCTTGATCTGTAACTGTTTGCGGGTGTAGTCCTAACAGAGGTAGCAGTGCATCATTACGCCAGCGTAGTATGGTTTGGGGAAAATCTGCCGCCATTACCTCGTCGTAGTAATCATCACCCAAAGATGCCAAAGCTGGTTCATAGTTAAGGGTGAGAAGGGGATTGTGAGTATTTTCGTTGTTGGAAGTTTCAGCCTGATTCATGACGAGGAAAGCTAATTGATTCTTCCTTCCATCCTACTCTTGGCAGTAGGCAGTGTGAACTGAATATTTGGCAAACAACGGTAATATAAATTGAGTATACTATTGCAATGGACAAAATCATCAAAGTTACCGTACCTGTTCGTGTTATCGGTTTAATTAGCGGTACTTCCGTAGATGGTATAGATGCTGCTTTGGTAGAGATTACTGGTAGTGATGTGGATTTGAAGGTTTCTTTATTAGCAGGGGAAACCTATCCCTACAATCCTGAATTAAGAGGAAAAATTTTAGCCCTTGGCGCTGGTGCTGCCATAGACATGGCAGAATTGGCAGCATTAGATGATGCCATCGCCTTTGCCTTTGCTCAAGCTGCTGAAAATATCCAAGTCGGTCATCAGCCAGCAACTTTGATCGGTTCCCACGGTCAAACTGTTTACCATCGACCAGCCGTACAGGAAGTTCAAAATGTCTTGGATTTTAATTCTCCCCACGCTCTAGGTTATAGCTTACAATTAGGTCGCGGTGCTTTAATTGCCCATCTGACAGGAATTACTACTGTGAGTAATTTTCGTGTTGGCGATATAAATATCGGTGGTCATGGTGCGCCCCTTGTACCGAGAGTAGACGCTTTTTTATTAAGTGATTCTCTTCATGGGCGTTGTGTTCAAAATATTGGTGGAATTGGCAATGTTACTTACATTCCGCCTCGTAGTGATGACTGGCTGAGAAAAATTCGCGGTTGGGATACTGGACCCGGAAATAGTTTACTGGATTTGGCAGTACAACATTTAACTAATGGTGCTAAGTCCTATGATGAAAATGGTAACTGGGCAGCTAATGGTGTTCCTTGCTATTCATTAATAGAAGAATGGCTGAAACAAGATTATTTTCATCTACCCCCCCCTAAATCTACAGGTCGTGAATTATTCGGTGTGGCTTACCTACATCACTGTTTACAAGATGCTGCGCCGTACCAACTCGACCCTGCTGACCTACTGGCTACACTCACAGAACTGACAGTCGCTTCTATTGCTCATAGTTATCATACCTTTTTACCCCAAATGCCCCAGCAGGTGTTATTATGCGGTGGAGGAAGTCGTAATCTTTATTTGAAGCAAAGGTTACAGTTATTGCTGCCATCAGCACCAGTTTTGACTACAGATGAACTAGGATTGAATGGGGATTTTAAAGAAGCCATCGCCTTTGCTGTTTTAGCCCACTGGCGACAACTGGGGCTTCCCGGTAATTTACCTGCTGTCACTGGCGCACCTGGTGAAATACTTTTGGGAGAAGTTCACTTATCAAGAACGAGTTAGAAAAATATCAACTATCGTTCTTTACTGTTTGTGTTTCCTTGACAGGCGATATTTACTCAGTGAAAATTAGGCAAACTAGAAGTATATAAGTCTTAATTCCCCCATGTCAGACCCCAACATTGGTCGCTTACTTAGTCAACGCTACCAGCTTCAAAAGTTAATTGGTAGTGGTTCTATGGGTAAGGTTTATCTTGCTCAGGATATTTTGTTGGGTGGCGTACCTGTAGCGGTCAAGTTTTTATCCCTGTCCATAGAAAATCAAAAGATCCAGTTCCGAAAGCGCTTTGAGCAAGAAGCGAAAACCTGTGCTTTATTGGGACAAAAAAGCATCCACATTGTCCGAGTTATGGACTACGGTTTAGATGAAAATAACACTCCTTTCTATGTGATGGAATACTTAGAAGGAGATAGCCTCACTCACATTATCTACCAAAAAAGTCTATCTTTCCCCAGATTTTTGAATATGGTGCGTCAAATCTGCTTGGGGTTGCAGAGCGCTCATGATGGTATCCCGGTTGATGGTATGGTTTACCCCATTATTCATCGTGATATCAAACCCAGCAATGTTTTAGTCATTCAAGATCCTAGTTTTGGTGAATTAATCAAGATTCTAGATTTTGGGGTTGCTAAGTTACTACAGGCTGATAGCGACCAGAGTAAATACTATTTAGGAACCATGGCTTATTCCTCTCCTGAACAAATGGACGGTCAGGAATTAGACCAACGCACTGATATTTACAGTTTGGGGGTGATGATGTTTGAAATGCTGACAGGCAAAATGCCTTTATCACCATCAACTAAGTCGTTTAGTGCATGGTATAAAACACATCACCATCAACAACCACTCTCCTTTGCTGAGGCTGCTCCTAACCTGGAAATTCCCGAACCAGCCCAAAGTTTAGTGATGAGTTGTTTGGCTAAATTACCAAGCGATCGCCCCCAAAGCATCGGTGATATTCTCCAGATTTTAGAGTCTTTAGAATATGATGCTCGCCTGCACACCACTTCACTGTATAGCTGTGCGCTGGAGCCGAAGAAAAAAGCCAAGGATGAGTTTGATATTGTTAACTCTGCTTGTTGGCCTGCTAATAAACCAATTGCTGATATTGTTTTCCCGAAATCTATTCGGTTCAATGGGAAGATGCTGCCAGCCCTCTGGGTGATGCTACCACAGGAAGAAATTGTTAAACGCCTAATTTGTCATGTTTATAATCAATTTTTGTTTATTGCTACTCCCTATCCTATGCTGCTCTGGATTACTGTGATTTACAATCGCCAAAATGGTGCTAAATGGTTACCTTATTACCTAGATATGAAAACTAGTCTTGGTCAAGATATTGCTTCCCTAATAGCACAAGCAGGTTCTTATTATTTGTTATTCTTTGCCAAGCAAGCACCACAACGCTGTTTTCAGGTTTTAGAATCCGGTATTGACCCAGCCCAGCCCCAACGATTGCAACAGTGGGTAGCAATGAGTAAAGGTTCTGAAGTAACTGCCAATGCCACAATGAGTAAAGATTTACTTAAAAGTGAGTACGAAAAAATTAAACCTAAAATTCTGGCTAGGTTGGAAACAATTGCCAGGGATTTATCGGCTAAGTGAAACAATGCATCACATAGGCGGGCAAATCTGGCAATTTCAACCAGTAATGCTGCATCTCAGTTTCACACTTGCTAGATGTTAAATTTTGTTAAGCAAAATGTGTATCTAGTTGTAAGCTTGATTTATAAAAAATATAATTATGAGTGGATGGGAAATTACGCCTTTAGCTTTGGCATGGTTGGTATTTGATTATCTAGGTGAGTTGACGCCCCAGCAACCCTGGCTCCTTTCCTCCTTGGAACTGAGCAAGAGAAGGAGGTCGCCCACTGCGACACACAAACCAAAGTAATCTATGCCATAGTGGAACCTGAATCTAAGCCCCACTGGTGCTTGAGCAACTCTTGATAAGTTGCTTCCCGGACCATCATCTGTTCGTAAAGCTTGACCAAAAATTCCTTAGCTTGTTCGCTGCTCATGTGCTGTACTTGGTTAGCAAAGGAGCGGATACTAAATTGCTGTTCTAAAGACAGTTGGATTGGTTGGTTCATAAGATACTCCGAGAAAAACAACGCGGGAAATTTAGATTTATTACGGAATTAGCAAAGGTATAATAAGATGGACAATGTGTTGGATACAGTTGCATCTTTATATTAAGAAAGATAACAATTGTTTGGCCAATTGCCCACATCCTTATGGGTAAAATTCCGGCTTTGATATTTTGCACTTCAACCAATTGATGTATAACCAGGGTTTGCTATAATGAGGTTTGGGCAAAAATCATTCTTAGCCGGCATAACTAGTTAAATTGTGCAGTGTTAGCCTCCAGTGTATAAAGTTGTCGGTTGAAAGTATTTTTATCAGGTTGTAAATAAAAAAAATGCTCAGGCTGAACAAATTGTTAAGTATATGTACCAAAAAATATAAGTTAGCAAATTAGCAATTTTGGATTTTCAATTCCCACTATGTTTTCATAGAAACGGATTAAACATCAATTATCCTGATCCGCTTTTGGGTGGTAAAAATCCAAAATTGCACAGGTTCACTATTGGGGAGGGTTTTCTGATAGTGAAACCATCACAATTGTGATGTTATCATGACCCCCTTTTTCTTTGGCGGCTTCGATGAGGGCAAGGGAGGCTTTTTCCAAAACTGGGGAATTGCGGAGCTGTTCAGCAATATTCTGATTGTTCAGTTCTTCGGTTAAACCGTCACTACATAGAATTAGGCGATCGCCTAGTTTAATATCTAGAGGTTGCAGTTCAACTTGATGTAACTCTTTCCTTCCCAAACAACGGGACAGTACATGACGGTATGGGTGATTTCGGGCTTCTTCTTCAGTAATTTCACCCAGTTTGATTGCTCTAGCCACCCAGGTATGATCTTCTGTGACCTGTTGTAATTGAGATTCCCGAAACCGATATAACCTAGAGTCACCAACATGAGCGCACCAAGGAGAATCTGGAGAGCGAAAAATCACAGCCACCACAGTAGTACCCATATCAGATCGTTCTGGGTGCTGTTGCTGGTCTTCTATGATAGCTTGATTGGCTTTTTTGAGGGCGTTTTCTAGTAATGTAGGAGTGGGGTCTGGTGCATCCCAGTGGGAGAGCAAAAACTCTTTAATTTCCTCCGTGGCGATGCGACTTGCTTGTTCGCCTCCTGCATGACCACCCATACCATCAGCAACAATAAAAAATCGCCCATTGGGATCGATATGATAAGCATCCTGGTTACTAGAATGAACAAGCCCCGGATCAGTGGAACCCGTAAAGTTAAGTTTCATAATTTTTGACAACGATTCATTAATAGGTTCGGTCATAACGGTCGAGGCGTGATAGCAAGCGAATTAGCATAAAGGAAACTGCGGCGGCAATTAAACCAGCTAGCACGGCCAACCATACATAACGATTAACCAATAAAATTGTGGCAGAAAGAGTAAATCCACTAATTATTAAAGCGTAACTTGTGCCCAGTTGGATATTACTTTGCCTACGTAGTAGGCGTTCGGCTTCTATGGAACGGACACGCACCCGCACATCTCCACGTTCTAATTTTTCTAGTGTATCCTCTAGTCTCCGGGGCAGCCCAAAAGCAGTTGTACTAACTTGGACAGCCTGGCGACTTAACTCATTGATAAAGCTATTGTTATCAGCACCATTCATATTTGTTATTAGTTCCATTGCATATGGTTGGGCAACTTCCATAAAGTTAAATTCCGGATCTAAGCCTTTGCCCACCCCCTCCAGGGTGGAAAAAGCCCGCATCACAAAAGTGAAGGTGGCGGGAAATCTGAATGGCTGATTATAAGCTAATTCATACAGATCGTCACTGATAGCGGCCACAGATTGATTTTCAAAAGGCTGATCCATGAAATTGTCCAGCATATACTGGATAGAACGGCGCACAGGTCCCATATCTTCTGTAGGTGCGATAGCGCCTAGATTGATCAGAGATTGGACAACGCGATCGCCATCTTTTTGAGCAATGCCAAAGAGTGTTTCCATTAGCCCTTCACGCACATCGGATTTAATTCGCCCCATCATACCGAAGTCGTAGAAGATTAAATCCCCAGTAGGTCCAACAGCAATATTGCCTGGATGGGGGTCAGCATGGAAAAAGCCGTTATTTAGCAACTGCAACAAGTAAGCCTGAGCGCCTTGACGTGCCAGGACTTTGCGGTCTAAACCAGCGGCTTCTAAAGCTTCGTATTGACTAATTTTAATTCCGGGGAGATATTCTAAAGTTAATACTTTAGGTGAAGCGTAACGCCAATAAACCCTAGGGACTTTTACCCATTCATAGCCGCGAAAGTTACGGCGGAATGTATCAGCGTTACGACCTTCATTGAGATAATCAATTTCTTCCCAGAGAATACGGCAACACTCTTCATAAATCCCCAGCCAATCTCGCCCCCGTCCCCATTTAGGATGGTTTTGAAAGTAACGGGTAATGCCTTTGAGAATCTGTAAATCGATTTCAAAGAGCTTCTTGAGTCCAGGACGCTGTACTTTGACTACAACTGCTTCGCCAGTGTGTAGTACTGCTTTGTGTACTTGTCCCAAACTAGCAGCCGCCAGGGGTATAGGTTCAAAACTCTGGAATAATTCGGGAATTTTCTTGCCTAGCTCTTGCTCAATTATCGTTTCTACTTGCTCATAACTAAAGGCAGGCACTTTATCCTGTAACTTGGCCAACTCTTCCACATATTCGCCGGGGAATATGTCAGCACGGGTAGAAAACAACTGCCCGATTTTAATAAAAGTTGGTCCCAAGTCCAGTAGTGTGTTACGAATCCAGACGGCTTGGGCTTTGCGTCGTTCAACTTGTTTGGTCTCAGTGACACCACCAGGGTAACTCCAAGATTTGTTGTAACGCCAAAGCTTGAACATTAAGGTCAAGACAAATGACCAAATGTCCACAAACCGCCGTCTGCTAGAGTAGTTTTCCCGATTCCAACGGTATGCTTGATCTGAATAACCTGTTTCCATATTTTTTTTGTACCGTTGGTTTTTAACCAAATCAGTTGGATGAAAAAACACAGCGTCATGTGTACTGACTAAACAAACAACTTTATACAGAACTGCTGCGATAACGTTGTAATTCATTTCGCAAGAGGGCAATTTCTGCCCTTAGTTCATCTATGGTTGCTTGTAAGTCAACAGAATCAGAACTGGAGTGACCGCCCCTAGAAGCGGTTTCACCAGCATTAGCAGCTTCTGCTGCTCGCTCTGCCCGTTCCAGGACTTCTTGTGTGAACTGGTGCATTTGCTCTCTAACTTCGGCGTCAAATTTGCCTAAATCGCTTAAAGCGTCTGTAATAGCCACCTCTAAGCGCTCATTAATTACTTCTGCCACAGCTCTGCCCACAAAAAAGGCTTGTAAAAGAGGTTTATTCATAAATTTTTGTTACGTTGCTCCGCAAGAGAATTATAACTTGCCTGACCGCTTTGCGACTTCTGCTGGAAAACTAGAGATCATAAATTCCCAATTTTTTTAACATATATATTTTATACATCTTGTTAGATAAAGTGAATCTGATTGATGTGTGGTCAATCGCATCTGGGATTACCACCGGCTAACGCCAGTCCATCCCTCACCATTACCCTGCTACAATCAAACCATAAATGTATGATGCCGGACTCATTCTATGACTCTTGCTGTTGAATTAGAATCTCAAACAGGCATCTGTAATGATGTGATCTTTCCCTCTGGTGATTTATATAGTGATGAACCCCCCTTGGAAACTGAACTACATTTAGAACAAATGATGCTCTTGCTGAAATGCTTAAAATGGCTGTGGCGAGAGAGAAATGATTTTTACGCGGCGGGAAACCTGACTATTTACTACAGCCCCCATCAACGCAAATCACAAGACTTTCGCGGTCCGGACTTTTTTGTGGTGTTGGGAACAGAACGCAAAACTCGCAAAAGCTGGGTGGTATGGGAAGAAGACGGTAAATATCCCCATGTGATTGTGGAAATTATTTCTAATTCCACAGCCAAGACAGACAAAGAATTAAAGAAGCAAATTTATCAAGATACTTTCCGCACACCTGATTACTTTTGGTATGACCCATACACATTAGAGTTGGCAGGATTTCATTTAGTAGATGGAGAATATCAACCGCTAGAAGCAAATGAACAAGGACATTTGTGGAGTCACCAGCTAGGGTTATATCTGGGAGTTTATGAAGAAATGGTAAGATTTTTTACCCATGATGGGGAATTAGTGCCGACACCGGAAGAGACAGCCGAACTTGCGGCACAAAAAGCCGAACTTGCGGCACAAAAAGCCGAACTTGCGGTACAAAAAGCCGAACTTGCGGCACAAAAAGCCGAGCGTTTGGCGGCCAAACTGCGAGAGTTAGATATTGACCCTGATACAGTTTAGAGATCAGTGATTAGGGTAGTGCTTGATTAAAAACTCTTCAGCCCCAGTTCTATCCTTAATTATTCCATCTAAGGTGGCAGCGAGTAAATGATCTAAGATTTGCCGATATTGTGGGCTTGGTTTGTAGCCTAATTGCTTTAAATCATGACCATTGAGTATGGGCTGTACATTGGCTAAAACTCTTAAATAATGCCATATCTGCTGTCTTAGCGATCGCGGACTCGGCAAAGCAATTAAAATCAGCATGGGTAAGTCATACTGTTGTAGTGATTGCACTACTTGACTGGGATGCTGACAAGTTGGTAATAATTCCATCACCTTAGTTTGGGCTTGATCTAAGTTTTGCAGGCGTTTAATAGCATTTTCTTGTAGATGGAGATTCTGGGCTACTTTCCCGCGATATTGTGGTTCTAAGTGGGCAATTAAGGCTTCTAGGCGCATTTCCCAGTGTGTCAGGGCTTGTTGGTGGTCAAATCTTCGTAAACAACCTTCTAACAGTCGCAACTGTCGTAAAAGTGATTTATCTAGGTTGAGTTGGGGATGAATACACTGCAACGCCCCTAATTGATTGAGTAGTTCTAAGGCTGATTGCCAATAAGGGGCTTGGAGGATGTATTTTAATTCTGCTTTGAGTCGAGTTTGTAGGGCTGGAGTTTTGATGTTTGTTTCGGTGGTGCGATGGTAAACGCCACTGTTAATGGCATAGTGGATAAATTCTTTTGTTTGTGATTCAATCTCAAATCCAAAGCGTACAGCGAACCGTACACCCCGATAAATGCGGGTAGGGTCTTCAATAAAGCTATTGGGGTGTAAAACCCGAATTTGCTTGGCTTGTATATCTAGTAAACCGCCGAAGAAATCGAGTAATTCTCCTGGACGGGGAGACGTGAGGCGGATGGCTAGGGCGTTGATGGTAAAGTCCCGGCGATATAGGTCTTGACGAATGGAACTAGCTTCAACTTCAGGATTTGCAGCTGGGTAAGGATAAAATTCTGTTCTAGCGGTGGCAATATCCATCCATAATGAGTTTAATTCAGGGTCTTTGTGCCATAGTAAAGCAGCAGTTTGAAAAGCACCATGAATTTCTAACCGCGCCCCTGAATAAATTTCCTGGAGTGCTTTTGCTAGTTCTACTCCCGCACCAACATCTGCTGCTTGGTGAAAGCCGTCAACTACAAGGTCTATATCTGTAATCATTAATGTTCCTGCGGCTGATTCAGCTAACAGCAAATCTCGCACAGCACCGCCTACCAGATAAAGATGCCAACCTCGTTTTTGGGCTGCTTGGGATGCTACGGTGAGTAGTTGCCATAGTTGGGGGGCTAGGCGACTTTGTAACTCAGTATTAAAGTTGATTTGGTGTTGTGTATTTTGTATTGTGTATTTATTTTCTGGGTGGGCTTGATGTGATTCCCGCAATACATCAGTACGGGTGACAATTCCTACTAAATGATTTTTCTCCAATACTGGTAAGCGTCCTATATCATAAGTTACCATCAGGGCTTCAATTTCCGGCAGGATGGTATCTGGTGTAATTGTTTTAACTTTAGTGGTCATGTAGCCTTTGACAGGTGCATGACTAAATCCGTGGTGTAGGGCAATATCAATATCCCGTCGGGAAATAATTCCCACTAATTCTCCCTGACTTTCAACTACAGATAAACCAGAGTGTCCATAGCGTAATAATATGCTTTGTGCCTGGGAAATTGTGGTGTCGGGGCGAATGGTGCGGACAGGGGAGGACATTAAGTCCCTCGCGGTGGGCGGATGAGGAATTGAGGCTTTGATGCTGTCTAGAAGTTGTTGTAATATTTGCTGTGTGTCTACTTGGCGTAAACTTAATGATGCAGCTTGAGAGTGTCCACCACCGCCAAAGATTTGGAATAAAAGATGGAGATTGACACCGGGAATTTGGCTGCGTCCGATGATTGTTGAACGCAAGTCACCTGGTTTATTAGTGTATTGGTTTGCCAGTAGTAAGGCATCTATTTCCGTTAATTCTATCAGTTGCGAAGCTAAACCTGATAACCCCGGCACAAAATCATCTGTTTGCAGTGTTACCCAGCCAATAGTATATCCGCGTAAGCAAAAATATTCTAATTTTTCCAGTGCTGTGGTTAATAGCTGCTGTAGTTGAGGGGATAAACCCCGGTCAAGATAGGTGGAAATTACTGATGAACTGACTCCTTGCTGCATTAACCAAGCTAAGGCGAGGGCATCTCTAGGGGTGGCATTGTCAAATGTTAATGAACCTGTATCCACGTGAATCCCTAAAGCCATGACTGTGGCTTGAGATAAAGTCAGGGAAATTTGCTGTTGCTGCAATTGTTCGACTATTAAAGTTGTACAGGCCCCCACGGGTTCAATGTGAGATTCTGTGGCCGGGATGTTTATATGTTGACTTAAATGATGGTCATAAACTATTATTTCTTTAACATGGGGTAATTCTAACCATTCAGCAGCCTTACCCAGACGATGGCGCTGTTGTGTGTCTACAACTCTTATAGAACGAATATTGTCAGGATTAACCGCGCGTCTTTCAATCAGGGAATACTCATTCCGGTGCAGTGCTAAAAAGTCTCTGACGGGTGGATGTGCGCCTCCGCTTAGTACAATCTTACTGCCTGGTAATAGGCAGGTAAGCCCCACCGCAGCCGCTAGTGTATCAAAATCGGCGGTTGTGTGACAAAGAATTAAGTCCATAGTTATTAACAAGCGTGACTGAGCAAGACTCAAACCCTGACTACCAACTAAAATTGAGTTACTCTGGTGAGGCAATTTCCGCTAGCTTAACAAGTAAGTAAGAAATTTAAGTTTCGCCCTTTAGGATATTCTATCAAAACATAGTGGGAGCGTGAGAACCCCTACGCTAAAGCCTATGAGATGAAACGCGGCTCAACAGGATTTATCCTGTCGTATCCCTAACAAAAAGCGATGAGTATTTACGAAGCATTTGTGTTCAGTTAAAATAAAAAAAGCATCCACAAATTGGTGAAAAACCCATAAGATGCCAACTCAATTAGTCACACAGCTAAGTATAATCTTAGTCAAGGTGAGTAGGGGAGCTTTGACACTCCCAGGAGAATATGATTTATTAAATCATATGGTGAACGTTGCGTAGCTTGTCTGATGACCGCGTAGCAACATCAGTTTAAAATCCCCTGTGTTTCAACCAGGGGAGATGTCAAATTGAGAATTATTTGTGCTAGTTTGAGAGAAGGAAAATGACCATAATATTTCAATTCGCTTTGATATCTTTAGTTGTGGCATCTTTTGTATTGGTGATCGGCGTTCCTGTTGCCTATGCTACACCGCAAAATTGGGTGGAATCGAAAAAATTGCTGTGGCTTGGTTCTGGAGTTTGGATTGCTTTAGTGCTTCTAGTGGGTATATTGAACTTTTTTGTAGTTTAAGCGATCGCTGGTATCCCTTGAAAACAGCATAGGAACTACAGGAGCAGAAGAGCCAAGAACAAGATTTTCCCGTTTTCTTGTTCTATTAACTTAAATGTGCTCTCCTGCTCTTCGGCGTTTAAAAACGAAATGTATATTGGCTACTGTATAGTTGATGAAGAGGCAGTCATGGCAGTTTTTGAAGGAACTTTTGTTCAAACGGAACCGTTGCGGTTAGCAGTGGTTATTGGTCGATTCAACGACCTCGTTACCGGGAAGTTGCTGGAGGGTTGTCAAGATTGCTTGAAACGCCACGGTGTAGACCCAGATCCCTACGGGAGTCAGGTTGACTATGTTTGGGTTCCTGGGAGTTTTGAAGTACCTGTGGTAGCCAGACAACTAGCACTTTCCCATCGTTATGATGCTGTAATTTGTTTGGGTGCTGTGATCAGGGGACAAACACCTCATTTTGATTATGTATCTTCTGAAGTTGCTAAGGGCATTGCTGCTGCTAGCTTTCAAACTGGTGTGCCGGTGATTTTTGGCATTTTAACAGTGGATACTATGCAGCAAGCCTTAGAACGAGCCGGGATTAAAGCTAATCATGGCTGGGACTACGCCATGAACGCTCTAGAAATGGCTACCCTGATGCGGCAATTGCGCTCTAATCTCACCGAGTCATACCCCCACAATGGGCAGTCTTTGCCAGCATCTTTTTCTGGTAAAAATTTGAGCAACTTGTCCGCAGAGTCAGAAGAAATAGGCTGAAACCCTTGCATTGTGCTGAGTCCAAGCACTCAGCACTAAATTTAAATTAGGGGTTGACAAATTAAAATATATCTGAGATTATAGATTTTAGATGGAAGTTGCGGGTATAGCTCAGTGGTAGAGCGTCACCTTGCCAAGGTGAATGTCGCGCGTTCGAATCGCGTTACCCGCTTTGATACTATATAAGACTTTCAAGCATTATCAGGCATAGACATAAAACCCTATAACCTGAGTTAATACCAATTTTATAAAAAAGCAACATAATACTTTTAGGGTTTACGGGGAGGGTATAAAGCCTGTAATCCTTAGCGTTAGCTAGGCAGAAGTGACAACAAAAACCACCGTAGTTTTAACACCTAGGGCATGGTATATCAGAGGTATTATTGCAAGCGAATTAGTTGAAGAATGGGGAAGGCGATTAAAATCGCCAACGAAAATCGCCAACGAAAATCGCCAACGGCTAACCCCCATGTCTGAAGCCATTGGCTCTGCTCGCCGTTGATATTTCGGTCAACTGGTTTTTTGTAGATGTACTAAACTGGATAGAGTCTGGCTATCTTAAGGGTTATTGTCCCGGAAAATGAAAAACACACTCAAGTTATTAGAACTGTTGTGCAACCTCAAAAAACCGAAAAAATAGAGTTAAACAAGGAATATCCCTGTCCTTGCCGTCGCAAAGGGCAGTTAACTCCCATTGCACTAACAGAGGCATTTGGTTGCGATCGCTGTCAACAAATCTTTGTGGTAGAAGATAATGGTCATGTCCTAGAACAGCTGTCAACCACCTATCCCTACAAGCGAGGTTGGAACTGGACGGGAAACAGTTGGCGTATGATCCCGACTCAGCTAGGAGAAGGTTATCTACCCATAGCGCTGGCCATTATTTTCGTGTTAGTGATTATATGGTTACCATTAGCACTGCGACTGGCAAATGGTTCTAGCTTAATTGCTTGGGCTATAGTAGCGGTGCTATTGGCCGTTCTGCCAGCACTGATGGTCTGGCTTACTTACAGACGTTAATTCAATGACCGTTGAAGTTTTGGATGATTCCCCCGAACCAATGACCAGCGCTAAACGCGCCTATCAAGCTTCCCTGAAGTTGGCATTGACAAAGGGAGTAAACCGCAGTGGCGCAGTGTTGGCAATGGCACAAGCCCTGGCAAATTCCTTTGATGACATTTTGGAAGCCAACACTTTGGATTTAGAAGCCAGCAAAGAAATGGCTGTCCCAGAGTTAATTTTAGATTGGCTGAAGCTGACTCCCACTAGACTAGAAGCAGCAGTGGAAATTCTACAGAGGTTGGGGGAAATCTCAGATCCTTTAAGACGAGTGAGGAACGCTGAGTATCAACTAGATGATTGCCAAAGTTACACTCAGTTGATGCCCTTGGGAGTAATTGCATTTGTGTATGAGGCTTTTCCCGATTTGGGAGCGATCGCGGCTGGTTTATGTATTAAGACTGGTAATAGTATCATACTCAAGGGTAGCACAGAAGCCAGTCATTCTAACGAAACCATAGCCAATGTCCTGCGAAGCGCCATTGAGGAAGTTGGTTTACCCCCTGGGTGTGTAGAACTGATCACAGCAGAACATGGTGCTTCCATTCGGGATTTAGTCACTCAAGACAAGTATTTAAATTTAGTGCTACCTTACGGACGTTCTAGCTTAGTCCAGCAGGTGATGCGGCAATCAACTTGTCCAGTGTTAAAATCAGCAATGGGTAACTGCTACCTTTACTGTTCACTCAATAGCAGCTTGGAGATGGTGCAGGGAGTAATTATTGATAGCCATGAAAGCCAACCAGACCCGGTAAATGCCATTGAAAAAGTATTAATTCACCGTCACACTTCACTATCATCTTTAGCTTTTCTGTGGAACGCCTTAAAAGACAAAGGTTTTAACATCAAAGGAGATCAGGAGCTAGTGGAAGCTTTTCCCCAGTTGCAGCCCATGAAGTCTGGTGAATGGGGAAATTGTTATTTAACCAAGACAGTGGCCTTTAAATTGGTAGATAGTTTAGAAGATGCCATTGACTGGATTAATCAATACAGTAGCGGTCATGCTGACTGTATTGTGACTGAATCCTACCAAGAAAGTCGGCAGTTTGCTTTAGGAGTTAATAGCGCTTCTACCTACATTAACGCTTCTCCCCGCTTTTCTCGTAACCCTTCTCGCGGAGATTCGATATTTCTGGGGATGTCTAACCAAAAAGGCCACCGCAGGGGATTTATTGGTTTAGAAACCTTCACCACTGCCAGGCACATAGTCCAGGGGAACGGGCGATTTTAGCAGTTAAGTTATTCCCTTCCTGGTTACATATTTCACTTTTATCGTCCTATTTTGTAAATTTGGAGTCTAATTATTTCTTTTTAAGTCGTAGCATAACACACTAAAAAGGATAGAAATAATGGGTTAGGCTAGCCGTAATGCAGTTGAAGAAAACATACATTTACAAAGTCAAATTGTGCCTGATATAGCCCTACATAAATATCTCCCTCGCCTCCCTGAAGCCGCACTACAAGAATTTATAGAATGGTGTGTTTTAGAGCAGGCAAAAGCGGCAGAATGTAACTTTACTCCAGATCACAGTAAGTTAAATCACTTGCCGCCAACAGAGTACATTCCCAAACTGATTGATCAGTTTATGAAAGTTAAACCAGACCCCATTCGAGCAGGTTTAGTAGCTGCGATCGCTGGTAAGGAAGCTGACCAACATGGTTTATCTGGTATGGCGGTTATAGCTGACTTTATAGCACTTTATGTTAAGTATTTAATCCCTAAAGATGGTAATACTCCAGAACAAGCAGAAATGATCTTAACTGACGCATCACAACAGCAGTGTCAAAAATTCACAGAAATTGCTAACAAATATGGTGTAAAGCTGTAAAATTTTGGCTGTAAAGCTGTCAGGGGTTTTATCTGTTCCATCAGTCAAAGCCCCTGCTTCACCAATTCATGATGGACTAATTTAAATCAAAATTCTGGTGCTAACTATCATTGGTTGCGGAAACCTGAACCGCAGTGATGATGCTGTAGGGGTAATTATCGCCCAACGCTTACAACAACATCTAACCCAAAACCCCCATCCTCATGTCCGAGTGTTTGACTGTGGAACCGCAGGGATGGAGGTAATGTTTCAAGCTAAAGGTAGTAGGGCATTAGTAATTATTGATGCCAGTTCCACAGGTTCGCCGCCTGGTGCTATATTTAAAGTCCCAGGCAAAGAACTGGAAGCTTTACCACAACCTAGTTATAACTTACATAATTTTCGCTGGGATCATGCTTTAGCCGCCGGAAGGAAAATCTTTGCAGACAATTTTCCCCAAGATGTAACAGTTTACCTCATTGAAGCGGCAAATCTGGACTTAGGACTAGAATTAAGTCCTCTAGTCCAACATTCCGCTAATTTAGTTTTTGAAGAATTAATCACTCTCATCAATCAGTATAAATGATCAAATTACCGAGGGGTTGGAAACTATACCCCTCGCCGATGAAATTGGCTGTAGCTTATTTGATGATCATCATGCCCAATCACGATAAACAGAAAGTTCATCGACTCTCATTTCAAAGGGTAGACCTTGACTATCAGGCGGACAAATACGAATTTTAGCACTGCTGATCATGGAGTTTAGCAAAGTTCCCATGGGCACAAGTTTCTGTAAAACACGCCAATTAGTAACTTGATCAGGACATTCAATGACTAACGTCATTGCATTAGCGCGAGTTGTCACGTACCAGCGACAATTAGATAGTAGATTTTGAATAGTGCGATCGCATCCTTCATAAAAATACCTACTAATAGAATCCTCTAGTTGTTGTCGCAGTATAATATCCGCCGATGTAGGTTGCATATGATGAGAATCATCACTATTAAAATAAAATCTATTGTTAGCCATCTTTCCTTATGATCCTACTTACTTGCCAATAGCCATCCCCTAGAGAATATCTTTATTGGTTTGTAATACTTCTGGGGTTTCATCATCCTTATCAGCAGCAATTCCCCAATAATTACCAACCAAATAAATTATTTCTCCCACCAACCAACTAACTGCATAGCAGTTTAATAATTTACATATTCAGATCCAAACAACAAAGTTACAGCGCCATCTGTGACCATGGCTTGATTTACGCATAAGTAACTTGTTTATTCTCTGAAAATACCTGGTTTCAGCAGATGCGTACCTTTATATAATCTAGGTGATATCCCCTCTATTCCATACACAACACAGTAAATTTTGACTTCTTCACAATGCTGTATTGGTATCGCTTTTTCTATTTGTCGCGCGATATATAGATAATCTTCTTGACAAATTAACTATTTCCGGAAACGTCTGCTATATAAAACCTAGACAAAGCTGAAAGGTGCTGGGTATAAGCTGATGCTGTCATCGCTCTTCAAAGCAATACCTCAGCTTTCTATCCTGATATTTCCAGCTAGACCTATAATAAACATAAATCATTAAAAAAAAGCATCTTTTGATACTTTTTTGCCGGGTTATCTAAATTTGTCAAATTTGTCATCTTATGTTATATATGATATACTGTAATATATCGGTTCTAGTAAAAATCAGCTATTAGAGGTAACGGGGAAAGTCCTGTGTAAGTCCGGCACTGTCCCGCAGCTGTAAACCAATTTTAGATTTTTGAGTTCAACATCCCCAATTTAAACCTTAAAATTGTGTAAGTCAGAATGCCCGCCGATAAAAAAGTAACTTGAGCTACAATCTACGAGGTATAGATGACAGCAGAACATACAATATTTGTTTGTACAACTTGTGCCAGTAAGTGGCAAGATGGTAAACCTGTAGGTGAAAGTGGCGGAGAAAAGCTTCTCCAACACCTGCAAGCCCATTACCCCCATTGGGAATTAAATACAGAGTTTGTAATTCAACCAGTGCAATGTATGAGCGCTTGCAATCGCTCATGTGTTGTTTGTTTCGCTTCACCTAGTAAATCTACATATCTTTTTGGCGATATTTCTGCTGATTTATCAACCGCAGAAGTGGCTGGGGTGTTTGCCTGTGCTAGTAAATATTATGCACACTCAGAAGGTTTATTACCTTGGAGTGAACGCCCAGAACCACTCAAGAAAGGAATTGTGGCACGTATTCCAGCAGTAGCCACTAAAGTGGAAGTGTGTAAGTAACAGTAGCACATTTTGAGTAGATGGAGGCGATCGCCTGAAAAGTCCCCCTTAAAACAGGGCTTTAGGGAGAGCTAAAAGTTTTTGTTTTAAAACATTCTCTAATCAATTTTGGATTTTAGATGAAGGATATAATGTATATCCTTCATCCTAGCCATCAAAACCAAACTCTAGACAAGATATGGTTCTTGATGAGTCTTAATTGTGCAATTAGACCGGGGATAAGTAACGCAAAGAAGAGCAAATCCTTTAGACATTTGCTCGTCATCTAAAAAGATTTGATCAGATTGGTCAACTTCACCTTCAACTACTTTGCCTACACAACTAGAGCAAGAACCAGAATGACAAGAGAAAGGCAATTCAATACCATTTTCTTCTGCTGCGTCTAAAATGGTAGTTTCTTCATCAACCTCAATTGTAGCGTCGATGTCTTGCTTTTTGTTGATTAATCTAACTTGGTAGGTCGCCATTTTCCGATTCTCCTCAAAAATTATAGAATTAGATCAATTACCTGCAAGGTGTACCCGTGGGTGTGCCATCATCAGTTTTGAAAGATTTTCCGCAACCGCAGGTATCACTTGCATTGGGGTTAGTGAACTTAAAGCCACTGTCCATTACCCCTTCCACAAAGTCGATCACCACCCCATCTAATAACGGCGCACTTTTGGCATCAACGTAAATCAACACATTACCCTGCTGAATTACTACATCATCTGCTTGTGGTTTGCTAGTGATCTCAAGTCCATATTCATAACCACTACAACCACCGCTTTTTACAGATACACGGATACCTTTTTTAGCGTCATTATTATCAGAGGCTGAACCGCGTAAAAATGCCCGCAGACGAAATTCTGCTTTTTCAGTTAAGCTAACAGCCATTACCTCTCCTGATGTGTAGCGATAAATTTGTACTGATTTTAAGTGTGGGACTGTTTGTTAGTTATCTAATAACTACTTTGTACAATTGCTGCTAGGTTCCATAGATGGGGTTTGTCCATATCTCCAGGGTGCTGTATTACCGCATACAGGACAATTGCGATCGCGTTGAGAACGACGCTTGGCAAATTCCATCCGATTCAAGTCAATGGTCAGCAATTGAGATAACAGAGGTTGACTGAACCCAGTAATCAGCTTAATAGCCTCTAACGCTGTCAAACAAGCAAGAGTCCCAGATACAGCCCCCAGAACTGAAAAACCACGTCGATCCCATTCTGGCTTTTCTGGAAACAGACAAGATAAACAAGGAGTCACACCAGGAATAATTGTAGTTAGGTAGGCATCCATCCCGTCCATAGCTGCTTCCACCATGGGTTTACGCCAGCGCACACAAGCTTCATTGAGTAAATTACGTTCTGTAAAATTGTGAGCGCAGTCTAGAGCCATATCAGCTGATTGTACTAAGGAATCTACATTTTCCGGGGTGACGTAATCATGAACTACTTCCACCTGGATATCAGGATTGATAGCCTCCAGAGTTTCTTTAGCCTTGAATACCCTTGGTTTACCTACCCAATCATCAGTCATTAAAATCTGACGATTCATATCATCTAACCGCAAGTCACCACCCCGGACTAGGATTAGTCGCCCAACGCCCGCTACTGCTAAGTAAAGCGCCGCCGTACCGCCTAATCCCCCCACACCCGTCACCATAACTGTCGCTGACTTCAGGCGTTTTTGAGCTAGTTCACCAAAATTTGGCAGCATCATTTGGCGACTATAGCGCTCTAATTCGGTAGGCGTTAGGTTGATCACTTTTTACCTCCTAATCAGAAGTGATTTCTGTCAGCGTAACTACATTCTTAGGTTTCTCATTAAAGACCTTGAACAGCTTTTGTTCATGGGGTGTTGATTCCAGAAAAACATCATAGGCTTTTTGCAAAGCCAAACAATATTGATGTAGTTTTTCTTCTGGATTCAAATTAGGATAACTATCATCAACTTCTGCCATGTATTGAGAAAATTTCTTCAAAATATGCAGCCTATTGACATTGACAATTTGTTGGTCATAGGGCAAATTAAAAAACTGAAAAAATTCTTCTGCATCCACCAGCTTTTGGAAGTCATTAAGAGTTTTACTCATGGTGATTTCTCCATTTTTTTGAGCTTTTGCTTTAACTCATCTAGCTCTTGATAGATTTGATAAGTCGCAGTTGCCACATCCATAAGTTTTTTGTAATCTGTGGGCAAACCTTCGGCTAAATCATGCAGATCCATTTTCATTTGACCTGCTTTACTATTAAGCCGCTTAATTTTAGTTTTTAGTTCTTCAATATTTGTTTCGCTCACTTGCAGACCACTCCTTCTCATGACAGAAAATCCAGATCAGGCAGTTTTAAAGTTTACCTACTTCTGGGTAAGTCTGTCCTAACTCAACTCCTTTTTTGACATAAGTTTCTCCCTCTTCTGCCAGTTTTTCTAGGGATTCAAAACCAAACCTGTGAGCATCACGCAAGGTTTTTTTAGTCAGCAAAAGACGACCAGAAAAAACCAGCGCCCAGCCGAAGCCTTCATGACTCAAATCCAGCACTACTTGAGAAATTAGTCCTGTTTCTTGTTCAATCCGAGCCGCTATCGCTCGGAAAAATGCCATAATTCGAGACTGAGTAACCGCGTCAACTTCACCCTCTAGAGAAATTTCCCGTTTCTTTTGTTTGCTAACTACAAAAGGTTTGAGTATTAGTTCATCAGACCAATTACGATAAACTCCATAAGTATCTTGTCCGCGAATTTGTTGTACTAATGTCTTGAGAAAACCAGAGTTTAACACAACTGTATTGTTGCTTCCGTTCACACTATTATCTGTACTCATACCGTCACTTTAAATTCAAATTAATCTGCAAAGTTGGGAGTAGTTTGTCTTAAAGCTTTACGTAACCAAGGCGGGGGATTACCCTTGAGAGTTTGTACCAGTTTATTCAGGACTTCATTAATTTCCTCAGATTCTGATTTAGCTTTGACTGGGGTTACGCCTTTCTTAATTAAACGCGCCGCAGCACTACCACCAATAGCCGCAACATAAACGATGGTACAATCAACTAAAGCATCAAGTTTAGGAGTGATTTTATCTTCATTCCCATCTTCTTTAAGGTCACCATCAAATGTCAGAGTTTCCAGAAATTGATATCCCTGATCAGAGATTTCATAAACATCAATTTCCCTCGCCCATCCAAAGTGAGCATTAATGTGAACTCGGTCACTTGTCGTAAAAGCAATTTTCATTTTCTTTTCCAGGATCGGGTATTAGTTATTGACTATGGAGAAAAAATTGATTCTGATTATTCAGATACCAGTTGCCATAAATGCTTAACTCTCTCTTCTTCGGCTGCTACAAATAAGTTACCCATGCCAAATAAAAGCTCCATTGTGCCTCGATAGCCAACTTTAGTAAAGTATCCATTACCTAAACGGTCGTAAATAGGAATACCTAAACGATAAAGAGGAATGGCAAGACGTTTAGCCATCGCACCTAGATGAGAATTACCAATCAACAAATCAGACCCCTCAGCTAGTTGCTCAAAATCATCTAAATCGCCAATGGTGACACTTTTAACCGGGAGTTTTTCTAGTAAAGGCGATCGCGTAGTTGTCACCACACCATGAATTTGAGTCCCCATGGATTGCAAAAAGTGGACCATCGACCATAATAAATCTGGTTCCAAAGCCAAAGAAACCCGCTTGGCACCAAAATAAAAATGAGTATCTAGCATGGCATCTTGCAGCTGGCGACGTTGGCGACGGTACTTTTGTGGTACACTGTTACTGCTGAGAATAGCCAAAGCTTGCAAAAACTCATCCACTGGTTCCAGTCCAGTTAATTCACCAAACACCTCATAAGGGATGTTAAATCTGTCCTCTAGGATTTTAGCCGCGGGTCGCATACTCTCCCCCAGAGCGATGGTAAAAGCAGAACTACCCACATCTCGTAACTGTTTGAAAGTAGTACCACTGGCTGTAATGGCACTATAACCATCTTCTAAATGACCATCCAGAGCAGCCCCCAAATCAGGTACAAAAATTGGCACCAAGCCAAAAGCAGTCACCATTTCTTTGATTTCCTGCACATCTCCTGGTGTCAGAGATGGACCAGCCAAAATCGTTACTTGCTCAGTTCTAATACCACCAGCTTGAGGAATTTCCCTAACTATACTTTCCACAGCTGATGCAAAGCCATCTTGCAGCGCCCCCTTAAAATCTGGAGTAGAAGCAAATATAATAGGTAAGTGATTTAGTTCAGGATGGCGCTGGCGAATTTCTTTTATAAAACGCTCTAGCTCATCTCCTCTAGTTTCCGTTAGCCCTGTACTACATAAACCAATAATTTCTGGTTGCACCTTTTCTACTAAAGTGAGAATAGCTTGTTCCACATTATCCTCACCCCCCAAAATAGTGGTGACCTCCGTCATGGCTGTAGTGGCCAAGGGAATAGCTTCCCGAAAATGCCGTACAAGCACAACTTTGGCAAAAGCAGTACAACCTTGGGAACCGTGGAACAGGGGTATCATTCCTTTCAAGCCCAAAAAAGCTAAAGATGCACCCAAAGCCTGGCTTTGCTTGAGAGGATTAACTGTCAGTGGTTTATTGGGAAAATTAACAATCGCCATGGCGTTTATACTTACTTAGGGTTGGCTGAAAAACTCTTATAGTGGTAGAGAACAGGGAACAGGGTTGTAAAGATTTCTCAAGTCTTATTCCAGAACCTTTTAACTTCTCAGGTACAATAATTCTTGATATATCTTGATATATCAAGATATATTCAGCCAGAGCTTATTCTTCAAATCCTGCCCCCTGGACTTTTTCATCCCTCGGTTTCTTCCCAAGGAGCAGGCTTACGTATTTGTTCCCAAATGGGGCTATAAAGAGCTTCATACAATTCCCGTGCCATCTCCACCATACCCACATAACCTGCATAAGGATGGTGACGCTCTTGGTTGATATCAAGAAAAGGAATCCGGGCTTTAAGAGCAGTGTATTGGTTACGACCACCAGCAATTAACATATCAGCGCCAGTGTCCTTCACCAGTTTTAACAACTCTTTGGCGTTGCCCTTTTCCATCATAATGCCATCCTTACCAATCAACTTTTTAATCCGGGCTTTATCTTCCTCAGTGCTTTTTCTGGTACTGGTGGCAACAACTTCTATTCCTAAATCCTTAGCTGCGGAAATAATTGACCAACTCTTAACACCACCTGTATACAATACCACCCGCTTACCTTGGAGTCTAGCGCGATAGGGGGCTAAAGCCAAATCAAGGGCAGTAGTTTCTTCAGTAATCAGCTTTTCCGTGCGTTCCTGTAAATCAGCATCACCCAACTTAGCAGCAATATTCCGCAGACAACGATTCATATCATCGATGCCATAAAAAGACTCTTCAATATAAGGAATGTTGTAGCGTTCCTCCATCTTGCGGGCCATATTCAGCAAAGCCCGTGAGCAAATCATTACATTCAGCTTGGCACGGTGGGCGTAACGAACCTCGTCATAACGAGCATCCCCGGTTATTTTGGATAAAACACGAATACCTAACTTTTCTAGCAGTGGTGTGACTCCCCACATTTCTCCGGCGATGTTGTACTCACCGATTAAGTTAATATCATAAGGTGTAGTTGTTTCCGGTTCTGCTGTACCAACTACATATTCTAGTAAAGCCTCCCCCGCGAAACGGTTACCTAAATTTTTACTGCCAATAAATCCAGGAGCAATCACGGGAATCACAGGAGTGCCGGTTTTTTCCCCAGCAGCCTTACACACAGCTTCCATATCATCGCCAATCAAAGCTGTTACACAGGTAGCATAGACGAAAATTGCAGCCGGGTGGTAACGTTGTTGAAGTTCAACAATTGCTTGATAAAGCTTTTTCTCACCCCCAAAAATCACATCATTCTCACTCAAGTCAGTGGTAAAGCCCATCTTGTAGAGTTGCGGGCCAGAGGAGAGACTGCCACGACTACCCCAAGAATTACCAGCACAGGCAATAGGCCCGTGGACTAAATGAGCAGCATCAGTAATTGGCACCAGGGCAATCATTGCACCATCAAAAGCACAGCCTCCTTGAGCCGCTCCCGGTTGAGCTTGTTGAGTGCAAGATTTATTTTTCTTTTCTCTTTGTTTATGTTGATTATGTTCACATCCTGATTCACTGAGCAGCTCGTTAATTTTACCTTGGGTACTTTTCATCTCTCTTCTCTTGCTGGATCGACAGTGTTAATATTAGTTATTAGTCTATGGACTTCCTGCAAAAATCTTGTTTATTAGTGTTCTTCTGTGGTGTAGTTTTGATCAAATTGACTTTTGCAAGATACTTAATCTGTAATCAGTAGAGGCAAGTATTTAACAAATGTATTTCGTGATATCCTGGCCACACTCATCAGCAAGATAAGATAAAGCCCTAAAACGTATTGCCACCAACTCGTCATACAAGGGATTTAGTTTACATAGCGCTGGAATATGAAAAGTCCGCCCCAATAAATCAATATTCCTCTCAAAAGGACAACAGCAAGGAATTACTTGACAAATTACATGGGCAATGCGATAATTTTTAATGGAAACTCTATTGAGCCAATCACGCACGGGATTGAGCAATGATTGATTGAGCAAATTATTCAACCATCCTGATTTTGTATGGTTGGGTGGATGATAACTAGGATGAGAGTGAGTGTGATTGATAGTTGTCATGATATATACCTCATATCAATGCTAAAAAGACCAAGAAAAGTAAGTTGGAGATTAGGGATTGGGGATTGGCTATTGAGAATAGCTATTGAGAATATATTTACTCCCAGTGCCTAGTTACGATTCCCCAATCACCAGTTTTTATGTCCCCTCCTTACCCTCAATTAGCACACTGCGTACAGCAATTCTTAACGAATTAAGTCGTAAGAAATATCAGTCTTAGAAGGAATATTGGTGTTGCGATCGATTTCTTCAAAGATTGTATTCACAATCCAGTTGAGGAGGTTGATTACACCTTGGTAGCCAATGGTGCTGTAGCGGTGTAAGTGATGGCGATCCATGATAGGATAACCGATTCTGACCAAGGGAACCTTACAATCACGCCACAGGTACTTACCGTAAGAGTTACCAATTAGTAAATCTACTGGTTCTGTGAACAATAAAGAACGCATATGCCACAGGTCTTTACCACCCCAGATGGTTGCGCCTTGACCGAAAGGACTAGAATTTAACAACTCTTTAAGTTCTTTCTCAAACACTTCGTTAGTGTTGTGAACTAGGATATGCACGGGTTCTGCACCCATTTCTAACATGAAACCAACTACACTGTATACTAAGTCAGGTTCACCGTAGATAGCAAAGCGCTTTCCGTGAATCCATGAGTGGGAGTCGGTCATGGCATCAACTGCGCGACCCCGTTCGATTTCCAATTCTTCGGGAATGGGCTTACCACTTAATTCGCTGAGTTTCATTAAGAACTCGTCAGTAGCCTTAATACCCCAAGGGCGAGAAACTACAGTTGGTTGATTCCACTCTTTTTCAATGTACTCACGGGTTTTGACGGTGGAATGTGCTTGCAGAGCAACTGTAACTTTAGCGTTGATAGAATCTGCTGCATCTTCCAATTTAGTACCACCTGGATACATATCAAACTCACCAGTGTTAGGTGAATCCAAGTAGTCGCTGTTTTCAGCCAAAATGGTGTAGTCAAAACCAAACAAAGAAGCAATACGCTTCAATTCGCGGTTGTTACCTACATAGGTATCAAAACCTGGGATAAAGTTGATTTTGCCATTGTTGATTTGTTTCTTCTTACCGGCAGTTAGGCAAGAAAGAATACCCTTCATCATGTTGTCGTAACCAGTGATGTGGGAACCAACAAAGCTAGGAGTGTGAGCGTAAGGTACCGGGAAATCTTGAGGAACAGAACCAGCATTTTTAGCGTTGTTGATGAAAGCTTGTAAGTCGTCACCAATTACTTCTGCCATACAAGTGGTGCAGACAGCAATCATCTTGGGCTTGTAGAGTTGGTAAGAGTTAGCCAACCCATCAATCATGTTCTGCATACCACCAAACACCGCAGCGTCTTCAGTCATGGAAGAAGACACACCAGAAAATGGTTCTTTATAGTGACGGGTTAAGTGAGTACGGAAGTATGCAACGCAACCTTGGGAACCTTGTACAAAAGGTAAAGTACCTTCAAAACCCACAGCCGCAAAAATTGCGCCCAAAGGTTGACAGCCCTTAGCAGGGTTAATGGTTAATGCTTCCCGAGCAAAGTTCTTTTCACGGTATTCCCAACCCTTAGTCCATTCAGCAACTCGCGCAACTTCTTCTGCGCTGTGACCGTTTTCAAATTCCTTTTTGTTTTGGAATAGTTGTTGGTATTCTGGTTGGTGGAATAACTCAACGTGGTCTTGAATTTTTTCTGGATTCTGAGGCATTTCTGGTTCTCCAAGTTTACTGAAGTCATTCGTTAGTATTTGAGGAAGTTTTGGCTGCGGGTGGGAATATCACTCAAAATTCAGAATGCAAAAATCAAAATACATACTTTTAACTTTTGAATTTTGAAATTTGAATTCCTCACTCCCGCCCCTGGGGCTAAAACCCCAGGTTATCCCCACTTATTCCGTTTCCATATCCCTAAGCAATAGCTTTAGCTTTAGCCTTAACTTCAGCTTTCTTGCTCCAGGGAGCGCCAATTAACCCCCAAGTTGGGCTATTGAGTGCTAAGTCCATATCACGAGCAAAGATAGCAAAGCCGTCATAACCGTGATAAGGGCCGGAGTATTTCTTGCCATGGTTTAATATTTCTAAATAACCTAATGTTTATGGTGAGCAGTGCTAGTGATAAACATTGTTTGTTATCAACAAATTTATTTTTAGCCTAAATATAGGCTAAACCATAATGATATATAACCAAAGTAGACATATAACTTAGGCTATTTCCAAAATGGACTAACAAAATGGACTAACAAAATGGACTAATTGGTTCAAGTCTGCAACCACACCAAGAGAACACATGAGAACACAAGTATTAGTAGAGTTAGAACAAGTAAATCTGCGCTTGAAATCTGCAAAGACGAAGGTAACCGTGAGAGAATCAAATGGAAGTCTGCAATTGCGGGCGACCTTACCAATTAAACCGGGAGACAAGGACACAAAAGGAACAAGAAAAAAGCAATATAATCTCAGCTTGAATATTCCCGCCAACTTGGATGGACTCAAAACGGCTGAGGAAGAAGCTTATGAATTAGGCAAGTTAATCGCTAGAAAAACCTTTGAGTGGAATGATAAATATTTAGGCAATGAGGCGATTAAAAAAGAGTTTAAAACCATCGGTGAGCTACTAGCACAATTTGAAGAGGAGTATTTTAAAACTCACCAACGCACCACCAAAAGTGAACATACTTTTTTTTATTATTTTTCCCGAACTCAACGATTTACTAATCTGGAAGATTTAGCAACACCAGAAAATTTAATTAGTGCCATTGCAAAAATAGATAAGGAATGGGCAAGATATAACGCCACCAGAGCCATATCTGCATTTTGCCAGACATTTAACATCAAAATAGATTTATCTCCATATTCTAAAATACCAGAAAAAAATTCCCGGAATATACCCACTGATGCTGAAATAGCCGCTGGAATTCTTAAGTTTAAAGATTATTTAAAAAAACGAGGTAATCAAGTTAATCAAAATGTCAAAAATAGCTGGCAGCTTTGGCGCTGGACTTATGGAATGTTAGCAGTTTTTGGTTTGCGTCCACGGGAATTATTTATTAATCCTGATATTGATTGGTGGTTAAGTGAAGAAAATACAGATTTAACTTGGAAAGTCCATAAAAATTGCAAGACTGGAGAAAGACAAGCATTACCGTTATATAAACAATGGATTTTAGATTTTGACTTAAGAAATCCTAAATATTTAGAGATGTTGGCAGAGGTAATTGGTAAGAAAAATCAGAATAATTATGCAGAAATAACGGCATTAACTCAAAGAGTTAGTTGGTGGTTCCGTAAAATAGGCTTGGATTTTAAACCTTATGATTTACGTCACGCTTGGGCAATTCGGGCGCATATTTTAGGGATACCAATAAAAGCGGCAGCGGATAATTTAGGCCATAGTGTGCAAGTGCATACTCAGACTTATCAGCGTTGGTTCTCTCTGGATATGCGGAAGTTAGCCATTAATCAGGCGTTGCATAAGAAGAATGAGGTTGAGTTAATGCGGGAGGAGAATGAAAGATTAAGGCTAGAGGTTGAGAAATTAAGAAGTTCTTTGAAATCTGCTTTACCAGAAATTTGATTCTTTGAAAAAAATATTGTAACACAAGCATCCTGCTTGTTATTCAACAAAAATAACTCTTGTAACACAAGCATCCTGCTTGTTAATGATTTACCTCACCAAGCAGTAAAACCCCTATCATGTAGTAATACCCAGCTATAATAATTATTGTCGCTGTTGATTTAACCAGGTTTGCAAATCCTCAACTGTGGTAAAGTCCAACAATTCCACTGCCAAAACCTCCAACTGGTCTACACTCAGATTTTGTAGCTCTTGGGCAATGGTAGCAGAAATACTACCAAAGCGATGATTTAACATCCGAGTAATTAACAGCAGTTCCCCTTCTATTTTGCCTTCTATTTTGCCTTCTATTTTGCCTTCTATTCTACCCTCTTGAACTGCTAACTCTCTATCCTGCTGATACAACGGTGCTAGTCTCATAATTATCTCC
>Ga0169931_10002382_pt1 | contig 30679 bp, 22 predicted proteins | sample Kivu_15m_20L_FD_129675 | JGI IMG/M metagenome (GOLD analysis project Ga0169931, IMG submission 129675) | Freshwater microbial communities from Lake Kivu, Western Province, Rwanda to study Microbial Dark Matter (Phase II) - Kivu_15m_20L... | ecosystem: Environmental > Aquatic > Freshwater > Lake...
CCGCGCTCGCTCCACCACAGGCGTCGCGCGAGATCAGGCTCGGCGTGCCCCAGCCCATCGAGCGCCCACAGCGCGTGCAGGCGCCCCAAGTCCGTGCTCGCACCGCGCGCCTGTTCCCGCAACACGTCAAAGGCCGCGCGCTCGATCACTCCCGGCGCGAGCGCGGCGCCTTCGACGAACAACCGCTGCGCGGTTTTGCGCGTCCAGCGGTTGGGAGCGTCGAGCGCTTCGCCCAACTCCGTCCAGCTCGCGTCGGCGAGCGGCGCCGTGCGCGCCTTGCGTTCGCCGCTGGTCACGCGCCAGATCCGGCCCCGGTCCGTCGGCGCCTCGAGCTTGCGCTCCTCGACCTGCGCGCGCAGCCACGAGGTCACGAACAAGCGGTGCTGGATGACGCCGCGCGCCATGTCGGCGACGTACAACGCGCCGTCGGGACCTTCGAACAGGTGCACCGGCCGAAAACGCTCGTCGGGTGACGACAAGAACGCGCCGTCCGGCGCTGCCGTGTTCGCAACCGGCCTGCCCTTCGCATCGCTCGCGAGTTCGAAGCGGTGCACGAGGTTGCCGCACGGTTCGGCTACGAACGCTGACCCGCGGTAGCGCTGCGGCAACGCGTCGCCTTCGTACACCAGCGGCGCGCAAGCCCCGGTGAACTCATTGAGCCGCGCATCGACGAGCAGCCCCGCGCGGTAACCGCGGTTGACGCCTGGAGTCGTATGCGGCGGACGCGGCCGGGCGCCATTGGCGATGCTCACGTTCATGCCGGGCGCGACGCCCAGCGACGCGTTGCGCACGGCCCAGTGCGACGGGTACAGATCGCAGCGCAGCGGGTTGGAGTTGTCGTTGAAGTACAGCCGCCCGCGCGCGTCTTCGCTGATCCCCCATTGCCCGCCGCCGGCTGTGCGGCCGCGTTCGAGCTGTTCGCCGTTCCAGCGGTAGCGCACGGGCGCGTTGGCGCACCAAAACCAGTTGTCGAGCGCGTAGTGCAGGCCGTTGATCGCGTGCTCGGGACTGGTGATGCCCTGCAGCCCACCTTCGAGCACACGCACCTCGTCAGCGCGTCCGTCGCCGTCGCTGTCGCTCGCGAAGAGCAGCTCGGGCGGCGCAATCACCAGGACTCCGCCGCGCGTCGGCGCGACGGCGCGCGGAAGCACGAGGCCGGTGAGGAACTCGCTGCGCCGGTCCATGCGTCCGTCGCCGTCGACGTCCTCGAGCAGCGCGACCACGCCGTCGGCGCGCGCTTCATCGCGGCCGTCGACGTCGCGCATGTAGCTCGTCATCTCGCAGACGAACAGCCGCCCGCGCTCGTCGAAAGCTGCGCAAACCGGGCTGCGCACCAACGGTTCGGCGGCGACGAGCTCGACGCGCAGACCCGCGTCGACGACGAACGCCGCGCGCCCCTCATCGGGCGAGAGCAACGCCGGCGGCGGCTTGCGCCACGCTTCCGGGAGCGGCGGCTGCGCTTCGTCCTTGACGTCGCCGTTTTGCGCCCGAGCCCAAGCTCCCAGGCCGACGAGCAGCGCAGCAGCGAGCGAGCGTCTCACGCCGTCACTTGGCGATCATCAACGGCGGCGTCTTGCACTTTGGGCAACGACTCGTCATCGCGCCCAAGTCGGTGACAGTGTCCTCAGGGCACACCCAGGCCCACGTCGCGTCGTCGACCGTCTGACCTTCGGTGTACCCCAGTTTCGCCAGGGCCTCAGCCTTCTCGGGGTCCACGGCTTCCTCGCCAGCAAACGGCCCAGGCACCCAGGGATGCGCCTTGGCGAGTTCGCGGCGCAGGCGCACCGCGTGCTCGTTTTCGATCGAGTAGAGGTTGTGCGCCTCGTCGGGATCGGCTTCGACGTTGTACAGCTCGCTCTTGTCCGGATGCATCGGCCGGTAGGTCAGCTTCCACGGCCAATCGAACGCCATGTAGAGGAACTGGTCGTACTCGCGGCCCTCCTTGTAGGCCATGCCAGCGTTGGTGTCGTACCCGTTGATCTGATCGCCGAAGGCGATGCGTTTGGCGTCGGGCTTGCCCTCGATCAACGGACGCAGCGAGCGACCGTCGACCTCCTTGGGCTCCTTCACGCCGGCGTAGTCGAGCACCGTCGGGAACACGTCGATCGTGCGCACGAGGTCCTTAACGCTCGGCGCCTGCTGGACGCCGGGAAGTTTCACGATCAACGGCACGTGAACCTGCTCCTGGTACAGCAGCCGGTGCGCCGCCCAGTTGTGCTCCATCAAGCCCTGCCCGTGGTCGGCGGTGATGACGACGATCGTGTTCTCGAGCAAACCGCGCTCGCGCAGGCCCTTGAACAGGCGTCCGATCTGTTCGTCCTGGTAGTTGAGTTCGGCCTTGTAGAGCTCGATCCCAGGCCGAATCTCCTTGCCGTCGGCGTCGAAGAACTTCTCACGCGGCTGCAGGCGCTCTTCCGGCGGCTTCATCACCCAGTCGTGCGGATCCCAGTAGTGGATCCACAGGAAGTACGGCTCTTCACCGCGCAGGCTCTTCTCGACCAAGTCCGTCGTCGTGTCCGAACGACGCTGGAAGTTCTGCACGTCCCAAATCGCGCGGACGATCTCCTTCTCGTCCTTCTTCTGCTTGACCTCGTGCATCTTGGTGTCGAGGTCCTCGAACACCTCGAATCCACGCTTGAAGCCGAAGCTGCGCGACACCGGGAAGGCCGAGTGCACTGCGACCGTGTGGTACCCCTCGCGCGCCAGCACCGTCGCCAACGTCGGAACATTCTCCGGCAGCGTGTAACCGCTCGGGGCCGCGAGCACGCGCAGTTTGTGCGTGTGGTTGTTGAGCCCCGTCAGGATCGAGGCGTGCGACACGGGCGTCACCCCCGCCGTGCTGATCGCCATGTCGAAGCGCGTGCCCTCGGCGGCGAGCGCATCCAGATTGGGCGTGACGCCTTGATGCACGCCGTAGCACGACACGAAGTCCGCGCGGACCGTGTCGAGCGTGATCAGGATCACATTGGGCCGGGCCGGCTTGGCGTCGCCGCCGCAGCCCACGCCCGAAAAGCCCAGTGCAAGGAGAACGGCCGCGGTGAGGTGCTTCATGCTTGGTTGTCGGCGAAAAACCTACTTTACCCCGCAGGCCGCGCTCAGCGCCCCACCAGTCCCGCACGGCGAGCGGCGAGTCGCGCCCATTCGCGCACATCTTCGGGGGACAGGCGGTGCAGTTGGTGCGCCAGAACACGTCCGGAGTCGAGCATCGACCAGCGCGCGGGCCGCCGCTCCAGGTCGCGGTCCAAAACCGCCAGCAGGTCCACGAGCAGTTCGCGGTAGGCGTCGGCGTGCGGCGTCACCGACGGGCCGTTGCTGTCGCCGGATTGCAGCACGGAAACCAGCGGCACACGCGGATCCGGCGCTACGCACAAAGCAACGAGTTGCGCGCGGTACTCGAGGCGACGAGCGAGGCCAGCGGGCGAAAAACCCGCATCCGCCAAGAGGCGCAGAGCCCCGAGCAAGTTCTTGCCGAGCGGAAGGAAACGCTCGCGGTCGCACAGGTGGCCTTCTTCGTGCACCGCGGTCATTTCGACGAGTTCGTCGAGCGGAACCCGCGCCTCGCCGCGCTCGCGCAGCCGGTCGAGCAGCACCGCCAGCCGAACGCGGTCGGCCGCGCCGAGCAGGATCGACGCGTCGCGGCGCTCGAAACGGCGCTGATCGGGCTTGTCGGGCGGAGTGACGAGCTCGAGGCCGCGCGACTCGAGCGCGCGGCGCGCGCGCGGCGAACCTTGGCCGTCGATGAACTCGCGCGCGGCGCGCTCCCACGGCGCGCGCTCACGGCGCACGGTGTCGATGTCGATCCAGTAGCCCTCGTGCAGCGCCGCGCCCGAGATCTCGGCCCCGAGGCGTCCGGCGCGGCTGGGAACGTCCGCGCCTTCGCACCAGGCGACCGTGCCACGGAACGGCACGCCCAGGTGCTCGCCCGAGCGTTCCTCGACGTGCACGCGGGCCAGGATCGTTCCGTCAGGGCGGTCGCCGGCGAGCTCGCCGATCAACGCAAAGCGGCCCAACTCGGCCATCTGCGCCGCAAGGCCACCGACCGGCTCGCCCTCGACGCCGAGCCCCGCACGTTCGTCCGCGCCCGAAAAGCGCGGCCCGGGATGGACCACGGCCGCGAGCGCGCCAAAGCGCAACCGCGGCGAGGCGCGCAACTCTTCCGCGAGCTCCGCAGGATCGCTGGTCCCAGGGAGCAACGCGCGCGCAGCGGCGAGCGGCGGCGCCAAGGCCTCGAGCAACTCCTCGAGCGAGCGGATGGGCTCCGCCGCAGTCGGACGATCCCAGGGTGCGCGCGTGGAGCGCGGATCGCGGTCGATCCAGTCGACCACACGCTGCCACTCCAGCAGCAGTTGCTGGCCGGCCGCGGCCTGGTCCTCCAGCGACAGGGCGCCTTCAAGGTCCTGCGCCGCGAGGACCGCCGCGACCGAGCGGGCCTCGCGGAACCAACCGGCGCGGATGAGCGCGGCGCCGAGGGCGTCGAGCGTCGCAGCGCTCGGCACCGTTTCGCAGGCCCGCGCGGCCGCCACCACGGCGGCGAGCCGTTCGTCGCGCGGGAGGCCGCGCTCGTCGAGCACCACACGCGGCAAGTCCACGAGCCACTCATCGACGGCGACGGCGAACTGACCGGCCGCGAAGCGCGCCGCGCGAAGCACCGGTCCGGCGCGCTGCGCTTCACCGCTGTCGCGCGCCGCGCGATTGAGCAGGCCGAGCGCGAGCGCCGACGGTCGCTGGTCGAGCAACAGCCGCGCACGCTCGCGGTCGCGTTGGCGTCCTGGGCGCGCGGCGAGAGCCAACGAAAGTTCGAGCGCCGTCGCCTCCGAGGTGCGCAGCACGCGCATGCGGCGCACGAGCTCCTCGACTTCGGAATCCGTGAGATCGCACTCGCGCAGCAGGCGCAACGCACGCCGCCAGCCGCTCGCGTACTCGGGTTGGAACACCAGCCCGAGCTCGAGCCCGGCGGCCTGCACGCCGAGTTCGACGGCGTCGATCACGGCGAGGTCCGGCGCCTCGAGGCGGGCGTTCAACACCTCGATCGCGCGGCGCGGTTGGTCGGCGAGCGCGTAGTAGCGCGCGACGGTCTGCGTGAAGTACGTGCGCTCCCAACCGTCGCGCGCGAGCTCGAGCGCCCGCTGGGCGTGCTGCAGCGCCTGCGGGTACTGGCGGCGCGTCATCGCCGACCAGCCCAGCCCGTGGTGCGCCCAGGCCAGCGTCGGATCGACGCGCGCCGCCGCGACGAAGCGCTCCCCGCCTCGTTCGCCCTCCAGTCGGCCGACGAGGTACAGCTCGACGGCGTCGTTCGGGCGAGCCGCCAGCGCAGCGCGGTGTTCCGCCAGCGCCTCGACGCCCAGCAAATCGTCGACGGCCAAGGTGTCCGCCATGCGCTGCGGCGCCACCCAATCCGGCGCGAGTTCGCGCGCCCGTTCGAGCGCCGCGCGAGCCCGCTCCCTGGCCGCTGCGCCCGGCGTGCGCGCCCAGGCGCGGGCTTCCTCGAAGGCCGCCGAGGCCTCGTCGCTGACGGGCGTCGCGCGCGGTTGGTCCCGCAGCGTCGTGCAGGCCGCGGCCAGCCAGGTCAACCAGGCCAGCACCACCAGCCCAAGCGCTCGCGGCGCCGCGGACGAACATTGCAACATCGACCCGCATGGTAATTGGCCGCGGGCGCGGCCCGAAGTGCGCTCTCGAGCGCATTTGTCGCCCCGCGGCGCCCCGCGAGGCCTTGCGTACCGGTCTCGCTCCGCTGGAATGGCGGCATGTCCCCTCGCAGAGCTTCGGTCGTCTGGGCGCGGATCCTCGGCGTTTGTTTGACGGCCGGCCTGGCGGCCGGATTCCTCCCGCAGGGCAAGCGTTCGAACAAGACCGCGAGCGTGGCGTTGACGCCCTTCGAAGGCGCCTACGACGAAGCGCTGACGCGCGCGGTGGAGCGCAACGTTCCGCTGCTCGTCGTGGCCGTCGCCGAACAGAGCGGCGTCGAACTCGACGAGGACGTCCGCCAGTTCCGCGACTCGCTGCACACCACGCCCGCACTGGCCGTCGCGGCGCAGCACGCGGTCGTGGTGCTCGCGGGCAACACTCCGCATCCGCCGGCGACGATCGAAGTCGTGGAGGGCGGCGCGAAGACGCAGCGCACGGTGTGCTCGGTGTACCGCACCGCGTCGTGCCTCGTGCACCAGAAGTTGTTCGACAAGGTCTACGCAGAGCACAACGTCGAAGGCGAGTTCAAGAGTCCGAACGTGATGCTCTTCGGCGTCGACCGCAAGCTGGCGCGCAGCTGGGCGAGCGGCGAATCACCGAGTTGGGACGCCGTGCTCGGCGCGCACGCGGAACTGCGCAAGAGCGCGGGCGAAGGCCTGACCGAGGCGCAGTACGAGCAGGTGCTCGCGCTGCAGCGCACCGCGCAGCCGGCGGAGTCGCGCGGCGAATGGGGCGTCGCGTACGCGGCCTGGAGCAAGGTGCTCGCCATCACGCAGACCACCAAACACGCCACTCAAGCCAAGGAAGGCCAGCAAAAGGGCGCCGCTGAGCTCGAGAAGTTGCGCGCCAACGCACGGACCGGGCTCGGCGACGGACGTGCGGTGGAGTCCTACAAGCGCCTGGTCGAGTTGCAGCGCGAGTGGGCCGGCACGAGCTTCGAGAAGGAACTCGCGAAGGACATCAGCGCAGCGGAAAAGCACAAGGACGCCAAGGGCCCGATCGAGGGCTACAAACGCGAGTTGGAGGCCGAGAAGGTGTGGAGCGAAGCGCTGGAGCTGCTCGGCGCCAAGAACGACTCCGCGGCGAAGGGCAAGCTGCGCACGATCCTGCGCAAGTACCCCGGAACCCCCGCCGACAAGCGGGTGCGCGAGCGCTTCGCGGACCTCGCGGCCGAAGAGGACGCGAAAAAGGGCGGCGGCTGACGCAGGCCGCGACGCAGGCGAGGCGCGCTCAGGCGCCGACTACTCGGCGTAAGGCAAGAACGCTTCGAAGACGCTGTCTTCGCCGACTTCGCGGTCGCCGCGCTCCTCGAGCTTGGCTGTGGCGAGCCACGGCGCCAGCGATTCACCGCGGCCGCCGAACACATTCCCGGTGTAGACGCGGATCTGGTCGACGAAGCCCGCCTCGAGGTAGCGCGAGAGCAGCTGCGGCCCGGCCTCGAGCAGCACGCGCCGCACGCCCCGCGTCCAGAGCCATTCCTGGACGTCGCGCAACGCGACGTGGTCTTCTTCACTGGCGTGCAGACCCGTGACCTGGGCGCCGGCCTCGCTCAGCGCGATGTGGCGCGCAGCGTTCGCACCGCCTTGGCAAAGCACGTGGATCGCGCCCGCCGACTCGCCGGGGCCGGGTTGTTCGAACAAGCGCCCCGTCACCGGCGTGCGCAGGTAACTGTCGAGGATCACACGCAACGGCGGACGCGCGGGGTCGCCGGGCGGGCGCACGCTGAAGCGCGGATCGTCGGCGAGCACGGTCGTCACTCCGGTGACGATCGCGTTCACTCGGCCGCGCAGCACATGGACTTCCTTGAGCGACTGCGGCCCGCTGATCCAACGCCCCGCACCGATGTTGGCCGGCGGCGAAAGCTGACCGGAGCGCGTCTGAGCCCACTTGGCGATCGTCCACGGCCGCGGGCGGCGCACGCGGTCGACGTCCGTCCAACGCAAGAAGTGCGGCGCCAGCCGCTCGAGCGGCGCGGCGTTGGGCACGAACTCGACCTCGACTCCGGCGTCTTGGAGCAGCCGCAGCCCCGCGCCGCGGTGCCGCGGGTCGGGATCGAGCGAGCCGACGACGACGCGCTTGATGCCGCGCGCGAGGATCGCGTCCACGCACGGGGGCGTCTTGCCGGTCGAGGAGCAAGGCTCGAGCGTCACGACCAACGTGTCCCAGTGCGCGGGATCCACGCCGCTTCGCTCCGCCTCCGCGAAGGCCTCGATCTCGGCGTGGACGCCGCCCCAGAACTGGTGGTAGCCCCGGCCGATCACCTGACCGTGAGCGACCACCGCAGCCCCAACGCACGGGTTGGGGGCCACCTCGAAACGGAAGCGGCGCGCCTGCTCACCGAGCTCGGTGAGCAGTTCGCGCAGGTGCGTCTCGTCGAGACTGTGGGTTGTCGCCTGGGTCATTCCGCCGGCCATCGGATACCTCCCTCGCTGGTCCGCCTGCGGTCCATAGACCGCCGACGGCTCGCGTTGCAGGGGAGGATAGGGATAACGCTGGGCTGGTGACCACTGCTATCGGCCGGCGCCGCGCGCCAAGCCAAAGCCGCACGCCTGGGCGGGCCCCGAAATGGGCGCAGGCCCCTTCAACCTGGCCGCGCGCGCGGCAAACTACGGAGCTGCCCGAACGCTCCTCCAACCCAGAAATCCCTCGAACCATGAGCAAGGCTCCCCTTCGTGTCGCCGTCACCGGCGCGGCCGGCCAGATCGGCTACGCGCTTCTCCCGCGCATCGCTTCCGGACAGATGTTCGGGCCTGACCAGCCGGTCATCCTGCACCTGATCGAAGTCCCCGTGGAGAAGGTCATGGCCGCGCTCAAGGGCGTCGCCATGGAACTCGAAGACTGCGCCTTCCCGCTGCTGAAGGACATGGTCCTGACGAGCGACCTCGACGTCGGCTTCAAGGGCGTCAACTGGGCGCTGCTCGTCGGCGCCAAGCCGCGCGGTCCGGGCATGGAGCGCAACGACCTGCTCAAGGACAACGGCGCGATCTTCGTCGGCCAGGGCAAGGCGATCGCCAAGAACGGCGCGCCGGACGCGCGCGTCGCCGTGGTCGGCAACCCGTGCAACACGAACACCTGGATCTGCATGAAGGCCGCCAAAACGCTGCCGGCGGATCGCTTCAGCGCGATGACGCGCCTCGATCAGAACCGCGCGCAGGCTCAACTCGCGCTCAAGGCGAAGGTCGACATTAGCCAGGTTAAGAACGCGCTGATCTGGGGCAACCACAGCGCGACGCAAGTGCCGGACTTCTACAGCGCGACGATCGGCGGCAAGCCGGCGAACGCGGTGATCGGCGATGAGGCCTGGCTCAAGGGCGATTTCTTCAAGACCGTGCAGCAACGCGGCAAGGCGATCATCGACGCGCGCGGCGTGTCCTCGGCGATGTCCGCGGCCAACGCCCTCGTCGACCACGTGCGCGACCTCGTCACGCCGACCCCCGCGGGCGAGTGGCGTTCGGTGTGCGTGTGCAGCGACGGCTCCTACGGCGTGCCCGCTGGCCTGATCAGCTCGTTCCCCGTGCGCGTCGACGCGAACGGCAAGTGGAGCATCGTCCAGGGCGTGCCCGTGAACGAGTTCATCAAGGAGAAGCTCGCGGCTTCGGTCGCGGAGATGCAAGGCGAGCTCGAGATCGTCAAGCACCTCGTCGCCTGACCCGCGACCGCGAACGAACGCGGCCCTCGCCCGGAGCCAGCTCCGAGCGAGGGCCGCAGTGTTTAGGTCTCAGGTCACTTGACCAGTCCGAGTTCGATGATGCGCGCGCAGAACACACGCGCGACCAACTCGCAGCCTTCGTCGGTCAGGTGCACCTCGCCGTTCGCCAGCTCAGGTCGCACGAAAATGCGGTCGAGGCCGCGCGGCTCTTTCTTGGCGTCTTCCTCCGACAAAGTGCCGAGCCGCTCCGCCTCGGCACGCACGCGGAGAAGCTCCTGCAACGACTCCGCCCGCTGCCGGTCTGCTTCGGCTTCGACGGGCGTCCGAACGTCGCAGAACGGCACGCTGCGTTCGTTCGCGACCTCGCCGAGGATGCGAGTCATGCGTTCGAACCCTTCGCGCTGCAGTTGCCTGGAACCGAAGCGGTCGAAGTCCCCCATGCGCACCGCTTGCGTGGCCAGCATGACCTCTGCTCCGTGTGCGCGCGCGGTCGCGACAATACTCACGATGTTGCGGCGGAAATTCGCGAAGCCCAGGTCAGGATCCGAGGGCTGCGCGAAGTCGTCGGGGTAGTACTTGCCGAAATCGACGATGACGTAGGCGCCGATGTCGCGCCGGGTCTCGAGCCAGTCCGTGAGGTAGCGACGCCCGGCTAGGAACACGAAGCTGCGCTCGAGAGTGTCGAGCAGCGGGTCGGGGCGATCGACGGGCCAGATCCCCCTCCAGTGTGTGTTGTCGCGCACGACCCCCGGATACAGCGCGCAGCGCAGATCGTTGATCGTGTGGTACACGAGCACGAGGTCCGGGCGGAACTCGACGCCGCGCAGCGACAGGTTGATCTGACTCTCGAAGGTCGAGTAACCCTGGAGTCCGAGGTTGAGCACCTCGACGCGACGCGCGAGCCCGGATGAGTTGAGCTGCTGCTCGAGCAGCACGGGCCAGTTCTTGAACGTCGAACTCGGGCCGATCCCGTACGTGCTCGAGCCGCCCAGGCACACGATGCGGTACACGCCTTCGGGCTTCTCCCAGGACGTCTCCGGGCCGGCGAACCCCATCGAATTGTGCACGACCTCGAGCGGCTGCGGCTTCTGTTCGAGCAACTTGAAGTCCGGTCGGCCGGCGTAGGCCAGATACGCGTGCGGCTGAATGCGCGACTGTTTGAAACTCGCATTGAACGGGTCGAGTACATCGCGCGTCAGCGCTGCAGGAGGCGCGACGCGGCACAACACCTCGAACCCAACTACCATCACGACAACGCCGAGCAGCGCCGCGATGAAGCCGCGCCGCACTCTCGAGCGGCCCGCCTTCGGAACTGGTGCGCTCGGCGACGCCGGATGGTTGGCGCTTGCGGACACGCTGCGGATCCTCAGCCCTCGCTGCGTGCGCCGGAGAGTCCGAACGCTGTGCAGTGTTCGATCTTCACGCGCTGTGTCGTACCGACGAGTTCCGGTGCGCCTTCGAAGCTGACCGCAAGTCCGGTGTGGCTGCGCGCCTGCAGCACGCCCTCGCGCTTCTCGCTCGCCTGGTCGACGAACACGTCGAGGGTCTTGCCGAGTTGCTCGCGCAGGCGCTCGAGTTGCACCTGCTCGCAGGTCTTGAGGAAGCGGCGATTGCGCTCGTTCTTCACCGCCTCCGGCACGTCGTCGGCGAGTTCCGCGGCGCGCGTGCCGGGGCGCGGGCTGTACTGGAACACGTAGTTCACGACGGTGCGCTGCTCGCGCGCGGCCTGCTCGGAGAGCTCGAAGTCGGCCTCGCTCTCGCCGGGGAATCCGACGATCCAGTCCGAACCCAGCTCGAGGTCCGGGCAGTGCTCGCGCAGCAGTTCAGCGCGTTGACGGAACAGGTCGAGCGTGTACCCGCGCTTCATGCGCCGCAGCACCTCGTCGCTTCCCGACTGGATTGGCAGCGGCAGGAATCGATCCGCCTTGCGGCAATCGCGCAGCGACTCGGCGAGCGCGCGTGTGACGTACGCGGGGTGCAGCGTGACGAGCCGGATGCGTTCGAGCCCGGGAAGCTCGTTGAGGCGGTAGATCAAGTCGGCGAGCGCCGGGCGTCCCTGGCGACCACGTCCGCCGGACCCCGCTTCGAGGTCCTCGCCGTAGCTGTTGACCGTTTGCCCGAGCAGAGTGATCACCTGCGCGCCCTGGTCGACCATCCAGCGCGCTTCGTCGAGCAACTCGTCCGCTGGCCGCGAGAGCACACGACCTCGCACCGTCGGCACGATGCAGAAGGTGCAGTTCAGATCGCAGCCGCGCATGACCGTCAGGTAGCCCAGCCGTCCGCCGGTGTAGGGCTCGGGGCCGCGATCGCTGTCGGGCGTTTCGTCGAAGCCCAGGCGCGTCAGGCGCGTCGCCTTGCGTCCCAGACCGGCCTCGCGCTTGGCGCGCAGTTCGTCGACCAGATTCGGCAGGTGCTGGAACGAGCGCGTGCCGACCACGAGATCGACCAGTGCGGCGCGACCGAAGACGTCTTCGCCCATGCGCTCGGCCATGCAGCCCATCACGCCCACGACTAGGTCCGGCCGACGCGCCTTGAGGGACTTCAGCTCACCGACCCAGCTGAACACTCGCTCCTCGGCGTGCTCGCGCACCGAGCAGGTGTTGAAGAGCACGACATCGGCCTCGTCGATGGACTCCGTCGTCGCGTATCCGCGCCGGCGAAAGCGACCCTCGACCGCCAGCGAGTCATACTTATTCATCTGGCAGCCGAACGTCACGACGTGCACGCGCGGCGCCGCGCCGTCGGCGACGGGTGCGTCGAGCGTGGGTTCGGCCCTGGACTGAAAACGGGGGAGCGACACAATGAGCGCGCGAGGCGCGACCCTTCATTGTGCCCGAGCCCGCACAGACTGTCACGGCGCACCCTGCTCGCCCCCTCCCGTACGGCCATGTCCCTGAGCTTCCAAGACACCTACGCACCCTCGAACCACTGCTTCGGATGCGGACCCGCCAACCAGCAGGGCCTGCGCATCAAATCCTTCCCGCAGGGCGAGGAGTGCGTCGCGACCTGGACGCCGCAGCCGCACCACGAGGCGTTCACCGGCATGCTCAACGGTGGAATCATCGGCGCGCTGCTCGACTGCCACTCCAACTGGACCGCAGCTTGGCGCCTGATGCTCGCCAGCGGCGCGAGCACGCCGCCCTGCACCGTCACCGCCGACTTCCACGTCAAGCTCAAGCGACCGACGCCCTCGGGTGCGCCGGTCACGCTGTCGGCGAAGGTGGTCGAGTCCAGCGCGGACCGCGCCACCGTGGAGGCCACGTTGTCCTCCAACGGAGTGGTCACCGCGACGTGCAGAGGACTGTTCGTAGCGGTCAAGGAAGGCCATCCGGCGTACCACCGCTGGTAACGAGCGCGGCACGGCTCTTGCACTCCCCTCGAGCGCCGCGACCTGACGTGCACACGCACGTTGTTCCCCCACAACCGCGCGGCATGGAGATTCTCATGCCCCGCCTCGGCCTTCGCTGGACCCTCGCCGCCCTGTTCGCCGCGCCCCTCGCCGGATGCGGCGAGATCGAACATCGCAAGCTCCCGCCGTCACCGCCGTTCGACGTGTGGGAGGTCGAGTCGAACGACTCGGAGTGCTGTCCGAACTGGCTCGGCTGGGTGTCGGTCGGCAACGCCTTCGTCGTCGGGGGCGCCATTCGCGACGACGTCCAGGACCTCTACGACGGATTCCGGTTGCAGACCGCGCTGCCCTGCCGCATCCGTTTCTGGCTCGAGCCACTCGACGGAGTTTCCGACCTCGACCTGTGCGTGTGGGACCCGATCCAAGGCCAGTACGCCTTCTGCTTCGAGACTTCGGACCCGGTCGAGTACGGCGAGTTCAACGTCCCCTACGGAGACTACATGTTCGACCTGGTGGTCAACTCGTACTCGGGGGACAGCGAGTATCGCCTGTACGTCAACTGCGAACCGATCGTCTTCGGGCTGAACGCCACCGCGGCCCCCGCGTCGAACGCGAAGGTCGCGCGCGAGCACACCTACGGGGAGGCGCGCGAAGCGCCCGAGGTCGAGCCCGAGGAACAGGCCCTTCCGGCGTGGATCATCGAGGTGGACCCCCGCAGTGGCGACTTCAAGGTGCACGAAGCGGCCTGGCGCCGCATCGGCGGGACCTCGCGAAAAGTCGATGGACTCAAGGAAGAACGTCTGGGCCACGACGTCCAAGGGCCGTGATGAAAAAGTTCCTGCTCGTCGCCAGCGTGGTCTTCGGCGCCGTCGCTCTTGCACGCGGTGTCCAAGCCTTACTGGCCAGCTCCGCGCAGGCGGTTGTCAGCTACTACGGCGACGGTCGCCCGCGCTCCTCGACGACCTTCCTCGACGGCGCCAAACACGGCCCCTACGAAGCCTGGCATCCAAGCGGCTCGAAGGACTGCGAGGGGCAGTTCGAGGCGGGACTTCGCGAGGGCTACTGGCGCTTCTGGAACGACGACGGAACGCCCGACACCGAGCGCACCGGACACTACCGCGCCGGCCGACGGGAATCCGCCGGATAGGCGCATCGACACACCGCCGCGGTGAACGGAGAAGCTCCGCGGCGGTCGACTTGGGGGAAGACACGTTTGGGTGTGAACGAGCCGCAGGGGTGTTGCGACCCCGGACTCGACAAGGTTCGCCCCGCCGCGAAACGCCGCTCCTGACGGCGCGCTCACGGCGGGGCGAACTGTTTTCACAGGCCTTCCGCGCGCGCATGCCTGGGCCCTGCGCGCCACACGGCGGCTCAGCCCCACCTCACGCGTCGCGCTCGAACTGGTAGACGCCCCACTGCCCGGAGGTCTCCTCCACCGCGACGCGCAAGCGTTGGATCTCCACATCGGGAAACCGTGCGGCCAGACGCCGCGCCAATTCTCGTCCCAACCAAGTGGAGAGGTTCTCCGAGCTGGTGTTGTTGATCGGCAGGACGATCACGTCGTCGGTCGGCGCACTGTAGGCGAGCCCGCGGTAGTCGACGTGGGTTTGGCCGCGCCCGTCATGGCGGTAGCGCAGCACCGGGTGCTCACCGGGGATCAGCCAGTGCTCGTCGAGTTCGTCGACCAGTTCGCGCACGACCGGTTTGACCTGCTTGAAGTCGAGCACCAACCCGTGCTGCGTCAGGCGCGCCTCGAGTTCGACGCGCACCCGGTAGTTGTGACCGTGCAGCCGCTCCGACGAACCGTCGGGAAAAATCAGGAAGTGAGCCGCGGAGAACTTGAAGTACTCCTTGGCGAGTTCAATCGACCAGCGTTCCATGGGCTGGATCCTTGGCTCGGGCGCTCCCCGGATCAATGCCCAAGCTGCGGATAGAGCGTGAGCCGCCCGCGTGCGCCGCGGCCTATACTGCGGTTCGAATGGCGACGCGATGGAGGTTGCGCGACGTGCAGCCCGCGCACAGCGGCGAGTTGCAACGACGCCACGGAGTGCCCGAAATCGTGGCGCGTTTCCTCGCAGCGCGCGGCCATCAGCCGGGCGACGCGACGACGCGCCACCTGGAGGCAAGTCTCCACGCGCTGCACGATCCCGGAGCGCTGCCGGGGATCGAAGCCGCATCCGACCGCATCGCCCAAGCCCTCGAGCGCCGCGAGACGATCCTGGTGCACGGGGACTACGACGTCGACGGCGTGACGGGGACCGTGCTGCTGATGCGCTTGTTCGCGCTCCTGGGTGCGCAGGCTCGCTGGCACATCCCCCACCGTCTCACCGACGGCTACTCATTCGGACTGCACTCCCTCGAAAAGGTGCGCGAGTGCGGCGCGAGCCTGGTGATCAGCGTCGACAACGGCACGGCGGCGGGCACGACCATCGCCGCACTGCGCGAGCGCGGCGTCGACACGATCGTCACCGATCACCACGAACCGCCGCTCGGCGCGCTCCCGCCGGCAGTTGCGATCGTCAATCCCAAGCTGCACGACTCGCTCTATCCCTTCCGCGAACTGTGCGGCGCCGGAGTCGCGTTCAAGCTCGCCTGGGGAGTCGCCCAGCGCATCAGCGGAGCGCGACGCGTGCGCGACGATCTGCGCACGTTCCTCGCCGACGCGATGAGCTACGTGGGAATCGCGACGGTGTGCGACGTGGTTCCGCTCGTCGATGAGAACCGCGTGCTCGCGCGCCGCGGCTTGCGCGCGCTCGAGGCCACCACCAACGTCGGCTTGCGCGCGCTCCTCGAGGCCAGCGGTTTGCGCGGCGAGGCGTTGGTCGCCGAGGACGTCGGCTTCAAGCTCGGGCCGCGCCTCAACGCGGCCGGACGGCTGGCGAGCGCCGCACTCGCGGTCGAGATGCTGCTGAGCGAGGACGGCGAGCAGGCGCGCGCGCTGGCGAGCGAGCTCGACGGGCTCAACGACGAGCGACGGCGCATCGAGGCCCAAATCACGGCGGCGGCGCTCGAGCAGGCGCGCCGCTACGAGGACCCTCAAGAACACCCTGTGCTGGTTTTGGCCGGCGCGGACTGGCACCCCGGCGTGGTCGGCGTCGTGGCTTCACGCGTTGTGACACGCTTCCGCAGACCTGCGCTGGTGATCGGACTCGAGGGCGAACGCGGCCGCGGCAGCGCGCGCTCGGTCGAGGGCTTCGACGTGCTCGAGGCGCTGCACGGGGCGAGCCATTTGTTCGAGCGCTACGGCGGCCACGCGCAAGCGGCGGGCTGCGAAGTGCACGCCGGACGCATCGACGAGTTGCGCTCCACCGTGTGCGCCAAGGCGCGCGCCATGAACGCAGGTCGCGAGGCGACGGTGAACGCGCTCTGGATCGACGGCCAACTGCCGCTCGCGCACATGGGTCCCGAGCTGATGGCCTACATCGACCGGCTCGAGCCGTTCGGCGCGCTCAACGAGAAGCCGATCCTGTGCTCGCTCGACGTGCGGCTCGCCGAACCGGCGCGCCTGCTCGGCGCCGACCGCACGCACTTGGCGCTGCGCGTCCGCCACGGCGAGCGCATGCTCAAGGCCATGGCCTTCGGAATGGGCGCCCGCGCTGGCGAACTCGCGCTCGGGGCCCCGCTCCACATCGTCTACACGCCGCGCTGGAACACCTTCCGCGGCGAGCGCAACCTCGAACTGGTGCTGCACGACTTCGCCGTCGGAGCGCCGCCCGCGTTGAGCTGACGCGAGCGCTCTTCAGCCGGCGCGCGCGCCGTCGGCGGGCGCGAGCCGCGCGAGCTCGCGCTGCAACTCGCTCACCCAGTGCGCTCCGCGCCGGCGCGCGGCAGCGCTTGCGATCGAAGCGTCGCGCAGGTTCGTGAAGGCGATCGTCGGCAGCCGCGAGCGCACCAAGCCGCGCTCGCGCAGGATGGCCTGTTCGCTGCCGAGGTTGGTGAGCTGCAGCGCCACGCAGTCGTCCGAGGCGCGCGCCTGGAGCAGCACGTTGTCGAGCGTGGCGCCCGGCAGCGAGACGCCGCAGCGTTCCACCGCTTCGAGCGCCCGCGCGAGGGACTCGAGTCCGCGCTCGCGCGCCGCGGAATCCAGTGGCGAGCCCAACCACGAGCGCAGGCTCACGAAACCCTCGAGCTCGCGCGTGATCAGGACCGACAGCGGGGCCGCGAGCGCACCGGGCTGTTCGATGAGTGCGACCAGCTGCGAAGTCGTCACTCCGTTCGCCTGCAGGTGACAAGCGATGTTCCAGTGGCGCGCCGCGAGGCTGGTGCTGCGCGGATGCGACAGGCGCGCGCGCAGCGCGGGCCAGCCGCCGCCGTAGCGGTGCAGGTAGAGCTGACCAGTGCCCGCTCCGCGCGGCTTTTCCTGTTGCCGCCCTTCGCGATCGGGAGTGCCCGGCAACGGCACGCGCCACAACGTGCCGACGCGCTCGATACGTGAGGCGGTCACGACGTGCGGCGGATCGGCGAGCAGATCCTCGGGGCACGCGGCGCCCAGAGCCGCAAGGTCGGGCACGTCAGGGGCCAGTCGCACGGTCACGGGCAGGCGGCTCACAATCCGCGAGTGTAGTGGCCTCGCCCGCGAACGTCGCGCGCAACGTGGACGCTGGGGCGCCGCACGCGCAAGATGCCCCGCTCCCTCGTCCCGCGCCCCCCTGTTCGCCGAACATGCCCCGCCTCTTCCTGCTCGACGGCACCGCCCTCGCCTACCGCGCGCACTTCGCGCTGCAGAGCACGCGGCTCACCACGCCCCAGGGCCAGCCGTGCGGCGCGACGTACGGCTTCGCGCTCACCCTGCGCCGCATCCTCGAGCAAGAGCGCCCCGAGCGGATCGCGGTCGCCTTCGACCCGCCGGGGCCGACCTTCCGCCACCAGCAGTACGGCGACTACAAGGCCACGCGCGAGAAGATCCCCGAGGAACTCGTGGCGCAACTCGACGGTCTGCGCGAGCTGGTGCGCGCGCACGGCATTCCGATCTTCGAGGTCAAGGGCTTCGAAGCGGACGACGTCATCGGCACGCTCGCGCGCCAGGGCGTCGAGAAGGGCTGGCAAGTCCTGATCGTCTCGGGCGACAAGGACATGATGCAGCTCGTGAACGAGCGCGTGTCGCTCTACAACGTGTTCAAGAAGGACGTCGACGTCGAGCTGCAGAGCTTCGAGGCTGTCAAGGAGAAGTTCGGCGTCGCGCCCGAGCACGTGATCGACGTGCTCGCGGTCATGGGCGACGCGTCCGACAACGTGCCGGGCGTGAAGGGCATCGGCGAGAAGGGCGCGATGAAGCTGATCGGCGAGTTCGGCTCGGTGGCCGGCGTGCTCGCCAACCTCGACAAGGTCAAGGGCAAGACGCGCGAGTACATCGAACGCGACCGCGAACAGCTCCTGATGTCGCTCGATCTGGTCACGATCCGCACGGACGTGAAGCTCGACCCGGGCCTCGACGAACTGCCACCGTACGAGCCGCGCAACGAAGAGGTCGCGGCCTTCTTCCGCAAGATGGGGTTCCTCAGCTTGCTCAAGAAGGTGGAGCAGGGCGCGCAAAAGAGCGTGGAACGCGACTACCGCACCGTGCGCAGCGAGGCGGAGCTGCAGCAGATGCTCGACGAGTTGCGCGCCGGCGGCGCGTTCGCGCTCGACAGCGAGACAACCAGCCTGTTTCCGCTCGAAGCGGCTCTCGTCGGCCTGTCGTTCTCCAACACAATGGGTCGCGCCTGGTACGTGCCGTTCAACACAGATCCGCCGCTGGTGGCCGGCGGAACAAGCGCGTTGCTCGAACGCTTGAAGCCCGTGCTGGTCGACCCTGCGCTGCGACGTGTGGGCCAGAACCACAAGTACGACGCGCTCGTGCTGCGCGGCAACGGGCTGCGCCTGCCGCCGATCTCGTTCGACACGATGATCGCGTCGTTCACGGTGCACGGCGCCGCGCGGCGCCACAACCTCGACGATCTCGCGCTCACGTACTTCGGGATGAAGAAGATCCCGACCAGCGAGCTGCTCGGCCGCGGCGCGAAGCAGATCACGATGGATCAGGTTCCGATCGCCAAGGTCGCCGAGTACGCCTGCGAAGACGCGGACGTCACGTGGCGGCTGTACGAGGCGTTGTGCAAGGAACTGGCCGACACCGGCAACGAGGCGCTGTACTACGAACTGGAGCTGCCGCTCGCCGACGTGCTCGCGAACATGGAAGAGCGCGGCATCCGCATCGATGTCGCGTTGCTCGAGGAGCTGGGGCGCGAGCTCGAGAGCGACATTGCGCGCTGCCAGGCGGACTTCACGCGCCTAGCCGGCGAGGAAGTCAACATGAACAGCCCCAAGGCGCTCGGGGAGCTGCTGTTCGAGAAGCTGCGCATCCAGGACGCCGCGGGCGTCAAGAAGGTCAAGCGCACGCAGACGGGTTACTCGACGGACTACGAGACGCTCTCGGAGAGCTACGGCGAGGTCGAGAGCGTGCGCGCCCTGCTCGAATTCCGCGAGGTTTCCAAGCTCAAGAGCACGTACGTCGACGCGCTCCCGCGTTACGTGAACGCGCGCACCGGACGTGTGCACTGTTCGTTCAGCCAAGTGGCCGCCGCTACCGGCCGACTCGCTTCGAGTGAACCGAATCTGCAAAACATCCCGATCCGCACCGAGCGCGGACGCAAGCTGCGCGGCGCGTTCGTCGCGCGCGAGGCCGATGCGCACGGCGAGTGGACGCTGCTCGCCGCGGACTACAGCCAGGTCGAGCTGCGCATCCTCGCGCACCTCGCCGACGACGAGCGCATGCGCGAAGCCTTCGCGCGCGGCGCCGACATCCACGCCTCGACGGCGAGCGTGATCTTCGACGTCGCCGAACCGCTGGTGACCCGCGACATGCGCAGCCGCGCCAAGGCCGTCAACTTCGGCCTGCTGTACGGCATGGGGCCGCAGCGCTTGGCGCGCGAGACCGGCCTCACGGTGCTCGAGGCCAAACGCTTCATCGAGCGTTACTTCAACTCGTTCCCGCGTGTGCGCGGCTGGCGCGAGCGCACGATCGCGCAGGCGCACGCGGACGGCTTCGTCACCACGATCCTCGGCCGGCGCCGTGCGATCGCGGACATCAACTCCGACGAACCGCGCCTGCGCGCCTTCGCCGAGAACGCGGCGCTCAACACGCCCGTGCAGGGCTCGGCGGCGGACATCATCAAGAAGGCGATGATCGAGCTCGAAGCGCGCCTCACGGCGTCGTCTCTGGCGGGTCGCATGCTGCTCCAGGTCCACGACGAACTGGTGCTCGAGTTGCCGTTCGCCGAACTCGAAGCGACGCGCGACGTCGTGCGCGACTGCATGGAAAACGCGGTGCGCCTGAGTGTCCCGCTGCGCGTCGACTTCGGGCACGGTCGCTCCTGGCTCGAGGCGCATTGATGGAACGGGCGTGCTTTCCCCACGGCCGCTACGCTGGGAACGCAGTCGCGAACCTGCGTCACCGCGCATGAAGCCGCTCCGACTCCTGGCCTTGCTCATCGCCGTGCTGATCGGCTTGTGGGCCTTCCTGCAGCCGCGAGAGAGCAAGCCAGACTCATCGGATGCGCCGAAGTCCGAGGTGCTCTCGGACACGAGCTTGAAATCTGAGCCGATCCGCGCGAGCGATCCCGCGCCGACGCCTGAGTTGACAAACGAGCCTGCCGCGCCCGTGCTAACGGAGTCCCCTGCAGCGACCTGGACACTCCAGGGGTTGGCGTTGGGTGCGGTCGATCAAGCAGGAATCGCGGGCCTGATGGTGACGCTCTCACACCCCACGGGTGCGGCGCAGGCCGCAACTTCGAGCGTGTCCGACGGCGTCGGCGCCTTCGCGTTCGAACTCGACGAGCGCCACTGGAAACGCGGCGAGGTGCGCCTCGCAAGCGTGCACGACGCGGCGACCGGCGCACGTCGCTTCCAAGGTCTGGTGCGCCTCGATCCGAACTTCGCGATCTCGATTCAAGCTCTGACGGGAGTCCGCGGCCGGGTGCTGACCTCGCTCGCGCCGCGCGACCCGCGTCTGGACGTGACCTTTTGGCGCGCGCCTCAGCGCGCTGCGCGCGAGTGGACGTACGTGGCGCGCACCAAGACGGACACAACCGGCTGGTTCGAGTGCGACATCGCACTCGCGCAGTCCGTCGACCTGTTGCGCGTCGACATCGCGCTCGACGGAGTCCACTGCGCGTCGTTCGACACGCCGCTCGACGCGCTGCGCTCGCCGAGCGGCGTCGAGCTGACCGTCGAGCTGGGCGAACTGCGGCTGTCCGTCTCCGACGAGAACGGGGCCGCACTCGCCGGCGCCGAGCTGCGCATCGCGGCCTGGGGCAGCTCGCCGGACAACTTTCCGCCCGTCGCCGCGACCGGCGCCCAGGGCCGCATCACCCTGCGACTGCCGCCCGCGCACTACGAGCTAGCGCTCGGCAAGGCCGGCCACTGCTCGCGCGTCGAGTTCGTCGACCTCGCGCCGCAGCTCGTCGAACTCGAGCTCCAGCTGGCGCGCCTAGGTGAAGAGCACGAGCTGTTCGGCGTCGTGGTCGACGAACGCGGCGAGCCCGTGCCGGCCGCCTTCGTCGCCGTCGGTCCGCGCACGCGGATCGACGAGCTTGGCGCCGCCGGCACGCACGGCGTGCGCACTGACAAGTTAGGCGCGTTCCGCCTGCGTTCCTGCAGCTCGCAGGAACTCGAGCTCACCGCCTTCCACCGCGACTTCGGCCTGAGCGCGCCGCTCGTCGTCACGCCGGACGGCACGCGGCTCGTCGTCGCGCTCGCGCGGCGCGGAAAGGTCCAGGTCGACGTCCTCACCGACCCGCTGCCCGGCCCGTTCCACGACGGCGAGTGCGATTACGTCCTCGTTCCGCAGGCCGGCGGTGAGAGCGTCTTCGGCGTCGCCGACACGTTGCCCTTCGAGGTGGATGAACTGCTCGTCGGCGATTACGACGTGTTCGTCCTGCTGCCCGGCCTCGACGGTTGTGCGGAGGGGTTCGTGCGCATCGAAGCCGCGCGCACGGCGCTCGTCCTGCTCCCTGCGCGCCGCGCGCACTGGATCGGCGGGCGCGCCTTGGACGCACAGGGCTCCGCCCTGCCGGACCTTCAGGTCCGCGCGCTCGCTCGTTGGCCAGCCACGGCAGCGCAGGCGCTCTCTTGGGGCAGGACCCTGGGCGACGGCAGTTTCCGCGTATTCTCCGACGCCAGCGAAGCGGAGCTGTTCCTGCAGGACGCCAGCGGCGAACTCCTGCGCCAGCACGTGCGCGAAGGCGAAGCGCTCGAGCTGCGCACGCCGTAGCGCGTGGTGCGTCAGCCGCCGAGTTGACGCGCCAACGCGTCGAAGCGCTCGCGCAGTTCCTTCATCTGGTTCTCGAGCGTGAGCACGCGCGCCTCGAGATCGGCGCGCGGCGCAGCGGCCGGCTTCGACGCCACGGGCCCGGCGACATCGAGCGGATGCGCATCGGGGCACAGCGTCTGCGCGTACCGCTCGGCGCGCTCTCCCGGCAGCGGGTCGAGGCGCTTGACGTAGCCCTTCTCCATCAGCCGCACGAGCTTCTCCTGCAGCTTCTCGAGCGTCGGCAGCGCGACCATGCGCTCGGCGCGCGTGCGCAACTCGCCCGGCTGCTGCGGTCCGCGCATCAACAGTTCGGCGAGCACCGCCAAGGCGCCGTCGTCCACCTCGAATACCTCGCGCGCGTTGTGCCGGTACTTCTCGACCCGTTGGCCGCCCTCGTTCACGCGCCCGGCGAGGTGCTTCATCACCAGCCCCTGCAACGCGACGTGCACCTCCGCCGAGGAGTAGTCGGTCACCGGCCAGCGGTTGTTCTTCTGGTTCGAGCCCAGCGTGGCTGAGTTCAAGGTCATCGGGTACTGGTCGGGCACCGTGTAGGCCTTTTCGATCAGCACTCCGAGAACGCGCGCTTCGTGACTGTTGAGCGAGAGCGAGGGCATGGCGCGCGCAGTCTACTCGCCGGCTTCGCCGCCGCGTCCGAGCAACACGATCAGCACTTCGTCCGCCGCGGCCTGCGGCGGCGGCTCGCGCTTGGCGACCACGCGCACCTTGCGCCCTGAGTGAGCCAGCTCCGCGTACGCGTTGAGGCTGTAGTCGCGCAGGGTCAGCGGCCGTTTGGTCGCGACGCCGTGGCGCGAGGCGCCCGACTCCGGCGGCGTCGCATCGAGCTCGACGACGCTCCCCGGCGGCGTGGCGAGCACGAATGCGTCGAAGCGCTCGCACAACTCGCGCACGGCTTCGCTCGAGGCCCGCACTTCGCTCCAACGCACGGCGCGTGAACCGCCCCAGCCCTGCAGCAGCGCGAGCACGCCGAGCGCGAGCCAGGCCACGCCGCGCCGCGCGTACGGATCGACGCGCACGAAGGGTCCGCGCTGGCGCGCTCCGCCGACGAGCGCGGCCGCCGAAACCGCGAGCAACGCAACCGGCGGCACGAACGGCGCGGCGTACCAGGCGCGCAGCACGCCCGACATCGCGGTCAAGGCCGCGAGCACGACCAGCCACAGGCCGAGCCACTCCGCGAGCCGCTGCGGAGCGACTGGCAGATCCTCATCCGGCCGGCTGCGCCGCGCGCGCAGCGCGAAGAACCCGACGCACAACGCCGCGACTCCGAACGCCAGCGCAACTCCCCCGCCGGCCCAGTCGCTCGGCGGCGCAGGCGCGAGCACGAGTTGACCGTAGCGCTCGGCAGCTCGCCCGAGGTTGCGCAACGCGCCATCGAGCGAGGCTTTCGCGCCACCGCCCAGGCCGCCGAGAAGCGCCGTGCGCGCCACGAGGTACACAGCGATGCTCGCGAGCGTAGGCCAGCTCGCACGCAGCCCCGCGCGCCAACGCGCCGACCACGAGGCCGTGCCCGCGGGGAAGAACGAGGCGTTGAGCGCGGGGACGAGCAACGCGCACAACACGCCGGTTTCTTTCGCTCCAGCGGCGAGCAGCGCGAACACCGCAGCGGCGTAGCTCGTGCGCGCGCGCGCCCGCGCGGCTGCGAACAATGCGAGCAGCGTGAACGCGAGGCTGAGATTGTCCGCACGGCGCGGCGGCAACGGCGCGAGTTCGAAGAACGCCGGGTGCAACGCGACCAGCGCCCCCACAGCGATCGCCCAGGCGCGGCGCCGCGGTCCCAGCAGCGCGAGTGCGAGCCAACTCGTCGCTACGGCGCAGGTCAGCGTCGCGAGCAGATCGGTGCGGTGGTACGCGCGCGGATCGAGCCCGCCGAGCGCGTGGTCGAGCGCGAACGAGGCGTGCACCAGCGGACGCCAGTAGTGGCCGCTGGGAAAGCGCCCACCCATCAGTTCGTCGCTGAGCACGCGCCCCAGGTCGCCGAGCGACTCGACGCGGCTCGCAGCGATCAGCGGGTAGGTGTCCCACCCCGCCAGCGGCAGGGCGAGCACGTCCCACCACGCGGCGGCGCCGATCAGCGCGACGACGAGCCCGACGAGCAGCGCCGCGCGCCAGCTCCAATCGTCGGAGGGCGCCTCGCTCGCCCGCACCTCGCGCACGGGCGCGCTGTCGACCACGACGTAGCTCGCGTCGACGACCTCCAGCTCGCGCCGGCAGGTCGGCAGGGCCGCCTCGCGGTCGCTCTCGTCGTCGAAGTTGGAGGCCATGTTGGCGGCAGCCCGGCGGAAGGGCGCGGAATGCTACTGCGCGTGGTCGGCTTGCCCAGGGCCGCCCGGTCGGCGCCAGACCCGCCCGAACCGGGCGCAACGCCCCCCCTGGCGGGCAAAAGCGCGCACACAGGGGCTCTGTGGCGCCCCTTTCCAGTGGTAGCTTGTGGTCTCAGAAACTATTCTCACGCGCACGTCAGATTTCGCAGCCAAAGGCCGAAACCAAGACGCCCATGAGCGAAGCATCCGCGATCCAAGAAACCGTCCAGAAGGCCGAGCGCTTTGCGGTCGACCCGCACCTGTGCATCGCCTGCGACGCCTGTTGCCAGGACTTCCCCGAGATCTTCTTCATGGGGCAGGACGCGAAGGCGCACACCTTCGATGTCCACGACTCCACGCTCTACAACGCGCGCACCGTCGTCGACGTGTGCCCGACGAGCGCCATCGGCTATTCGGGCGAGCTGCCGCCGGCCGAGGACCTCTCCAAGCTCGAAGAAGTGCCCGGCTGGGAAGCCGAGTGGGCCAAGTGGCGCGGCGTCGAACAGGACAAGCTCGAGCGCGACCGGCGGTACGGCCGCGACTGGTCGGTCGAAGAAGAAGAGGACCTAGTGCGCATCAAGGTTCACTTCCCCACGCGCGTGCCTGCGGTGCGCGACCGCTTCCGCTACGGGCTGACGGACGTGATGCCAATCTACGGCAACCACGTCGTGCAGGACGGCGGCGCGTTCCAGATCTACGGCTGGGTCAAGGACCCCAAGATCCGCGCGCTGTGCCACACGACCAACTCGTTCCCCGGTCAGTTCCTTACCACGATCGAGCTTAAGCGCACGACCTTCGGCCACGCAGCGCGCTTCGACGCGCACCAAACGCTCGAAATCGTCGTGTTCAAGAAGCCGGGGCTCAAGGAGACCTGGAAGTGGCGCTCCCACTTCATCGGCGAGAAGTGCACCGCCTGCACGATCTGCGAACGCGTGTGCCCCACCAACGCGATCTCCGGAGGCGAGCGCTTCTACATCGATCCGGATCTGTGCATCAACTGTTCGGTGTGCGGCATCTACTGCCCCTTCGACGCGATCGACAACGACCGCGACGTCACCGTCACGCACATCAAGCCCAAGGTCGTGCCCAAGGCGCTCGTGCACGAGGAACTGTGCACCGGCTGCGAGTTCTGCGTCGACGTGTGCCCCTTCGAGGCGATCGTGATGAAGTCGCTCGTCGATCCGGGCGACTACGACCTGCCGCAGACCAGCCGCGTGGCGATGGTGATCGAGAAGAACTGCACCTCGTGCAAGCTGTGCGAGCAGGTCTGCATCAAGGACGCGATCGAGATCCCGCGCGTGCAGCACTTCCGCGACATTGGGATGAGCTTCATGAACTATCTCGCGGACGGACACTGAGTCCGGGACAAGAATCGTGAGCGCAGCGGTGCGAACGGACGAACGATCCGACGCGCCGCTGCAGTCGTTTTCTGGCCGAGCTGCCGAGGACCGCGACTGTGGCGCAACGCTCGCTAGCGTGCTCGGACTGACGGCCTCCGCTGTGTCTGGCGCAGCATGGCTGACGGGTCGGTACGTGCGCGACTGGGATGGCGCGAGCGTCGTGTCCGTTGGCGCGCTGCTGCTGTCCGCGGCCACCGGCTTCTACGCAGTTCAGTTCGCCGTCGGAGCGCTGGCCAACGGCACGCGCGAGCGCGCTCGAGCGGTCGTGGGGCTGATCACCGGGCCGCTCCCGGCCCTTTCGATCGCGTGGGTGCTCCGCGAAGCGATGCGCTGGACGTAGCGCTCGCACGCTCGGCCGACGCCACGGTAGGTGACGAGGCGTGCCGCGCCCGCTCCCTGGGCCGTGTTAGCCTTCGCGGCGTGCCCACGCGAGGAAACCTGCTGATTTGCGCCGCACTCAGCGCGTGCCTCGGCGGATGCGGCTTTGTCGCGTCGGGCATCTGGGCCGACGACGAGGACAACTGGGAGCGCGCGTTCAGCACGCTGCCGCACGCGCACTCGAAGGTAGTGCACTCGCTGTGCTGGCGCTCGCCGCACTTCACTTACGAGGCGGCCTACTGGTTCGAATTCGAGCCGAGCGCCGAGTTCGAGCGCGAGATCTTCGAGCGGAACGACTTCGTGCGGCTCGAAGCCGAGTCACCGAGCCACTTCCGCGAGTTGAGTTTCCACGGCCACTCCTTGAAGTGGTTCGCGCCCAAACGAGGTGCGGACGCGTACGAAGCATGGGGCCGGCGCGACGAACCGCACCCCAACTTTCTGATCATGATCGACCGCGAGACGCGCGCGATCTTCATGAAGGACATGCAGCTCTGAGAGCGACGGGTCAGCGCACTCGATCTGCGTGCCGGTGTCGAGTCAGCTGCCCGCCGCCGGCGCCTTGTAGCGCACCTCGCGCGTTGCGCCCTTCGTGTTGCGCACCGAGAGCACGACCTCGTCGCCCGGCTCGTACTTCAAGCGGAACCAGGTCATAAAGTCGCGCTGCGCGAGGTCGGGTGACTCGCCGCCGACGGCCACGATCACGTCGTCCGCGCGCAGACCAGCGACGTAGGCCGGCAGGCCTTCGCTGTTCTGCCCGAACCACGGTTTCACGGCCATTTTTCCGACTGCGAGGCCGCGTTTGGCGCGCTCCGCGGGTTTGATCTCGAGCGGCCACGAGAAGCCCGGCACGGCGCCGATGTTCCCGTCGGCGATCGACTTGCGCCAGCCAAGCAACGTCGCGCGCCAGCCCTCGCGCAGTTCGAGCTTGGCGAGCACGAGCTCACGCCCACGCCACACGCGCAACTCGAGCTCATCCGCGCCGCGCGGGCCGCGGTGCAAAACGCCGCGCAGGTCCGCTTGCCCGAAGAGCTTGCGCTCGCCCGCGACAGCCAGGCGATCGCCCGCCTTCAATCCAGCGCGCGCTGCAGCTGACTCCGGAACAACACGCTTCACGAGCAATCCGTCGTCGCGCTCGAGCTCGAGCCCGATGTTCTCCGGCAACGGCCACATGTCGAGTTCGCGCTGCTTGTCGAAGCTGCGCGCGTCGAGCGCGGGCTGGCGTAGGATCTCATTCACCTGGTGGCAGTGCAGGCAGCCGTCCTTCGCTAGCGACTGCGCGCCCGGACGTTTGCGCCACGAAGCCGCGCCGGGCAAATCGAGCGGCGTGGACGCACGACCGGCGAGCACCGGCGCCGGCCCGTCGACGTTCCACTCCGTGCGCCGCGGGTCGTAGTGGTGCGCGAGCACCCGCTCGAGCGTCTTGGCGAGCGCCGCCGTCGAGATGCGCGAGCTGTCGGACACGTGGTCCTTCCCGCCGAAGATCGAGTAGATCTGCGCCTGCGGCGAGAGCAGGTAGCCCCACCACGACAGGTCCAGGTCCTGCCAACCCTCGATGGGAAACAGGCGCAGGTCGAGCGCCTTCACGTCGGTCAGCCGCACGGTGACGAACTGCGCGAGCAACGGGTCGAGCGCGCCGCCGCCTTCGAGCACGGCCGCGTCGAAGTCCGCGCACTGCTTGCAAGGCAGGCAGCGGAGCGTGACGAACAGCGGCCGGTTCGCCGCGCGCGCTTCCTCGAGCGCCTTGGCGAGGTCGGTGCGCCACACGACCTTCGACTGCGGCTCGGGCAACGTCGCGCGACTGGGGCCGGCGATCGCGGCCCAATCGCGCTCGGCCGGCGCGGCGAGGGCCCCCACGAGCAGCAGCGCCATCGCGACGAGCGGAAGCGGAACGAAGTTCATGTGCGCGAGCATCCCGCAAGCTCGTCCGTGACGCCAGCGGTCGTTCCTCGCACCTGCGACGTCACCGAGCGCGCGACGGCAAGTGGCAGCGGAAACCGCGAGAACCGTGCGCAAGCGCCGCCGGTTCCAGGCGAAGAGGGAGGACTCAGCCCACAACTCACAAGCCGCGAGTCTGCGATGCGTGACGCGCTGGAACTTGCCGGACTAGCCCAACATTCGATCGGCCCTGTAAGATCACACCTCAGGCGGAACTTCAGCTCGGGTCACCCCGAGGAAAGAGGCACACGTATGAAGCACCTGCACGTCGTCGTTGCCCTGGCATGGACCACACCGGCGTTCGCGAGCGATTGGTACGTCGACGCCGTCAACGGCAGCAACGCCAACTCCGGCGCCACTGCGACAGCCGCTTGGCGCACCATCACCCACGCGATGGCGAACACGCCGCCGAGCGGAACGCAGGTGATCCATGTGCTGCCCGGCGTGTACGACGCGGCGCTGGGCGAGGTGTTTCCGATCACGATGCGACCGGACCTGCAGGTCGTCGGCGACGCCGGACCGACGCTGACCACGATTGCAGGCGCTGGAAGCGGCAACCTGTTCCACCTGGAGTCGCTCGTCCAGGGCGCCGGCTGGATGATTCCAGCGACCACCGAGATCCGGGGCTTCACGCTGCGCAACGCGAGCAACGCCATCCTGATCTGGTCCAACTGGGCCAACGTCAGTCCGACCTTGGCCGACCTCGTGATCGAGTCGATGAGCTCCGCCGGCGTGTGGATCTCTGCGGGTCAGTACCCGTGCTGTGGCGCATCCAACGCGACGTTCGCACGTGTCCGCATCCGCAGCTGCGCACGGGGGGCTTTGGTCACCGGAGAGAGCGTGTCGCCGACCTTCTCCGACTGCGACTTCAGCGCGAACCTGGGCCCCGGCATGTCCGTAATCACCGGAGGCAACGTGACGATCTCCATGCAGCGCAGCCGCATCGACCTCAACGCTGGCGCCGGGATCGCGCTCGACGCGATCAACTTCGGCGGCATCTCGGCCACGCTGAGCGACTGCTCGATTTCGGGCAACGTCGGCGCAGCCTGGGGGGCCGGCCCGGACACGGGCCTAGCCGTTGCGCACCACGCGAGCTTCACTCGCTGCACGATCGCCGGCAATTCCATCGGCGTGTCGGCCACGAACGACAACAGCGGTCAGTTCGACACACTCCAACTCATCGACAGCATCGTGTACGGCAACGGCGACGACATCGACGTCTCCACCAGCGGCGGCAACTACACGCCCACCGTCAGCGGCTGCCTGATCGGCGACGGGGATTTCAGCGGCGCCAACGGGAACTTCGTGGCCAACCCGTTGTTCGTGAACGCAGCCGGCGGCGACTGGAGGCTGCGCTTCGGCAGTCCTTGTATCGATCTCCGGCCGGTCTCGAGCGCGCTCGACCTGAGCGGCAACGCGCGCTCCGTGGACGGCGATCTCAACACGCTCGAGCGCGCCGACATCGGCGCTTACGAACACCTCCCGCTCGAGCTCGTTGGCACGGCGCAACTGGGGACTTTGGTGCAGTGGAGACTCTGGGGCCCGCAGGGCGCTCCGGCAGTGCTGTACTGGAGCAGATCCGCAATCGCGGGCTCTCCGACCACGACGCCGTTCGGCCAGCTCGACCTGCCGCCGAGCACGACGAGCATCTATCGCGTCACGACGGCCGGCGCCGTCACACCCACGGTTTTGCAGCGCACGATTCCCGCTGCCGTTTTCCTTGTCGGGCAGACCTTCTCCTTCCAGTCCTTGGTCGACAGCGCCAGCGCTCCAAATGGCAAGGCCTACTCGAATCCGGTGCAGTTCACCGTGATGCCGTAGTCGCGCCCCTCGGCTCGACGGAAGAGCGGAGGCGCCGGATCGCAAGCCAACTGTTCGCCTTCGCTCTGTCGCTGCGTATGCCGCCGCTGCAACGAGCGGAAGCGAAGCGATGTTCGTGCGTGCGAACGATCCGCGGCCCAGCGTGCGGCCCCCGTGGCCGGCGTTCGGGCCGCCGAATTGCACAGCGACTACCGAAGACATGGGCGAGTCGCTCGACCTCGCACGCCGCTGCCCCGTCGACGACTCTCGTTGCAATGAACGCTTCGCAGCCCCGATCTGGGCGTCGCGGAAGCCTGGGCATAGTTCGTTTCGTCGACCTCACAAAAAATCTGGGCTCGGTGCCGAGATCCGGGCCCGAGCGGTGAGGGAGACAGCATCATGGGAAATCCAGCGATGCACTCGTCGGCGCCGTTCGTCCCCGAGGTCTTCGCGCGGCATGCCGCCGCGCTGCGCGCGCTCGCCCGCGCACTGGTCCGCGAACCCGCGGATGCCGAGGACGTCGTGCAGGAGACCTGGGTCGCATACCTGCAGTCACCGCCCTCGAAGCTGGAGTCACTCGGTGGTTGGCTGTCCACGGTGCTCCGCCGGCGCGCCTCGAACCGTCGACGCGAGAGTGTGCGCCGCGAGCAACACGAACAGGGAGCTCGTCGGCCGGAGAGCTTCGATCCACGCCCGGTCCAGCAACAAGAACAGACCCTCCACGCCGTCGTGGCGGCTGTCAGCGCGCTCGAGGAACCTCTCAAGCAGGTCGTCATGCTGCGCTACTTCGAGGGACTCGCGCCCGGCCAAGTGGCCGAACGCCTCGGCGTGGCGCCGTCGGTTGTCTACGACAGGCTGCACCGCGCGCACGCCAAG